>Ga0207671_10001164_pt1 | contig 31372 bp, 25 predicted proteins | sample KBSC24metaG_FD_184352 | JGI IMG/M metagenome (GOLD analysis project Ga0207671, IMG submission 184352) | Corn rhizosphere microbial communities from Kellogg Biological Station, Michigan, USA - KBS C2-4 metaG (SPAdes) (version 2) | ecosystem: Host-associated > Plants > Roots > Rhizosphere > Soil...
CTGAGGACGGCTTGGTACGGCTGAGGACGGCTGAGGACGGCTGAGGACGGCTGAGGACGGCTGACTGAGACGCCACCGCCGGCTCAATCAGTATTCTGCTACCACGCGATGGCCCTCGACCGCTCGTACCGCTCCCGCCTGCGAGGAGGAACCCATGCCACGGCCCGTTGGCATCGACCTCGGCACGTGCCACTCGGCGATCTGCGTCCTGGAGCACGGCGAGCCCACGGTGATCGCCAACGCCGAGGGCTCCCGGACGACGCCGTCCGTGGTGGCCTTCGCCAAGAACGGCGAGGTGCTGGTCGGCGAGGTCGCCAAGCGCCAGGCCGTCACCAACGTGGAGCGCACCATCGGCTCGGTCAAGCGCCACATGGGCACCGACTGGAAGATCGGGATCGACGACAAGCAGTTCACGCCGCAGCAGATCTCCGCGTTCATCCTGCACAAGCTCAAGCGCGACGCCGAGTCCTACCTGTCGGAGAAGGTCACCGACGCGGTCATCACCGTCCCGGCCTCCTTCTCCGACTCCGAGCGCCAGGCCACCAAGGAGGCCGGCGAGATCGCCGGCCTGAACGTCCTGCGCATCGTCAACGAGCCCACCGCCGCGGCCCTGGCCTACGGGCTGCACCAGGACGAGGGCGCCGAGCTGGTGCTCGTGGTGCACTTCGGCGGCGGCACCTTCGATGTGTCCTTGGTGGAGGTCGGCAAGGACGACGACGGCTTCTCCACCATCGAGGTGAAGGCCACCCACGGCGACAGCCACCTCGGCGGCGACGACTGGGACGACAAGGTCGTCGAGTGGCTGGTGGCGCGGTTCAACGAAGCACACAGCGTGGACCTCTCTCAGGACAAGATGGCCGTGCGGCGGCTGCGCGAGGCCAGCGAGAAGGCCAAGATCGAGCTGTCCGGCTCCACGGAAACGAACATCTCCCTGCCCTACGCAGCCGTCGGCGCCGAAGGCCCGCTGCACCTGGAAGAAGCCCTTACCCGCGCCGACTTCCAGGAGCTCACCGCCGATCTCCTCGGCCGCTGTCGGATGCCCTTCCACTTCGTCCTCAACGACGCCGACGTCTCGGTCGACCAGATCGACCACGTCGTGCTCGCCGGCGGCGCGACCCGGATGCCGGCCGTCGTCGACCTGGTCCGCGAGCTGACCGGCGGCAAAGAGCCGATCAGCACCAACCGCCACGGCGAAGCAGGTGCGGTGGGAGCCGCGGTGCTGGCCGACGCGATGAAGGCGGCGATCTCGGACGTGCTCCTGCTCGACGTCGTCCCCCTGTCGCTCGGCATCGAGGCCGACGACGGCATGATGATCACCCTGATCGACCGGAACACCACGATCCCGACCAGGCGCTCCGAGATCTTCTCGACGTCCGCCGACAATCAGGACACGTTGATGGTCGAGGTCTTCCAGGGCGAGCGCGCGCTCGCGGCCGCGAACCGCCGGCTCGGTGTGTTCGAGGTGACCGATCTGCCGGCTGCGCCGCAAGGCCTGCCGCAGATCGAAGTCACCTTCGACCTCGACGCCGACGGCACGGTCGACGTCTCGGCCAAGGACCTGGCCACCGGCCAGACGAAGCCGGTGGTCGTCACCGGCGGCTCGGCGCTGCCGAAGGAAGACCTCGAACGCATGACGCGCGAGGCCGAGCAGTACGCCGCCGACGACGAACGCCGTCACGAGGCCGCGGAGGCACGCAACGAATCCCAGGACCTCATCTACTCGACCGAGACGTTCCTCCAGCAGTACCGGGAGCGGATCCCGGACGACGTGAAGTCCGAGGTCGAGGCCGCGATCGCGGCGACCAGGCAAGCCCTGGAGAGCCAGGACGCCTGCACGATCCGCTCGGCCTCGGACAAACTCGCCACCACCAGCCAGAAGATCGGCGAGGCGCTGTATCGATAGCGCCGCCCGCCGGACGCCCTACAGCCCTACAGCCCTACAGCCCTTCGAGCCAATCGACGACCGCCTGGATCTCGCCGTCATCGACCAGCAGGGCGAAATGGTCGCCGAGGGACACCGGGTCCGGCACGCCGGCGAGGACGGCATAGTAGGCCTCTGTCACAGACTGCTCGCCGTTGATGTCGCGGAGCCGGCCGATGAGCCTGCGGGTCTTGTCCGCCTTGACCCGCTGGTCGCCGAGGGCCTGGGAGATGCGGACCGGCACGGTGATCTGCCGCGCCGGGTTGAAGTCGTCGACCTGCTTCCAGTAGGCGATCCAGGCCTTGGCCCGAGGCGTGCCCGGCTTCATCGCCGGCGCCCGGAAGATGCCGTTCTCCGGGTCTATGGCGTCCACCGGCGGCCGCTTCATCCAGAACCGGTCCTGGCTCAGCTCCGCGCGGGATCGGGTGTCGAAGTCACGCCGGTAGTTGGCGAGCGCCTCGGGCTGGAAGATCTCGCGCGCGTCGATATCCGGGTCACCACCGAAGACTCCGTTGCTGAACAGCGGATAGAAGGCGCCGAGATCGCCGACCACCTCCAGGTTCCGGTACGCCAAGCGCAGGCCGGGGTCGTCCAGCGGATCCAGTGTGCCGGCGAGATTGGAGGCCGGCGCGAGCGCGACGACGCCGCCGAGGAGGCCTTGTGTGGGATACCGGTCCTCGCTCCTGGTGGCCAAATGTGCCGCGAACAGCGCGGCCTGGCCGCCTTGGGAGTGCCCGACGATCGAGTAGCGCTCGGACAGCGAGGGCCGATCGGTTTGGACGGCCAGGTGACGCGCGGCGGCGACGATGTCGAGCACGCCGCGTCCCTCGGACTCGCCGAGCAGGTAGGGGTGGTTGCCGCGGGTGCCGAGGCCTTCGTAGTCACTCATCGCCACGGCCCAGCCCGCGTTCAGCAGTGCGCTGAGAAGCTTGTGCGGCGCCTTGTTGATCTTGCGCAGCAGGCCGAGCCCCTCGTCGCCCGGTTTCACGCCGACGTACGCGTCCATGGACGGCGCGCACTTGTCGGCGCTGCCGACCGTGCCGTGCGCCCAGCTGACGACGGGCCAGCCGCCGGCCGGAGCGCGTCCGGCCGGGAAGGCGACGAGCCCGGACACCGCGATCGGCTCGCCGAGACGGGCCTTCGTGCCGCTGGTCGACTGGTAGAGGACCCGGTACACCGCACTCGCGCCCGGCACGAACGCCCCGTCGCCGTCACCGATCGGCTCGTGCCGAATCAGGTCGCCGGCGCTGCCCGCCAGGTCCTTGTCGGTCTCGATGTAGAACTCGATCTCGGGTTCGCGCGGCACGAAGTCGTTGCCCATGGAAAGGTCCCCTCGCCGATTCGTCGCGCTCTGCCGCCCGCGAACCGCATATCACAGAGATCTGATATACGCGATCCTGGCGAGACCGGACGATTCCGTCAAGAGCTCAGCGCGTCCGGCTCGTCGCTGACAGTGAAGACCGCGCCCGCGCGATCCCGGCGGCCCGCAGGCGATCACCCGAGTCAGCTCGTCCGGCAGACCGTTCCGGCCGCCGGCAAAGCCCCGTCCGCCAGATAGGTGTCGATAGCGCCTGCCACGCACGCGGAGTTGTCGAAAGCCCCGTGCCCGTCGCCGTCGGCGATCAGCGTCCTGCTACCGGCCAGCCTCGCGGCCACGTCGCGCGACCACACCGTCGGGCTGATCGGGTCGCCGGTGGTCGCGGTGACCAGGACGGCAGAAGCGGTCCCGGCGACGACGGGCAACGTCAGCGGCCGTGCCGTCGGCTGCCGGCCGACGCATCCGGCCATCGCCTCCCACGCCATCGACACCCCGCCGGTGTGCGGGGCGATGTCCTCGACCTGGCGGGTCAGCTCGCTCAGCCCCGCGAACCTGCTCGGCGCCGGGGAGTCGTCGCACGTCTGCGCGCCGCTGGCGGTGTAGTCCGGGTCCGTGTACGTCATCGCCGCGATGCCGGCCAGGGTCGAGCCGTCGCCGGTGGCCGCGTCGGAGATGCCCGCGGACAGGGCGGTCCAGGAGAAGGGGTAGCCGAGCAGGAACTGGCCGGCGGCCATGCGGATCTCGGCGCCGGTCAGCGGTCGGGACGGCGTGGAGCCGTCGGACACGCCACCGGCATCGGCGAGCGCCACCGCCTGATCGAGCACCCGGCCCGGGTCGCGGCCGTGCAGGGCGCAGTTGTCCGGAGTGGTCTGCGCGCACCAGGTGGCGAAGTGCCGGAAGACCGTCTCCTCGGCGCGGGCGGCGTCCTCGGCACGGACGGCCGCCGACCGGTACGGATCGACCGACGAGTCGACCACGACGTGCCCGACGCGAGCAGGGTAGGTGGCGGCGTACGCAGCGCCGAGTTCGCCACCGACCACCTGTCCCATCCAGTCCAGGCGAGGCTGCCCGAGTGCCGCACGCAGTGCGTCCACGTCCCGCACCTGATCGCGGATTCCCATATGCGCGCTGAGTTCCGGCGCGCCTTCGCAACCGGCGGCGACAGCGTCGTTGTGTGCACGCAAGGCGTTGAAGGCGTCCAGCGACCTCGGAAAACTCGACACCAGCGGATCGTGACCAGCGACGGAGCACACCAGCGGCGCGCTCTCCCCCAGCCCCCGCGGATCGAAGATCACGATGTCTTTGGTAGCGTGTGTGCGCGGCAGCCGCGACAAGTAGTTCGAGCCGTGTTGAAGGAAGAACGAGATCTGCGAACCGCCGAAGCCGGCGAGGTCTTCGGAGTCGGCCACGACCGTGCCCGTGGCTGTTCCGGCGGCCGGGACGCGCGTCACCGCGAGGCCGATCTTGGGCCCGGACGGGTCGCCCCAGTCGACCGGGACGGTCAGTGTTCCGCATTGCGCGGCGTACTTCGCAGCCTCGGGTTGAGGGCAGGCCACCCACGCAATGCCCTGCGACGGCCCTGCCGCGGCAACGGCAGCGGTCGGCGTCGCGCCGACAGCGACGAGTCCAAGAAGCCCGGCAGCCGCGATCGCGGTGAAGTCTCGCTTGACAAGCATGGAATCCACTGTGCCATCAGGACCCTGCTGAAGGCGTCATCCCGGCGAGTCGCCACGCAGCTCCGCGGTGATCGCGGCGAGGGCGTCGTGGTCGGCGATTCCGAGCCGCCGGGTGGTGGCCGCGAACGAACGCGCCGCCTCGGTCAGCAGGCGGCGGGTGTCGGCGGCGGTCCGTTCGTCGGGCTCCTGCGGCGACCGGGGCGCGACCACCGTGCCGGTCCGGACCCGGCTGGTGACCAGCTTCCCGCCCTCCAGCTCCCGGTACGCGCGCGCCACCGTGTTCACGGCGAGCCCCAGATCCCCGGCCAGCTGCCGGATCGGCGGCAGCCGGGTCCCCGCGGGCAGCGCCCCGGACCCGATCATCGCGGCGATCTGCGCGCGGATCTGTTCGTACGGCGGGACCGGGCTGGCCTCGTCGAGCTCGACGATCATGCGGGGCCGGCCGCGTCGCGCGCCGGCGAGGGCCAGTAGGCCAGGATCCGTCCGAGGATCGGGAAGCCGACCGCGAGCAGGACGTCGAAGAGGCCTGTGACGTGGTTGTGCTGCAGGATTTCCGCGGCGTCGAGCTGCGCACCGATGCACGACCCGATCAGCACCATCCCGGCCGCCGCCAGCACGTGCAACGACCGCGAGCGGATCGCGTCGTCGGCGGCCAGGCGATCGGTCTCGGCCAGCGGCTGCGGACGCCGCAGGACATAGCGCATGGCCGCCAGCGCGACCACGCCGACTCCGAGTCCGGCCACCGTGCACAGTGCCACGGCCCTGAGATCACCTTCGGGGTGGGACCCGTGCCGGGCAACGCAATAGGCGCCGCTCAGTATGGTCAGCACCATCGCGCCGGGCACGGCCCATCGTCCGATCAGCGGCAGGTAGTCGGCGGCGCGGCGTGCGGCCAGCGAGGCCGACGCCCGCGGCCCGCGGTCCAGGTGCGCGACTCGGAGTTCGGCCACGGCCGCACCGGCGAACCAGCCGGCCAGCGCCCACCCGAAGCCGCTGAAATACGAGCGGGACAGCGCGGCCGGCGCCAGCACCCCGAGCGTGAACCCGGCGGCCCGCCACCTGCGGGTCGTCGCGCGGTAGGCGATGATCTGGTTCCCGTTCGCAGGCGTCACCCGCAGCGAGTGCAGGCGCGCGAACTCCTCGACCCGCCGGCGCGGCACCGTGCCGACCACGGCGTTCGCCGTCATCAGGAGCAGGACGGCCACGCTCAGGCCGAGGATCGCGAGGAAGGACACTGGCATGCTGGTCAATGTAGCGAGACATTGCTACATTGTCCACGCCGAGAGGGGCTCGGTACGGGGTTCGCAGGGGGCAGACATGAAGCAGCAGTGGGTCGGCGATGACGTCTGGCAGGAGCTCGACCCGCAGGCCGGAGCCCTGACCCGCGGCCAGCGCCGGCGCGCGGTGGCCGCCTCCGCGACGGCGGCGGTGATTCTGGTGGCCGGCTTCGCGATCGACCGCTCCGGTTTCGTGTGGGCGCGGGCCGCCTACGATCCCGACAGCGCACTGGAGAGCACGGTCGCGGTGAATCCGGCCATCATCGCTCAAGAGGTTCCTGTGACGAACACAGGCTGGACCACCATTCACGTGACGGGCATCGGCCAGGACGGCCCGGGGCTGCGCCTGGTCCGGCCCGGGGACACCGTCGGGATGAAGCAGGTCTCGGAGTTGCGAGGCACGCCGCTGCCCTTCGACCTGCACCCCGGCCAGACCGTGATCCTGGCGATCGGCTACCGGATCACCGACTGCGACGCCGTCCCGGCAGGCCCGTTCCCGATCGCCGTCCGCATCGACCGGCCGTGGGGGACGCAGACGATCGATCTCGCCGTTCCCCAACAGTCGCCGACCGCCTCCATGGCGAAGATCAGCGGGCTCGACAGCGTCGAGTGGCAGAAGGCCGCGGCGGACCAGGCGTGCCACCCGCAGCCCGGTCAGTGACCGCCGGCGGGAAACCGCCCGCGCCATCACTGGAGACATCACAACTAGAACGAGTTACAGTTCGGCCATGAGTCTGCCGCCTTCGGTCACCTCTGAACTGCTCGCGAAGCTCACCGGCATGGTCGTCTCCACCAGCGGTCGCACTCATGCGGTGACCGAGGTCTACACCGGCGAGAAGGTCGTGGACCTGCCGCAGTCCGATCCCGCCGACGTCCGGACCGCCTATGCCGCAGCCCGAGCGGCGCAGGCGGTCTGGGCCGCGTGGCCGCTCAAGCGGCGGCTCGGGGTGATGAAGCGGTTCCACGCGCTGCTGTTGGAGCGGGGCCTGGTCGTCGCGGACCTGATGCAGGTCGAGACCGGCAAGGCGCGGCGGATGGCCTTCGAAGAGACCTGCGACGTGCTGATGGTGACCAGCCACTACATCAAGGCGGCGCCGCGGATCCTCAAGGAACGCAAGCACGGCGGCGTCGTGCCGCTGGTCTCCACCTCGACCGAGGTGCGGATCCCCAAAGGCGTCGTCGGGCTGATCTCGCCGTGGAACTTCCCGTTCGCGACCAGCCTGTCCGATGCGATGCCCGCGCTGATCGCCGGCAACGGGGTCGTGCTGAAGCCGGACAACAAGTCGACGCTGAACGTCGCCTATGGCGTCGGCCTGCTGTCCGAGGCCGGGATGCCCGCCGGCCTGGTGCAGATCGTCTGCGGTGAGGGCCCTGACATCGGCGCCGCGCTGATCGAGAACGCGGACTACGTCATGTTCACCGGCTCGACCGCGACCGGCCGGGTGATCGGGGCGCAGGCCGGGCAGCAGCTGATCGGCTGCACGCTGGAGCTCGGCGGCAAGAACCCGCTGATCGTCCTCGACGACGCGGACCTCGACGAGGTGGTCGCGGGCACCGTCACGGCCACCTTCCTGAACACCGGCCAGGCCTGCATGCACATCGAGCGGATCTACGTCTCCGAGCGGCGCAAGGACGAGTTCACCAAGCGTTTCGTCGAAGCCGTGCAGGCGATCCGGGTCGCGGCCGCCTACGACTTCAGCCCCGACATGGGCTCGCTCGTCTCGGTGCCGCAGCGGGAGCGGGTGCAGGCGCACGTCGAGGACGCGATCGCGAAGGGCGCCACGGTGCTGACCGGCGGCAAGCCGCGCCCCGATCTGGGCCCGGCGTTCTTCGAGCCGACCGTCCTCACCGACGTCACCCCCGATATGACGCTGGCCAAGGCGGAGACCTTCGGTCCGGTCACGGCGATCTACCCGTACTCCTCGGTCGACGCCGCCGTGGCGATGGCCAACGACACCGAATACGGGCTGAACGCCAGCGTCTGGGGCGGCGACCGCAAGGCCGCCGAGGCCGTCGGCCGCCGGATCGAGGCCGGCAACATCAACGTCAACGACGGCCTGGCCGCCTCCTACGCCTCGAAGAAGAGCACCTCCGGCGGGTTCAAGGCCTCCGGCGTCGGCAGCCGCCACGGCGATGCCGGGATGCTGAAGTACACGGACGTGCAGAACGTCGCGGTGCTGAAGAAGCAGGTGCTGACGAATCCGCCGGACACGGACTGGACCAGGCAGGTCGACAAGACGATCAAGGGCCTGCGGTTCATGCGCAAGCTGGGCATCCGCTGACCGATCAGAGGCCCAGCAGCCCGCGCGCGTTCCGGAACGCGACTTTCTCCTTGTCGGCCTGGGGAATCGAGGCTTGTTCGAGGGCTGCGACCGCCGCCGCCGTCGACTCGTAGGGGTAGTCGACGGCGAACAACACCGCATCGGAGCCGATGACCTCGACCAGCGCGGCGACCGCGGCCGGCGCCAGGACGCCGCTGGTCGTGACGTGGACGTTGGCGCCGAAGTACGCCGAGGGTGCCCGGCGCAGCGGTTCGGGCACCGTCAAGGTCGCGTACCGCGAGTCGAACCGGGACAGCTGGAACGGCAGGAACTCCCCGGCGTGCCCGAGGATCAGCCGAGCCTGCGGATGCCGGTCGAAGACCCCGGACAGCACCACGCGCATCGCGTGCCCGCCGGTCTCGGCCTGCCAGCTCCACAGCGCGCCGTACATCTCCGGATGCCCCGCGAGGACGTGCCAGGCGTCGGCCGGCGGCATACCGGGATGCAGGTACAGCGGCACGCGGAGCTCGGCCAGCGCGGCCCACACCTCGTCGAAGTCCGGATCGTCGAGGTAGCGCCCCTGGACGTGGTCGTTGACCAGAGCGCCCTTGAAACCGAGTTCGCCCACGGCCCGCACGAGCTCCTTCACCGCCGCGTCAGGGTCCTGCAACGGCAGCGCCGCGAACGCCGCGAATCGATCGGGGTGCCCGGCGACGACTCCGGCGAGATGGTCGTTGACGAACTTGGCGTTCGCGACCGCCCGGTCGGCGTCCCCGTCCGCCTCGATGCCCGGAACGGTGAGCGAGAGCACCTGCATGGCGATGCCGTTGTCGTCCATCTCCGGCAGACGCCACCGGGTGACGTCGGGGAGCCGCGCCAGCATGTCCGCGACGAACTCCGGCTTGACGTTGCCCGGCAACGGAATCGGCGGGCGGCGCTCGGCCAGGCCCGGAACCGCGATGGCCTCTTCTATGGCGATGTAACCGTTCACGCTTTGCCCACCGCCACGACGATCTCCGCCCCGTGGCCGCCGTTCTCCGCCTCGTCGAGCAACACCGCGGCGGCTGTGGCCCGCGAGATCCTCGGGATCAGCAGGGGACGTCGATAATCGGCGAGCCGGACGACGCCGCGATGCGGACTGAGCGGACCGCCGCCGAGGTCCGGAGCGTGCACGACCGTCGCGCCGGCCTGCAAAGCGAGGGCGTCCGCCTCGGCCTTCTCGGCCAGTTCCCTGCCGACGAACATGCGCATCACGACCTGGTAGAGCGCGCCGCCCGCCCCGGCGGACGCGCCGGAGCCGAGCGCGCCGAGCCACACGGTCCGCACACGCGTCGCGGCCAGCGCCCGGGCCCCGGCGACCAGCGCGCCGGGACCGTCGCCCTTACTGAGGCCGATGGCCGACACCACCACGTCGCAATCGCCCAGGCCGGGGAACGTGTGCGGAGCCGTGACATCCGCTTGCCGGACGTCGATGCTCCCCGCCGCGGCCGGCATCCCCGCCCCCACGGGAACGGGGAACCGGTCTGGGGTGCGAACGAGCGCCACGACCTGGTGGCCCCGCTCGCCGGCCTGATCGACGAGCAGGCGCCCGACTCTTCCGGAGGCGCCGAGTACTGCGACACGCATGGTGAACCGCCTTTAACTGAACAAGTGTTGGCTAAGTAAGTGAACAACTGTTGGTGAGCGGCTGTCAACCGGCGCCGCGGCCGGCGCGCTCGGCCCGGCCTGTAAACTGGCTGGCTGTCACGCAGTATTCGCGCTGGTCGGAAAGGGTGTGGTCATGGGCTCGGCCGAGCAGGCACCGGCCCGCCGCCGCAATCCGCGCGGCCAGGGACAGCTGCTCAAGGACCAGCTCGTCGAGGCCGCCGCGCACCTGCTGGCGACGCTGGACCAGCCCGAGACCATCACCTTGCGGCAGGTCGCCCGCGAGGTCGGCGTGGCGCCGGCCAGCATCTACAGCCACTTCCCGGATCTCAGCGCCCTGATCGAGCACGTCCTGCGGCTGCGCTATGAGGAACTGGCGCAGCTCATGGACCGGGCCGCGCAGTCCGCCGCCGACCCGCTCGCCGACCTCGTCGCGCGCTGCGCGGCGTACATGCGCTGGGGGGTCGACCAGCCCGGCCACTACCGGACCCTGCTCGGCGGACGGATGCCCGCGGACCTGGTCCCCCGCTCCGCGCACGGCGCCGGGGCCGAGCTGCTCGACTCGATCATCAGCTCCCTGGCATCCGTGACCGGGTCCGAGGGCGCGACCCCCGACCAGAAGCGCTCATGGCAGGCCGGGCTCCTGCTCTGGACGTCGATGCACGGGCTGATCAGTGTCTACAACGACCACGGCGACATCCCCTGGCCGCCGCTCGACGACCTGATCGTGGACCTGCTCAGCCTGCACACCGGACGTCCAGAAGCCCAGATCGCAGCCCTCCTGCACTAGTCTCGCTCCTGTCTGCCGCGATCGTGGCCGAGGAGACGGGCCTTCTCGGTGCCTCCTCGATGCGCGGGGCCTGAGGGGAGCTGGTCGGGGATGGAACAGCTGACGGCGGATGATCCGCTGTGGATCGGCCAATACAGGTTGTTACGGCGGCTGGGATCCGGCGGCATGGGGCTGGTGTACCTCGGCCGAACCGCCGGCGGGCGGACCGTGGCCGTGAAGCGAGTGCACGCCGACTACGCGGCCGACGCTGAGTTTCGCGCACGGTTCCGGCAGGAGGTCGCCGCCGCCCGGCGGGTCGGCGGGCGGTGGACGGCGCCGGTGTTCGACGCCGACACCGAGGGGCCGCAGCCGTGGGTCGCGACCGGATACGTGGCCGGACCTTCGTTGCAGGCGGCGGTGCGGCAGTTCGGTCCGTTGCCGGCGGCGTCGGTGCGCGCGTTGGGAGCCGGGCTGGCGGAGGCGCTGAGCGCGGTGCACGGGCTCGGACTCGTGCACCGGGACGTGAAGCCGTCGAACGTGTTGCTCGCCCTCGACGGCCCCCGGCTGATCGACTTCGGCATCACCCGGGCGCTGGACGCCGCGGTGCAGCTCACCCGCACCGGCCTGCTCGTCGGCTCGCCGGGGTACCTGTCGCCGGAGCAGGCGCAGGGCCAGGCGGCCGGGCCGGCCAGCGACGTGTTCTCGCTCGGCGCGGTGCTGGCGTTCGCCGCGGGCGGCACCCCGCCGTTCGGCGAGAACCAGCCGGTGGCGACGTTGCTGTACCGAGTGCTGCGGGAGGACCCTGATCTCGGCCGGCTCGATCCGGAGCTGCGGACGCTCGTCGCGGCCTGCATGGCGAAGAACCCGGCCGAGCGTCCGACGCCGGAACAGGTACGCGTGGCCCTGGAGTCCAGCCGGGAGACCGCTCAGCTCGGGGTCGCGGGATGGCTGCCCGCGGCGATCTCGGCATCGGTCGGCCGGTTGGCGGTCGAGCTCCTGGACCTGGATTCCGAGCCCGGAGCGATCGCCAGCGCTGTGACGAATCCGTTGCCGGCACACGGATCCGTGACGCCTGTCCACCAAACGCCGCAACAGACCTTCGCTCCCCCGACGTCCCCGCCTCCGCCGTTTCCGCCGTTTCCGCCGGCATCCACCTCCCCGCCGACCGCCGTGGCGACCATGACCGGAGCGATGGCTCCTTCCTGGCAGACGGTGCCGCCACCGCCGGCGAGCCCCAAGCGACGCGGACCCCTCATCGCGCTCGGGGCCGGCGCGGTCGTTGTCGTGGCGGCCATCGCGATCGCTATCGCGACGTCTTCGTCCTCTGACAAGACGGCGCAGCAGAGCACCGGCGGCGTACAGAGCCAGGGCAACCAGTCCGTCCCGTCGACCTCGCCCGCGCACACGAGCAAGCCGGCCTCGACGACCAGCAGCTCGATCCCCGCCGGATACCTCGGCTCCTGGCAGGGTTCGGTGACCGGCGGCGGACTCGCCCAGCCGCTGGCCATCGCCGTGACCGTCGTGCAGGGCCGTCCGGGCGACGCGGTCGGCACCGTCACCAACGACGGCGGTGGCGGCCAGATCTGCCGGATCAAGACGTCCCTGGTCTCCGCCGACACCTCCCGCATGGTGCTCCGCGTCATCCCGAACACCGTCAGCGCCGGCTGCGTGCCGATCATGGCCGACCAGATCTACACCCTGAATCAGGACGGCACAATGCGGCTGAGCCTCGGCTCCTACCTCGCGGAGCTGAGCAGGCAATAGCCCCCGGCGGCCCTTCGCGCACACTTTCGCGCCACCTGAAGCAGGCTCCTGATGTCAGGCCTTGCTCATCGGCCGAGCGTCTGTTAAATGCCTATTACAACGTTGTGTTCAACGTTGTCAAACGCCACCGGATGGAGCTGACAGGCATGAGAAGACGCCGAAGAGCGGCCCGGATCTCGGCCGCCGCCGGCCTGCTCGCGCTCGCGGGCACGGCCCTGTACTCCCCGGCCGCGGCGACGGCCGCGACCAGCACGAAAGCCGAGGCGGCGGCATCGGCCCCCGTCGTCGACGGCAGCGCCCGGTTCGAAGTCCTCACCCCGACGCTGATCCGCATGGAGTACGCCGGCGACAACCAGTTCCAGGACGCCGCGACTTTCAACGCTGTAAACCGCTCGTTCCCCGCAGCCGCCTACACGACGTCGGTCTCGAACGGCTACCGCGTCATCACCACCAGCTCGATCACCTTGCGCTACAAGGAGAACAGCGGGCCGTTCACCGCTGCGAACACCTCGATCACGGTCGCGGGCACCAACGCGACCGCCGCGCCCTCGTTCCCGTCCTACTGCGCCTACGGCACGGCCTGCGAAGCCGAGGACGGGTTGCTCAGCTGGGGCGCGACGACCGCTTACGATCACAGCAACCACACCGGATCCGGCTTCGTCGCCGGCTTCGGCCAAGTGCACACCGCGGTCCAGCAGGACGTCTCGGCCGTCCCGTCGAGCGGGACGTACCAGCTGCAGATCCGCTACGCCAACGCCACCGGCGGCGACGGCAAGAACGTCACCCGGACTTTGTCGACCACGGTCAACGGCTCCGCCGGGCCGGCGCTCACCCTGCCGGTCACCGGCTCGTGGGACACCTGGTCCACCGTCTCGGTGCCGGTCACGCTCAAGGCCGGCGTCAACACGATCACCGTCGTGCAGAACGCCTCCGACAGCGGCAACGTGAACCTCGACAGCCTGGCCGTCACCGCGTCCGGCGCCTCCTACCCCGCTCCCGGGGCCTCCAGCTCGCTGCTCACCACCGCCTACGGCGCCGGCCCCACCGACACCCTCGGCGGCTGGTCCAGCTCGCTGGACAACCAGAACCCGGCCACTGCGACAGAGCGGCCGGGCATCCTGGACCGCGACGGCTGGTACCTGCTGGACGACTCGCGCTCGGCGCTGCAGAACGCGAACGGCACCGTCACCGACCGGCCCGGACACGGCGGCCAGCCGTACCAGGACGGCTACTTCTTCGGCTACGGCGCGAACTACAAGCAGGGCCTGTCCGATCTCAATGCCCTGACCGGCAACACCAACCTGCTGCCGGAATCCGCTTACGGGATCTGGTACTCGCGCTACTACGCCTACAGCGCCTCCGACTACGAGAACACGCTGCTCCCGACCTTCCGCAGCACGCACACACCGCTGGACTGGCTGGTCGTCGACACCGACTGGAAGTCTCCCAACCAGTGGAACGGCTGGAACTGGAACACCTCGCTGTTCCCGGATCCCAACGCGTTCATGACCTGGACCCAGCAGCAGGGCCTTGAGACCTCGTTCAACATCCACGTCGGCATCAACAGCGCGGACCCGCAGTTCGCGACCGCGAACGCCACGGCCGGCGGCCTGTCCCCCGACCCCACGCGCGGCGGCGGCGACTACGAGTTCGACTGGTCGAACCCGAACCAGCTGGCGGCGTACTTCAACCTGCACAAGCCCTTCGAGCAGCAGGGCGTGCGCGAGTGGTGGCTGGACTACTGCTGGTGCGGCAACTCCACCGCCAGCGACCCGCACGTCGCGCCGGGCAACTTCATCAACCAGGAGTACGCCCAGGACGGCACGGCGCGCGGCCTGCGCGGCTTCTCCTTCGGCCGCATCGGCTCCTCGGCGCAGGCCGGGGACAACGGCAACTACGCGCTCGGCCCGTGGTCCGAACGGCGCAACACCATGCAGTTCACCGGCGACACCGAGGCCACCTGGGCCATGATGGCGCTGGAGGCGCAGTTCGACGGCGACGAGGCCGCGGCCGGCATCTCCAACGTCAGCCACGACATCGGCAGCTTCCACGGCAACCACCTGGCCGACGACATGTACGCGCGCTGGGTCCAGCTCGGCACGTTCCAGCCGATCGACCGGCTGCACTCCGACCACGGCGACCGGCTGCCGTGGAACTACGGCGCCGCAGCCGACGCCAGCGCGGAGCGGTTCCTGCGGCTGCGCGAGGCCCTGGTGCCGTACACGTACACCCTGGCCGCACAGGCGAACGCCACCGGCGTGCCGATCATCAGGCCCCTGTACCTCGACTACCCGTCGAGCAACGAGGCGTACACCAACAAGGGTGAGTACCTGTACGGCGACAATGTGCTCGTCGCACCGATCACCACCGCGAGCGACGCGAACGGAAACGGTTCCGTGAGCGCGTGGATCCCGCCGGGCACCTGGACCGACTACTTCACCGGCACCAGCTACACCGGCCCGACGACCGTCACGATCACCAAACCGCTGAACGAGATGCCGGTCCTGATCAAGAGCGGCGGCATCATGCCGATGCGCACGAACTACGTGAACGACACGAACTCCTCGCCGCTGACCCAGGTGACGCTGTCCGTCGCCGCCGGCTCCGACGGCTCCTTCCCGCTGTACCAGGACTCCGGCGAGGGCAACGGCTACCAGAGCGGCCAGTCGACCACCACGCCGATCTCCTGGAGCGACGCCTCCCGCACCCTGACCATCGGCGCGGACACCGGCAGCTTCAGCGGCGCGGCGACGCAGCGCACGTACACACTCCGGCTGACGAACACCGCCGCGCCGACGGCCGTGTTCATCGACGGCACGCAGGTCCCCGAGACCGCGTGGGCGTACAACCCGAACCAGCGGACCACGACGGTGACCACCGCCTCCCTGCCGGTCAACGCACAGCACACGATCAGCCTGACCGGCAGCGCCACGGCCAACCCGACCAGCGGCGAGGTCATCGGCGACGCCGGCCTGTGCCTGGACACGCGCGGCGGCACGACCACCAACGGCACCGCCATGCAGCTCTACACGTGCAACCACAGCACGGCGCAGCAGATCACGTACACCGCCAACGGGACCACCGGCGGCCCGCTGAAGGTGCTCGGCAAGTGCCTGGACGCCTCCAACGCCGGCACCGCCAACGGCACCGCGATCCAGCTCTACGACTGCAACACGACCGGCTCGCAGAACTGGGTGGCGCAGAGCAACGGCGAACTGATCAACCCACAATCAGGACGCTGCCTCACCGTCCCCGGCGGCAACACCACCCCCGGCGCGGTACAGCTGCAACTCCAGGACTGCACCGACAACGCGGCACAAATCTGGAAGCTGCCGCCCGGCCCCCTCACCGGCCCCGGCGGCCTGTGCGTGGACGTGGCCAACGCCGACCCGGCGTACGCGACCAGCACGCAACTGTGGACGTGCAACCAGACCGACGCCCAACGCTGGTCCGCACCGGGCGACAACACGATCCGCGTGTTCGGCAAGTGCCTGGACGTCGACAACGGCGGGACGGGCAACAACACGCAGGTGCAGCTCTACGACTGCAACGGAACCGGCTCGCAGACCTGGGTGACGCAGCCGAACGGCTCGCTGCTGAACCCACAATCGGGCCGCTGCCTGGACGACCCGAACAACAACGAGAAGTCGGGGGACCTGCTGGAGATCTACGACTGCAACAACACGGCTGCGCAGCAGTTCAGCCTCGGAGGCTGATGCGCAGCGCTTGATGTCGGCTTGCTAGCCATGCCGGTCGGTTCACTGCCACGGCGGCGGTGAACCGACCGGCAGTTCGAGCTGTGTGCGACGGTGCGTTGCGGCGCGAACTGACCGCGATCCGACCACCACCGAGACCGCAAATACCGTCTTCAAGCTGGCAATCGCCCTACGCGACTGATTCGGGGTCACCCCATGCGCTTCATCCTGACCGGCACGCCGGGCTCGGGCAAAACCGCGATCCTGCGGCAACTCGAGCTCGACGGGTTCGGCGTCGTCGAGGAGGCGGCGACCGACGTCATCGCGCTGGCGCAGGCACGCGGCGTCGACGAGCCCTGGCAACAGCCCGGCTTCACCGACGCCATCGCCGCGCTGCAACGCAGGCGCCAGCTCGCAGCCTCCCCCCACGACAGGCCGGTCTTCTTTGACCGGTCTCCGATCTGCACGTATGCCTTGGCCCTCCACCTCGGGCACCCCGTCGGCGACGTTCTGGCCGAAGAGCTCGACCGCATCCGCGACGAACAGACCTACGACCAGCACGTTTTCTTCATCGCCGCCCAGAGCTTCATCACCCCGACTCCCGCGAGACGGATCTCGCTGTCGGAAGCCCAGCGATTCGAGGAGCTGCACGCCAAGGTGTACCGCTCCCTCGGCTACAAGCTCATCACCATTGAGCCCGGCCCGCTCGACGACCGAGTCGCCGCCGTCCTCGCGCAGGCGCCGCGCGCCCCCGGAACCACCTGACTGCCGGTATTTCTACGGGCCCGGTCCCCGGCGGTCGATCTGTAATGTGCGTCCATGCATGCTCGGCTGGTAAGTCGCCTATTGGCCGACGCGGATGGGAACTCCCACCGCGCAGCCCTTCAAGAGCTGGAAGCCCTCGCCTGGGAGCATCCCGAGCAGCGGCAGTCCATCGCCGACGCCGTGTGCCGCTACCTGCGCGAGCCGGCCGAGCAGGCACCCGCCGCCATGGCCCCCGCCGCGCACCAAGCCGTCGCACTGCTCGCGGCGCTAGCACGTCAGCACCCCGGCACCGACGGCTCTGCCGTAAACGCCCCCGCCACGAACAGCCCCGCCCCAGACAACCCCGCCGTAGAGACCTCCTGCGACCCCGACTGCGCACACTGCCTCAACCTCGCCCTGGACGGCGCGATCCTCCCGGACGTCGACTTCGGCGACTGCCGCCTCGGCACCGTCACCCTCACCGACACCCACTTCCGCGGCGCCGCCGTCTTCACCGGCGCCCGCTTCGGCGACCAAGCCCTGTTCCAGCGCTCCGTCTTCGAAGGCGACGCCTCCTTCGCCGGCGCCCGCTTCAACCGCGCGGCCGACTTCGGCCGTGCCAGATTCCGCGCAGACGCCGACTTCTCCCGCGCCCGCTTCCAGAGCATCGCCTGGTTCGGCCGCGGCGAGGAAGGCCTCTACGAGGACGACGAAGCCTGGGACGACCTCGAGAACCGCCGTACGGTCGCCTGGGACGAGCTCAACGAGGACGACCCGCTCTGGCCGATCGCCGAACTCATCGACGAGTACCAGACGTGGGAAGAGGGCGGCGACGGCACGCGCTTCAACAACGGCGTGTCCTTCGCCGACGCCACCTTCGCGATGGAGGCGTGGTTCTGGAAGGCGCGCTTCGGCAGCACGGTGTCGTTCCAGCGGTGCGAGTTCGGCGGTCGCGTGCATCTCATCCAGCCGGCGGTCGATCTCACCGGCGCGCGGCTGACCGCGGACGCGCAGGAGAAGGGGCAGGAGTGGCCGGAAGGCCAGGACTGGCCTCTGGGGTGGACGACGGCATCCACTGTGCAGGCCGACGGCGCCGCGCTCGTCGTCCTGGACACCTCCCTCACGCCGTACCACCTCCACCTCGCCGATCCCGATCCGGAGATCCGGCTCACCGGCTTACAGATCCTCGGCGAACTCGGGGACACCGAGCCCGATCTCAGGGAACGCATCGCCGACACGGTCTGCGCGTACCTGCGCACGCCGCTGTCGTTCGACGTGACCACGGACGTCTTCGACCTCGCCCCCGGGCAGTTCTCCGAGTTACGGGCCCGCCATACGGCGCAGCGCCTGCTCACCGACCGGACGCGCCCGGGCTCCGGTCGGCCGTTATGGGAGGACATAGATCTCCAGCTGTCCGGCGCCACGCTGATCGACTTCGATCTCGGCGGCTGCCGTCTGGCGCGGGGGGACTTCAGCGGCGCGCAGTTCTACGGGACCACGTCCTTCGCGCAGACGTCGTTCGGCAGCAAGCAGTCCAGCTACGGCACGGAAGTCAGCTTCGCGCTGACCTCCGGCGGGCAGCAGGGACGCGCGACGTTCCATGGCCCGGTCGACTTCTCAGGGCTCACGCATCGTCAGTCCGGCCTGATGCGCTGCCGGTTCCACACCGACGGCTCGGTCCATGCTTCGGGCACCGATCAGGACCTCATCAGGGTTCTGCTGGGCGCCCGGTTGGCCGGGCAGCCGGAGGCCGCGACGGCCGAGTTCTGCGAGGCCCTGCGGTCGTTCAGCGCGAACGCGCCGTATCGGCTGAGCCGGGACGCCGCCGAGGCGATCATTCGGAACATGGAGTACGGATCGGTGGCCGGTCCTGCGGAGGCTCCGTGGGACACGCGGACCGGGCTGAAGATCGTCGGGACGGATGTGCTGCTCGCCGACGTGGTCTTCGTTCTGGCGACCGGCGGCGCGGCCGGAACCGAAAGCCTCCCGCAGCTCAGTGCCGAGCAGCGGGAGGCGGCGACCAGCCTGATCAGGGTTCTGCTGGAGGCTTTGGAGGCCGATTAGGGCCGGCGCCGGTCAGTTCGGCCAGCCGAAGGTCCACGTGTAGCGCGTGAGGTTCGTCAGCGGGATCCGGTACTCACCGTAGGAACCGAACTCCAGCAGATACGACGGCGACTGGGCCGGGTCGAAGGCCAGGGCCGCCATCGGGTTGCCCTCGACGTCTCGCATGGCGTTCACGACCTTCGTGCCGTCGGCCCACTCCAGTCCCATAGATGTGGTCCCCGGTTCGCCCGCTCCATACGCGACGACGAGCGGTACTTGTTGACGGACCGAGTCGACCGAAGTGACTTCGAGATCGCCGGTCACCAGGTACAGCTGGCCGATCAGCGTGGTGCGGTGGCGGCGTAGACGTCGTCGAAGCTCGTCATCGCCAAGTCCCGTCCCCTCCCTTAGTTCCCTCGGGAACTGCACGCATTCGGGTACCCGGGTGGTTGCATCTGATCTTGGGCTTTTTCGGGGAGAGGTCGGGCCCACCACCGCACAGCCGCGCCGCCTACCCCTGCTCGGCCAGCAGCTCCAGGTCCTCGGCGCTCAGCGTCACCGTCTTGATCAGCTCCCGGATCAGGTTCACGCTCAGCGTCGAGCCGACCGGCTCGCCCACCTCGTCGCGCATCAGGCCGCGTACGCCGCGGCGGTGGAGGCGTTCGCGGACCTCCTCGACGGTGTTGGCGGCGGTGCGGAAGTTCCAGGCCTTGGTCGTGTACGGCGAGGCGTTCGCGGTCTGTGCCGTGTCCTCCCAGGTCAGGGGGAGCGGGAAGGGTTCCTGGCCCTCCAGGTAGCGCCTGGCCAGTGCGGTGAGGACCAGGCGCTCCTGGGGCGAGAGCTCGTAGACGGTCTCGGGGTCGACCGTCTCCTCCTTGATGGTGGAGCGGGGGTGGAGGTCGTCGTCGTCGACCAGGCGGACCTCGACCAGGTGGGAGCGCTGCTTGGAGGAGTTGATGACCAGGGGGGTGTATCCGGGTTCGATGACGCGGCGGTGGCCCTTGAGCATCAGGGCCCCGTTGGGGAGCTCGATCGGGAGGTGGCCGGTGTTCGTCAGCCACCAGCCGCCGTCCGGGCCGGTGCAGGTGAACACCCCGTGGCGGCGGCTGACCGTCGGGTCGTCGACGCCGACCGGCACGTGCACGTCCTCCCGGTCGCGGCCGAACAGCAGCGTGTACCTGCGCGCCGGGACCGCGTAGCCGCCTTCGGGCCCCAGCACGAAGATCGTGCCGGGCGGCGCCGAGGGGACGCCCTCCGAAGGACTGCCGGGCGGCAGCATGCGCGGGGGGAAGTGTGCGTTCGGCATGGATCGGGCCTCCGTTCAACCGAGGTCAGTGTATGAGCGCCCGCGGAGGACCGGTCCTCAACGATCACCGGCGTGGTGATCTCCACGTTGCCCCGGCTCGTGAGTGCTCGCTAACCTACGCAGCGTGAGTGCACGCAACGGGGGACGGCACACCGATGGATCTTGACGTCGCCGAGCCGCTCGGGCCGGGAGACCCCGGCGAGATCGGCCAGTTCACCATCATCGGCGTCCTCGGGGCCGGGGGCATGGGCGAGGTCTACCTCGGCACCCGCGAAGGACGTTACGTCGCCGTCAAACGCGTCAAGCCCCGCCTGGTCTCCGGCGAGCGGTTCAACCGCGAAGTGGCGATCCTGCACCGCGTCCCGTTCGGCGTCGCGCCGTCCCTGCTGGCCAGCGACAGCACCGCGCCGGAGCCGTGGTTCGCGACCGAATACGTGCCCGGACTCACGGTGGACGACGCCGTCCGCACCTACGGTCCCCTGGGCGCCGACGGCTTGTGGCTCCTGCTCGCCGAGACCGCCGCGCAGCTCCAGGCCGTGCACGAGGCCGGGATCGTGCACCGGGACCTCAAGCCGGCCAACATCATGCTGGTCCGCGACGGCGTCAAGCTCATCGACTTCGGCATCGCCCTGGCCGGCGACCAGGCCCGGCTGACGCGCACCGGTTCGAGCTCGGGAACGCGCGGATTCACGGCCCCGGAGCAGGAATCCGGAGACCGCGACGCGGCCGCGCCCGCGGACGTCTACGCGCTGGCCGCCACGCTGGTCTACGCGGCCGCGGTGCGGCTGCCCGGCTCCCAGCCGGACGTCGGCCTGATCCGCGCTATGGACGCCGACCTCGCGGACGTCATCGAACCCTGCTTCGCAACGGACCCCGGGACCCGGCCGACGGCCGCCGCGCTCGTCGCCGCGGCCCGCGAGCACGCCGACGCCGTCGGCCAGTCCTGGCCGGCGGAGGTGATGGAGCGGATCGCCAAGCGGCGCGCTTTTGCGGCGACGCCGGTGAGCGTCATCGACACCGTGCTGCCGCCCGACGACCCGGAGGCCGACACGGAACCGGAACCCGGCCCCACGCAACGACTTTCCGGCGGCGCGAAGCCGGAGCGGCATCGGCCGAAGTTCCTCGTGCCGCTCGCGGCGGTCGTGGCCTTCTGCGCGGTCGTGGCGGGCATCCTGGCGATGACGGTCTCGCCGGATAAGGGTTCTGGCACGCATACGCCTTCTGCGAAGTCGGGTGTCGGCATAGAGCCCATCGCCGGTGCGCAGTCTTCGTCGGCAGGGGTCGGCGGCTCGTCCTCGCCCTCCCCAGCTCCGATCGGACCGACCGCGCCGTCCGGCACGACCACGCGGCCCGGATCCTCCTCGGCCAACGTCACCGGGCCCGGCGGCACGGGTCCGGCGGGCTCTGGTGGCACGTCGTCGAAGAACGGCGGCACCACTCCGGGACGCCCGGCCGGCTCCGGCACGGCACCGAGCACGCACCCGACGTCGGCCCCGGCCTCCTCTTATCTCGGACCCAGCCCGACCGCCTCATCGACTCCCGGCATCGACAGCGCCAAGGATCCCCAGCGCGTCTCGAATTCCGAGGCGGACGCCCATTGGGTGGGCAACGACGCGACGTGCTCGGGGTGGCTGGACACCGACGGTTCCGGGAACCTGGCGGGAGTGCTCAACACGTCGCTGTTCCAATCGTGTGTCGCCGAGATCATCCGCAGCGATGGGCTGACCTACACCTTCAGCACCTCGGACAACGCGGAGAAGACGAACTTCCTGCCCGACCGGGGGTTCACGATGGAGATCTGCGTCTGGCACGCGGATGAGAAGAACAGCCAGCAGTGCTCACCCCAGTTCGGTATGAGTGGCACGACCCCGGTCCAGAAGTAGCTCGTTCTGTTCGGCGGCGATCAGGGCGTTGACGTCGTCCTGGGTGGCGGCACGTGCTTCGAACCGCAGGTTCACGGCGACGCCGCCCTCGCGTTCGAGAGGCGGGACCTGACACGAGAAGTCTTCCAGCTGGTCGAGCGGCAGCTTGGCGACGACTTCGCACCGCCCCGCCGGCTGACCGTCGACGGTGACCACTGCCGTCACGTCGGCGACGACGGTGCCGGTCGGTTTCGGCGTCGGCCTCGCGGCCGGGTCCGCCGCCGACGCGACGATGTCGCTCGCTTCGACGGTGCATCGCCCGCCGGTGCAGGAGAGCTTCGGACCCTGGCCGTAGGCGAAGGCGATGCCGAAGTCGAGCGCGCCGGTGAGGGTCTCGGTCTGGTCGACGAGGCTTTCGGAGAGATGGGTCGCAGTGCTCTGCGACAGCGTCTCGACGTCGGTGGGTTGCCCGGGTACCGGCGCCGACGGAACGAAGCGGAGCACACGGTAGGGCTGCGCCGTCGAGATGTAGAGCACGCCCGCGGACGTGGACACCGACACTGCGGGCTCGCCATCGACGCGTGTGCTCGAAGCGGTCGACGACGGGACGCCGACGTCCTGCGAGGGCAGCGCCGACCGCAGCGAGGCCGCCAGGTTCCCCGCTGAGGCCAGACCGGACGGCAGCAACGCTTCCACGGCGCTGTCCCCGGTGACCCACTTCCCCCGCACCGAGGTGGCCGTCACGCCGGACGGCAGCTCCCCCAACAGACCGGCCGAAGCCGGGTCGGCGGCTTCGACGTAGGTCCGGCCGCCGACTTCCAGGACGCCGAGCTTCCCGTCGCCGAGATCGATGTCGCCCTGCGCCTCACCTCCGGCGGTGATGGTCAGCTGCCAGGAGGAGCGGCCGTCGGGCGAGAGTCCGGAGTAGCGCAGCATCGGCTGGCCGGACAGGTTGGCGAGTGCTTGGGAGATCGGGGATGGGACGCCCGGCGATACCGGCGGCTTGCTGGGGAGGCCGGTCTGGATCGGAGTGCGGGCGGGTGTACTTGAGCGCATCGCCACGGCGGTTGCGGCAATGGCGATGATGGCTCCGGCCGCGACCGCGATGCCGATCGGTAGCCGCCTGCCGGGAGGAGGCCCGACCGGTCTCGCCGATACCGTAGCCTGCGGGGCGACGATGACGGTCGCTTGTCGGGGCTTGGCGGCCACCGGCTTCTCAGGCTCCATCGCGCTGACGGCCGTCATCGAGCCCTGACTCCCCGGCCTTCCGACCGGCGGAGGCGATCCCAGCGGCGGCGGCACCGCGCGCCGCGCCCCCTCCCACATCGGCAGATCCATCGCACCTCCCCATCCGGCATCCGGCATCCGGCATCCGGCAGCACGTTCGAGCCCTGATGGAGTGAGCGTAGGTCGCGGCGCTCAGGACCGGTCCTCTGCGCGCTTGCCTAGCCTTCTGCCCCAGCGACGGAATCGCGAATGGGAGGCGATCGGGATGTCCGAGGCAAGAGGTGTGCTGCTGCCGGCCTACGTGCTGGTCGACGAATCGGCGTCGATGGGTCCCTACGTGGACGACCTCTCGGCCGGCCTCGTCTCGTTGTGCGAGGAGCTGCGGGCGGCGCCGATGCTGGCGGCCAAGCTGCGACTGGCGGTGCTGGGGTTCTCCGACGACGTGCGGGTGCACCTGGCCGTGGCCGACATGCGCGTGGAGACGAACCTGCCGCGGGTGACGGTGCGCGGCAGCACCAACTACGGCGCGGCGTTCTCCGACCTGGCCGGACGCATCCCGACCGACGTGCGCTTCCTGCGGGACGAGGGCTACAAGGTGCACCGTCCGGTGGTGTTCTTCCTCAGCGACGGGCAGCCCACCGACTTCGGCTGGAAGCGGGCACTGGCCAGGCTGACCGACCGGCAGCGGATGCCGGCCGCGCCGAACATCATCGCCTGCGGCATGGGGTCGGCCGAGCGGCAGACCATCGCCGAGGTGGCCTCGCGGCCGGAGTTCGGGTTCATCGCGCAGCCCGGAGCCGACCTGGGCAAGGCGATCTCAGAGTTCTTTCACGCGCTGACCGCCAGCCTGATCGCCTCCAGCCAGGCGCTGAACTCCGAGAACCCACAGCTCGTGGTGACCAGGCCCGAGGGGTTCTCGATCGTGCTGGACGAGGTCACGCCGTGAGCCCGAGACCTGGCCCGCGGGCCGCCGCGCCTGGATCGGCCGCCGCGCCGGTGGTGGTCGCGGCGCCGTTCGCGCCGACCGCGCCGACGGCGCCAGCGGCCATGGACGACACCGCACCGTGGCCCCGGATCACGATCGACACCCCCGGCGCCGAGTTCGAGCCGAGGCCGCCGGGCCAGTTCGCGTACGACTTCCCGGACACCGAGTGCGACGGATGGTCGACCCCTGATTTCACGGTCCGCTCGGCCTCGATCCGCGGGGCCGGCCATCGCTTCTATCGCAAGCCGCGTCAGGACTCCGCGCGGGTCGCCGTGCACGAGGCGTCGGGCGCCATCGTGTTCGCGGTGGCCGACGGCGTGTCCGGCGCGACCGACTCGCACCTCGGCGCGGTGGAGGCCTGCCGGGCCGCGATGGAACGGATGCTGCACCTGCTGTCGCAGGGCGCGCCGATGGAGTTCGACAGCGTCGCGCACCACGCCGCCGAGCGGCTGCGACAGCTTGCCGCGTGGCGGTTGGGCACCGGGCCCCAGTCGTCGGCCGTGGCGGCGAGTTGGTACGCCACGACGTTGGTCGCCGGGGTGGTGCAGCCGGACGCGAGCGGGCCGAGGGTCGAGCTGTGCCGGATCGGGGACTCCGGCGCCTGGCTGCTGGATCGCGCGACCGGCTCGTACCACGCGCTGTTCGGAACGAAGACGGGTTCTGACACCGATCTGGTGTCGAACGCGGTGGTGCCGCTGCCGCACGTGCCCGAGTCCGTCGAGGCGCTGGTCGAGCACCTGACCGCCAGCGAAGTGCTGCTGGTCGGCACCGACGGCTTCGGCGATCCGCTCGGCGACGGGGACGGCCAGGTCGGCGCGCTGTTCGCGCGCCACCTCGCGGTGGCGCCGACGCCGCTCCGGCTCGCGCACGTGCTGGACTTCTCGCGCGAGACGTTCGACGACGACCGGACGCTGGTGGCGGTCTGGCCGGGGTCCTCGGCGGGTGCGCCATGACGTCGGGGACGACGCGCACGGTCGACCACGCCGACCTCGCGCTCGGCGCGGTGCTGGGGCGTGGCGGCCAGGGGACGGTCTACCCGGTCGCCAACCGGAAGATCAACGAGGCGGTCGACGGTGGCTGGGACGTCGTCTACAAGGAGTACAACGCCGCCACGCTGGCGCTGCTCGACGCCGACGCCTTGCGCGACATGGTCGATCTGCTCGGCGACCTGGACGCCGACGAAGCGCGCTGGCTGTGCGAGAAGACGGCGTGGCCGATCGCGGTGGTCGAGCGGTCGGGTCAGGTGTGCGGCTTCCTGATGCGGGCCGTGCCGGACCGTTTCCGTTTCAGTATGCGGAGCCTGGCGGGGACGGCGTCGTCGAAGCCGGTCTTGGCGAACTTGGAGTTCCTGCTCAACGACGAGGCATACGTGGCCGGTATAGGGCTGGCGATCAGTCCCCGGGATCGGCTGGAGCTGTTGGCGGATTTGGCTGCGAGCCTGGATCGGCTGCATCGGATGGGGATCGCCGTCGGCGACCTGTCGCCGAAGAACCTGCTGTTCGCGACCGGGGACGACACAGGGTTCTTCATCATCGACTGCGACGCGATGCGCCTGCGCGGTGTCAGTGCTCTGCCTCAGGTTGAGACGCCCGACTGGCAGGCACCGGCGGGCGAGGAGAAGGCGACCCAGGCCACGGACGTCTACAAGTTCGGGCTGCTCGCGGTCCGCTTGGCGGCCGGGGACCAGACGACGACCGACACGATGCGGCTCGCGACCATCGGTAGTGGGCTGGGGGATCTGGCGCGCTCCAGTCTGGACGCGGATTCGGGGCGGCGGCCGACGTCGCCGGCGGACTGGATCCCTCAGCTGAACGCCGCGGCGCAGGCGGCTCCGCAGGCCGCGCCGACTCCGCCGCCGGCTGCCCCGCGGACGCCGCCGACGTACACGGCTCCGACGCCGGTGGGGCGGGTGCTCGCTCGGGTGGGTGGGCTGGCTGTCGCGGCGGTGATCGTGTTGGTCATCGTGCTGAACGGCCAGCACGGCTCGAAGGCCGCCGCTACGAGCGGTATGAGCGGTGGGAGTGGCTCGGGCGGCTTGACCATGTCCACTTCGGGTGGGGACAGCGGCGGCACGACTTCCAGTTCCAGTTCCAGCTCCGATGACAGTTCTGACGACAACTCCGGCTCCAGCTCCTCTGACGACAGCTCGAGCTCCAGTTCCAGTTCCAGCTCCTCCGATGACAGGTCCAGCTCCACTTCCGGCTCCGGCGACACCGGCGGCTTCACCCCGGCCCCTCCCCCGCCGGACCTCGTCAAGACCCTCCAGATCGGCGACTGCGTCAACGACAGCGACCCGTCCACGTCGTCGAGCGCGCAGCTGTCGTCGTCCAGCTGCGTCCCCGGCTCTTTCAAGATCGTCGGCGCCTTCGACGACACCACCGACATGAACTCCTGCAACGGCGTCGGCGACGTCTCGCAGAGCGTCTCCTCCCCCAGCGACAACCGCGTGGTGTGCCTCAGCTACCAGGCCAACGGCACCGCGTACTGGTCCAAGCCCGGGCAGTGCGTCTACGGCCTCAACTCCTCCGGCGAGGCATGGGACGTCGAGGACTGCCAGACCGGCAACTTCAAGGTCGTGGCGCGCTATACCCAGACCACCGACAAGAGCCGCTGCCCGGCCTGGCCACAGAGCGACGAGGACTACACCTACGACAACAGCGACTCGGGCCTGCAGGTCCTCCTCTGCCTGTCGATGAACTACCCCGACGCCCTCGGCCACGCCACGCAGAACGAATGCCTCGTCAAGAACGGCAACACCTTCACCAACGCCGACTCCTGCCCCGACTCCAACGTCGTGGTCTCCGGCCGCACCAGCACCTACGACGACCCGGGCTTCTGCGGCAACGACGGCGCACAGTGGTGGCGGCCGGAGGAATTCCCAGCCTTGGGATACACCGTGTGCTGGCGCTGGAAGTGAGCGGCGCCAGTGACACAACGTTCTGTCATGGACTCGATAGACGCCGCCGAGCTGGCCCTGAGCCTGCCCGAGGTCGACCCGGAACGGCCGAGCCCGGCGCGTATCTACGACTTCTGGCTCGGCGGATCGCAGAACTTTGAGGCGGATCGGGAGGCGGGGCGGCTGGCTGCCGAGGTGATGCCGTCGTTGCCGTGCGGGGCGAAGGCCAATCGGTTGTTCCTGCAGCACGTCGTCAAGGATCTCGTCAGCACGCGTGGCATCACGCAGTTCCTGGACCTGGGTTCAGGGGTCCCGACGGTCGGCAACGTGCACGAGATCGCTCAGGCCACCGATCCGGATGCGACGGTCGTCTACGTCGACATCGATCCGGTGGCCATCGCGCATGCGCGGGCTTTACTCGCTGAGAACGCCACCGCGCACGCCGCGCTGGCCGATCTTCGCGAGCCCGGTGTCGTGCTGGACCATCCGCTGGTGCGCGATGCGATCGACTGGAGCCGGCCGGTCGCCGTGCTGTTGTTCTCGGTGCTGCACTTCGTTCCCGACGACAACCGGCCCGAGGACATCATCCGGGCGTTCATGGCTCCGTGCGCGCCGGGCAGCTACTTGGCGTTGTCGCACGGCGGGCCGGATGACGACGCGCCCGAGGCGCAGCAGGCGGTGGTGCGCGACTACGCCTCGCGCGCCGGTGTGCCGGTCACGCCGCGCACCGCCGCGCAGATCACGCCGTGGTTGGCGGGGCTTGAGATCCAGGCGCCGGGGGTCGAGGACATCCGGGTGTGGCTGCCCAGTTTGACCGAGACCCACCAGACGATCGTGCCGTTCGTCGGGGCCTTGGCGCGCAAGCCCGCCTAGAGTGACGGGGTGACTCACGGGATGCCTTCCTTCGCCCTCAACTACACCACGCCCTTCTTCGGCGCCGACCCGGACCGCCTGGTCAAAGTGGCTCGGCAAGCCGAGGAATCGGGATTCGAAGCCATATACGTGCCTGAACATGTCGCCATCTATCCGGGAGCGCAGATCGGCGCCTGGCAGGTGCCGACCGACCTCCCGTTCCCGGACCCGCTGGACGTCCTGACCTTCGTCGCGGCCAGCACCGAGCGGCTGCTGCTGGGGACCGGGGTCCTGCTGCTTCCGTACCACCACCCCGTCACGCTGGCGAAACGCCTGGCGACGATCGACGTGCTCTCCGGCGGCCGCATGCGCCTGCTCGGCATCGGTGTCGGCGCGCTGCCCGGCGAGGCGGCCGCGGTCGGCGTCGACTACCGGACGCGCGGGCGGCGCGCCGACGAGGCGATCGACGTGATGCGGGCGCTGTGGGCGGAGGACGAGGGCGGCGCGACGTTCCACGGCGAGTTCTACGAGCTGGACAGCATCTACAGCTACCCGAAGCCTTTGGCGGGTTCCGGACTGCCGATCCACATCGGCGGATCGAGCGAGGCGGCGGCTCGGCGTGCGGGACGGCGTGGCGACGGCTGGCTTCCGGGCGGCTCGCTGACCAACGACGACCGCGTTGCGTTGTGGGAGCTGGTGAAGTCGACGGCGCAGGAGGCCGGGCGAGACCCGGGCGCCATCGAGTACACGCGGATGGGATCGCTGGAGACGTCGCCAGAGGAGGCCGAGCGGCTGGGGACGGAAGGCGTCACGCGCATCATCGTCGCTGCGCCGGCCGGGGAGCCGGATGAGCAATGCGCTCAGCTGGCGGACTTCGCGGAGCGGTTCGGGCTGGGGAAGGGCTGAGGCAGGCGGGCACGCCGACCAGGTGTGTCCTCGCACGGGTCGCGAGGACACACCTGGTCGGAGCGGTTTTCGGCGTGCCGGCTCGGACGAGGCGGGCAGCGCGACAACAGCTACCCGGCGTAGCTACCCGGCGCAGATCCGTTCCACGAACTCCCCCAGCTGGCGCTCGCTCAGGTGCGCCGCCAGGTCGGCCTCGCTGATCATGCCGACCAGCCGCTTGTTCTCCACCACCGGCATGCGGCGGATGCGGCGGCTCTCCATCTCGTGCAGCACCTCGCCGACGTCGGCCCCGGAGTCGACCCAGCGGGGCGTGCCCTCGCAGAGGTCGGCGCAGCGGACTTGGGAGGGGTCGCGGCCGAGGGCCACGCACTTCACCACGATGTCGCGGTCGGTGATGATGCCGCACAGGCGCTCGTTCTCGTCGCTGACCGGGAGGGCTCCGACGTCCAGTTCCCGCATCAGCTCCGCGGCCCGGTCCAGGGTCTCCTCGCGGAAGATCCACTGGGCACCGGGATGCATGATGTCCTTGGCAGTGGCCATGATCGCCTCCTCGGCGTGGGCCCCGTGGGGATCGCCCCTCCTATCGTGTGCACCACAGGTGCCGGCGCGCCACCGGAGAGGCGTCCTGGATCTCGTTTACCGTGAGGGGATTCAGCTTGGATCACCGGGACGGGAACAGGCCGCGGACGAAGTCGTTGCCGAACTTCCCTTCGGGATCGTGCCGCTCCAGCAGGTCGCGGAAGTCGTCGGCGCGCTCGTAGGTCGCCAGGGCGGCCGCCGGTCCGCCCAGGAAGACCTTGCCCCAGTGCGGACGTGCGCCCAGCGGCATCAGCGCGCGCTCGACCTCGGCGAGCGCCGGTTCGACCGAGGCGCGGTCGGCGATCCAGGTGAAGTGGATCGCGACGCTGTCGCGGCGGTAGGCCGGGCTGAGCCAGAGGTCGTCGGCCGCGATGGTGCGGATCTCGGAGATCTGGACGACCGGGGCGATGAGGGGGCCGAGGTCGCGCACCGCTGTGAGGCCTTCGGCGGCTCGCGCGCGGGAAAGGAAGAACTCTGATTGGAGTTCGGCGCCGCTGCTGGGGGTGAAGTCGGGGCGGAAGTGCGGCAGGCGCTCGTGCCATGGTCCCGGGACGCCCAGCTGCTCGGTGCAGTTCTCGGCGGACATGCCGGGGATGGGGTGGGCGGCTTGGTGCGCCAGGTGGCCGCCGAGCCAGGTGGGGGCGGGGGTATCGGAGTCGCCGGAGCTCGATGTGGGCGCTTTCGCCTTCACCCACACCGAGGCGTCGCCGCGCCATCCGGTGAAGGCGCTGACGCTGTAGGCCGCCGCGAACACCTCGTCGAGGTGCTCGATCAGTTCGGCTACCGGCACGCCTTCGTAGACGGACTGCGCGATGTCGAAGGTGGGGACCACGTCGACGGTGAGCTGGGTGATCACGCCCAGGGCGCCGAGGCTGACCACGGCTCCGTTGAAGTCCGTGTCTGCGGCTGGATCTGAACCTGCGGCTGGACCTGTGCCTGAATCTGCGTCGGAGCGCTTGAGTTCCACGACGTCGCCGCCGGGGCCGACGAAACGCAGTGCTCTGACGAGTGCGGCGAGTCCCTGGTTCCGGTCGCCTGAGCCGTGTGTTCCGGTCGCGCAGGCTCCGGCCAGCGAGATGTGCGGAAGGGACGGGAGCGCGGTGAGGGCGAAGCCTTCGGCGTGCAGGCGTGCCGCGAGGTCGGCGAGGCGCATGCCTGCCGGGACGGTCGCGGTGTTCCGGTCGGGGTCGATCCGCACCTCGGCCGGCATCTTGTCGAGGACGACGAGGTCACCCGCGGTGTCGGCGATGCGGTTGAAGGAATGGCCGGTGCCCAGGACACGCACCGACGCCGCCCCGGCCACGATCCGCTGGAGTTCGTCGAGGGAGGCCGGGTGGTGGCTTCGAGCGGGGTGGAAGGCGACGTTGCCGGCCCAGTTGCGGATTTGTTCGGTCATCGGACGGGCTCTCCCGGTGTTCTCGGTAACATCGCCGCCCCATCGAGTCATGGCGGTGGGGTCGATGTCAACGGGAGGACGGGTCCAGTGCGCTGGCCGGCTGAGTTTTGACGGGATCCCGAGCGCTAGAGCTCGATGTCGCACCACAGGCGGATCGTATTGTCCTCACATCCCACAGCCAGCAGGCGAGTGTCCGTCACCGGACTGAAAGCGGCGCAGTAGACCGTGCCGCCCACGTCGTACGTGCTCGT
>Ga0207671_10001165_pt1 | contig 31349 bp, 23 predicted proteins | sample KBSC24metaG_FD_184352 | JGI IMG/M metagenome (GOLD analysis project Ga0207671, IMG submission 184352) | Corn rhizosphere microbial communities from Kellogg Biological Station, Michigan, USA - KBS C2-4 metaG (SPAdes) (version 2) | ecosystem: Host-associated > Plants > Roots > Rhizosphere > Soil...
TAATTGGCGCGGCAGCGTATCAAACTGTTTTTTCGGCTTAATGTCATCCTGAGCTCGTCGAAGGATAACTCCCGGCGATGCTTTGAAATATTCGCGTGGTGGATAATGGTAACCGCAGCCATCAATGCGGTCGCATTTGCCTACATGCGCTGCCAGGTGTTCGCCGTTTTCGGTGTTGATGTAGCGTGTAAGCGTATTGCGGCGGTGCCCGCAGTTTGGGCATGGGTAGCGAGTGTTCCTGTTTTTGTAGGGTTCAAGGGTGTAGTGATGCATGGGGGTAATAATTAAGGGTGTCATGCTGAGGCTCTCGAAGCATAGTGGGCAAGGCCTTTACCCGCTGCACTTCGACGGGGCACAGTGTGACAGCCCCTTTTTGCTTCCTGTTCCGTTCTATCCCGGGTGTAACAAAATAAAGAACGGAACAATAACCGGGTAGGCTTACGCTTTGGAGCGGGTGATGATGCGGTTTACTTTTTGGTAGGACAGGCCCAGTTGGTTACCTATTTGCCTTAATGATACACCTTGTGCATGCAGCGCCATTACATCGTCGTCAAATTCGCTTTTGGTGCTGCGTTTTAGCCTGCGCAGGTGGTCGGCTTCGGTGCCGAAGCTCATAAACTCGTATTGCAGAAAATTACCAGGCTTGGTTACATCGCATACGCAAATATTGCCGCTATCATAAGCCTGGTTGGTATTGCGTTGCTTTATCTGTTTCAGGTAACGCATGTTTTTGGTCAGCACGCTTTCGCCAATGGCAAAGGCGCTATCACAAAAGTTCATCAGCATTTTACTGCCCTGTAAGTCGTTGCGGGTAATCTCCAGCGTCATGTCGCGCTTTGGAGTGTGGGCCAAGGCCAGTATGCTGAGGCCGTAACGGGTTTTCAAGGCTTTAAGGTGTTTCATCAATGGCAGTGCATCCCTGGCTTTTTCATTCTCGCCGCGTAAGTAGGTCAGGTTATCAATTACCAATACTTTACTGCCGGTTTGCACTATCGACCGTTCAAAGCAGGCGCTCAGGTATTCGTCAAAGTCTTTAAAGCCTGGTGGCATATCAATGTCGGTTTTCATTTCGGCACGGTAAAAGTTATTGCTGAACTCGTAATGATCGGTGTAGTCTACCGAATACCTGGCCTCAAACTGTTTGTCGGTAAGCTCAAAGTCGAAATACAAAACAGGCTGTGCCTCAGCCTCGCATACAAAGGGGTGCAGGTCTTTACCCAAACTGATGGCATTGGCTATCTGCACTGCCAGTATAGACTTGCCGAGGTTGGTATCAGCAAACAGGATACATAGTTCGCCCTCGTACCAGAATTTGTCGAAAAGCATTTTAGGGATGGGCCTTTTACTGGCCTCATATAGCCAGGTATTAGCAGTACGGATGGTGAACAATTCTTCATCATCATCGAAGATATCAGTGTCGGGAACTGATGGGGGGAGGGGTTGGGTTTGTTGTAGCATGGGGGTTAGTTGTTGAATTATTGAATTATTGATTGGGTTGTATTGGTTTGATTGGTTGTAGCAGTTGTATTAGTTGAAGTAGTTATTTACCAATTCAACTAATACAACCTTTATAACCAGTTTAACCTTCTTCGCGAAGCGGAGCAAGCGTAAGAAATATCTCCCCCTATAGCCATCTATAGTATTTGATGACTTTGATCCTTCTGTTGATGGAAAGACCTGCGCAGATTATGGTTGGTGTATTGTTCCGTTCTTTATGGAGTGTAACAGAATATAGAACGGAACAGTGGTTTTAATTGAACAAGCCGGTAAACCGGGATAGAGGGTGATGTTCATTACAAATATAAAGATTATATTTTATTTGTAAAGATATATCTGTAAGTTTATTTTGTAAATGATTGGGAGTGAGGGAGATTATTTTTTGGGTGTGCTATTTATGCATTAATAATGCAAGTATTGTCACACCCAAAAATGATTTAATTTTAAATGTATTTTTACATAAATAAATAATTATGAATTGGAGTGGTATTATAGAATTTGTTATTTCAGTTTCAGGTGTAAGTGCAATTATTGGTTATGTTGGCAAAAAGCTTGTTGATAAGGTGCTTGACGCTGGCGTAGAGAAATATAAGGCATCACTTGATAAGGAATTGGAGCTTTTTAAGGCTGATTTAACAAGAATTAACATTGAGCATCAGATTAAGTATGATAAATTATCTGAAGCGCGTGCCGACAAAATTAGCCAACTATATTCTGTGGTTTATGCACTCGAAGAAAAATTGAAATATTTGACGTCAGTTTGGCAAGGACCGGAGTGGTCAACAGATACAACCAGGCAGCAAGATGTAAAACAACTTATTGACGATCTTCGAGAAATACTTGAATTAAATCGTATTTATTTCACGCAGAAGCTATGTGATGGGATTGAGTTTGTCATCAAAGAAAGTGTCAGAATACTTAATGACATTTTTGCAGCAAAGTTATATAGGAAAAGCGATGAAGATCTTATTAGTCAAGGTAAAGGACATCTGATCGAAAACCCTCATAAGCACTCAGAATTATGGAACAGATCTGATGAGTTTGTAAATAATGAATTTAAGAAAGCTCGATTAGAGATCGTCGACGAGTTCAGGGAATTGATGGGTGTTAGACCGTAGCGATGATTGCTGGTGTACTATTCTTGCGTATGCTTCTGTTTTCAGGTGTGCTGTTCCACTCACCTGTTACAAAATAAAGAACGGAACAGTCAGAACCGGAATTTATCGAATTAATGAATTGCGTGAATTCTGTTAATTATTTAATTCTGAAAATTCGGGTTCAGACAAAGGAGCAGAATGTTTGCGCCAGGGATAGCAGCGGATACCGGCCTCGCGGTTAATGCCTGTGCAGTATAAGCGGATAGCCCGCCCGGGCGCCCAATAACTCCACACCTGCCAACAATTTAACAATAATACCATCCAACAATCCCGCCCCCAATTGTTAACCCCACATCATTATTCCGCTAAAAGGCTTGCAAGCTATTCCAAATTCGATATATTAAGCGTATCTTTGCGCAAAATTTAGAAGCCGCATTTTCATGCAAAAAATAAGAAATATAGCGATCATCGCTCACGTTGACCACGGTAAAACTACCCTGGTAGATAAGATTTTACATAGCTGCGCCATTTTCCGCGAGGGACAGGAAACAGGTGAATTGATACTGGATAACAACGACCTGGAGCGCGAACGGGGTATCACCATCGTATCGAAAAACGTTTCGGTAATGTACAAGGATGTTAAGATCAACATCATTGATACCCCTGGTCACGCCGACTTTGGCGGTGAGGTTGAGCGCGTATTGAAAATGGCCGACGGCGTATTATTACTATGCGACGCTTTTGAAGGCGCTATGCCTCAAACCCGCTTTGTAACCCAAAAGGCTTTGGCTTTAGGCTTAAAACCGATTGTGGTGGTAAACAAGGTGGATAAAGAAAACTGCCGCCCGGAAGAAGTTTACGAACAGATATTTGAATTGTTCTTCAACCTGGAAGCGACCGAAGACCAACTGGATTTCCCGGTGATCTATGGTTCGTCCAAACAAGGCTGGATGAGCACCGACTGGAAGACTCCTACTGAGGATATATTCCCTTTGATGGATGCTATACTGGCAAATATTCCTCCGGCACCTATTGCTGAAGGCACTTTGCAGATGCAGATCACCTCACTGGATTATTCGTCTTTCGTAGGCCGTATCGCTATCGGTCGTGTGGCCCGTGGTACCATCAAGGAAAATATGCCGGTATCGCTGGTAAAACGTGATGGCACTATCCAAAAATCAAGAATAAAAGAACTTTACACTTTTGAAGGATTGGGTAAAGTAAAAACCACATCGGTAAGCTCTGGTGATATTTGCGCGGTAGTTGGTATAGAAGGTTTTGACATCGGCGATACCATTGCTGATTTTGAAAACCCGGAACAACTGGCTGTTATCAAGATTGACGAGCCTACGATGAACATGCTGTTCACCATCAACACCTCACCGTTTTTTGGTAAGGAAGGCAAGTTTGTAACGTCCCGCCACCTGCGTGACCGTTTATACAAAGAGATGGAGAAAAACCTGGCGCTGAAGGTTATTGAAACCGAATCGCCGGATTCGTACCTGGTTTATGGCCGTGGTATCCTGCACTTATCGGTATTGATCGAGACCATGCGTCGCGAAGGATATGAGTTGCAGGTTGGTCAGCCGCAGGTTATCATTAAAGAAATTGACGGTGTTAAATGCGAGCCGATAGAAACGCTGATCGTGGATGTTCCCGGAGAAGTTGCCGGTAAGGTAATTGAGCTGGTAACACAACGTAAAGGCGACTTGTTAGTTATGGAGCCAAAAGGCGATTTGCAGCATTTGGAATTTGATATCCCGGCACGTGGTATTATCGGCTTACGTAACAACGTACTGACCGCTACCGGTGGCGAGGCTATTATGGCTCACCGCTTTAAGGCTTACGAGCCATGGAAGGGTAATATCCCTGGTCGTTTGAATGGGGTATTGGTATCTATGGATACCGGTAAAACTACCGCCTTTGCTATTGATAAACTACAGGACAGGGGCCGTTTCCATATCGACCCAGGAACTGATGTTTACGAAGGCCAGGTTTTAGGCGAGCACATCCGTGATAACGATCTGGTGATCAACCTGACCAAAGGCAAGCAGTTAACCAACATGCGCGCTTCAGGCAGTGATACCAACGTGCGCATCGCGCCAGCCATCAAATTCTCGTTAGAAGAATCAATGGAATACATACAGGCTGATGAATACATCGAGGTTACGCCTCAAAGCATCCGCATGCGTAAGATATTCCTGAACGAGAACGAACGCAGGATTAACGCTAAGAAGTTTGTGAATCAGTAAATTTAGCCAGACAAATATTAAAGAGCCCTTTGTTTACATAACTTAGGGCTCTTTGTTTTTAGGATATTCGTAAATGGAATAGAAAAAAATTTGCGAATCAATTTGCTAATCGCTAGATTTGAGGAACTAAATCTTAGCACAGATGAGAAGAAAATTGAAAAAAGTAGTACTATTTTTAGCAGGACTGATTTTAATGTCAGTTATGTTTTCGTGTAAAAAATCAAAAACACCCACACCTGCACCCCCGGCTCCTACACCGCCCGCAAGCCTGGTAGCTTACTGGCCGCTTGATGGCACTGCCGATGATAAATCCTTGTATGGCCATAGCGGTGTAGCAAGTGGTGTTACACCTACTACCGACAGGTTTAATAAGGCAAACGGCGCCTTGCATTTCGATGGACAAACCAGTTTCATAATGGTTGCTGATAAGGCGGACCTGAGGCTTGGCTCTACAGATTTCACGTTGAACGCATGGGTGAAGCTTGATGCCTATAGCTCTGATTTTGTATCAACCATTATCAGCAAAAGGCAGAATGGCGTAAATGGCGGATGGCTTTGGGCTATCAACGGAGCGGGAAATGCTCCTAAAGGCGCAATTTACTACGGACCCGGCGGCGGCAGTACCAATGCCATCGGAAATATGGCTCTTAGTGTAGGTCAGTGGTACATGGTCACTTGTGTGTATACTGTATCAAATTCTGTTTTGCAGATATATGTGAACGGAACTTTAGATAAACAGTACAGTGGTATTTCACCGGCTAACGCCAATACTGCTGTGGCACTTACTATAGGTAAAGATACCGCTAATGGCGACGCTTATTTCTTTAACGGGTCACTGGATGAGATAAAAATCTATAATATAGCATTAAGCCAAAGTGATATAACGAAATTTTACACTGCGGCTAATGGCTTGTAGGAAATTTATGTTGATAAATAGAAAGCCCGCTCGCCAGCGGGCTATTTTGTTTTTATAAATTTGTCGCATGCCGCGCATTCCACGTATTCCAGGGTTTGATCAGGACGCACTCGAAAAGTATTTTAAAAATACCGGGATGTTGTTTGTTGGCCGAGTGGGTAGCCTTATCATCAAAATGATCTTGAGCATCAGCGTAGCCAACTACCTGGGCAGGGGGCAAAACGGTATCCTGGCGGGTGGCATAGTTTACATCTACCTATTGTCGGCCATAGCCACGCTGGGCCTCGACCAGTTTATTGTAAAGGAACTCCACGCCTTTCCTGAAAATCGCGACAAGATACTCGGCACCTCTCTTGGGATGAAACTCATGGCCGGGTTGGTATGTATTCCGCTGATCTGGCTGGCATTCCATATTTACCCGGCAAAGGGCACACCTTACCATTACGTGTTTATCTTATCCTTTATCGGCATTATCCAGGCATTTACGATCATCGATTCGTACTTCCAGTCGCAGGTGCAGTCGAAATACATTATGCAGGTGCAGATCGCGGGTAATTTGATTTCCGCCGCTATCAAGGTTATGTTGATCATTGTTAAAATGCCGCTGATCTGGTTTGTATATGCTTACGCTTTTGATTTTTTATTGATCTCCGTCGGCTATTGTTTCATCTACCAACGGAAGGACAGGAATATATTCAATTGGGCCTACGACTCCTTGTTAGCAAAAAAACTGCTGGCCTATTCGTGGCCGCTGATCATTTCGGGGATTATGGTGGCACTGTATATGAAGATAGATGCCATTATGCTTCAGAACATGAAAGGCGTAAAAGAAGCAGGGGCCTATCAAACGGTTGCTACATTGAGCGAGGCCTGGAACTTTGTGCCGTCGGTGATCGTCACCTCGCTTTTCCCCGCAATTCTTAACGCCCGGCGGGATGACCTTAACCGGTATAACAAGCGCGTTCAAAATCTTTACGACCTGATGGTTTACCTGAGTGTACCGGTTGCGGTAATCATTACCTTTGCTGCTCCATTGATTTATACTCTGTATAAACCTGAATATGCTTATGCAGCGCCGGTGCTGTCGGTGCATATTTGGTCGGGCGTATTTGTTTTTTTAGGTGCAGCCAGCGGCCAGTTCCTGATTGCTGAGAACCTTAATAAAATAACATTTATCCGCACTGGTTTTGGGGCGATAGTAAATATTGTTCTTAATTTAATATTGATTCCTAAAATGGGTATGATGGGTGCCGCTATAGCCACACTGGCCGCCTATGCCAGTTCGACTTTTTTCCTGCTGCTTATACCTAAGGTTAACAAGCAGGGCGTAATGATGCTGAAATCCCTCTTTTTCATATCGTTGCTGAAAAAATGAAAAAATATCCTTATCTTTGTATTGAAGCCTAAACTTAATAGAATGAACAGAAAATTACTTATCACATTATTTATTGCTACTCTTGCATGCGTAACATATTCCTGCAAAAAAATCATCCCAAGCGTTGATCCTGCCCGTTGTGAACACGCAACTGATGGCCTTATTGTAAAGAAATGGGCCAGTGCGTTCATTCAAACTGATACATACAACTCCAGCGGAACAAAAACAAATACTTCATTTGATCATCCTGCCGGGTTTATACAGTTTAAAAATGATGCCACATACACAATAGTTAGCGATGGAATATTGGTTAACGGTAGCTGGCTTTTTGATCATAATTGCAATTTGGCATTAACTGCCGGTGGCAGCACTGGTGTAACATTTGAAGTGGTCACACTTACCACAGATTCGTTGATCATCAGGAAAAAAGTTAACAACCTTGTAGTTACCCAACATTTTGGTGCATACTCATGCAGCTATCAGCCTTATATGGTAAAAAAATGGGTAAATACCTATATCCAACAAGATAATTATAGCTCTGATGGTGCCACAGTGGTTAGCAGCAACCTTATATATCCAATTGGTTTCTTTGAGTTAAATAGCGATTCAACTTACCGGGTAGTAAGTAATAATGTGCCTTTGAACGGAAAATGGTCGATGAATATCGATAAATGCGATTTAACACTTGATGCAGGCACCTCGCTGGCAAGAACTTTTGAAATCGTCAAAGCAAGTGCCGACTCGTTAATAATTCGCAGAAAAGCCGGTAATGTGGCCTATATTCAACATTATAAGGCATACAACTGCCCTACGCTTGCTCAACTGGAGCAACAATGGGATAATATAGATATCAGAACAGATTATGTTACCAATGGAACACTATCAGGCTCGAATTATATTTATCCAACTGGATATTTCAAGTTAAATGCTAATTTATCTTATAATGTGTTAAGTAGCGGTGCAACTCTTGATGGCTCATGGTTATTATTGGACCAATCTCATGGCTGCCCTTTAGTGCTTGACCAGGCTACATCGCTTGAAAGGTCTTTCGATATTATTAAAATAACCAGCGACTCTTTGACTATATATCGGGAAGATATTATAAATCAATCAGCATACACCCAACGGTATAAGAAACATTAATAATGGAACAATTATTTTAGTTTGAAAAACAGGGTTCTCAGTGTCTTTGCGACCAACTGATAGCCCTGTTTTTCTAAATAATTGTAGACTTCTGAACTTGACAGGTTACTAAAGTCTATCCTGTCTTCTACAAGAATATAAGAAGGTTTATATTTATCCCAGTTGTTTGATTGTAAAACCTGCAGGTCTAACCCTTCAACATCTATAGTTAAAAAATCTATCTGTTGTCCGGCGGGAAGATATTTATCCAATACATCGGCGAGGGGATATGTCTCTACCTTGAGCTCCTTTATTATTTTATAAACTTTGGAGGTGTTGTTTCTTTCTTCAGAAAGTTCTTTTGAAAAACCATTTAAAGCAGGTTCATTAAAGCAATAAAAAGTAAGATTGTCCCTTTTATCGCTTATCCCTATATTTAAATTAATATCACGTCGCCTGAATAAATTAAAGGATTTAATTGCGCCGGGGGTCGGCTCAATGTTAATTCCCTTCCATCCTTTATTGTAAAAATAAAGTGTATTTGAAAACCGGTAAGGATGATGGGCCCCTACATCTACATAGTATCCCTTGTAGTGCTTTTTGCCTTCGAAAAATGATTTTAACACCATATCCTCACCTTCCTGTGAGTAAGATTTTTCAGATCTGAAGCGATCAACCGGGAAATATTTTAGTATAGCTTTCTTCCAATTAAACATTTGGCAAAGTAACAATATTCTTTTTTTGTACGGGTTTCATAATTCAAAAAGATTATAGAAATGCCGGTCAATTACAGAAATATAAAAATTCGATTTATGTGTTTTTTATCACATTAAATTATATATTTGATTTCACAATATGTTAAAACCTTTACTTAAACCTTATTTGACCATATTGTTTTTGTTGATACTACCCTTAATGGGATTATGTCAGCAGCAACTTCCTGTTCCTAAATGGGTAAATGATATTGGCGGTTCCGGTGATAGTAAAGCAACCGGAATGATAACCGACTCACAAAACAATATTTATGTTTCCGGATTCTTTAGTGGAACTGTAGATTTTGATCCTTCAGCCGGAGTGAAAAATCTGACCTCAGTTGGGGGTGATGATATTTATGTTGCAAAATACACGCCGGCGGGAGCACTTGTATGGGCGGTTTCAATGGGAGGTGATGGTCTGGATCAAGTAAATAATATGACTGTTGATAAAAACGGGAATCCCACCATTATTGGCCAATATCAATCTTCCACATTAAATGCAGGTACTTTAAGCTTTCAGAATAATGGTGCGGAGGATATTTTTATTATCCACCTGGACATGAATGGAAATATTTTGTGGGGAAAATCTATCGGTGCGGCTGAAACTGACAGAGGAGAAGAGGTTGCCACAGACAGCCAGGGCGATGTAATCGCTACTGCAATATTTCAATCAACGATAACTGTTGGCAATTCAGTATTTACGGCCTCGGGCCAATTTAATGGTTTAATTGTCAAGTATGATGTATCAGGAAATCTGATATGGGATATGAATCTGGGTGTTTCAGGTGACACGGAGATTTTTGGCGATGGAGTAGATGCTAATGGAAATATTATAGTATCGGGTATTTATAGTGGGAATGTGGACTTTGACCCTTTGGGTGTACATCATATTGTTAATAGTCCTTCGAACCAGGGATTTGTCGCCAAATATACTCCAGCCGGGAAATTGATATGGGTTAATACCGTCGTTGGGAATTTCGTAAACGGTCAGGCTGTAGTGGGGATTAATTCAAACAACGATATTTACATTACAGGTGCATTCTCATTTGGCCTGACATTCGGTACATTTACTTTAAACGCCTCTGGATCTCAAGATACGTTCTTCGCAAAATACTCATCAAATGGAACGTTCCAGTTTGCAAAAGATTTGGGCAGTAGTAGCGGAAGTTCATTCCCTTACCAGGTAAGAAGCGACCAGGCTAATAATATATATATAAGTGGGTATTTTAGTGGAGCCGTCGACTTCAATCCTGACCCCAATGTTTCTAATATAGTATCAGATCATGGCCAAAGGGATTTTTATGTGGCTAAATATGATGTCAACGGAAATTATCAATGGGCGTTTGGAGGTGGAAGCCCGGGGTGTGATCAAACTCTTGGTATCGAATTGGCCGTTGATAATAGTAATGATGTGGTGCTTGGCGGCTCATTTTGCCAAACTGTTGATTTTGATCCGTCAACCTGCGTAACGGATAATGTCACAGCTCAGAATTTTATATCAGATACGTATATCGCAAAATATTTGCAGAGCACTACCCTAACAGGACAGATCACAAATTTTACCGTACCACAGCAAATATCACCTGCTGTAATTGGCCAGGCTAACCACACCATTGCTATTACGGTTTCGCCATTTACAGATGTTAAAACGCTTGTACCGACAATCACTGTAACTAATAATGGCGTACTTACACCTGCTTCAGGAGTTGCACAGGATTTTACATCGCCGGTAATTTACAATGTCACTTCCGGCTGTATTGCTACTCCTTATACGGTTACAATTACATTGGCTATTCCTAAAACACTAATCGTATGCGCAGGCGCTTCAAATACTATAACCGGCGATGTAATAAACCCGGCGCCAACGAGCTATGCATGGCAGGTATTTCAGAATAATGCCTGGGTAGCTGCCCCCGGTGTTGTCAACGCTAAAGATTATCAAACTTCTGCGCTGCAAAATGCTACAGCCGCAAACCTGGTTTACGGTTTAAGGCGACAGGTTACAACGGCCGGAAACGTCACCTATGACTCATTTTACAATGTTACCGTACAGCCATCAACGCCTATATCTGCTAATATAGCCACTGCGCCTTCGGTAATCAGTTTTTGTACGAGCGGCAATCCTGGGATTATTACGGGTAGCACTCCCGCAGGCGGCACCGGTACTTATATTTACCAATGGCAAAGTTCGGCCGATAACATAACATTTACTGATATCGCGGGCGCTGTTGCAAAGGATTATGATCCGCCTGTGGTAAACGCCAATATCTATTACAGACGAACTGTAACCTCAGGAACCTGCGTTGCCCCGGTATCGAGTAATGTGATCAAAATAACAATTTTTCCAGTTGTTGCGAATAATGTTATCACGCCGCCTGCTATTGTTTCTTTTTGTTCGACGGGAGACCCATCAACTATGACAGGCAGCACACCTACAGGAGGAAGTGGTGCTTATACTTACCAATGGCAAAGTTCTGCAGATAATGTTACGTTTAATGATATACCCGGCGCGACATCCAAAGACCTGGACCCCGCTGCTATAAATGCGACTACCTATTATCGCCGCATGGTTACTTCCGGTCCTTGTAGTACACCTCTTGCGAGTAATGTAATAGTTATTACCATATTGCCACCAATAGCTAATAATATTATAACTGCGCCTGCGGTAACCAGTTTCTGCTCGACTGGCGACCCGGGAATTATCACCGGTACCATTCCCAGCGGCGGTTTCGGCACCTATACCTATCAATGGCAACGTTCGGCGGACAATGTGACTTTTACGGATATTCCCGGAGCAACAGCTCAAAATTTTGATCCTGGGGTTATCAGTATAACTACTTATTACCGTCGTATTATTACCTCTGGTACATGTGGTACGCCACTGATAAGTAATGTAGTTACTATAAATGTTACCGCTACGCCTTCTACCCCGGTACTGGTTAACCCTACGGCAACCATCTGCCCCGGTAATACAGCAACATTTACAGTGGCGTCACCGCAACAGGGCATCACCTATGATTGGTATAATTCACCCGCAAAAACAACACACCTGTTTACCGGGGTTACTTATGTAACCGGTGTGCTAAATTCACCTGCCACGTTTTATGTTCAGGCATCTAATGGATCATGTACAAGCGTATCACTTGCAAGCGGACAAGTGAATGTAATCAGTATCCCCCTGGCACCGGGAGCAGTTGCCAACCCAGTTGCGGTTTGCAATGGCGCTGCAACAACGCTGAGTATAACTAATCCTCAAGCGGGGCTAACCTATCGATGGTATACCAGTTCAACAGGCGGTAATTCAGTTTTTACAGGTACCGACTTTACAACTCCGGGTATTACAAACAATACTACTTATTATGTTGAAGCTGTAAATGCCGGCGGGTGTACCTCAGCTAGCCGAACAGCCGTAACTATTACTGCTAATCCAATACCAACGGTCACAGCGCAGGGTACGTCTATTTGTCCCGGTACCAGTGCCGCATTAACCGCCACCAGTACCGACCAGAATGCTACAATAAACTGGTATGCCAATGCAACCGGGGGCAATGTTGTATTTACAGGGACCACTTTTAACACATCCTCATTAAACGCCAACACCACTTATTACGCAGAGGTTGTAGATAACATTACCGGTTGTGTTTCCGCAGCAAGAAGCCCGGCACAAGTGCAGATGATACAGCCTTTGCAAGCGCCCGTAGTAACAGTAGGCGAAACCACATCATCCAGCATAACTTTCCAATGGACGGCCGTCAATGGTGCAACAGGTTACCAGTTTAGCACAGATAATGGCCAAACATTTACAGACCCAGGCAATGGAAGCAATTCATTAACACAAACTATCAGCAATTTACAGGCGGAACAAAGTGTAACCATTTTAGTAAGGGCAATTGGTACGGCGCCGTGCGCTATAAGTGGCAGTTCTACAGCGGTAACCGGTAAGGCCGCAAGTCCGCTGGGCGATCAAATATATATTGCCAATGCCTTTACGCCAAACGGCGATGGAAAGAATGATATTGTATATGTACACAGTGAGAATATAAAAAGCTTAAAATTTTATGTGTACGACCAATGGGGAGAATTACTATACACTTCACTTAATCAGCAAAGTGGCTGGGATGGTACCTATAAAGGCACCAAAGAGCCGGTTGGGGTATATGTGTACTACGTGGAAGCTATAATGAACGACGGAAAACAAGTGAATAAGAAAGGAACGATTACGTTATTACGGTGAGAAAACTAAAAGTAATTATAGCTCTATTACTGCAAATAGGTGCAGTGCAGGTACTGAAAGCGCAGGTCGATCCGCACTTTTCTCAGTATTATGCAAACCCTTTGTGGCTTAACCCCGCTTTAACCGGTGTGATTGATGGTGATATGCGCATAAATGTAAATGCAAAGGATCAATGGACGGGCATAAGCAGTGGATATAAAACCGGTGCAGTTTCATTAGATTTTCGTCCTACAGATAAAGTAGGGATTGGTTTTAACGTAATAAACCAGGCTGCGGGCACGGCAGGATACAATTATTTTGCAGCTTACGGCTCATTCGGCTATGGTGTACCGGTTTCTGAAGACGGCAACAAAATGCTCCATTTTGGTGTACAGGCGGGAGTAATTAACCGAAGCTTTGATCCGAATAAGTTGCAGCTGGACGATCAGTATAATCCAATAACCGGTTATGATCCTACAATGCCAGGTTTTGAGAATTTTGCTACTACTAATGCTACGGTTTTTGATGCCAGTGCAGGTATATTTTATTATGATGGCGACCCGGAGAGCGGTGCCAATTTGTTTGGTGGGGTAAGCGTTGCGCATCTCACAAGTCCCAAAAATCCTTTTGTTGCTGACGGTATAAATAATCGCCTGGCCCTGCGATATGATATTCACGGTGGGGTGAGAATAAAGGCCTCTGATGTTTTTGATATTACTCCGCATGCGATCTATATCAGCCAGCAAAAAAATCATATCACAGCTTTAGGTGTGTATTCTGAACTGAAATTCCAGGATGATAAAGGATTAATACTTGGCGGAATGTACCGTGTCAACGATGCAGCCGTAGCTGATGTAGGTTATCATTTAACCAACATGGTTATAGGGCTTAGTTATGATTTCAATACGTCAGCCCTCAATACAGCAACAAACGGGCAGGGTGGTTTTGAGTTATCTATAAGTTATGTTTTTCCGAGGCACTTAACCGGGCCGACGGCTGTTTGTCCAAGGTTTTAACTCAGAATATGAGAAACTTATGCTTCATATTTATTACGGTTTTCATATCCACCGGGGCATATGCGCAATACCATGTTTTTAAGTCAAAAGCGGATAAGGCATTTGATAGCAAAAATTATTACGAAGCCGCTTATTATTACAAAAAGACTATTGAGGGTAAAAAATCATCGCCAACCAAAATACCTTTTTATTCAAATGGCAAAGCGACTAAAAAGCAATTACAATCCAGCCGTCCATTTATACTATACCGGTTGGCAGAATCATATCGCCTGTATCGGGATTATAGCCAGGCCGAAGAATGGTATAATAAGATTCTTGTTGAGGGTAATGAATCTGAATACCCACTTGCGAGGCTTTGGTACGGCACATGTTTGAGATCTAATAAACAGTTTGATGCCGCCATTGCACAATTAAATCAGTTTACAGCCAAGTATAAAGGAGCCCAGGAATATATTATCCTGGCTAAAAAGGAAATCAGGATATGCATTTTTGCCAAATCGCAATACCAATTGCATGAACCGGTAGAGCTTAGTAAAATGGGCGCACAATGGAATGCAGGTGGCGGTGACTATGCGCTTGTAAAAAAAGGGAACAACTATTGGTTTACTTCAACAAGATTTACAGATAAAAATAAAAAGCATTTAAACAGAATTTATACATCATCTGATCCAGCCGTTACGCCCGGCATTCTTGATCTCAAATTTGATGAGAACGCTAATGATGCTGAATATGGCACAGTCTCATTGGATCGCTCGGGCAAAAGAATGTATCTGACCCGATGGCATAAAAAGGACGATAGAATTATATTGGCTATTTACCACAGCGAACTATCAAATAGTAAATGGTCGATCCCTCAAAAACTTAATAATATCGTAAATGAGGATGGGGCTAACGCATTTCAGCCTTTTGTAACCGCTGACGGAAAACGTTTATTTTTTGTATCTGATAAACCAGGCGGCCAGGGCGGTGATGATATATGGGTTAGTAATTTAGATAATGAAGGCAACCCGCTTGACGCCGTTAACCTGGGCAATGCCATTAATACAGCCGATGATGAACAGGCTCCGTTTTACGATGATATTCACCAGAGATTAGTTTTCAGCTCAAAAGGGTTTATCGGCCTGGGGGGATTTGATCTTTTTGAAAGCTTTCAGAACAAGGGCAAATGGTCAGCACCAATAAATTTAGGTTACCCTATAAATTCGTCAAAAGATGATCTCTATTATTATGCCGATCCCGGTGATATTAACAGATTTTACATTAGTTCTGATCGCGAATCGGAATGTTGCCTGAATTTATTTGAAGGGCATTATAAGCACAAATTTATAAAAGGAATAGTGATCGACTGTGATACCCGCCAGCAATTGCCAGGCGTGAAAATTAGCTTAACTGATTCATTGTCCAAACAGACTTTAAAACAATCGGAAACAAGCTCCACCGGCAATTATGTTTTTGAAGTTGATGGGAAGCATTCATACAAGGTTATACTGGAAAAGAATAGTTACTTCACCAAAACATTTTATGCCTCTGCAAGTCCGCGGACAGACACATTAGTGAATCCGGATATTTGCCTGCAACCCTTTAAAGTTGACAAGCCTATCACTATAAAAAATATTTTATACGATTTTAATAAAGCCACGCTGCGCCCTGAATCTAAAATTGCTTTGGATGCCCTGGTTATTATTATGCAGGACAATCCGCACATCAATATAGAACTGGCTTCGCATACCGATTCAATAGGCAGTGATCCTTATAACCTGAAGCTGTCACAGCAACGTGCACAGTCCTGTGTAGACTATATTATCTCCAAAGGTATTGATAAGGATCGGATCGTAGCTAAAGGATATGGTAAACGTGTACCTGCTGCGCCAAACACTTTGCCAAATGGTAAGGATAATCCGGATGGCCGACAATTAAACAGGCGTACCGAGTTTACCGTGAAAAAGTAAATAAATTAAACTTTATCAATTTTAAACAGTTGAATCATCTAAATTTGACAACTGAACGATTATATTAAAATATAAGTCGCGGTCAATAATTTTATCTTCGCGTTTAATGCAGCAATCTATCATCGGCGGTGACTACAAAGCCGCTTACGACGAATTTTACGAAAAACACAATGAGGATTGGCGCATGCTTGGCGCTAAGTATAAAGCGCAGCATATCATCGATGTTTGCAAGGGCCATACCTTTAAAAAAGTACTGGAAGTTGGTGCGGGCGATGGTAGTATTTTAAAGCTTTTGGCTGATCAGAATTTTGTACCGGAATACCATGCGGTGGAGATATCTGAAAGCGGGGTAGAACATATTAAAGAACGGAACATCCCTAACCTTAAATCGGTACAAATATTCGACGGGTATCATTTGCCCTTTGAGGATAATAGCTTCGACTTGATCATCCTGTCGCACGTGTTGGAACATGTGGAGCACGAACGCTTGCTGCTCCGCGAATTAAAAAGAGTGGCTCAATATTGCGTTATCGAAGTGCCCAAGGATTACAAGGCAGGTGTTGATCATAAAATAAAGCATTTTTTGGCTTATGGGCACATTAATATGTATACGCCTACATCGCTCAGGTATTTATTGATGACGGAAGGCTTTGAAATTGAAAATGACCTGACTTCGATGATAGAGCCTGAGGTAACCAAATTCAATACTTATATCAACCAAAAAAAACCCAAAAGCGCGATAACCAATTTGAAGATCAGTGCTGAATATGCGGTGAAAAATGCACTGGTTAATATCCTGGGCAAGAAAGCCAAAGAGAAATACGCCAGCGCCTATACAGTGCTTTGTAAGAAAGCCGACCATCAACTGGAGATATTCTAAACCGATATGCAGAACCTGGCCCCGATAGCTTTATTTGTTTATAACCGGCCTGAGCATACCCGCCGTACCATCAGCTATTTGCAAAAGAATTTGCTTGCTGAGGAATCGCGCTTGTTTATCTTTTCTGACGGGCCAAAAACGGAGGCTGATAAAGCCAAAGTGGAAGAAGTGAGGCAGATGGCGAAGGAGGTAACAGGGTTTAAATCCGTTAAGGTGATTACCAGGAAAGAGAATCTTGGCCTTGCTAACTCGATTATCAGCGGAGTAACCAAGCTGGTGAATGAATATGATAAGGTGATCGTGTTTGAAGATGACCTGCTATCATCGCCCTATACGCTGCAATACTTTAACGAGTCGCTAACCCGCTATGAAAAAGATGAGAAGGTGATGCATGTCGGCGCTTACATGTATGACCTGCCTGATAAGAAATTACCCGAAACATTTTTCTACCGTGCTGCCACCAGCTGGGGCTGGGCCACCTGGGCAAGGGCATGGAAAGATTTTGAACCGGATATTGATAAGCTGATGCAGCAATTTGACAAGCAGAAGATACATTGGTTCTCTATTGAGGATACCATGAATTTCTGGAAGCAGATGCAGCAGTTTAAATCAGGCAAAAACAACTCATGGGCTATACGCTGGTACGCGTCTATATTTTTAAAGGACGGACTAACACTGAACCCCTCGCATTCACTGATCCATAATATAGGGCACGATGGCAGTGGCGTACATTCCAATAACGAAAGCACCTACCAGGTACAGATCGCAAAAAAAGCGGTAAAACAATTCCCTTCAGAAATAAAAGAAAACCCGCAGGCCTACCAGGCGATAAAACAATTTTTAAGTAAACGTAAGGGTAGTTTGCTGCAACGCGGAGTTAGGTTTATCAGGCAATTGCAGGTGAGGTATTTGGTGAAGAAATAATACTTGTCATACTGATCCGCTGGCTAGCGGAGAAGTATCTATTGATAATCTTTTCAGTCCCGGAAGGATTGAGTGGAATAGATGCTTCACTTTGTTCAGCATGACAATCCTGTATAAGGAGGAAAATTATTTAGTAGCCTTAACCACAATGTAGGGTGATAACGACTTACTCTCCAAAGGCACTATTTTGGTAGCAACTTTACCCGTCAGCCATAAAACTTTCAGGAATGCTTTTGCTAAACTGCTTTGTTCAGCCCTGTTTTCCAGCCAAATGGAAAATTTGCCATAATACGAAGCTTGCACGTTCTTCAACCCTAATTCCTTACAATAACCGGCAAGTAATTCAGGATTCATGCTGCTGATATTATGCTTTTCGTAATTGCTCATATCATATTTGCGCTGTACCCAACCATTTACCCCGGTAAAATTTGGCAGGGTGATAAACAGCGTCCCACCCGGTTTCAGGAATTGCAAGTGACGGGCTATGATATCTTTGGTATCGTTAAAATGCTCGATCAGTCCGCAAGAGAGTACTAAGGCATATTGTTTTTCAGGCTGATATTTGAACAGGTCGCCTTCAATTACTTCGATATCTTTTTCGTTAAGCTGATTAGCATTTAACACTTCTTTCAAAACCGGCTGATGCACATAAAAATCAAACAGCGTAGTTTTTAGGCCGAAATATTTTTTGAGAAATATTGCATAGTATCCGGGAAAGCCACCCAACTCGATCGCAGAACCGGCCTTGTTTTCCTCGACTATCTTTTTCAATAGCTTATGAAAAGTATAATCAGCAGGCACGGCAAATGCCAGGTCTTTCTTCGATTCCCAGTAATTGGCCCAAAATGCTTTGTCGGTGAGTTCGTTGCTCATTAAGGATGCAAAGAAAAGATTTTTAGCCAAATAATGGTCAATATCCTTAAGATGTATTTAAACATCAAATAGGTTAAAAGACTAAAAATTAATACGACCACAGTTAATGACAACGCTCCTCCAAATGGATAAATTGTTGTATGCCATCCGGGTTCAAGTGAAGTAGCGAAATCTTTAATAATCAGTGAAGAAATTAACAGGTATATCAAAAGGAATGTAATGATAGCGGTTATAAATCTCAGCAGTAATTTATGCCAGTTGTTCATGATATTAAATTTGATAACGTAGAGACGCCGCGATTTATCGGGGCGTCTCTACAAAATATATTACTTCAATTCCTTCATGATCTCCTCAATGGCCCTGTCTAATTGCGGGTCCTTGTTTTCAAGGCGGTCGGTAAAGCTTGTTTTTACGTTGATATCAGGTGTTACCCCTGTTTTCTCAATATCCTTGCCATCCAGGGTAAAACAACCCCAGGCCGGTATGCGATAGAATGAGCCGTCAACCAATCCCGCCCCGCTGGTAAAGATGATCCAGCGGTAAGTTTCAGTGCCGATGATCTTGCCTAAACCTAATTGCTTAAAGCCCTGTGCGGTCATCTCTCCATCGCTTAAGGTTTGCTCATTAACTAACAGGATGATCGGCTTGGCAGCAGGTGCAAAGTTGGGTTGCGAGGCTTTTTGCCCGCCACGATATTGCCATTGCAGATATGGCCGTTGCGACAGAAATTGTAATACGGCATCATGCACATTACCCCCAGTATTGTAACGCAGGTCGAGGATCAATGCATCTTTCTTATAGGCATCGTCTACCATATCTTCCTGGAACGTTTCCAATGCTCCTAAGCCCATATTTTTCATATAAACATAAGCGATACGATTCTTGCTTTTTTCGGTAACTACTTTTCGGTTGCTTTTAATCCAGTCATCATACAGATCACCTGTAAGTTCACCACTTTGTTCCGGGTGTAGTTTAATAGAAATATCCTTTCCGTTGCGGTCAAAAGTCAACTGCATTTCTTTCTCCAGGGAAGGTTTGGTAAAATAAAAGTTTCTGTCCTGCTTTTCATCAACAACTACTCCGTTTACCGACTTCAAGCGATCACCCGCTTGCACATCAACGCCTGCCCGGTAAGTATTGCTGGTTTTTAGTAAAACGGCTACTTTATAAGGATCGTCGTTGTCAAATACGATACCGGTTTCCATCGTGTGATAACGCAGCGTTTTAGTTTCTTCATTACCATTTGAATAAAAGCCCTGGTGCGATGAGTTCAATTCGCCTAACATATCGTTTAGCAGTAGCCTCAAATCAGCGCGGTTATTCAGATAGGGTAGATAAACAGCGTATCTGTCGTGCATCTTTTTCCAGTCGGTACCATGGAAATTGCCGTCATAGTAGTTTTGCTCAAGCCCTGCCCAAGCTTCATCAAACATCTGCTTAAACTCGCTGCCAAGGTTCCTGTCGAATTTGTAATCGATATCCACTTTATCCATTTTATTGTTATCGATGTTGAGGGTGTATACACTGCCCGATGCCAGCACATAATATTTATCGCCACCGGACACGATATCATAGCCACCTGCATCACCGCCATTTACTTTTTCTGTTTTATTATCTTCAAATGGCTGCAGGGTAGTACGGTATATCGCACGTTTGCCTTCTGCCTGGTCTGACGAGTAAAACACTAAAGTCTTATCACCTTTTTGTATCACATAAGGCGAATATTGTGTGCCAAAATTCTGGCTGATCTGTTCCAAACGCTTCATCAGGTCCTCGGTATCGATCACGATATCTGCGGGTGGTTTTGGTGTGGGCTGTTCGGATAAAGGTTTTTTAGCCGTCGATTTTTTATCCTTCTTATCGTCGTCTTTATCTTTCTTTTCTTCCTTAAACAGGTCATTGAATTTATCCAGCCTGAACTGCTCATCAAATTTTTGCAGTGGCATACGGTAGATATGCGCATTATGCGATCCATACGGATATTCGGGCTGCGTGCGTGATGAGGCAAAATACATATACTTGCCATCCGGCGACCAGAACGGGTCGCCTTCAGTAACACCGCTATTGGTCAGGTTGATAGTTTTACCACTCTTAACGCCATACACAAATATATCCTGCTCAAAATTGCGGTGTGCAGTATAAACCACATATTCGCCATTTGGCGAAAGGCGGGGTTCCGCAGTTTGGAAGCCCCATATCTCATCCTTGGCAATTGTTTTGCTTTCTAACGTTTTGAGATCGATCAGCCTTACCTCTTCACGCCCGCTCAGGTAAACACCTTGTGTATGGGCCTTGTTTACCGTCATCTGCCGGTTATTTTGCTTTTCGTCTGTTACCTGTTTTTCTTTACCGCTACCATCGGCTGCAATCGTGTACCAGTTATAATAACCACCTACGGTATGACTGAATATCAACGAACGGTTATCCGGTAGCCATTTTACTTCGGTCACGCGTTCCGCATTTCCACGCTCTATCTGGCGGACGAACTTGCCCTCCACATCACTCACAAAAAGCTCACCTCTTGATACAAAAGCCAGTTTTTTGCCATCGGGTGATACATCCATCGCCTCAATTTTTCCCTTTATCTCAAATTCCTGCTGCTTAGGTAATATGGCATTGCGGAAGATGGTAAAACTTAACTTTTGTGTTTGTTTGGAAGCTACATCGTAGGTATATAATTGGTAATCTTTTTCAAAAACCACTTTTTCGCCATTAGCGCTTACGAAAGGGCGTTTAATGGAAGTCGGAAAATTGGTGAGGGTAGTTTTTTTGCCATCGGTAAAAGTGTACAGGTTATATTCCTCGTTGCCTTCGTCGGATACAAAGTAGATATTGCCTTTTTGATCGAGTGTGGCCCAAAAATCCTTGCCTATCCATTTGGTGTATTGCTTGTAAGCTTTAGTCTTGGGGTTGTAAGATTGTATATCGGGGTTGTAAGCACCTTTATAATGTTTACGGTTCGGGAACAAATAGCTCTCCCAGGTATCACTAAAAAACAACTCTCCGCTTTGCGGATGCTCGAATACCCCATGGATGGTATTGAAATAGTTAGAGAACAAGCGGGTTGGCGTACCGCCGTTTATGTTGACTTTGTATTCGCTGAAACTGTTATAGCGATTGGAAGTAAAGTAGATGGACTTAGAATCCCAGCTCCATGAATCTACCTGGTCGTTGGCGTCATGGTAAGTCAGCTGTTTGATCTCACCACCGGCCATTGGCATCACATACACATCGTTATTACCGAATTGGTTCGATGAAAAGGCCAGCCATTTCCCGTCAGGTGATACCCTCGCATTGGTTTCTTCACCCTGCATCGCCGTCAGCCTGACTGCTACAGAATTACTGCCGACATCGGTTTTCCAAAGGTCCCCCTCATAACTGAATATCGCGGTTTTGCCGTCAGGTGTAAGGGTAGGATAGGAGGTAAAATAGACTTCCTGGCTTTGTGCTTTTGCAAGGGTTTGAAATATGAAAGCTGAAAATAATAGCAGGTACAGTTTTTTCATCTTACTTAAAATTTAATATGAGTTGAATAAATGTATTTTTGAGACATGTTGAAAGTGGTGCATTTAAATACCTACGATGGCAACGGCGGTGCAGGCCGGGCCTGTATGCGGCTTAATCGTGCATTGCTCAACCAAAATATCGATTCTAAAGTTATTGTGCACTACAAATTTGGAAAAAATCCGCAGATAGGTGACTTTAACACAAATTTGATACAAAAGGCCTACACGGCTGCCACTATAATTTTAGAGCGAATATGGGCAAAAAGGTATCTTAAGGCAGTTAAAACCCCATTTTCATTTGCCTGGCTTGGCCGCTCGGTTATCCATCACCCGGATGTTAAAAATGCGGATATTATTCATCTGCACTGGGTGAACCACGGCTTTTTAAACCCGTCGCATTTGGCTGAAATAGCCAAATTGAACAAGCCAATAGTCTGGACCTTTCATGATAGCAATGGCTTTACCGGTGGCTGCCATGTGCGTTATACCTGCGATCATTTTCAGCGGGAATGCGGCGATTGCCCCCTGCTCAAAAATGCCTCGCCGGATGATTATTCTCACCGGATATGGAAGCAGAAGCGTAAGGCTTATGACAAATTGAACTTTAATATTATTGCTCCAAGTACCTGGATGCAGGCGTCGGTTTTGCAAAGCAGCCTGATGAAAGGCAGGAAGATATCGCAGATACCGAACACGCTGGAAACAGATATTTTTAAATCCGAAGATAGAAACGAAGCAAAAGAGCAGGCGGGATTTCCCAAAGATAAATTTGTTTTTTTAAGTGGGTTCATGCCATCGAGGAAAGACCTGCATAAGGGAACGAGCTATCTTTTGGAAAGTCTTGAACTGTTAAAAACAAGATTAGGCGTAAAAGCCGATGAAGTTGAATTGGTAGTGTTCGGCAACCGGAATACGGAGGATGTGCCTGAATTCCCTTTTAAGACAACCTTTTTAGGAACGATCAATGATGACGCAAAATTAGCTCAATGCTATGCCGCTGCTGATGCATTTCTGATCCCCTCACTGGAAGATAATTTGCCTTATACCGTAATGGAAAGCCTCTCCTGCGGAACGCCTGTTATCGCCTTTACAACCGGTGGAATACCCGATATGGTAAAGCATCACTACAATGGCTACCTTGCGGAATACCGATCTTCGGAGAGCTTTGCTGATGGCATGGAGTGGGCTATTAATCACCCTGATAAGGGAAAATTGCAGCAGCAGGCAAGGCAGACCGTTATGGATAATTTTTCGGAAAAGATAATTGCGGATAGGCATGTCAAATTATATCGTGAACTACTAAAGCTTCCCCTTCAGGGGACGGGAGGGGCGGATGTTTGAACCGAAATTAAGTGTGATCACCGTAGTTTATAACAATGTTAAAGACATTGAAACCACGATGCTTTCGGTGTTGAACCAAACCTATAGCAATATCGAATATATTGTAATTGACGGCCTTTCAACCGACGGGACGCTTAGGGAGATCAAGAAATATTGGCACAAAATAAAACTGATCAGTGAGAAAGACGAAGGCATTTATGATGCCATGAACAAAGGTTTATCCATCGCGACAGGAGATTACGTGTTGTTTATGAATTCAGGTGATGAGATCTACGCACCGGATACCGTAGCCAAAGTTTTTGCCGCAGCCGATGATGTTGATATTTATTATGGCGAAACAGAGATGATAGATGCTGGCGGGCAAAGTCTTGGTCAACGAAGGCACAAAGCGCCAAATAATTTTACCTGGCGGAGCTTTAAATATGGCATGAGTGTGAGTCACCAGGCCATTTATATCAGGCGGTCATTAACCGAACCTTACGATGGCAAGTACCAGCTCAGCGCGGATATCGACTGGATATTAAAAGCTGCCAAAAAGGCTAGGAAGATTGTTCAGGTCGATGGCTATGTAGCCAAATATCTTGTTGGCGGCATGTCCAAACAAAAACACAAACAAAGCCTACAGGAGCGTTTTGATATTATGAAGCGGTATTATGGATTAATGCCGACATTGTTTAATCATCTGGTGATCGCCTTTAATTTGGGGTGGTATTGGATGAGGAATAGAAGGACGAATGATTAATTGTCTGAACCGTTGATTTTTCACGTGTTGCTCGTTTTCAATGGTGTTCAAGAGGGCTTCGCCGTTTATTTGATTAAATGATTGCGCAGATTATTTGAACTATTCAATTATTGTAATCTGGTCACGACTTATTTCAATGTAAAAATTGTCTTTTGCTGACAATGGCAATATAAAGGGTAAATATTTAATTATAATATCTTTCAAATCATTATTGGAAATATTCCCCAATGCAACCCTGATTACTTTTTGAGGTGTTTCATTGATGGAATGGGAGTTTTTAAAGTCGGTATCTTTGGTTATAACAACCATTGAATTATTGTCGGCATACTTGCAAATTTCGATATCGGATGTGTGCCATTTCTGCAATATTTGATTGACATGAATTGCATGACAGTCTTTTTGGGCGGATAGAAGTTTGGACAGGCTAATCGGCAAATGAACATCGATCAAAATCCATTAATTGATCTCCAATAAGGATTTACCTGATAAAGTAATTTTAGCATACTCTAAAGCTGCACGTATATCGTCCCTTTCTAATTCAGGATGGTCCTCTACAATCTCCCCAAAGGTCATCCCTGCGGCTATCATATCTATGATTACCTCAACCGGCCAGCGCATATGCCGGATACAAGCTTTTCCGTGACAAATGTCAGTATCTACAGTAATTCGTTCTAATAGATTGTCCATAATGTAAATTTACTATTTTATTGTAAATAAAAATAGCGATGAGTATCACCCATCGCTATCAAATAATATTCCTGTTAGATTAAGCCGCCTTCTTTTTGTCCTCCGGCTTCTTCCTGACGCCGGTGTAAACTACGCCACCTAAAGCCAATATCAAAAGGATGGAGCCAGCCAGTGAGATCTTCTCTCCTGTATAATAGGATGTAGGATGGAAGATGAATTCAACTTTATGATTACCAACCGGTAGTTGAGCCGCACGCAAAGTATAATCGGTACGGAAATAAGGTTGCTCTTTACCATCTACATACATTTTCCAGCCTTTATCATAATAGATTTCTGAAAATACTGCCACAGATGATGTGGTACTGCCACTTTGATAAACCATATCGTCCGGTGAATAATGGGTCAATTTTATTGAGGAATTAGGATCGAAACCAAGTGATTTCTCATCGATGAAGCTTTTATATCGCTCATCAACAATCGCTACATCTTTGGGTGCAAAAGCGGAGATTGCCTGCATTTCCTGATCGGCATCTTTCACATACTGCACTTTTTTTACAAACCAGGCATTTCCGCAAGCTGTTTCGTTATGCTTCATGGATAACGCCTGGGACTGCGGATCGACGTTTATAATATACTTGGTGTTCAGCATGTCCAATACATCCTGGTTAATGGATTTGGAAAATTGAGCGCTAAATAATTCTTCGATCCGTTTTAAACGCGCAGCCGAATAGCCACCTACAGACTTATGAAAGAATGGAGTAATCAGATCATAAGTAGGACTTTGGGTTAAGTCTATTACCCTGTAATCAGGGTCGGTATCACGCATAATAAACTGGTCAACCTCACGTGGTTTGGGCTGAGTGTTATCATCTTTAGCCGCAAAGCTTTGTTCGTTAAGATAACGCTTGTCTATCTGCCACATATCACCGAGGATCAAAATAAATAGGATCACTGAAAGTATAGTAATACTGATCTTTTGCTTGATAAATGCCCATAGGAGACCAAAAGTAACCAGGATGAGTATCAACGCACGAATAGCATCAGCTTGTTCAAGACTTGTGCGGTCTTTTACGAGGGCGGCGGCTATACTGTTGGCCATAGCATTATCACCTTTTAGTGCCTGGGCGAGTCCGGCAATGCCGTTGGCTTCATCAGGTGAGCGGAAGTTTAATAGTAAGCCTGGGATCACTATCAATATCGCGGTAAGGCCGCCGGTGATATAAAAGGCGATCTTTAATTTCTTGAATATTGCTGCTTTGTCAGTAGAAACAATAACTTCCTGTATGGCCAATAAAGCCAGTATAGGGAAACAAAGGCTCGTTACCGCAAGTATCGATTCAACCGCCCTGAACTTGTTGTAAAGCGGAAAGTATTTAAAGAAAATATCGGAAACATAAGGCCAGTTGCCGCCAAATGAAAGCAGCATGGTTAGCACCACCGTTGCAAGCAGCCACCATTTGATGCGGCTTTTTACAACTAATAAACCGAATACAAAAAGGAAACAAATCACCGCGCCAAAATAAAATGGGCCAGATGTCCCCGGTTTATTGCCCCAATATAAGGTAAGCACCTGCGTGGATATTTGCTGTGCATAGCCTAAAGCCTGGTCCTCCGGTACTCCTTTTGATGTAAATGCTTTAACGGTTTCTGAATTTTGATCCAACGGCGGGGTGGCTAATCCGGTCCCGCTCCCATAAGCGTTGGGGATAAAAAATGTAAGGCACTCGCCAACACCCTGGCTCCATTGGTAGGCGTATTCTTTTTCAAGCCCGTTGCTGGCTTCTTTAACCTGCTGTTTTAAATTCGATTGCCCACGAATGGTATCTTTTCCATAATCATAGGTGCTCCATAAGGACGATGCATTCACCATTAAAGCTAACAAGGTGGCCGCGCCGAGGTAAGCCATTGACTTCAAGAATGTGGCGGTTGTTTTATTTTTTATGGCATGATATAACTCGATTCCCACTAATATTAATAGAGCAAGCATCAGGTAGTAGGTCATCTGTACGTGGTTGGCACGGATCTCCATGGCTAAAAATAATGCCGTCAATGCTCCGCCAAGCCAGTATTTGCCCCGTAATGTTAAAATAATAGCGCCCAATAGCGGGGCAAAAAACGCGATGGCATAAACCTGGTTGGAGTGCCCTGCCACAAACAAAACGATATTATAAGAGGAGAACGTAAAGGCTACTGCTCCTGCCGCTGCCAGCCAGGGGTTAAGTTTCAAGACGCAAAACAGGAAATAAGACCCTATTAAAAGGATCAGCACTGTATCGATAGGATTTGGAAAGATGGCTTTTAAGCCGGAGACCACATGCGTAGTAATATTATCAGGATATGGCGCCCATATCTGGAACACCGGCATACCGCCGAATATCTGGTTGGTCCATAAAATGGTGGTATCCCTTGCCCGGTAGTCGTTAATTTCTTTTTGGGTGGACTGAGCGCCTATTACGTCCTTTTGTCCGAGGGTTTTGCCCTGGAATGCCGGGGTGAAGTAAAAGAAACAGATCGCTAAAAAAATCCCTATAACGGCAAGGTGGACGCCATTTTGCTTGAACCAGTTATTCATCTAAGTTTTTTGAATGGATAATATAATCCCCAAAAATAGAAATTTGACTGATAAAAGGAATTATAATTAATTGACCGCGTGAATGCGGCAACCGGATCAGAAGATCAGGAACAGCAAACTTAATCCGGCAGTGCCGATAACATATGCAATAATGCCCACCTTATCGTATTCAGACCAGTTCCGGCGCAGGCTAAAAACATTGAAGACAGCTAACAAACCGAGGATCACCCAAAAAAACCAGTGAATTTTATGATGTGAGGTGCAAATGGCAAGCCCAAGCGAAACTATAATATAGTTGGTGGTGATTAGTGTAAACGATTCGGGCGTTCCATAATGGCGCCGCTTAAACACCTGGTGCGGTTCCATAAAAAATTATTTTATTTCCTCGTAGTCGATAAAGTCCCCCTCGGAATCAGGAACCGATTTTTTGGTTTCGGGGATATGATCGATCTTGATTTTCCCCTCAGGCTGACGGGATTGACTATTATACGACTGGTTATTTTGCTGTTGCTGCGCTTTATTTACCATGCTTTGGAAAAGCATAGGCAATAATAAACGCACAAGGCTGCGTATGATGTATAAAACAAGTATAGATATGAGCAGAAAGCGAATGAATATCATCTCAATATAAATTTAAGACTACAAATATAAGTTTATAACGATAAAAATGTTTGCATATGATATCACCTATTTTTTTTGACATCCTGTTGATGTTCAATTATAAGTGATATTATTTAAATTATGACGTGTCAGACAGATTATTGTTACATCATCACAAAGTCACATCATCACATCAGAACCGTTCTTCCATCATTTTCTCCAGTGCAAACATTTCGTCACGCAGCTTAGCGGCTAACAAAAAGTCCATATCCTTTGCGGCGGTCACCATTTCTTTTTTGGTGTTCTCGATCGCTTTTTTCAGGTCGGGTTTGGTCATGTACTGAACAATGGGGTCAGCTGCGAGGGAAACGCTATCGGCTTCCACATAGGCTTTATGGGTACCACCAGAGAAATCCATTACCGAAGTTTGCTCCATAATGGCTTCGCGCGATTTGCCTACAGTAGTAGGTGTAATACCATGTTGCGTGTTGTATTCGATCTGTTTCTCCCTGCGCCGATTGGTTTCGTCCATGGTTAACTGCATCGAGTCGGTGATCTTGTCGGCATACATGATCACCCGGCCCCGGTCGTTACGCGCCGCCCGGCCTATGGTTTGTATCAATGAACGTTCCGAACGTAAAAAGCCTTCTTTATCCGCATCCAGTATTGCTACCAGAGATACTTCCGGTAGATCGAGTCCTTCGCGGAGTAGGTTGATCCCGATCAGCACATCAAATTCACCTAACCTTAGTCCCCGTAATATCTCCACTCGTTGCAGGGTTTTAACTTCGCTGTGTATGTAACGGCATTTGATACCAAGCCTGTCCATATATTTAGCCAATTCTTCGGCCATGCGCTTAGTCAGTGTAGTGACCAGTACGCGGTCGCCCATTTTTATCGTTTTGTCTACCTCATCAAGCAGATCATCCACCTGGTTGATGGCCGGCCTTACGTCGATAACAGGGTCAAGTAACCCCGTTGGTCGTATCACCTGTTCCACCACTACGCCGCCTGATTTCTCGAGCTCAAAATCTCCCGGTGTGGCACTGACATATATCGTTTGTGGCGCCAGGCGTTCGAATTCCTGGAAGTTTAGCGGGCGGTTATCCAAAGCGGCAGGCAGACGGAAACCGTATTCAACCAGTGATATTTTACGCGAACGGTCGCCGCCATACATGGCCCTGATCTGCGGTACGGTAACATGACTTTCATCGATCACCATCAGGTAATCATCAGGGAAATAATCCAGCAAGCAGAATGGACGCGCACCGGGCTTGCGGCCGTCAAAGAATCTTGAATAATTTTCGATACCCGAGCAATAGCCCAATTCGCGGATCATCTCAAGGTCGTAATTAACCCTTTCTTCTAATCGCTTAGCTTCAAGGAAGCGTTTGTCATCTATAAATTGTTTTTTACGCACTTCCAGTTCTTCCTGTATGGCCCAGATAGATTGAGTAAAACGTTCGCGTGGCGCTACATATAAATTGGCGGGGAACACCACCATATGCGTCATCTTTTCGATGGTTTTACCGGTGCCGGGATCAAAGGTGCTTAGCTCCTCAATATCATCCCCGAAAAAGGAAATACGATAGGCTACATCCATATAAGCCGGGAAAATATCGACCACATCGCCCTTTACCCGGAAAGTGCCGCGTTTAAAATCGGCAGTAGTGCGGGCGTACAAAATTTCCACCAGGCGGTGCAGGAAGGCGTTGCGGCTAATTCTGGTGCCTACCGCGAAGCGGAACACAGAATCCATAAAATCTTCCGGGTTTCCCATACCATAAATGCAGGAGATAGACGACACCACGATCACGTCACGTCGACCCGACATCAACGATGAAGTGGTACGTAGTCGCAGCTTCTCGATCTCTTCGTTGATCTGGAGGTCTTTTTCTATATAAGTATTGGTAGTGGGTATAAAAGCTTCGGGTTGGTAGTAGTCGTAGTAGGAAACAAAATAGTTGACCGCGTTTTCCGGGAAGAATTGCTTGAATTCGCCGTATAGTTGTGCCGCCAGAGTCTTATTATGGCTAAGCACCAGGGTAGGCTTCTGCGTTTGCATAATCACATTGGCAATGGAAAATGTTTTTCCTGAGCCAGTTACACCAAGCAAAGTCTGGAAGGGGTCGTTATTATTTACACCTTCAACCAACTGGCGGATAGCCTCGGGCTGGTCGCCGGTGGGATAGTATTGAGAGGTTAATTTAAAATCCATAGATGATTGCAAAAATACGAATAATAGTGTAAAGGGTATGCGTGTAAAACAGGGACAAACGCGCTATAAGCGAGTCGGTAAACTGTAATTTTTTTAAGTTTTTCATGGTTTCAGCGTCTTGAAATCAAAAGTGCAACGAGCGAGTGACAGCCTTATGTCAGTAGGGATTAGAGATTAGTTAATTAGAGACTAGAGATTAGTTAAGAAGGAGTTTTATAAAAGAATAAGTAAATTAACATTGGTATTTTTTGGCAGAGCTTTTTCAGAAAAACTAAAACACAATATGGTTTTAAAACATTGTACAAGTGGCATTCAAACTAATCTCCAATTAACTAATCTCTAATCACTGACCCCATGCTTTTCGTACTCAACAAAACCAACACCATTGCCAACCAGTTTTTGGCTGAACTGCGTGATGCGAATACACAGCAGGACAGGCTGCGATTCAGAAAAAATCAGGAAAGGCTTGGTGAGATACTGGCTTATGAGATCAGCAAAAAATTAAAATATGTTACGGTTGATGTATTAACCCCTTTAGGTACTGCGACCATTAATGTGCCCGAGAGTCAGCCTGTGCTCGGAACGATCCTGCGGGCGGGGCTGCCATTTCACCAGGGATTTATGAACTTTTTTGATAAATCGGCTTCGGCTTTTATTACGGCGTACCGTAAAGTCAAAAAGACGGGTGCTTTTATTATCAATATCGATCACATCTCCGCGCCGGACCTGAACGGGAAAACACTGATCATCTGTGATACGATGCTGGCTACCGGCCAAAGCATTGTGCTGGTTTGTAAAGAACTGATAGCACAAT
>Ga0207671_10001167_pt1 | contig 31300 bp, 24 predicted proteins | sample KBSC24metaG_FD_184352 | JGI IMG/M metagenome (GOLD analysis project Ga0207671, IMG submission 184352) | Corn rhizosphere microbial communities from Kellogg Biological Station, Michigan, USA - KBS C2-4 metaG (SPAdes) (version 2) | ecosystem: Host-associated > Plants > Roots > Rhizosphere > Soil...
TTCGCCGGAGTAGATCTTCTCAATTTCGGTTTTATATTTCTCGGTGATCACTTTGCGTTTCATTTTGCCGGTAGGGGTAAGCTCGCCGCTGTCTATCGACCACTCTTCGGGTAGCAAGGTGAGTTTTTTTACTTGCTCCACGTGGTTAAACTCAGGATTAAAGCCATCGATAATGGATTGAAAAAGTTCAACAACCCGTGGATCATTGATAACCTCGCGGTGCGATGTAAAGGGGATATCATTTTTTTCGCACCATGGTTTTAAATTGGTGTATGAAGGCACTATGAGTGCGGCCGTAAATTTCCTTTCGGCGCCAACAACCATCATTTGCTCAATAAAATGATTTTCTTTCATCTTATTTTCAATCGGCATTGGGGCAACATACTTACCGCCCGATGTTTTAAAGATCTCCTTTTTACGATCGGTTATTTTTAGGAAACCATCCTTGTCCAGTTCGCCAATATCACCAGTGCTGAACCAGCCATCTTTGATCACTTCGGCAGTCATTTCCGGATTTTTATAATAGCCCACGGTAATGTTTGGTCCTTTGCAAAGTATCTCGCCGTCTTCGGCAATTTTAACCTGTACACCGCTGATCAGTTTGCCTACAGTGCCGAATTTACGACCGCCTGTAACATAACAGTTCACCGCGATCACGGGCGATGTTTCTGTGAGGCCGTAACCTTCCATTACCGTCATGCCGGCAGCTGTAAAAATCTTTTCGAGCTTGATGGGGCAAGCCGAGCTGCCGATAACGATAGCTTTTACATTGCCACCTACCGCTTCCCGCCATTTGCTGTACACCAGCTTATCGGCAATGGCCAGTTTAATTTTGTACCAAAGGCTCTGATTGTCGATCTCGAACTGCTCGGCTACTTTTATCGACCATAAAAAGATCTTCTTTTTGATGCCGGTGAGTTGCTGCCCGGCTGCCATGATCTTTTCGAATACTTTTTCCAGCAGGCGTGGTACGGCGGTAAAAATATAAGGTTTGGCCTCTTTCATATTGGCGCCAATGGTATCCATGCTTTCGGCATAGGAGATGGAAAAACCATAAAAGAGATAGATGTAAGTACACATTTTTTCGAAAATGTGGTTGAGCGGTAAAAAGCTCAAAGCCCGTTTTTGTTCGATGGGTATCTGGTTTAGTACCTCGCCCGATGAAACCACGTTACTTACAATGTTTTTATGGGTAAGCATAACACCTTTTGGCCTGCCGGTGGTGCCCGATGTGTAAATAATGGTGGTTACATCATTCTCGCTAATGGTTTTGCTGATGGCTGATAGCCTGTCGCGATAGCCATCTGGCAAGGGTTTTAACAATACCGTCCAGTTGGGGCAATTGTCCAGATGGTCAAAAGTGTAAATAGCTTTTAACGTTGGTATATTGGCGCATACAGCATTTACTTTATCATAAAGGTCCTGACTGCTTACAAACAGGTATTTTACCTCAGCCTCGTTCAGAATCTGCTCCAGTTCTTTGGGATTGCTGTTGGGATACAGGGGTACCAGGATAGCGCCGGTTTGCTGTACAGCCAGATCGGTCACGATCCATTCGGGTCGTCCGTTGCTGATGAGCCCGATTTTATCGCGGCCCTCCGTAGTGCCATCGCCACCAGAAACGCCGAGGTCTAAAAGGGCCATGGCTAACTGGTAGATCATGGTGTGGGTTTCCTGCGTGCTGTAGGCCCGCCATACGCCATTCTCTTTGGCATTTAACAGATCGGTCCGGGGCTCCCGGGCCTGAGCTTCTATGCAATCAAACAATCTTGCCACTTTTTCCATGTTACTTTAGTTAGTGGTGAGTGGTGAGTAGAGAGTAGTGAATGGCAATATCAAGTTTTGTTTAATTATTTGATAACCACTCACTACTCACCATTCACCGCTCACTGTCCTTATAATAATTCAAAAATGCCCGCGGCACCTTGTCCGGTACCTACGCACATGGTCACCATACCGTATTTTTTGTCCCTGCGTTTTAACTCATTAAAAAGCTGTACGGATAATTTGGCGCCCGTACAACCCAGCGGGTGACCCAAGGCTATAGCGCCGCCATTAACATTGATGCGATCGATATCCAGATCCAAACCTTTGATAACCGCCAGTGATTGTGATGCAAAGGCCTCGTTCAGCTCGATCAGGTCAATATCCTGTTGTTTCATGCCTGCTTGTTTTAAAGCTTTGGGGATAGCCACCAGCGGACCGATACCCATAATACGCGGCGGCACACCGGCAACGGCGTAGTTTACCAAACGGGCAATAGGCTTGAGGTTATTGGCCTTTAAAAAGCGTTCGCTTACCACCATCACAAAGGCAGCTCCATCACTGGTTTGGGATGAATTACCGGCGGTTACTACACCCCTGGCATCAAATACCGGTTTCAGTTTGGCCAATGCCTCCAATGAAGTATCGGCACGCGGGCCTTCGTCGGTATCTACCTTGAAGTCGCGGTTTTTCTTTTTGCCGGTTTCGTCCACATAGGTTTCGGTCACATTTACGGCCACTATCTCGTCCTTAAACTTACCTTCTTTGATGGCGTTGATAGCCTTCTGATGCGAGTTATAGGCAAACTGATCCTGCTCTTCGCGGCCAACTTTATATTCTTTGGCTACGGCTTCGGCGGTTAAACCCATGCCCCAATAATAATCGGGGTGGGCCAGAGCTATATCGGCATTGGGCACCACACGCCAGCCCCCCATAGGCAGCAGGCTCATGCTTTCCACACCGCCGGCGATGATACAATCGGCAATACCGCTGTGTACCTTTGCTGATGCGATGGCGATGGTTTCCAGACCCGATGCGCAATAACGGTTCACCGTCATGCCGGGTACTTTATCAGTATCCAGGGCCATGAGCGATATCAGCCGGCCCACGTTTAAACCTTGTTCGGCCTCGGGGGTAGCGTTACCCACGATCACATCCTCTATCTGATCCTTATCCACATTGGGTACCGATGCCATGAGATGTTTGATCACATCTGCCGCAAGGGTATCCGGACGGGTAAACCTGAAGCCTCCCCGGGTTGCTTTTCCAACTGCGCTGCGGCTTGCAGCAACTATGTATGCGTTCATATGTTTTTATTTTTTTGGTGCGGGAGCGAGTTGTGAGTGCGGGATAATTTGATATATCCGGCACTCCACTCTCGCTACCCGCACCCATTTAATTCCTTAACACTTTACCACCTGTTATGATCGACTGGATACGCTCCAGTGTTTTGCGCTCGGTGCAGAGGGAAACAAAAGCTTCCCGCTCCAGGCCCAGTAAATATTCTTCACTTACCAGTGATGGTTGCGACAGATCACCGCCGGCCAGTACGTAGGCCAGCTTTTGCGAAATTTTCACATCGTGCTCGCTGATGTAATTACCGCTGTACATGGTATTGGCGCCTACATAACCCAGGCCCAATGCCTGTTTGCCCAGCACCCGGATATCGGTACGCTGCACGGGTTGTACATAACCTTCATTAGCCAGTTGCAGGCAATGCTGCTTAGCCTCGGCCAGCAGGCGGTTTTGTGATACCACCACTACATCACGACCTTTTTTCAGATATCCAAACTCAAAGGCCTCATACGCCGAAGTGGAAACTTTAGCCTGCCCAATGGTGAGGAACCTGTCGCGGAAATTGTTGAGTTCGATATCACCATCCTGCAGCTCGTCCGACAGGCGAAGAGCAAACTCCTTGGTGCCTCCGCCGCCTGGGATCAGGCCAACACCAAATTCCACCAGGCCCATATATAGTTCGGCATGGGCAACTACTTTGTCCGCATGAAGGCAAAGTTCACAACCGCCGCCCAGCGCCATTTGATGAGGCGCGGCCACTACCGGAATAGATGAATAGCGGATGCGCATCATGGCGGTTTGGAAGGCTTTGATCACCATATTCAGTTCGTCAAATTCCTGCTCTACGGCCATCATAAATATCATACCCACGTTGGCGCCTGCGCTGAAGTTGGCGCCTTCGTTGGAGATCACCAAACCTTTATAGCTTTTCTCGGCCAGGGTGATGGCTTTGTTAATGCCTTCTATCACATCGCCGCCAATAGTGTTCATTTTGGTGTGGAACTCCAGGTTGATGATGCCATCGCCGATATCGGTAATAGTAGTGCCGGTGTTTTTCCAGATGGTATTGGCTTCGCGGATATTGCTCAGCAGTATAAAATTCTCGGTACCCGGAATTACCTTGTAAGTTTTGGAAGCGATATCATAATATTGACGCTTGCCATCGGTTATCTTATAAAAGCTATCGGCACCCGAGGCCAGCATGTCATATACCCATTGTGCAGGTTTGCTACCCGCAACTTCCATGGCTTTCACGGTATCGGCAACACCAAGGGCATCCCATTTTTCAAAGGGGCCTATTTCCCAGCCAAAACCGGCAGTAACGGCAGCATCAATTTTATAAAGTTCGTCGGCAATTTCGGGGATGCGGTTGCTGGCGTAGGCAAAAAGCTGGTAAAAGGTGGAGCGATAAAAATCGCCAGCCTTATCTTTTGCTGCCAGAAGGATCTTTAATCTTTCTTTTAAGTTATCTACCGTTTTGGTAATATCTAAAACGGGGAATTTTACTTTTTGCGATGGCTTGTATTCCAGTGTTTTCAGATCAAGGGCGAAGAATTGATTGGCGCCATCCACCTTTTCTTTTTTGTAAAAACCCTGACCGGTTTTACTGCCTAGCCAGTTGTTCTTCAACATGCCGTTTACAAATTCAGGGATGACAAACAGGTCTTTCGCTTCATCATCGGGCGCGTTTTTGCTGAGGCCGTTGGCTACATGCACCATGGTATCCAAACCCACTACATCGTTGGTACGGAAGGTAGCCGATTTGGGGTGACCGATCACCGGTCCTGTGAGCTTGTCGATCTCTTCCACCGTCATGCCGGTTTTTTCGACATAATGCAGTATGCTCATGATGGCGAACACACCAATACGATTGCCAATGAAGGCAGGGGTATCTTTTGCCAGAACAGTAGTTTTACCTAAAAACTGTTCGCCGTATTCCATCAGGAAATCGACCACTTCGGGCAAAGTATCTTTTGTGGGGATGATCTCCAATAGTTTCAGATACCGCGGTGGATTAAAAAAGTGGGTGCCGCAGAAATGTTTTTTGAAATCGTCGCTTCGGCCTTCGGTCATTAAATGGATAGGGATGCCGGAGGTGTTGGAAGTGATAAGTGTACCTGGTTTGCGGTATTTTTCGACTGTTTCAAATACCTGTTGTTTGATATCCAGTCGCTCCACCACCACTTCTATCACCCAGTCGTAGTCGGCAATTTTGGCCATATCATCTTCAAAGTTGCCGGGACTGATGCGCCTGGCGAATGATTTAAGGTAGATGGGAGAGGGGTTTGATTTTAAAGCGAAATCAAGCGCGTCGTTAACAATTTTATTGCGGGCTTTTTTATCACCGGCGGGGGCATCCTTTGGTACAATATCCAATAGCAGTACCTGCACCCCGATGTTGGCGAAATGGCAAGCAATACGGCTGCCCATTACACCCGAGCCCAGAACGGCTACTTTTTTTATAGTTCGTTTGTTCATTGGTTCAGTAGTTCATTAGTTTATTAGTTCATTGGGGCTCCTGGCATTTCTCGGTTTTCACCTTTTACCTTTCGCCTTTCAGCTTTAACCTATTCCGTCCGTTCCCAGACGGTTGTGCGGCCAAACAGCGATACGCCAATGTAGCCGCGGATTGATAATGTTTTGCCTTTGTAAGTGATATTGCAGGAATAGGTTTTGCCGTTTTTAGGATCATAGATCTTGCCATCGGTATATTTGTTGTCACCATCGGGTACAAAGCCTTCCAGGATGTGCAAGCCTATAATGGGCCTGGTACGCAACTTTTCGTCCTTGTTTTCGTCATCTACTTTAGGTTTGCCGTTTTTGAGCGGTTCCTTAAGCCATATTATTTTACCGTTAAACTTGCCGTCGCTGCCTTTGCTGATCTGTATTTTGGCGCTTTTAATGTCGTTATACCACAGTCCCTCAATTTTATCGGTTTGGGCTTTGGCCGCGATATTCACGGATACTACTGTAAGCAGGATTAATACAAAACGGGCGAAATGCTTTTTAGGTGATGACATGGCTTTTTTTGATGCTATTGTCGAATAATTAAATATGTCTTTTTAGCTGCCAAATCACGATGTATACAACGGCGAATCAGCATCTCTTTTGCAGGAGACAAACAGAATTAAGCGACAGGGTTAAAAAATAATTTAGTATTGGTTTATTTAAAGAATCAAGATATTAGAATCAAGAATTAAGACAAACAACAATTGCTGATTATATCCTTATCTTGATTCCTGGCTCTTAATTCCCGGCTCTCATTTACAGTAAACAAATATCCTTTTTAGCGAAGCTTAACAAAGGGCCAAATGGCGGAAACATTTGTCAAAATTTCGGAAATTCTATTTGCGCTACTATAAATTGGTCAATTTAAAGATAGATGTTTTTTACGATTTTTTTACGCCCCTTTACTTTCCTGACAATTCCTTTACCAGATCAATATATTGCTGGCGGGCAGCATCAGCCGTAACACCCTTTAAATTTAACCAAGCATCATATTTAGCCTTAGCCACAAAGTCGAACATCCCCGGAGGGCTATCCGTGTTGATATCGCCTTCGGTGGCTTGTTTGTATAAACTATATAAACGCAGCAGCGTTTCGTTATCGGGTTTGGCGGGCAAAGTTTTACTATCCGCTACTGCTTTTTCAAAAACTTCTTTTTGATCCATTTTTATTTGTTTTGATTTTGCGACTTAGGAAGCTCTTCCACGTAGTCGTCGCTTTTGGGCGCTTTGATGAACAGCTCACTTAATTCAGCAGGTAATGGGGTTAGTTTGCGTTTCACAGTATCGATCCAGGCACCTTGTACGATAATCACGGCGGCTTTAACACCGTCACCACGGTATACTTCCTGCCTGAATGTCCAGCGCGAACCATCGGCCCGGGAACTAGTCACCTCGCAGGTAACTTTGATGTAATCATTGATAGTGATTTCGCGGAGGTAATTCAATTCTTCCTTAAACAGTACCGGGCCTATTTTAAGCTCAAAAAGCTTGGTGGGCATCGATCCCAGGCTTTCAAGTAAATTTAATCTGGCTTGCGCGGCAACATCGGCATAAGCCGAGTGCCGCATGTGCTGATTGGCGTCTAATTGCGCCCATATTACCTGGCCTTCATAATAAACATTCATCGCTTTATTTTTTAATGTATTAGCCTCACCTACATCCATTCCAAGGAGTATAGCTCATTTTAAAAAGGATGTCATGCTGAGCTCCGTCGAAGCATAGTGGGTAGGCCTCTGCGCTCCACCCTTCGACGGGGCTCAGGGTGACACCCCTTTATTTATTTTATTAGTTATGTCTTTTCATTGGCTATTGCTCTTCAAAGGGGCGGACTTTGAAGAGCAATAGCCCTTCTACTTTGGAGAAGGGTTGGGATGAGGCTCTTACTTATGGTTTTGCTTAAAATTCTTTACAGCTTCGGTAAGGCGAGGTAAAATTTCCATCGCGTCGCCCACCACACCGTAGTTGGCCGCTTTAAAAAATGGCGCTTCGGGATCTTTGTTGATCACTACAATGGTTTTTGAACCATTAACCCCCGCCAAATGCTGTATAGCGCCCGAAATACCCACGGCTATATACAGGTTTGGCCTTACCGTACCACCAGTTTGACCCACATGCTCATGATGCGGACGCCAGTGCGCGTCGGCTACAGGGCGAGAGCAGGCGGTACCCGCGCCCAGTTCTTTGGCCAGGTTTTCGATCAGTCCCCAGTTTTCAGGACCTTTCATGCCGCGACCACCGGATACTACCAATTGCGCATCTGTCAGCGGGATCTCTCCTTTGATCAGGTTAACTTCCTTAACTTTTACCCCAAAATCTTTATCGCCAAAGCTTACATCCAATTTTTCGATAGTGGCTTTGCCCTCACCTTTGTTTAATTGAAAAGTATTAGGCATTAGCGTGATCACTTTTACATCGCTGGTGATATTCACAAAGGCAAATGCTTTGCCCGAGAACACGGCTTTTTTGATCACAAAACCCTTATCCAGATCGGGATAGGAGAGTGCGCCAGCTACCAGGCCTGCTTTTAATTTGGCGGATAAGCGCGGTGCAACAGCCCGACCATTAATATCGTGCAAGGCGATGATGATCTTACTGCCCTCTTTTTGCGCGGCAGCCAGCAAGGCACTCGTATATGCCCTGGCGTGCAGTTCATCCAGTCGGGCATCAGCCACGTGCAATACTTTTTGCGCACCATATTGGCCCAGGCTTTCCATCTCGCTATCGGCAAGAGTGCCTAAAACCACAGCGCTTACTGTTGTACCTGTTTTTTGTGCGATGCCGGCAGCATACTGCACGGCTTCCAGACTTTTCTTTTTTATATTTCCTTCGGTATGTTCTACCAATACTATTACAGACATTTTTATAGGTTTTAGACCTCACCCTGCCCTCTCCAAAGGAGAGGGTTCCCTTGTGAGATTACTTTAGATTTTTAAAAAATTCACTAATTAAATAACCTTGGCTTCAGCATGAAGCAACTCTACCAGCTCATCCATATTATCCGGACTAACCATTTTTATACCGGCTTTAGCAGGTGGTAATTCGTAGGATAAAATTTCGGTTACAGAGCCAACAGCCCCTGGCGCAACCACTTTAAGCGGGCGGGTACGAGCAGCCATAATACCACGCATATTGGGGATACGGGCTTCGGCAACGCCTTTCTGACAGACGATCACTACGGGCAGGCTACAGGTATCTGTTTCCTCACCGCCTTCTATCTCGCGTTTAACGGTGGCAGTATTGCCATCTACCTGGATATCGGTAGCAAAGCCTATGTAATCGGTATCCAGTAGTTCGGCCAGCATGGCGCCTACGGCTCCATTGTTATAATCTATAGATTCTTTACCGCACAGGATCAGGTCGTAACCTACGGTTTTGGCATATTCGGCTATGTAATTGGCGGTTTCGTAAGGGTCGTGGCTATCGGCATCTATCCGGATAGCTTCATCGCCGCCCAATGCCAGCGCCTTGCGGATCACGGGCTCAGTATCTGCTTTGCCTACAGTTATCAGGTGTATGTCGCTGGCTATTCCTGCTTCTTTAAGTTCAAGGGCTCGCACCAGAGCGTACCATTCGTCGTAAGGGTTTATTATATAGGTAATACCCTGGTTATTGATAGCTGTATTATTATCTTTTAGTACAATTTTGGTGCTGGTATCCGGCACCTGGCTTATACACACTAATATCTTCATATGGCCCCCTCTAAATCTCCCCCTGAAGGGTGAGACTTTTTGTTTTTAAATGATGAATAATTTGGTTGATTTTTAACTAAGACCGGCGATGTAGTTGAGTTAAAGATTAATATCGAATAATGAATTTTGAATGTCGAACATCGAATTTCTTTACTTCATTATTCAGCATTCAAAACGGCGCAGCTCTCTTGAACGCCTTTAAAAACACACCATCGTGAAAAATTCATTATTCGATATTATCTTCTTCTTTAACTTAAGCCCCTGCGAGTCTCCCCACCGGCCTGGTGGGGGAGACTCCTGAATCCTCTTGTCGGGAAGCGTCGAGTGCATAGCACTCCCTTTCCTCTGGAGAGGTCGGGGTTTTCGTTAATAGCAATATTTATTTTCTTCGATCAATTTGGCCGCGATGTTTCTGCGGGCCTGGGTGGTGTTGATGTCTTCGGTTTTGGTGAAGCGTTTAAGACCCATCAGCATCATGCGGCGTTCGTCGCCATCCGCAAATGAATTGATAGCTTCGCGACCAGCTTTGGCTATGTTGAAGGCTGCATCATTGATGTAAACCCGCATCATGTCCAACTGTTCTTTAACCGCGTCTTCGCCTTTCAGGTTGACCAGCTTTTCAACACGCAGCTGTAATGATTCGCTTACGTAAAGCTCAATCAGCATATCGGCCAGGTACATCAGTACTTCCTGTTCTTTACCCAGTTGGGCCATCAGTTTTTGTACTGCCGCACCGGCAACCATTAAAATGGCTTTCTTGAAATTTGCAATATATTTTTTCTCGTGGGTGAATAAACCGTCATCGTCCGAGCCACCAAAATCGGGCACGCTAACCAGTTCACCAGCCACTTTCTGGGCAGGACCCATCAGGTCGAGCTCACCTTTCATGGCGCGTTTCAGCATCATATCAACGGTAAGCATCCGGTTAATCTCGTTGGTGCCTTCAAATATGCGGTTGATGCGCGAATCGCGATAAGCGCGGTCCATCGGCGCTTCGGCGCTGTAGCCCATACCACCATAGATCTGTACACCTTCGTCAACCACGTAATCCAGTGTTTCGGAAGCATGTACTTTGATAATGGCCGCTTCAATAGCGAATTGCTCGGTACCTTTTAATTTAGCCTGGATGGCATCCATACCCGATGCTTCGTACATTTCGGTAGCTTCTTCCATGTTCTGACTGGCTCGATATATAGCCGATTCAGAAGCATAAGTGCGGATAGCCTGTTGCGCCAGTTTATAGCGGATTGCTCCGTATTTAGAGATCGGCCGGCCAAATTGCTCACGTTCATTGGCGTAACGGATAGCCGAGGTAATTACTTCTTTACTGGCGCCCACAGTGGCGCCGCCCAATTTAATACGACCCAGATTGAGGATGTTAACCGCTATTTTAAAGCCATTTTGCCTTTCTGATAACAGGTTTTCAACCGGTACTTTGCAGTCATTAAAAAACACCTGGCGGGTTGAGCTGCCCTTGATACCCATTTTATGTTCTTCGGTGTTGAGGGATAGGCCTTCAAAGCCTTTTTCTACGATAAAAGCGCTCAGGTTCTCGTCATTATCAATTTTGGCGAACACGGTGAAGATATCTGCAAAACCAGCATTGGTGATCCACATTTTTTGACCGGTGAGCAGGTAATATTTACCATCGGCCGAAAGTTTTGCACGTGCTTTGCCTGAGTTGGCGTCAGAGCCTGCTCCCGGTTCGGTAAGGCAATAGGCGCCTTTCCACTCGCCGCTGGCCAGTTTGGGGATATATTTTTCTTTTTGGGCATCGGTACCGTAATATAAAATAGGCAAGGTGCCAATACCGGTATGGGCCGAAAAAGCTACGGAAAATGAATTGCCCGCACCCAGTTTTTCGGTAACCAGCATAGATGTTTTAAAATCTTTTCCAAAGCCACCATATTCTTCGGGAATGGAAATACTTAGCAGACCAAGCGCACCGGCTTCTTCCATCAGGTGGGGCATTAAGCCTTCTTCCTGATCGTCAATGCGCGCTAAATTAGGTGCTACATTCTGGGCCAGAAAATTGGTACAGGTTTCCGCGATCATCAATTGCTCTTCGTTCCACTCTTCCGGAATAAAAACACTATCAGCCTGTGTTTCCCTGATCAGGAACTCACCACCTTTTAAGGCTTTTATTGATTCAGTCTCACTCATAGTTATGAAGTTTTATAGTTGGTATCAAGTTTTAGTATCAAGTATCAAGACAGCTGCATTTGTTTAGGATGCTTTTAAAAATCGTGATACTTGACACTCGCTACTTGATACTATACTTGCTACTAAATTTATTGGTTTTATAATCAGAAGTAAAATTAGAAGCGTTACCTGTCGAAAAAAAGGGCAGCAATGCGGAGGTATTGGTCAAAAAGTCGGAAAGGCGTATGAGACGAGGTTTGGGAGAGTGAGAGGTGTGGGAGCGAGTTTCAGATTTTTGAAATTGGGCTACACACTCCCGCACTCACACTCCACACTCGCTCTTAATCAAATCAATGCCCGGTAACCACCCTGTAATCAGACGGAGACATCCCGGTATGCTTTTTAAAGTATTTGCCAAAGGATGACTGATCGGGGAAATGAATGTCTTCGGCTACGCGGGCAATGCTGATATCGTGGTTCCTGAGCAATACTTTGGCTTCGAGCACTACGGCATCGTCTATCCATTCACCTGCGGTGCGGCCGGTTACTTCCTTGATAGTTTCGGTAAGGTGTTTGGGCGATACATACAACGAATCGGCATAGTACTGTACGTTGCGGTGTTCTTTGTAATGGTGAAAAACGAGGTCCTGAAACAGTACATTTAATTCCTGCTTGCGGGTTTGCTTGCCTTTGATCATCACATGCTGTTTTTCGTAAATAGATTCCACCTCGTACAGCATGGTAATTAACATGCTCCTGGAGATCTCCATCCGGTAAGGATGATTCTCACGGGCCAGCTTTTGCTGCATCAGCAGGTAAATATCCAGCAGCATTTTAGCGTCTTCATGATCGGGGTAGATAACCGGGAGCGAGGCGCTTTTAAAATAACTGAACGACTCCAGGAAGTGGCTGCTCACATTGTTTTCGGTTAAAAAAGCTTTGGAGAAAACGATGAACCGGCATAAAAAATCATCGCTGCTGTTATATATCCTTAAAATATGGAATGGGGTAGCCAGTAACATGGCATCTGGCTTGGCTTCGTATACCTGCAGGTTAGCTTCTACCAGGGCATGCCCGCGGGTACAGATGCCGATAATATAACCATCGGAACGGTAGGGATATTCACTTAAACTGAGTAACTGCTTTTCATCGGCAATAAAAAATTCAGGGCTTACCAGTTTATCTGCATAGAGGTCGGCAAATTTGGAAAGGCTAAGCTGAGCGATCTTCTTGCTCACGTATCTGGCATTCTTATTCATGTACGGAAAGATATAATTTTATTGTCTAATAATTGATGAAAACTGTTAATTAAACGGTAATAATATTTAATAGTATCGGTATTAAATATACTATCAATTAAACTTTCTCCGACTTTTTGACCAATACCTCCGCATTATAGCCCTTTTTTTCCTTTCAAACCATCCTAATTTTATTTTTTAAATAAATACTGTCTTCTTGCTCTCTCAAAGCAAGTGGCATATTATAAACCAATTATATTTTACTCATGAGAAAACTTATACTATTGCTATTTGCAATAATGCCTGCTATTGCATTTGGCCAGGGTTTCCAGGTTAATCTTCACGGACAGAAACAGATCGGTATGGGCCATACCGGAACCGGATTGCTGCAGGATGGTGCCTCCATATTATTTAACCCGGGCGCTGTTGCTATGCTGCCGCAAAATTACGTACAGGCCGGCATGAGTCCGCTGCTTTTTAAGTCGGACTTTAACCCGAGTGGTTCCACAGATCAGTTTCGTACCAAAAACAAAATAGCTACGCCCTTTACGGCTTACGGTGTTTGGGGGCCAAAAGACGCCCGCTGGAAGATCGGTTTAGGTGTTTATACCCCTTTTGGCGGCTTAACCGATTGGGGAAATGATTGGGCAGGAAAGTATACGCTGGAAAGCTTAAATCTGAAGGCCATTTATTTTCAGCCAACATTGAGCTATAGAGTAACCGATTTCCTGAGCCTGGGTGCCGGTTTTGTTTACAACCATGGTACGGTTGACCTGACAAGAGCGATTCCTGTGACGGATGCATCGGGTCAGGACGGGCAGGCCCAGTTAAAGGGCAACGGTCATGGATTTGGCTGGAACGCGGGTGCTTTTATAAAAACAAATGTTGGTTTAACCATCGGACTTGATTATCGTTCGCAGGTAAATACTACCGTAAAAAATGGCGATGCAATTTTTAAAGTGGCCAGCTCTATACAGCCTAATTTTCCGCAGCCTAATACATTTACCACCACGCTTCCTTTACCTTCCACATCTTCCATTGGTTTAGGGTACAAGCCATCAAACAAATGGACAGTGGCGGTAGATGTGAACTTTACCAAGTGGGATGTGTACAAAACACTTGGCTTTGATTATGCCAAAAACACCCCGACATTGCAGGATACCTACTCACCGCGTAATTATAAGAACGGATGGAGCTACAGGGCAGGCGCCGAATATAAAGCCACTGATAAAATATTTGTACGTGGTGGCGGCGGCTACGTAACTACCGCGGTTAGGGATGGCTATGTTACCCCGGAAGCGCCGGATGCCAACCGTTATTATTTAACAGCCGGTTTAGGTTATAAAGCAACCAAAAATCTTGATCTGGATGTTTCATTTGAGTACGAACATCTTGATGCGCGCACGCAAACAAATATCGAGTCACAGTTATCGGGTACGTTTAAAACCAACGTTTATATCCCCGGTTTATCGCTTGCTTATCACTGGTAACATTTAAATTCTAATCAAATGAAAACTTACAGATCATATTTACATATATTTTTAGTTACGGGTTTATTGGGCGTTGGCGCCTGTAAAACCAGTATCAATACACCCGCGCCTTCGCGTGGAACAGCAGATTTTACCAGGTACATTGCAGTTGGCAACTCGCTTACCGCAGGCTATGCCGATGGTGGTTTATACCGCGAGGGACAGTTAAATTCCTATCCAAGCATTATCGCGGCGCAAATGCAAAAAGTAGGCGGCGGTACATTTACCCAACCCTTGTTCAGCACCGATCAGGCTAATGGATCTGGCTATTTAAGATTAGTTGGTTTCAATGCAGATGGCACGCCTAAGACTGAGTCGGTTACGTCAAACCTGGCTATACGTGGTCAGATAACTGTACCTGGTTTTGGAAATGTAATTCTATATACCAAATACACCGGCGATATCAATAACTATGGGGTACCGTTGATTAAGCTACAGCAGATCACTTATGCTCCTTATGGTAACCTAAATGGTTATTTTGAGCGCTTGCTGCCTGGCAATTCGCCAACCAATACTACTTCTTACCTTGATTTTGTTACGGCCAAGCCCTACACGTTTTTTACCGACTGGTTGGGTAATAATGACGCCCTGCTGTATGCTATCACCGGCGGCGCAGATCCCAACCTTAGACTGACTGATAAAGCACAATTTTCGCAACTGTACAACCTGTCTATTACCCAACTGACCAAAAGTGGTCAAAAAGGGGCGGTAGCCACTATTCCGGATGTTGTCGCGGTGCCTTATTTTAACACCGTAACGGTTGGCGCTATTTTGGCCGGAGTACAAAAGGTAAACCCGGCAGCGAAGGCTTTGTATGTTAGTGCGCTTAATGCGGATGGTTCTCATTCGGCAAGGATAGCTACGGCGGCAGATCTTATCATTCTTAGTTTTCCAACCAGTATGATGGGGCAGCCAGTTGCCGCGGCCGGGAACCTGCCTTATGGCTTAACGCCACTTACCCCTATTGAGGATAAATATGTGCTTGACCAGGGCGAAGTAGCAATGACCCAGGATTATGTGAATGCCTACAATGCAACCATTAAGTCTGTGGCCTCATCAAAAGGCCTGGCCATTTTTGATGCCTATGCCTTTTTGAACGATGTAAAAGCCCATGGCCTGGTAGTTGATGGAGTAAACCTGAGTTCTGCCTTTATCAGTGGCGGTATATTTTCATTGGATGGGATACACCTCACTCCACGTGGTTATGCCGTTGTGGCCAATGAATTTATTAAAGCTATTAATAAGCAATATAACGCGTCGATACCGCTGGCTAATGTTTCCAGCTACAGGGGAGTTAAATTCCCTGGAGATAATACTAAATAACTTTACTGATCTTACCTGCGGGCCGTTCTCTGAAAAGAGGGCGGCCTTTTTTGTTGTGGATTTCATTAAATCGAGCCTCTCCTGATGGTAAAGGCCCATCAAGTAGCAGAGTCGACTCACCCGGCCTACGCTACGCTGGGCCCAGCCTCTCTTCGCCTGTAGCGGAAAGAAGGGCTTTGCACATCATAAAAATGCGTCATTGCGAGGTACGAAGCAATCTCTACACAGGCAGGTCGAGCTTTTAGGTTGCCCTGTACAGCATAGAGATTGCTTCGTACCTTGCAATGACGTTTGCAGAAAAGCGATGTCGGGGTGAGTCGACTATACGCCTAATTTTGCTTCATGCTTTTTGATAATCTATTACTCCCCGAAACACATATTGATTCCTGTTCCTGATACTTCACATTTAACTAAAAAGTAAACTGTGAGCGAAGCGTATCAGGAAAAATATTTTTCATTAATATTTATAATATACTTATCATAATGATACCCTACAAAAGCACTACAATGCTTGTTGTTTAAGCGTATTGTGCTGTTTTTAAGCTATTTATAATAAAATATTACATTAGATTTACTTTCGTAAAACATACCCTGAATTACTTATTACTATAACTATTGATATCATCATTTGATATTATAAGCGCCTACAAATGCCTGCTGGGTGGGTGCCTTTTGTTGAAAAAACTTAACAACCAATCATAAATACATATTAACCACTTAACGCTTAACTTATGAAATTAAATTTTAACTCTTTTCTGCTCCTCGGAGTCTTCTCGGTATTATTTGCTTTATCATCGTGTAAAAAGGATAACCGGGCCGATTTTGCGCCCGTAAATAATAATGCAGCAGCAAATAATAAACAAGGAACTAATGCGGTAACTGCGGCAACATTTAAAGTAGTAGCCTACTTACCCAGTTGGGAGGGCGATGTAAATGCTGTTCAATACAGTAAAATAACACATATTATTTATGCCTTCATTTCGCCTACAACCAGCGGAGGCTTAACTTCCATCGATAACCCCGGCAAATTGGCCAGTATGACCACACTGGCGCATAATAACAATGTAAAGGCACTAATTGCTGTTGGCGGTGGTGGCGGCGGGGATGCTTTTCATACCATAGTGGCAAGCGCCAGTTTGCGTACCGCGTTTGTTAATACGATGGTTAACTATGTAAATCAGAATAATTTGGATGGTGTGGATATCGACTGGGAATTCCCTTCTGCCGGTACCGAGGCCAATAATTTTGCCCTGATGATGCAGTCGCTGGCTAATGCTATGCATGGCATTGGTAAATTAGCAACAGCAGCTGTTATTTCAAATGGGGCCACTTATGTAACCAGTACCACCATGACTTCTGTCGACTGGCTGAATATTATGGATTATGATGATAATAACTTTCAGCATTCTACCTATCAATCGGCAGTTGACTGTCTGAACTATTGGAGCGGTCGTGGTTTGGCGCTTGAAAAAACCGTTTTGGGCGTGCCTTTCTACGCACGCGACAATAGGGGCGATTACATTACCAAAAACTATAATGATGTATTAGCCCTTGGCGGTAGTCCAAATTCAGATACTTTTCAAAACTATGGTTATAACGGTATCCCAACCATTACCAACAAAACCAATTTGTCTTTTGATCGCGGTATAGCCGGTATGATGATATGGGAACTGGCCGGCGATGCCACCGGAGCAAATTCATTGCTATCAACCATTCATAATGTGATCGTGGCTCATGGCGGTACCACACCACCAACAGGTACTAATCCTCCCATAGGTACTGTAATATCGCTCAAGGGCTTTAATAACCTGTATGTAAGCGGCGAAAACGGTACTCAAGCCATGAACTGCAACCGCACCACAGCCGGTGATTGGGAGCATTTTACAGTGATTGACGCGGGTGGAGGTAAAATCTCCTTACGCAGCATGGGTAAATATGTATCCTCAGAAAACGGAACCATGGCTATTACCTGTAACCGTGCCACTGCCAGTGATTGGGAAAAATTTGACTGGGTAACAACTCCCGATGGCAAAGTAACCCTGCGCGGTAATAATGGTAAATTCATCAGCAGCGAAAACGGTACCCAGGCCATGACCTGTACCCGTGCTACTGCCTCAGGATGGGAAGCCTTTACCGTAGGTAATTAAATCAACTGACCAATAGTTAATACCGGCGACTCACCGCCGGTATTAATTAACTATATCTAACTAACCACTAATCTATTCATTTATGAAAACAAAATTTAACTCGTTCCTGCTGCTTTGTATGGCGGCGGTGCTTCTGGCACTTTCTTCTTGTCGAAAAGACAACAATTTATCACCTTCTGCTCCAACACCTTCGCCGGATGTGCCCAACAGGCCCTTAGGTACTTCGGCCATTCCTGCGGGCTTTAAAGTAGTAGGTTATTTGCCCAGTTGGGCAGGTGCTGTTAACCAGGTGCAGTACTCCAAGCTTACCCATATCAATTACGCGTTTGTAATACCAAATGGTTCTGGTGGCCTGGGGGCTATTGACAATGTTTCAAAGCTGCAAAGTCTGGTAAGCACCGCTCATGCCAATGGTGTTAAAGTGTCTATCTCGATAGGTGGATGGAATAACGGAGACGACAGTGGTTTTGAATCCCTGGCCGCCAATTCAGGTACCCGCACCACTTTTGTAAATAATGTGCTTAACATGGTTAACCAGTATAACCTGGATGGCGCCGATATTGACTGGGAATATCCTAATGACGGCGCTTCAGCAAATAATTATTCATCCTTGATGCAACAGTTAAGCACTGCTTTACATAACCAGGGTAAATTGTTAACCGCGGCCGTAATTTCCAGTGACGGTTCATCCATCAACGCCAATGTTTTTGGTTATGTTGATTTCCTGAACCTGATGGCCTATGATGGCGACGGACCTAACCACTCACCATATTCACTGGCTCAAACCTCATTAAATTACTGGATCGGCCGGGGCTTGCCAAAGGCGAAAGCCATATTGGGCGTGCCTTTTTACGGCAGGGAACCCTATACTTCTTATGCCGATATCCTGGCTGGCGGGGGTAGCCCTAACTCAGATACCTGGAATGGTATAGGCTACAATGGCATACCTACCATTAAAAGCAAAACTTCGCTGGCCCTTAGCCAGGGTGGTGGTATCATGATGTGGGAATTGTCGCAGGATGCTATCGGGGCTAATTCATTGCTTTCGGCTATTTATGATCAGCTATCCGGCGGTACTACCCCTCCAACCGGAAATCCGCCAATAGGTACCGTGATATCATTGAAAGGATTCAATAATCTGTATGTAAGCGGTGAGAATGGCACCCAGGCTATGAATTGTAACCGCACAACGGCCAGCGACTGGGAACATTTTACCGTGATTGACGCGGGTGGGGGTAAAATATCATTACGCAGCATGGGTAAATATGTATCATCAGAGAATGGTACCCAGGCTATTACCTGTAACCGTACTACGGCCGGTGATTGGGAAAAATTTGACTGGGTACCCACAAGCGATGGTAAGGTAACCTTGCGGGGTAACAACGGTAAGTTTATTAGCAGCGAAAACGGTACCCAGGCCATGACCTGTACCCGTGCTACAGCCTCGGGATGGGAAGCCTTTACAGTAGGCAACTAAACCTATCCCGTATATTAATTTAAAATTGGATGCCTGGTTTCGGAGCCAGGCATTTTTTTGTGATCAGAATTTATCTTTCATGCCCAGCAAACCCCAGATGCCCCCGCTATGTATAGCCAGTATCTTGCTGCCCGCTTCAAAATGACCTTTGCCAATGAGGTCATAAAGCGCGTACATCATTTTGCCGGTATACACCGGTTCGATCACGATGCCGGTAGTAGCTACAAATTCTTTTATAAAACCGATCAGTTCGGCATCGGCTTTGCCATAACCGCCAAAATGGTAATCGGTATGCAGGTCGTAGTCTGTAGGTATGATCAGGAAGCGGTTGATCTCATCACGGATAAACGAGCCATTTTTAAAAACAGGTACCGCGTTAAACCGGGTTTTAAGCTGATGTTTGCTTAAGCCATTAATAATACCCGCTGCTGTAGTACCTGTACCACAGGCGCAAAAAATATGATCGTAGGTTCCGGTAAGTTCATCAACCAGTTCGGCGCAACCCAGGGCTGCTTCCGGCGATGCACCCCCTTCGTTAATAAAATAAGCATCGGTATCATTACCGAAATGTTGAGCGAATAAAGCAGTTTTATCGCGATAGCTTTCACGGTCGGTAAATATTAACCGCATACCATGTAGTTGGCATAAAAACAAGGTATCGTTATTCACCTGTTCGCCCCGTACTATACCGGTAGCCTTAAATCGAAAACGCGCCGCCGCCGCCGCCGTGGCCAATAAGTGATTGGAGTAAGCGCCGCCGAAGGTTACCAGGTGGTTTTTGCCTTGGCTTTGAGCGGTTTTAAGCAGGTGTTTTAATTTACGCCATTTATTGCCCGATATCATGGGGTGTATCAGGTCATCGCGTTTTAAAAAAACTTTTACCCCGTGCTCGTCAAACAGCGGGTTGCTGATGGCTTGAACCGGACTGAAAATTTCGAGATCGATATCCATTGTTTAGTATCAAGTAGCTTTTTTTAGTATCAAATAGCGAGTATCAAGTATCAAGATTTTGCCATTTATAGTTCTTAAACTTTGTTTAAAAAGTTGTGATACTTGATACTCGCTACTTGATACTGATTAATTATCAAATATGAGGATTTTCCAGAAAGGATACTAAAGCAGCAGATAGTCGTGATACTTGATACTAGCTACTTGATACTATTAACGCAAAAACGATTACTTTTGCCCTCAAATGGCAGACGATACCGAGCTTATAGAGCAGGAAGAACAGGACTTATTTGAACACTTACGCATTGTGGTTGACAAAGGGCAATCCCTGTTGCGTATTGATAAATTTTTGATGCACAGGGTGGAGAATGCCTCGCGCAACCGTATCCAGAACGCTATTGAGCTGGAAAATGTGCTGGTGAATGATAAGCCCATCAAATCGAGCTACCGGGTAAAACCGCTTGATGTGATCTCGGTAGTATTACCCCACCCGCCGCGTGATACCGAAGTTTACCCCGAAAATATCCCCATCAATATTGTTTATGAAGATGATGACGTGCTGGTGGTTGACAAAGCCGCGGGCATGGTGGTGCATCCGGGTTATAACAACTATACCGGTACGCTGGTTAACGCGCTGGTTTACCATTTTCAGCAATTGCCAACCTTGCCGGGTAACGATGGCCGGCCTGGTCTGGTTCACCGCATTGATAAAGATACCTCGGGCTTGCTGCTCATCAGTAAGAACGAGCGCTCCATGAACTGGCTGGCCAAGCAATTTTTTGATCATACTATTACCCGTAAATACGTGGCATTGGCCTGGGGCGACCTGGAGCAGGATGGTACCGTAACTGGCTATATTGGCCGCAGCGTGAACGATAGGCGGGTAATGTCGATATATGACGACCCTGAAAAAGGAAAATGGTCTGTAACGCATTATAAAGTGCTGGAGCGTATGGGTTATGTTACGCTGATCGAATGTCAGTTGGAAACTGGTCGTACCCACCAGATCAGGGCGCATATGAAGCATATTGGTCACCCGCTGTTTAGCGATGCTACCTATGGCGGTGATAAGATATTGAAAGGTACGGTATTCAGCAAATACAAACAGTTTGTTGAAAATTGTTTTGAGCTGATGCCAAGGCAGGCTCTGCATGCGCAAACGCTGGGCTTTTTACATCCGACATTAAAAAAGCAGATCGCCTTTGAATCGCCCCTGCCACCCGATTTTGAAAGTGTACTGCAAAAATGGCGTAAATATACAGCTGCTGGTAATCAGGCTAATATAACAACCGACGAACTTTAGCGATATAAAATATTAATATAAGCATGGTTTTTGCATATCGGCATATCGTGCTGAATTTACAATGGCATAGCATGATGATCTGCTTAACCTATTAAAAAATCTGCACATTTGCACACTTGATATTTGCACATCTACATGATACCCGTTTTAATCAATTTTAATGGAGATATAATTCCGGCAAACAGCCAACTGCTTACCATAGCCAACCGCGCGTTTAGGTATGGCGATGGTTTGTTTGAAAGTATGCGCTTAATGAAGGGGCAACTCAAATTTGCCGACCAGCACGCCGATCGCCTGCAGCGGGGGATGAAGGCGCTTAAAATTGATGGCTATTCGCAAATGGATGCCTGGTTTTTAAAGGATATTGCTGAAGAGCTGGCCAAACGGAATAAGGTAAAACATGGCCGCCTGCGTTTGACTGTTTACCGCGATGCCGAAGGTTTGTATACCCCTACCCAAAATAAAATGGGTTATTGCCTGGAGCTTACCGCGTCTGAAGAGCCACGTTATTTTCTGAACGAAAAGGGGCTCATTATGGATGTGTTCACGGAGTTACCTAAGCCGTTAAACTACCTATCCAACATCAAAACCTGCAATTCGCTTATTTACGTGATGGCGGGTATCTATAAAACCCAGAACAAGCTGGACGATGTGTTCTTGCTCAACCAAAACGGTTTTTTGTGCGAAGCCAGCAGTTCCAATATATTCGTCTATTACCAAAATCATTTATACACCCCTGCTTTAAGCGAAGGCTGTGTGGAAGGGGTGATGCGCCAGGTAGTGATCAAACTGGCCCAGGAAAACAACATTGAGGTTACCGAAGCCCAGATAAATCCCGATATTTTATATGAAGCCGATGAGGTGTTTTTAACCAATGCCACCCGTGGTATCCAAACCGTAATGGGTTTTGGGGTGAGGCGTTACTTTAACCGCATCAGTAAAGTGCTGATGGATGAGCTGAATAAGCTGTAGGGGACAAACGTTAAAAACAGCGCGTCATTGCGAGGTACGAAGCAATCCCCGACTTACAAAGTGGCTCTGTATAGCATATAGATTGCTTCGTACCTCGCAATGACGTGGTGGGAAAAGTCTTAATTATTTTCTACAGGCACCGGCGCTTTAATCGCTGCCAAAATACCATCCCAAAGGGCTATGCGGGTTTGCAGGGCTTCTTTTACGGCTTCAGTTGCTTCCTGCCATTTGGTATCATCATTACCGCAAAGTTCGGCGGTCATTTGATAAGCTAATTGTGAATGGTGGTCGCCATCAACTTCAATGTGGCGTTCCAGGTAGTATAGCAAAATGTCAACCTTGCCGGGCAATTGTTGGCTAAGCTCTTTAACAATACTCACAAACATATCGGGTATCAGATCCTCACGACCAAAGGTAAACACAGCGGCCTGCACATGATTTTTAGGACTGTCGATCACTTCAAAAGTATGCTGTACAAAATTACGGGCAGCAACGGGGATATCAGCAATGATCAGGGCTTCGTCAATATGTTTGCCAAAGGTAAGCTCATTGAAGAGGTTATTGATGGCAACAGCCTGGCTGCCGGCCTGCTGCATGGCACGCAGGTACAGCTCAAAATGACTGGTACGGTTCCCTGCTTCGTCAACATCACTTTCTTCGCCGGTAACAATCTCGTTGATCAGGTAGCGGGTGTTAGAGTTTCCTGTAGGCATCCATGGCGTAACCGTACAGGTTAGTTTTTGTTGCAACGATTTTAACAGCGACATAAAATCCCACACGGCAAATACGTGGTGATCCATAAAAACGGTAAGCTCCTCTACGGAATTGATGTTTTTATAAAGCTCATGCTGTATCAGTTGATTGCGCAAAGGCTGGATCTCGGATTTTAGCAGGGTAATTCTGTCGCTGTAATTGGCCATGGATAATAAAATTTATGGCCGCAAAAATAGCAAACAGGGTGATTATTAGCGAAGTGTTTATTTTATTTTGACTTTAGGTTGATGGGAAGCTAATAAAATTTTTTGTCATACTGAGCGTAGCGAAGTATCTATTATATAATATGAATAGTTTACAAACAGATCCTTCGTTCCTCAGGATGACAAGTCGATTAGTAATTGCTTCGTATATCTTCGGAGCGATTCCACTTACAACCTCATCCCCCTCAAAAAATCTTCAATACCCATGCGTTTTTTACCTTCCAGCTGAATGTCGGTAACATTGATAAAACCATCTTTGGCCGCGAATTTCAGGTAGGTTTTATTATCGGTAAGAAAGGCCCCAGGCTGTATGGCGGGTTCGTCTGCTTGTAATTCCGAACCGTATATCTTTAAAACTTTACCGTTTAATTCGGTGTAAGCTGTTGGGATAGGACTAAGCCCGCGTATTTTGTTGTAAATGTTTTGTGCGGATTGCGTCCAGTCGATCAGGCAATCTTCTTTGAAAATTTTAGGGGCATGTTTCAGTTCTTCACCGGTGAGTAGGGCTGTTTGCGGATGCTCATGATAACGACCGCTTTCCACCGCTTTTACGGTTTTAACTAATAGCCCGGCGCCTTTGTTCATGAGCCAGTCGTGCAAGGTACCGGCCGTTTCATGGCCGTTTAGGGTTACCTTTTCGGTAAAAAGCACATCACCGGTATCAATTTCGTGTTTTAAGAAAAAGGTAGTGGCGCCGGTTTCTTTTTCGCCGTTGATGAGCACCCAGTTAATCGGAGCGGCACCGCGATACTGGGGTAAAAGCGAAGCATGTAAATTGATCGTTCCTCTTGGTGGCATAGCCCAAACTACTTCGGGCAGCATCCGGAAGGCTACTACCACCTGCAGATCGGCATGGAGCGCTTTCAGTTCGGCCAGAAACTCCGGGTTTTTTAGCTTTTCGGGTTGCAGCACCTTCAGTCCGTTGGCTACCGCATACTGTTTCACCGCCGATTCGCTTACCTTTTGTCCGCGACCTGATGGTTTATCAGGGGCAGTAACCACGCCAACAATATTGCTGCCTGCCTTGATCAGCTCATCTAACGATGCCACGGCAAACTCGGGGGTACCCATAAATACAATTCTCATGCTACTATATATTTAAAAAATCTGGTATCAAGTAGCTAGTATCAAATATCACGACTTTAAAACAATGCTTAATAGCCAGCAAAATCTTGATACTTGATACTAGCTACTTGATACTAACTCAGCTACTTGATACTACTCATATAATAAATATTTTCGCCTTACAGTTCTAAACTTATTTAAGCCGGGTTCCCAGCTTTTGCGGATCTCTGCCTCCGTTTTGCCTGCTTCAATCTGTTTCCTTAATTCGGGAGTGCCGGCTAGCTTGGTAAAATAGGCGTTAAAGAAATGCGCTTTATCCGGAAAGGCTTTGTATAACTCCATCAGTAAGGACAGATCAAGACGGCCTTTTTTCCGGATCATGTCCGTACTCTGTCCTTTCAGGTCCACCCCGAAACATTCCTTATCTTTCTGTGGCGGATCTTCGCTCATACCCTGGATACTCACCGGGGTGAATGAAAAGGTGTATTTTCCTTTTAACGATGGATGACCAACTTCCAGGAAGGGGAAAAATGTACCACGCCCCAGGCTTAGGGTAGTACCCTCAAATAGGCATACGCTCGGATACAGGATAATGGATTGATCGGTATTTAAATTGGGCGAGGGGTTTACCGGTAATTTATAAGGTAAAGAATGTTTGTAGTTGGCCACCTTGATGATCTTTAGTTTGCATTTCAGGCCATCTTTTAACCAGCCCTCGCCGTTGATCATCTGGGCGTATTCGCCAATGGTCATGCCATGGCTAATGGGGATAGGGTGCATGGCTACAAAGGCACGGGGCACATTGGCGGTATCCAGTATGGGGCCATCAATCAGGTAGCCATTTGGATTGGGCCTGTCCAGTATCATAAGCTCTATATTGTTTTCGGCACAAGCCTCCATCACGTAATGCAGGGTTGATATATAAGTGTAAAAGCGGACACCCACATCCTGAAGGTCAAATATCATCAGATCAAGGCCCTTCATATCCTCGGCAGTAGGTTTATAGTGTTTGTTACCATACAAGGATATCACGGGTAAGCCGGTTTTGGTATCAATCGCATCGTTTACGCTGGCTCCGTTACTCGCATTCCCCCTAAAGCCATGCTCGGGGCCAAATACTTTTTTTATGGTGATACCGGCATGCAGCAAACTATCTACGCTCGACTTCAGATTTTTGCCAATAACAGAAGTTTGATTTACCACCATCCCAATATTTTTTCCCTTAAGATAGTTAATATACAGCGGAATTTGATCGGCACCGGTGATTATTCCGGGGATTATTTTTTCGTTCGAATTAATTTTTGATGAGTCGCAATTGGTGCAAACAGCCGGGCTACCGCATGCCGTACTTGCCCATAAAACTGTTATAAAAGCACATTGCAAAAAAATACGTGTTCTTAGCATAAAATATTATGGTTAAACAATTTTTAAAGTAGCAGGTTTAGTAGCAAAACCGCATATTTGCGAAGGTACAAAAAATCATTCTGCATTGAGTTTCGCCTCTTTTATATCAGCCCGGATAACATTTAAATCAAAACGCACCTTTTCAAAACTGATCGTGCGCATTGCCATTATAGGTATTATGCTGGGTTTGGGGGTGATGATACTTTCGCTGGCCATTGTGAAAGGCTTTAAGCGCGAGATCCGTGAAAAGATCCGTGGCTTTGCCGGTGACATCCGGGTGGTGAAATTCGACCTGAATAGTTCCTACGAAAGCTCTCCTTTCATGGCCGATCCTAAATTTGAAGGCCGGGCGATGAAAAGTCCGTTGATCACCAGGGTAATGCCCTTTGCTACCAAGCCGGGTATTATTAAGGCGAATAATGAAATAGAAGGTGTAGTGCTTAAGGGCGTGGATAAAAACTACGATTGGAGCTATTTTAAAAAGACCATGGTAGCTGGGGATGTGATCAACTTTGCCGACTCGGTAGAAGCGCAAAAGGAGATCATGCTATCCCAAACTACAGCCGATCGCCTGAAATTAAAAGTGGGGGATAAGCTGCTGATGTATTTTGTTCAGGAACCATTGCGCAAGCGCCAGTTTAAAATAAAAGGGATATTTAGTATTGGGGTGGAAGAGGTGGATAAAACCTTTGTGATAGGTTCCTTATCATTGATCAACCGGCTTAATAACTGGAAACCCGGCGAAATTGGGGAGTATGAATTACATGTGTCGGATTTTGACCGGGTAGACTATGCCGCCAACAGGCTCGATGAGATATTGCCGGTAAAACTACGCTCTTATACTGTAGGTGAGGATTATCCGGCCATATTTGAATGGCTTAACCTGCTCGATGTAAATTCTGTAGTGATGCTGGTGCTGATGGTGATCGTAGCGGTGATCAATATGATATCGGCATTGTTGATCATGATCCTGGAGCGTACTTCGATGATCGGTATGTTTAAAGCCATGGGTGCCACCAACTGGAACATCCAAAAAGTGTTTTTATTTAACGCTACCTATCTTATTGGCTTAGGATTACTGCTGGGTAATGCTTTAGGCCTGGGCTTAGGTTTTTTTCAACAACAAACCCACTTCTTTAAGCTCGACCAGGCATCTTATTACATGACCTTTGTACCCGTTGAGTTTAATTTAACCGATATCATACTGCTGAATTTAGGCACGCTGATTATTTGTCTGCTGGTGCTCATCATCCCATCCATGCTGGTGAGTAAAATATCGCCGGTAAAGGCTATCAGGTTTAAATAGAGATTTTTGGTATCAAGTAGCTAGTATCAAGTATCAAGATTGAATTGATATAGTTCTTGATTTTTTTAAAGTCGTGATACTTGATACTAGCTACTTGATACTATTCTATTTTTTCTTTGTCGTAAAATTGAGTTTCAGATTCAAGCCTGCCGAACCGAACTGGATCTGTTGGGAGCCGAGACCATCAAGCGGGTATTTTAAAAACGGCTCAACAATTAAACGGTTACCTTTACCTACCGGATAGCCGATACCAAAGGAAACGTTAAGTGTTTTAGCAAAATAGAAACTGTTAAAACTTTTGCGGGTCACATCATCTGTTGTTTGTGTAGAGGCCCCGGCAGAATAACCATAAACGGATGTATAGGCTTCGTTGATAAATGTACCCGAACTTAAACCAGCCGAAACATAGGCATCGGTTTTTTGCGGATTAAATTCATACTTGATATTTATCGGTATATCCAGACCAATTAAGTTGGCATTGTAATTTTTAAGAACAGGGAAAGATGCGTTCGCAGCAAACAAGCTCTCTTTATCATATGGGGCTAAAGCCTGCGGGGTCCTTGCCAGGGCATCCAGGTTAGAGCTTGGCGGCGGCCCTCCATTATAACTCAATGTATTTTGGGCCAGCATTAAACCTGTTGATAATTTTAAGTTTTTACTTAGTCTGATATCTGATGTAACGCCTGCACCCGCATTTACCTGATTGTTGCTGCCTTTGGCATAGTTAAAAAAGGTTGCTGCATATATACCAAAGCGTACTTTTTTATCCTCAACAGATTCCTGTTTGTTTTTTTGTGGCTGCTGGGCCTGTTCGCTGGCAAACAATGCTTCCATAGAGTTTTTAGGGGCTTTTGCCGGTTGTTTTGGCAACATAATTGAACCGCTTGTAGTAGCAGCTGGTGCTGTAACCGGAGGCTGCTGTGTATTGGCTTTAGCCATAACAGCTTTAGTGCTATCAACCGGTTTTGTTTTTTTAGCAGGATCGGTAACAGTGGTATTGGGGTTTTTTGCAGCGGCTACATATTGCGGCGCGTTTGTTTTGGCGATAATATTTTTAGTGCTGTCTGCAGCCGGTTTGGCTTTGATAGCAGGAGCAGCCTGGGTATTTGCAAGAACCTGGGTAGTGGGATTTACATTGGTTTTGGCATAAGCAGGAGCCTGGGTTGTTGTTGTACCTGGTACAGCAGGTACAGCGGCGGGTTTATAGGGTGCCGCCTGGATAGTAGATTTTTTTGTACCGGCCAAAGGGGCTGCACCGGTATCAGGAGCATTATTTTTAGTGACCGGATTTGGTGTCGCGGCCAGTATTGTAGCGCTATCGGTGGTTATAGTTTGCTCTGTATGTTTTTTTACCGGTTTTAAAGCCAGTGTATTGGTTTGTTGTTTTTTACCGGTTATCCAAAGGCCGATGCTTAAAAATAACAATAAAGCCGCGGCCGTGCTTGCCCACCACAACCAGGCAACCGGACGTTTCTTTTCCGTTTCAGGAAAATTTTTCCTGAGCAGTAACCAGCCTTCATCAGCAGAAGGAAATGAGGTGTCGTCAAAATTATCAAACACCTCCCTGATGCGGTTGCTTAAGTCGTTATCCAACTGCTCATCCATGGTTTTGTGTCTCTTTCCTTAACATTTTTCTTAATCTTTCTTTTGCCCGACTCAGGTAAACTCTTGATGAACTTACCGGAATAGCAAGCATGTTTGCAATTTCGTCGTGATTGTATCCGTCTATCTCGTATAAATTGAAGATGGTAAGCTGAATTGCAGGCAGCTCATTCATCAGTTTTAAAATATCCTGCACATTTAAATTATCAACTGTGCCCATATTGCTGCTTAAGGGGGCAGCATTATCCAAATCAACATTTAGCTGAAATTTAAGATCCTTACGCCGGCGGTCAATCGCGGTATTAACCACAATGGTGCGTAACCAGGCTTTAAAAGGCTTATCAATGTTATAACTGTGTATAGCATTAAAAACCTTTATAAAAGCATCATTTACGGCCTCTAACGCGTCGTCCCTGTTTAAGCTATAGCGCAAACTTATACCCATGGCATAGCCATAGAATAGCTTATACAGCATTTCCTGGTACTTTAAGCTGCCTGTTTTGCATTGGCTGATGATATCTTCTTCAGTAATGCGAGGGGGTGAATGCATTAAGTGTGTTTAATTCCGCGTATAAATATTACTGTTGATTTATAATCCTTACGTAGCTAAGGATCATATTGATACAAATAAAAATAACAATTTTTTAAATGATCAATTTTTGTTTTAACCGCTTATAAATAAAAGATCAGCAGTTTTGTATTACCGCCGATCTTTTAATTTATAGGTAGATGGTTAATGATAAAAAGCTGCCACTATAAAAGCGACAGCTCTGGAAATTAAAACAATAATTAATTTGAAGTCTTTTTAAAATCGTACCGCAGTACAGAGTCCTGTACACTATTAGCGCGTTGCATGATTAGGTTTGTATTATCATAAATGTATTGATAAACACCAACCAAGTGTATTTTTGCTTGTGGTCCGGCTTTATAGGTGCTATCCAAAAACTGGATATAACTACCATTATAGCTAAACAGCCCTTTGCTACCTGCGTGTACTGTGAGGGTATCACCGGTCACTTTAAAATTATTTGGCGTAGTTAGCGTAATCACTAAAGAGGCTTTTTTTACAGTGTCATAAGTAGAACTTCCCGATTTTTTTACCAAAAGTTTACCAGTCCCAGTAAAAGTACCCAACGGAGCAGGAATAGTTATAGGGTCTGATTTTGTTGAACATGCCTCAACTAATATTACTAATACTAAAAGAGGTAACAGGAAAAATAAATTTCGCTTCATAATCTTCATCTTTTTTTAAACATTACGTGAGTATCTGATAAAACGATACAACGGCGTAAAAAAAACTATAATTTTTTTGCCTCGTCCCAAAATATATCCATCTCGGCCAGGCTCATGTCTTGTAATTGTTTTCCGTTCTCTTTGGCTTTAAGTTCCAGGTACTGAAAACGTTTGATAAATTTTTTATTTGTTTTTTCAAGCGCGTTCTCGGGGTTGATATTGATAAAGCGGGCATAGTTGATGAGGGAAAACAACAGGTCGCCAAATTCAGCTTCGGCTTTTTCATGGTCGATGGTGGTTTCATCTTCAGCGTTAAACTCATCCCTGAATTCCTGCATCTCTTCTTCCACCTTGGCCCATACCTGGCTTTTCTCTTCCCAATCAAACCCCACACCGCGTGCTTTTTCTTGTATGCGTGATGCTTTTACCAATGCCGGTAAGGAGGCTGGTACGCCGCCGAGTACAGATTTGTTGCCTTCTTTCAGTTTGATCTGCTCCCAGTTGCGTTTAACATCTTCTTCGTTTTGTACTTCTACATCGCCATAAATATGCGGGTGCCGGTTGATCAGTTTTTCGCATACGCTGTTGAGCACATCGGTAATGGTGAAATCATTGGTTTCTGATGCTATTTTGGCATAAAAAACCAGGTGGAGCATAATATCGCCCAGCTCTTTTTTTATTTCGGGCATATCGGCGCTTAAAATGGCGTCGCTCAGCTCATAGGTTTCTTCAATAGTAAGGTGCCGCAGGCTTTCCAGTGTTTGTTTTTTATCCCATGGACAGTTTGCCCTCAGATCGTCCATAATATGGAGCAGGCGTTCAAATCCGGTGGCAGGGGTATTAGCGGTAGCTGGTGCTTGTAGCGGCATATGTTTTTGGTTTTTATGCTGCAAAGATAAGGGTTTTGGGATGCAAGAATTTAAAATTGCTTTGTCATTCTGAGCGATAGCGAAGAATCTGTGGTTATGCTTAGCGGTGAATAGATCCTTCGCTGTCGCTCAGGATGACAAGGGAAAGGTAGAATCTCTACACTTCCTTCACCGCGCGCAGCATTTCGCGTTTGCCGGCAGCGCCGGGTACTTTTTCTATGGTAAAGCCCAGGCTTTTTAGCATTCTTTTAAGGTTGCCGGTTATGGCATAGGTAACAAACACGCCGCCGCGTTTTAAAAAGCTGGCTACGTGGCTTATGGCTGGGAGTTCCCACATTTCGGGTTGGTGTACAGCCGCAAAAGCGTCGAAGTAGATGATGTCGAATTGCTGGTCAGTTTTAAGCTCCATGAGCTTGCAATGGGCTATCTGTAATTGAGTACCGGCATCGATACTTACCTCATTTTTTAACGCATCCGGGTAATGTCGCAGATAGTTGGTCCATAGTTCA
>Ga0207671_10001175_pt1 | contig 31145 bp, 25 predicted proteins | sample KBSC24metaG_FD_184352 | JGI IMG/M metagenome (GOLD analysis project Ga0207671, IMG submission 184352) | Corn rhizosphere microbial communities from Kellogg Biological Station, Michigan, USA - KBS C2-4 metaG (SPAdes) (version 2) | ecosystem: Host-associated > Plants > Roots > Rhizosphere > Soil...
CTCGATGCGCACCGCCGTGCGGTCCCGAAGCCACTTCAGGTATGGCTGGGCGAGCTTGTCGTCCGAGTCCGACAGCAAGAAGGCTTCGTCGAAGGGCCGCCTCTCGAGGGCCTGCGCGATCGGCCCTACGCCGACAAGCTCGTTCTCGGTGGCCGCACGGAGATCGGTCTTCCCGATCCATGCCACCAGAACCTTACGCACTCCAACAGGGTACAAGACCTCTTACCGGGGCACAAGGAGCCTTGCCTGGCGGATGTCATTTAAGTCCCTGAAATCACAACAAACGGCGCACCCTGAAGAGGTGCCCTGGCGTTGGCACGATCGCCGCAAGGATGAATCGGCATGACCACAATGATTCGCCCTCAGCCTCTCTCGGTTTCCGTTCTCCTGGCCACCGAGGAGGTGGTTGTCGACCTCCGGGACCGACGGCCGGACAGCGTCGGATTGTTCACCGATCTCGAATCGACAGCCCGTGATCAGCTCGCGCACGACGCGTGGGCCATCGGTCTGCGCGCTCTCGCGAACGCCCACGCAGCCGCCCAGGAGTCGAAGCTGAAGGACGTCGGGGCCATCCTCCTCGGCGACATCGATCGCCAACTGCAACTCCACGTCGAGCAACAGCAGGCGACGATCGGCGCCGTGCTTACGCGCTTCTTCGATCCCAACGAAGGCCAGGTGACGCAGCGGCTTTCGGCGTTCGTGGACGACCACGGGGTGCTGGCCCGGCTTCTCGAAAAGTATCTCGGGCCGCAGAACAGTGTTCTCGCCGAGGTCCTGGCCAAGCAGGTGGGAGAGACGAGTCCCCTCTTCAAGAAGCTCAGCCCAACCGACAGCACTGGCCTGGTGAAGGTGCTCGAGGGTCAGCTGCGCGCGGTGATGGGAGAGGGCCACGCCGAGCTGGTGCGAGCGCTCGACCCACTCGCGGAGGATGGCGCCGTCGCGCGTTTCCTGAAGAGCCTCCGCGATGAGCTGAAGGGCGCGGATGAGGACCGACAGAAGCAGCTCTCGGCAGCCCTCGCAGCCCTCGACGCGAACGACGAGGAGTCACTGCTGAGCCGGCTCGTCCGAGAAACGCACCGCGCGCGGCAGGATGTGCTCGCAGCGGTGAACCCCGACGCCCCGGCTTCCCCGATGGCCCTCCTGAAAGGGAGCCTGACCACACTCCTTCAAGAGCACTCGACGACCCAGCTCGCGCTCGCGAAGCGACAGGAGGAGCGGCAGCTGCAGTTCGAGCGGGAAGTCCGGGACGCCCTCGTTCGCATCGAGACGAAGCGCACCCAGAATCAGAAGACGCCCCGCGGGGGACTCGATTTCGAGGACGCGGTGGTGGCCTTCGTGCGGGCGGCGACGCAGGGCGCACCCTGTGTCTTCGAAGCCACTGGGGCAACGGCGGGCGTCGGCCGAAGCAAGAAGGGCGACGCCATCGTCCGCTTCACGGAGGAGAGCGCGTTCGCGGGAGCTGGCGTCGTGTTCGAGGCGAAGCGCGACGCGGGGTACTCGGTGCAGAGGGCGCTCGATGAGCTGGACGCCGCCCGGAAAAACCGGAACGCCGCCGCAGGCGTCTTCGTAATGGCGCGGTCACACGCCAGCGAGACCTTTCCGCGCTTTTCCCGCTACGGGAACAACGTGGTCATTGTTTGGGACGACCAAGATCCCACGACGGACCCCTACCTTCACGCCGCCATCCTGCTCGGAATCGGCCTCATCACGCGGGTCAAGACGGCCGGCGAGGCTGGCGACATCGTAGCCCTGCGAGACGTCGAGGCTCGCATCGAGGGCGAGCTCTCACGTCTCGAGAAGATGGAAAGGCACAGCGACGCCATCCGCAAGAACGTCGACGGCATCAGCGATGAGATCCGTAAGGCGCAGAAAGCGCTCGACGTACTCCTTCGGAAAGCTCAGAGCACCCTGCGCGCGCTGAACGTGGAGCTCACAGACGAGGCCATCGAGGCGGCGAGTCCCCTCACCTTGCCGCGGACGTCCCTGGAAGCCGCGGTCCTGTCGCTTCCCAAGGATGGGCACGCGTAACAACCCAGAACACCGGGGGACCCAAGCGATGCCGAAGTTCCGGCGGGACGTCCAGCCTCTGCTTGACCGCGCGACGAGTCGCTGTCGCTTGGGGTCGAGCTCTTAACCGGCCCACGGACACAGGGCGCACGACGCGGCGACGGCATGGTGATCGCGCCGATCGGGACATCGTGCCAAGGCAATCGCTATGGAGGATTGACGAGGTAAAGTAATACCCAGATGGCAATTGCGCCGGTCGCGGTCAGCCCGAACTTGGACCACGTACCCTTAACCTTGATTGTTCCACCGAGTGTGTTCGTGGCGATTCCTGCAAGTCCTATTGAAATGCCCATCCTCATTGCCTGAACTTGCGTCTTAGTTGGATTCGGAATTGCAATGAATAGAGCCAAGCAGCCCACAGCAAGGATAACACTGACGACCATCCCCTGACGTTTATGCGAGCCGTCACGAGATACCATTTTTGGCGCTGAGTTTCTCGCTAATTCGATGAATATTTGTGCGAATTCGCGGTCCGTAGGATCCAGCTTTCGAAGCTCGTCTTGAAGTCGACTCAACCGATGTTTCCCCGGCAAATTGCCCAGCGCGAAACCTACATCGACCGCCCACTGCCGGAGCTCAACCCTATCCAAGATTATCCCTTCACCCGAAACATCGTGCGAAGGTTGTCAGGGCTTACGGTCAGCTCAGTATCCGAGCTCGGGTCATGAATAATAGAAGGTATCTCCAAAATATCGGAAAAATCTGCGATACCTCCGTGGGTTCCGGGAGATTCAATCCTAACGAACCTCTCAAGCCTACCCTCGTGTATTAGCTCGACGAGAAGTTCTGCAAGATCATAGGGATCCTCGATTTCCGCGATATCGTGTAAGCGCTCCAGCGTTATTTCGGCGCCTGGGCGCGCGCGAAGAAATTTGTCGAGCTTGGCTGGTGCGGTGAGGGAGCTGCTACCTGGCATGATGCAGAATTCTGTTCAGCACGTGATTGTAATCCGCCTTAGAGCAGCTGGCGGTGATAGCGAACTCATTTATCTCTCCCGCCAGGCGAACATGGATGTCCTTTTCTGGAGGTGCTCCTTCCTTTTGCTTTATCCACCAGATATTCGACTGGTCGCAGTAACCGTTGCGTCGAATAAAAGCTTGGAAGCTGTCGGAAGCGCCTGGGTCGTCAAATAGGTTAGCTTGATGACTTCCAGCGGCCGCTGTTAGGACAACGCCGTTGTCGTTTCTCAGTATCGAGTCGCTGAATCGAATCTCTGACTTCAGCTGCAACTTTTGTCGCTCCAAGTTAGTCTTGGCCTTCTGGAGCGAGAACTGCTTGAAGAAGCCTGCCCCTGTGAGTCCATCGAGCAACTCCCAGAATGCCTGAATATCTTCCTTGTATTTGGTCGTGTTCTTGCGGGAGGCGATGCGAATCTCGAACATTCCATTGGCTTTCAGGCGACACACGTTAACGGCGCGTTGCTCCTCCCGATGCCATGTCTTCGTGAGCTTATCACCGTCTGTTTTTTCACCAATGAACTGATAATAGATGCGCTTCTCAACCGCTTTGATCACCAACTGCGGCGCCCCCCGTTCCGTCTCCAGCCGAACGGACGTCACCAATTGCTCGTCAGGAAGATCTTGAAGATCCAAAGCGTCCAGATCGAGACCGACCTTCTTTGCCCATTTGGAAAGTTTCTCACGCCCTAGGAGATCTGCGGCATAGGCCTTATCGGTTTGATAGACAAAAACGTGCTGCCGGCCATGTTCTTCAGCGTCTGCCAATAGCGCTTCTAGATCCCCAACAGTCATCCGATTTTCTTCGAGTGCGGGAAGTAGCCTCTTTTCGAGCAAAGCGTCCCAATTCGGGATGGTGTGCGGCACGTTGTGTAGCTTGAGGAAAATACCGACAACATCTAAGCTCGACGCTTCTCGCAGGAGCTTCACGAGCAGCTCAACTCGGTCGCGTTCGACTTTCAGCACGCGCTGACGATCTCAATAATCGGTGGACACTTCAAGGGTTTTCTCCCCAGGCCCGGAAACGTAGCATCTTGGGCGCCTAATCCCCGATCTTATGAAAGGCCAGCTCGTCGTACGACGCTCGGTCACGAGGCGCGTGGTCTCCACGCCGAAGAACGAGACAAGCGGGAGGTCGACCTTGGGGGATGAGGCGTTCGCGGTGCTGAAGGGCGCGAGGCATCTCAAACGAGAGTTCGTGTTCTGCGGCGACTAGGACCGGATGCTGGGCAAGACCGCCTACTGCGGCCGGCGTGCCGCAACGCAGGGCTTCGGCAGATCGGCTGGCGCTTGCTTCCGCACACCTACGCGAGTCACCTCGCGATGCGTCGGCTCCGCTGAAGGCGATCCAGGAACTCATGCCGCATCTGACCCCGGTGTCCGGCGGGACGTGGTGCGGATGCTCGACCGCCTTCCGGTGCAAGAATGTCGCTATGAAGCCAGGTCGAGCAGCGCACCTAGTACCTCTAAGCAGTCGGTATCGTACGAGAAAGTCTGTGGAGGCGCCGGGAGTCGAACCCTTGCGAAGGGTCCCGACAGAAACGAGAGAAGACGCGGACTTACCCACCAAACCTACGAAATCGTTTGTACAAGTCGCTCCCGTTCGATCCCGCGCCGTCCCGTCTGATACCGCCCTTCGGTGCAGAGTCGGGGCACAAGGAGGGCACAAATTTTCAGCCCGGCCCGGCGCCTGGTAAGGCGCCCTTCGGGGCGTCCGCCCCTCGGGGGCCACGAGCGCCACAGGGCGCGAGTGTCGCATCGTCTGGCCCCCAGGTGGCCTTTGGACGCCAGGGTACCAACCGCGCGCCACGTGGCGCGGTTGAGCGCGCCACGCCGGGCTCAGTGGCCGACGGCCGACGGCCATCGGATGTACCACCGGCTGGTTGGGCCCCGGCGCGCTCGGTATCGTCGCCGGCCATGAACCTTGAAGCCTTGCTACGGGAGATCGTTCGCGAGGTAGTCCGTAAGGAGATCCAGCCGCTCCGAGAGGAGCTGAGGGCTATCGCCGAGGCCATCGGGGATGGCCGTAAGGCCCAGGGCGCGCCCGGCGGCGAGTTCTTCACGGTCGAGGAAATCGCGGCTGAATTGAAGGTCTCCAGAGGAACCGTGAGAACCTGGATCGCGGCGGGAGCACTGCGAGCCAGCCGGCCGGGGGTCGCCGGACGCGATGGTCGCGTGTACAGGATCGCGCGGTCGGACTTCGATTCGTTCCTAGCGACGAAGCAGAGTATCCCTCGAGAAGACGCCGACATCCGGGCCGAGGCCGCTCGTATCATCGCGAACGTGGCACGACAACGAAGACGGTGATCGGCCGGTTGAACCGGCGTGATCGGGGCGGGGGTCTTCGCGCCAACCAGCGGCCATCACGTCCGACCAGCACGCGGATCGAACGCCGCCGCCCGTTCCCCTGGGCCAAGGTCCCGCGTTATCCTGGGCTATGCGATTCGTTCGACACCCAGGGAAGGTCGAGTGGGGCATCGGAGTCGTAGCGGGGGAAGATGCGACCGACCTGGACATTCTCTTCGAAGGGGTCGGCTACCGGAAGATCGCCGAGGCATTCCGGGGGCTCAGCGAGGTGGCGGAACTGTACCTCTTTGCTTTGAACGAGTCTGCCTTGCAGCGATATCGCGACTACCACAAGGACATCGATGAGGAGTTTGATGCTCCGTCGACGGGTCGGCGCCGAGACAGCGGAGCCGGGAAGACCCCGGGGGCATCGAAAGCGCGTGGTCGCCTGACTCGAAAGCCGACGTAGGTGGCAAGAGAATAGGGCCACACCTCGTGAAGGGTGTCTGCGTGTTCTGCGGCTTCGAAGGGAAACTCACGGCTGAGCACGTCCTGCCGAAGTGGCTGCTCGACGTTGGTCTCGATCTGGAACCTATGTCGCATGACGCTGGTGCGCTGAATCGTATCGGGCGTGACATGGGGGTTAGCCTGCCCTTCACGCGGACGGTGAAGGACGTCTGTGCGGCGTGCAACGGGGGATGGATGAGCGCCCTCGAGAGCGGCGTTAAGGACGTCTTGCGACCTCTCATTCGAGGCGAGTCGAGCACGATACCCGTGGCGGCGCATGGGGTGATCGCTACCTGGATCCAGAAGACCGCCCTAGTGGGGATGCGGGTGACCGCGAGGGTCGAACGTAACGAGCTGCAGGTGCCCGTCGACGAATACCGTCTCCTTTTCGAGCGACACCAGAGTCGGACGCCGCTGCCCAATAGTCAGTTCTGGCTCGGGCGGTACGACGGGCAGGCGCGCGTCGGATCGATCTGGACGACCCCAATGATCGTAGCCATCGACGGCCTACCTCCGCCGGAACAGCCGCAGGCGTACCTCATGACCATTGTGGTCGGCCGTCTGCTGCTGCAAGGACTCAGGTTCACAACCCCCGGGCTCGACATCGATGTTCGCCCCGGCGAACTCATGCGGACGATTTGGCCGGCGGCGACGGACGTTACTTGGACAGTTGACCGTGGCATCGACGACGAAGGGTTTGTCCGAGTCGTTACGAAGGGACGCCATCTTCGAACCACGCTGCCCAGGGTGCGTCTCGAAGACTGGAAGCCGGCGACGGAACTGCCCCGCAGCCGGGCGGTCGGTTCGATGGTCGAATTGCCCACTGCTTGCGGCAAGCACGCCGTGTACTACCCCGGCGAGCTCGTTCGGCGAGCAATGCAGGGCGACTTCTACTGGTTCGTCACCTCGTGCGAATGCGGCATTTCTTACCTGTTTCGTACGGAAGCTGACGGCACCCACTGCGTTGACGATGGCTCAGCAGAGGACATGGGACTCGATTACGAGTCACTCGCGGGCGAGGAGGTCGCATTCCAGGACGAGAACGGCGCGTTCGTGTGCAAGCACGCGAACGTTCAAGATGGCGGTCGGAAATGAACGGAGGGGGCGGGGCCCCTTTGACCGCGCTTTCCTTCGCGGGGGATTTGTTCGGAGTGCCCTCTTCGATCTGCTCCACCTCATGCCAGATCCAAGAGATCGGCGGCTTCCTTGAGCCTGCTCGCGCGATAGCTCCGGGACCACAGCTCAAGACGGTCCGGATAGCGCACTATGAAGAGCCCGCGAAGCCGAAAGGAGCTGCTCAGATGCCCGATCACCGGCGGCGGCAGCGTCAGGCGCCCGCCTGTATCGAGGCGCCCGCGCCGGAATACGTCATCGAGCGCGCGAACGGCTTCTTCGTTCTCGGCCTCAGACACGAGGGCGCGCCGCCTCTCCAGTACTTGCGGACTGTACTCGGCCCAACCGCGAAGGATCGCCGCACCTTGGTCCACAGTGGCAATCAGTACCTGTCCCGTCCCTCGTTCTTCGATCCCTGGGAACCCATCAAGAAGGCGTGCGGGGATCGTAAGCCGCCCACGGTTGTCGACATCAGCCACGTCCTGACGCGTGGGCCCCTCCCCTGAGGGATCAAGAAGCCAGGCTGGCGGTCTTCCGCTGCGCATGGTCAGGTAGCCATCATATTGGGATCAAGTCTCCTGGACCACTGCCGCCGCTCTACGGCAGAATTTGTGCACGGCGTCTACCTGAACAGATTGACAGTCTGATGCTTTTGGGCAGAATTGGGAACAAGTGCCCCGACGCGCAGCTAGCTCCGGTCCCGTCATCTTTCCGGGCGCCATCCTAGCCGGCGGCCAGAATGGCCAGGTGGAGGGATGAAGGAGGTGCGACCAGATCTGCGGCCCCGCTGCGGTTGGTGCGGGCGGCTGTGGTCACCCCGCGAGGGGGTGGATGCGAGCCAAGCTCTCTGCCCACACTGCCGGCGTGATCGACACACCCTCGCCGCCCGCCTGTTCGCCGCCGACGGTAAGGAGCGAACACTCGTTGGCCGTTATCTGCTGCGTGTTCCGAAGAACGCCTCGAGGCCTCGGTAGGCATACGCAGGAGAGACCACGCCGCCGCTCGTTCGAAGGATCTGCCTGCGGCCGGCGCCCGAGGCCGGGTTCGATTCGGCCACGAACTCTTGCTTGCGCGGGCTGTGGCGAATCCATCTGACGATGTCGATGCGGTCATCGCGCGGCCGTTCCCAGACAACGGACGTTCCGCTGAACGAACACGACCGCGAGGGCGCGTCTGGCAGCCGAGCGCGCATGAAGGCGCTGGCCATCTCCCCTCCATCGCGGTACCGGCGAGCCGGATCCTTGTGCAGCGCCTTCCGCACGAAGCGGCGCCACGAGCTCGGTACGTGCGGCAACCACCGAAGCCTCTTCGCGTAGGCGCCGCTCGTGACTAGGTCCTCGATCGCGTCCTTGGCTCCAGACGGATCGCTCCAGTCGATCCCCATCGAGGCCTTGATCTCCTCATACCATCGGCGACCATTCAGGAGCCGGAACAGGGTGACGCCAGTCGCCCAGACGTCGGACTTTGTCGAGGTGCCGCAGCCATCAAACACCTCGGGCGCGAGGTGTTCCGGGTAACCAGACGAGGAGGCGTAGCCGGCGATCAACCGATCGGTCACAAGGCCAAAGTCGGCGAGCTTTGCGGCACCGCTCCGGTGGAGAATGTTGGCCGGCTTCACATCACGATGGATCATTCCCCGCCCATGGAGAGCCTCCAGGCCGACGAGCACCTGCCTGGTTACGACGTGGGCGCGGTCGGCGGGCAAGGGCCCCGTTTCGATGGCATCCTCAAGCGAGCCGTCGCACAGCTCTGAGAAGATGTACACGTTGTCCTCGGTCTGATCGCAAGCCACGAGATACACGCGCACGACGTGGTCATGCGCGGCCTTCTTGAGATTCTCAGCTTCACGGAAGAGATGGGCCTTTAGGTCGGTCCAGTCGGTGATGCCGAACGCGGTCTCGGCCTCGTGCCGGTCAATCACTTTGATCGCCACTTCACCATGCGGCGGCAGATCGGTGACGTGGACCTTACCGAACCCGCCGCTGCCCAGTTTGCGGCCCAGTGCGACGTTGGCCGTGAGTACAGTCCGGCCGGGAGCAATCGACGAACTCACGTTCGAGGGATGCGGGTGAATACGAGTAGGGCCGCGTCACGATACTTCTTGGGGAACCCAGGCCCGAACTGAGCGTTCCAGAAGCCGTCGTCGGTCCGATACTTCTCCGCCTTGCTCTTCCCGATTGTCCTCGTGATTGCGGCTTTCTGAACCTGTTCGGTGTCAGGTACAACCGACCTGGCGGCCTCGGACAGCATCCCCCGCACCTCGGCCGTCTGGAACCAGCTTGAATTGGCTCGCCCGGCACGAAGCGAGAACGGCTCGAAGGCAGTGATGACAACTGCGTCCGGCATCCACTGCGAAAGCTTCTCGATGAGGCGGCTCCGAATCATGCCGTATCCGGCCAAACGATCTTCCCCAACGTCCCACTCGTCCTTGTATTTCGCCTCAGGCTTGCCAGACCCGTTGTCGATCAAGACGATCGAGACTGAGCTGGGCGACGGCACAATACCTACCACCTTCATCGCACCCACCCCGCCCATGGCAGATCCACCGTTCGATTGTATACCGCCGAGAGCGCGGCTGGGAATCCTGCGGGAACTGATGCCGGGACTGGCATGGCCACGGCATCGCGGCGTCCACCGTTTGCCACCGCACGACCCGAGAGCCGCCCACTGTCGTCGGCGGCCGGCATGGAGGCTTCCTCCTTCCGTTCGACGGTGGTTTCGGGGTTGGCGTCGTGCGGCGCGCCCTGCGGATCTGTCTTACGTCTCACCGCCTGATCGACGAGGGTCATCCCCCCACTGCCGTCTTCGTGGCGCCGCCGTGGTGGGTCACCCGCGGGCGGCAACGGATCTTCACAGCACCTTTGGTGAACGCCTCGTCCGTCGCCTTGCTCGACCAAATGAACGCCTCGCCGGGGCGCAGGTTCGCCATCTTCTCCGGTGTCAGCGAGCCGAGCGCAGCGTTTGCCTTCTGGATGTGCTTGAGCCACGCCGGCGAATTGAACTTGTGAAGTATGACCTGGCTCGATAGCTCGATGAGCGAGATGGGCACGGAGGGCGGGTCCTGGCTCGCGACCATGATGCTCGTCCCTTTGTGGCGCATCTCGCGCACGACCTCGATAAGGCCGGCAACGAGGTCTGGGCTCTCGATGTACTTGTGGGCCTCATCGAAGACGACGAGCTTGTTGAACGAGTGCTCCGCGCCCTGAGCGTCGCGGTACTTCGCGTCTGCGAAGAGCTGGAGGAGCACGACGAACAGGCCGAGGGCTTCGTCCTTCTCAATGAACTCGTCACGGAGGTCGACGATGATGAGGCGACCCGGGCGAATCTCGTCCTTCAGGCGCACGGAGTCGTCGATGTACTCGGTTGCGAGTTCGAGGCGCATCCTCGCCATGCCCTTCAGGTGGTCGGGCAGCGAAGACGCTTCGATTCCTTGATTCAACCCCTCGAGCGTGAGGTCGTCGCGGAGCGACTTCATCACGCGATTGAGCTGGCGGATGTAGGTCGCTTGGTTGCCAACCGCCCCCATCAGGAAGCGCCAGTGGCTCGTCTGCAGCTCGGCTGCACCGAACTTGAGCGGGCGCACCTCGATGTCCGGGTACTCCTGCTTTCGCACGTCGAGTTTGTCGGCGGGCGCCAGAAGAAGCACGTCAGAGAGAGCGCGGGGCTCCGCGCCGAAGGTCTCCCTGAGCGCCTTCACCTGAGCGGCCTCGCTGTTCGGCGCGACCATCGACGTGAACTCCGGGCGGTAGTCCATCGTCGGGCTGTAGTGGAAGATGACCGTCGCGAGCGGATTCGGAAGGACGTTGATGTTCGGGATCGGCAGCGAGGCCATCTCCGCGATCGTGCCGAGCGTGTAGCTCTTGCCGCCGCCCTGGACGCCGAAGAGGCTGATGGTGTGAGTCTGGTTGAGATCGATTGCGATGCGACGGCCTGAGACGTCGCCGAGGAGGCCGTACTGGGGCGAGTCCCCGGTGACACCGAGCATGATGTCGTACGGAACAGCGTGGGCCATCTTGGCCTCGGGGCTCGGACCATGCGGCGGCTCCACCTCGGCCGAGCGGTCGACAGGCAGCGCCACAGGCGCGGCGTTGGCCACCGTAGCGGCCTTTGGCGACGGCGCGATGGGACGGGCTTCTGGCGCGCTCGGGCGCGCTACAGCCTCCACGGCGGCGGTGGGCACCGCCTCCTGCGGCGTGACGGGCGTGTGTGAAGACGGCGGGACGCTGGGCTGGTGACTGCGCAGCTCGTCCCATGAGACCGAACGATCGCGCGGCGACCCAAGGAAGGCGGCCGAGTCCAGCGTCGGGACCGAGGGCGCACGCTCCCGCCGACGGCGAACTTCGGTGACTCCCCGCGGGCGCGGGATACCGCTACCCGGTCCACCGCTCCCAGACGAGCTGGCGCTGATACTCGCCGACGACTCGGAGCTGGGCGCGGCCGCCTCGACGAGCTGGCGAATCAAGTCGACGCCGATGCGGTGGTACTCGATGCCGCCCTCGCTTTCGGACGGCTCGGTCCCGGGTTTGGCGAAGTCGAAGATGAGCGCGCTGCGTGTGAACGCGAGCTGGTAGCCGTCGTCTAGCGTGTGAACGAAGTAGCGGGCCTCGTCAGCGGCCTCGCGACTGATGGCCCCGTAGCGCTCGGCGCGCTCCAGATAGAACTCGAGGAGCATTGCGAGCTCGCGCGTCTTGAATGCGCGGTCCGGTCGATCCTGGGGCGTGCGATGCGGGTCGAAGTGGCGCGCCAGAACCTGCTCGCTCTGCCCAATCTGCTCGGCGATGCTCGACTTGAGCGCGTTGTACGCGGCGAGGTCGCCTACGCCCGAGTAGCACTTCACCTCGACGAGGCGGCACGTGATGATGCGTCGGGTGATGTCGAGGTCGAAAAGCCCGAGGTCCGTGCGCTTGAAACTGACCTCGTCGCCTAGTTCGTCGGCATGCTGCTTCAGCACACGGTACAGATCCAGGTGCGCATCGAGCGGAACGACGATCTGGTTCTCGAAGACGCCCTGGTGTTCCAGGTAGAGGCGCGAGAGCGCGAGGCCAAGGGCTTCTGCACGCTGCGTCGGCGACGAGATGAGCTTCAGCGCAAGCCGCCCGGAAAGCGAACGGAGCTGATCGAGCAGCACCACCGCGTGGCGCCCCTCGGCCTGGAGCCCGTACTGCTCGAGCACGGGGCGGAGCAGCGCCTCAAGCTCGGCGACCGAGCGTGACGTGATGACCAACCGGTGGCCGAGCGTGCTCGCCATGTCGGGCGAGTGGTCAATCAGGTAATCGGGACGCGTTGCGTGCCCGCCGTGGTCGAAGAACTCGATGCCGAGATTCCGGTCAAGCGTAAACACCCAGTCACTCACCTCGTGGACCTGATGGAGGAGCGCGCGGTCCTCCGGTCCGAGTGCGAGGCTCACGACGGGCCGGAGGTCTACTCCGCTCTGACCCGTGGCGACGGTGGCCGTCGCGCTCGACATTGCCGCCGCGAGGCTGCCGAGCAGATCGGACAGCTCTTCGGCATCCTCGATCGGTTGCGCGACGCCGTGGCGAGGGAGACGCCGCCACGCAACCGTCTGCTCGTCCTCGTGGTACTCGGTAGAGAACTCCTGCACGAGGCCATGCACGAAGGCCGTCGCGTGGCGAGGGTCGGCCTTGCGCACGCCGACTTCCTCGGCCGGGAACACGTCGAAGAGAAGCGACAGGTGCGCTGCATGCGTGTCGGGACTCGTGCGGAAGTCCCTCGTCGCACGGACGGCGAAGCGCAGTTTCGGGTAAAGGTGCGTCCTGGCGGGGATGGAGAACGCGTCCGCTTCGCGCGCGGCGTTGCCGCCGTCCTTCGTGAGCAGCGCAGCGAGTTCCTCGCCGACGCCGGACGCGTCCGGATCGGGAACGAAGAGCCGGAGATCGTAGCGAAGATCGGCGAACGCCGATTCTTTCTGCAGCTCAAGGAGCATGTCGCCGAGGACGCCCGCGCGGCCCGGGTTGAACGCGTTGATGGTCAGCGTGCGGACGTAGGGGTGCTGGACGAGATAGCGCCGCACGCGCGACGCGAGGTAAGCGCCGTCGATGAGCGCACCGCCGATGGCGGGCTCGGGCACACCGAGCGCACTGCACACTTCGCCGACGAGGCCGCGCGGGTCCTCCTCGTTTGAGGGCGCGAACAACGTCCAGAACGGATTGATGCTGTCGACGGCGGTGAGCACGCGGCCCGCCTCGGTCGGTAGCACTGGCGGGAAGCTCGTGGGTGACAGCAGCCGGAGCAGCGCCTCGCGCGTCGGGACCACGTATTCGTGCGGAGCCGTCTTCGCCGCCGCCACCCAGCGCGCGCCGAGCTTCGCCCACGTGGCGAACCAGAGCGCCCGCAGCGGGTGAGTTGGGGCGACGAGGACCGCGTCGCGGCGGCGGCCACGGTGGTCGACGATGGCGAGCAGCACCGAGTCCAGCGCGAGCACCTTGCGAAGATCGGCGAATGCGTGCTGGGAGTCGCTCTTCCCCGTCGCCTCGGCACGACGAGAGAGGTCGGCAAGAAGCTCAAGGTATGCCTCGGCGTAGTCGCTCGCCAGCTCGGCGTGCGCGCCGGCGTCGATGCCCTGCGTGACCAACTCGGACGTGCTGCCCCGCACCGCTTCGAAGTAGCGCGTGCGGGCCTCGAGGAAGCGCTCGCCAGCGGGGCACTGGGGCCAGCCGTTCACTTCCCCGGTGCTCGTTCCGGCCGCCCCGAGGTTGACCGGGATGCGCCAGCTAATCGGTCCCTCCGGGGCAGCGAGGATCTTCTGCTCGATGCTCTTCAGCGCCCGCGACACCGGGACATGCACGGAGCCTTCGCGTCCGAGCTTTACCTCGAGCATGTCGGCACCCGAAATGTTCCCCTTGGTCTTGTCTGCCCATGCGGCGTGCCCGAAGACGACACTCGCAGGATCTCGGTCGTCGAGGATAGCGGTGAATTGCGCGCGGAAGAGCGCGTGCAGCGCGCTCGGTTCGCGCGGCACGGCTCGCTGCGCAGGCTCGATTTCTACCTCGGTGTCGGGCAGCACGTAGAAGAGGTCGCTCTCGTTCGGGCGAGGCAGCGCGGCTTCCGCATCCGCACTCCAGGCCACGGCATCGCCGTTCGAATCGACGAGTGGGATCAGGTCACCGCTCTCCGTCTGCGCGAAGATGCGGACGAAGTGCCAGCCCTCCTCCCAGTCGATCTTGCCGAGCGCAGAAAAGGAGATGGTCGCCTTGTCGGCCGCGGTCTTCCACACGGCCTTGCTGCGCGCGAGGCCGATGGGTCCGTGTTCCTTCGAGATGACTTGCGCGACAAACTTGGCAAGGCCCTGCACCTTGCTCGGGTGCGGTTCGGTGCGAAACGTGACGTTGAACTTCTTGAGGCTACTGACCGGAAGGATGTGCTGCCCGACGAGCTGTGCGAGCGGCTCCTTGGTCTCTTCGTCGGCGACGGATGGGAGGTCCGTCTGCACCTCACCGATGAAGATGGAATCGGGCTGGACGCCGCCGTCCTCGAACTCCCACCTGTTGAAGGCGAGCGGCCAAAGCGACCTGTCGACCACAATGCGCCGGGCCCACTGGCGCGGTTCGTCCGTGCCCGCCTCAACGAGGAAGTTGCCGAGCAGGTTCTTGAAGGCTCGCTTGGAGAGCCCCAACTCGCCGACGCGGCCACGCTCCGAGCGGGCTGACCACGTCAGCTTCTGGACGCACTCGCGGTTGCGCACGAGGCGCGGTGGCGCTTTCTCGGGCTGCGCTAGCCATTCGAAGTCGGGCACAAGCCCCACCTCGTACAGCGAGGCGCCGATGGCCTCAGCGTCGTTGCCGTTCACCTTGGCGGTTAGGAGGAAGCGTACCGTCGAGAGCGCGTCCGCGAAGCTCCACGGGCGCTCGATGTCACGGAGCCGCCGGAGTGACTCTTGAACGGAGCCACGCAGCGCCGGAGGGATCTCGCCGAGTAGCCGCTGGATGAGCGCTTCGTAGAGACCGGTGACCGAAACTTCTTCGAAAGTCGCGACGCCGAACGAGTCTTCCGCCGAGGCGCGCACCTCGCTCGGGACGAAAACGAGGAGCGGTGGACGCTGAGCACCGTCAGAGTGCGGGTTTCGCAGCTCGACGAGCTTGGTGCTCGACACCCCGAACTCGGCAGGAATCTTTACCTTGCCGTCGGTGAGCACTACGACCGTGGTATTCGGTAGCTCAGCGCGCAGACGGGCGCAAAGACGAATCATCAGCTCGGCGTCGAGATCGCTCACGCGCATGCAATGGCCGGCGACGCGGCTGCGAAGCTGCTCGACGAGCACCGGCACGGCGACGTTCTCCAGCTCGTTGGTGAGCTGGTTCGTGGACAGTTCCTGGAACCCGACGCTCACGGCTGACCTCCCGGTGCCGCGCCTTCGGCATCGATGCGATACCTCGGAGTGATGGTCTGCGTGACGTATGCGTCGGACAGGTCCCGGTAGAACCCGACCTCGCGCAACCGCCCGGTGAAAGCGCGGACGTTGTCACGCAACGCACGCCGATCCTCGATGCTCGTCGTCGCGAAGCCATCGCCGCGCGGCAACTGGTCGATGAAGATGCCGTAGCGCTCGCGTAGGAAGACGAGCAACTCGTCGACGCGCATCTCGCCCGTGTAGAACCCATCGGAGCCGCCCGGTTTGAGCACAGCGATCTGCAACAGCACCTCGAGGAGACGGCTGTCGAGGACGAAGCGGCGGGGAGCCTCTTTCGTGCGTCCCTGCGCGATGAGCGCGCCTGCGCGGTTCTTCAAGAGGAGTGAGTCGATGCACTGCGTGACGTACTTGCGGTGAAACGGCCCGCGCAGCGCCACGATCATCTCGATGTACGCGTCGAACTCAGAGAGCCCCATCTCCGTGACAGCCTTCACCTCGGGATCGAGCTCGGCGTCCTTGGCCCCTGACGTCTCCTCCACGAGGCTTGATACGCGCTGGCCGAAGAATTTCTCGCGCTCGGCCTTCAGCGGTGCGTCGAGGAGCTGCAGCACCTCGCCTACCGAGAACTCCCCGCTCGGCGGCTTCGGCAACTTGCCGCGACGAACGAGATCCGTGGCGAATTCGTCGAGCTTCTTGGTCGCGAAGTAGGCGCGCAGAAACGGCGGGATGCGACGGTAGTGGGTGTCCGCGCTGCGCTCGGCGAGGGACGCCATCGGCGTACCCGGTTGGCCGGCGACATCGACGAGTAGCCCGACGCGATACGGGCAGTCGCCGAACGGATTGTCGGGGCTCTTCGGGTTCATCGGGCACGCGCCGGTCGCGCACGTCGGGTCGGCGCCCTTCTTGCGCACCAGCGCGGGCAGGAGCTTCAGGAGCCGCAGGTGATAGAGCCCGAGGTGAAATGCGATGAGCACCTTCAGGTACTCGACCATCACCGAGCGCGGGATGAAGCGCTGGTAGAACAAGAGGCGCTGGATGTCCTCGGCGAGGAGATCGGCCGCACCCACGCAGAGCGGGGCGAAGGTGTCGCGGCCCGACTTCGTGTCCGGCGCATCCTCGACCTGATCCAGGAGCCGGAGCAGCGCCTGCGTCTCGACGTCGAGCGCCACCCCGGCGTCGGCCTTGCCGGTGACCTTGTCGTGGCCCTGGAAGAAGAAGTCGTTGAGGTGCTCGATGGCCTTCTGGCCCGCGCCGTTCCGCGCGCCGTATAGGGTTTCGTAGAGGTGCTGCGCGGCGCCGTAGTCGCGCGAGTGCTTCGGGTTGCGAAAGCGGTACGTGAAGCCGTGCAGGGGGCGCGGCGCGGCCACCGCCTGGGTCGCTTTCCCTCGATTGACTACGTCGAGCAGGTGCGTCTCCACCCAGCGCGCAAGCACATCGCGGTGAGCCTGGAACCCGGTGAACCACTCCGGATGCTCCATGAACTCCTCGACGAAGCTCTCGACTGACAGCTCCACCTTGCGTCGCAGACGGCTCGGGTAACCGTTGTGTGCGAGCCGCGCAAAGAACGCAGTGAGCACGCGGTCCATCTCGAGGTGCTTGAAGTCGAGGTAACTGATCTTTGGGAGCCGAAACTCTCGATCGCGCTTGGACAAGGACATCAGACCGCTCCCTCTAGGGCGCGCGTCATCTCGAGACGGCCATCAGCGTGGCGAGCGACGCGGTAGAAGTCATGGCCCGACGTACTGAGCAGCACCTCCTGATAGGGCGCGGAGCCGAGCAGATTCTTGAAGACGGCGAGGCTCAGATAGTATCCCTGCTCCTCCTCGACACTGGGGCGGTAGCCCTCGTTCAGGCGCCGGAGCATCTCGTAGACGTCGAGCGAGACGAGCAGCTCGGCGTTGAGACCGGCCTTCTCGTCCACGTAGCGAAGTACGAGGCCCGTCGGCATATGCTCCACGAAACGCGAGCGGGAAGCATGGTCATTGAGCGACAGCGAGAAGCGCTCTCGAGGGTAGAGCCGGTACGAGCGCACGCTGCCGGCCTCGACGCGGCGGACTTCGAGCGCGAGGTTGTTGCCGATGCGCTCGGGATGCGTGAGCCCTTCGCCGCGATTGATGGCGACGAGCAGCGGCTCGAGCAGTCCCTCGGGACCGTGGTCACCGCGCACCACTGAGAGCAGCTCGTTCGCGGTCTTGTAGGGGAGCATCGAGCGCCAGCCCGCGTCGCGTCGCTCGAAGAACGCGCGCCGCCGCGCCATCGCGATGAAGCGCCGGTGGGCCTCGGCGCGGTGCTCACTCGCTCGGCCGGAGACGTCGCGTGGAAGCTCGTCGTAGAGACTCCGAAGGATGTCGCGGTCATAGTGGCCACGCCGCTCGAAGCGGAAGAGAGTGCGGTCCTCGGTGGGCGAGACGAAGTCGAGAGCCCGGTCGAGGCGCGGATCGTCGGCCTCGGCGACGTCGACCTCGGAGAGCAGCGTGAGGAGGCGGTCCGCGTTCGGCGCGTCGCCGCCCTTCCAACTGTTGAAGTAGAAGCCCTGAACGATCTCGTCGCGCTGGCCCTTGCGATACAGCTCGTGAATCTCGTCGCAGTCGCGCGTCCCCACGAGCGTGTACGCGAGCGCCGAGCGCAGGTCGCGCAGCGTGATGTGCAGCCGTCCGCGCAGGTGCGTGACCGCGTAGAGGCTCTTGAGCCTCTCGACGACGTGCTTGCCAGCCGTCTCGTCCTGGATGGTCTGTGCGTTGTGGAACGCGTAGCAGCGCTCCTTCAGGTCGCAGCCGTGGCAGGGTTCCCAGAACTTCTCGTGGGTCATGCGATTCACGAGGCGCTCCAGGATGGAGTTGTCGAGGCCCTGAGGATCGACGACGACGCTGCGCAGGTTCAGATTTACGACGGCCACACCGGCAGTGGGGTCACCCGTGCGAAGGCCTTCCTTCACCAGTGAGGCGAGCGCAGGGAATTCCGCGCGATTTGCCTCGAGGAAGTCGACGAGACGGCCTTCGTTGATGGCGATGAGCCGGGTCTCCTTCGAGGTGGCCCAGCCCGTCGAGGCGCTTCCCTTGAAGGGCGAGAGGAAGGCGCGCAGGACATCGTCGTTCTTTTGGTCGCCCTCGTCCTGGCTGCCGTCGTAGTTCGAGAGGAATGTACGGCCACCCAGCTCGAAACTCGCGCCGTTCGGCAGTGAGTGGTCGACGATGGCCTGTTCGTCGGCCGCACGGCGCTCGAGCTTTTGGAGGAACGCCGTCTTCCCGTCGCCCGCGTTGCCCGAAATGATGACGAGGGAGAACTCGCCTGAGAGCACCGACGGCAACAAGTCCCGGTCCAGCCCGGTCTCGACGTAGGTCTGCTCGCTGATGACATCGAGTCCACGCGTGCCCGCGTTGCTGTGCTTGCTCTGGCTGTAGACCGTCAGCAGGTGTCGGACGTACGGGTTCGTGTTCGGCGCGATGGGCGCTCCCGAACCAGCATTCCCGTTGCCCTTCCGCTTGCCGTTCCCACTGTCGCCCGACACGCCCCATGTGACCGGCACCGGCGTGACCGGCTGGGGGGCACGGCGCGCGGCAGGCACGCTCGCGAGCGCGCTCTTCAGATCGGCCGCCGTGGCGAAGCGATCGCCGCGTTTGGGTGCGATGGCCCTGAGCATCACGTCGACGAGTTCGGGCGCGAGCTCGGCGAGGTTCGAGAGCTCGCGCGGATCGCTCGCGGGCTTCCCAGGAGGCGGGACCTGCGCGTTGTCCCAGGGGTAGCGTCCCGTTAGCGCCTCGTAGAGCGTCAGCCCGAGGGCGTAGAGGTCGCGATCCGCGAGATCGCTCGCCGAGGGCACCGCTTCGAGGTCGAGGTCGGGCGGCAGGTACTTCCGCGAGCCGCCACCACGGTCCCCGCTCGCGCCGAAGACTGCGACGTTGAAGTCGATGATCTTGGCGCCGCGCTCGGTCCAGAGCAGGTTGCGAGGCTTGATGTCGCAGTGGAAGACGCCCGCTGCGTGGAGGTGCACGAGACCGGAGGTCACCTGCCGCGCCAGCTCCAGCGCGTCTTCGGGCGCGAAGAGGCTGCCCTCGATCATCTCGCCAACGTCGAGGCCGTCGACGTACTCGAAGACGATGAAGGGAGGGCCGTTGCCAGGGATGAAGTCGGCGTCGATCACCTTCACGACGTTCGGGTGATCGGGAATGCGAAGAAGCGTCTTGTACTCCTTCTTCAGGCGGTCGACGATCGACACACGGTCGCGCAGCACGATCTTCATCGCGCGCGACACGTCGCCCAGCGTGTCGATAACCTTATACGCGACGCCGAAAGAACCCGGTTTCCCAAGGCGCTTCTCAATGACGTACTTCGGTGTGAGCTGCGTCTGCGCGAGCAGATTGGAGTAGTCGAGTTGGGGCGGCGCGGGCTCAGGGGTAGGTGTTGAAGGAGCTAAGCCGCGCTCGGACTCCGGAGCGGCGCTCGAGTCGAGAAGCATCTTCAGGTCGGCCAGCGCCCAGCCCGGCGTACTACGCTGATCGGGTTCAAACGCGCAGAGCTTCTGGAGCCAGGCGTCGAAGCCCTTGGGCAGCTCGGGACGTGCCACGCTCGGCTTCACCGCGAACACGGCCTTCTGCTCGAACAGCTCGGTGTGCGTCTTGAACGGCCGCTCGCCTGTGAACAGCCCGTAGAGCACGAGGCCCACACTGAAAAGGTCGGAGGCGGGCGTCGCGGCGCCTGGCTCGCCGTGAATCTCGGGCGCCATGTACTTGGGCTCGAGGTCGTCGATGATCTCCTGCGCGATGGTGCGGCTGTGGTCCGTCCCTGGCCGGGCGAAATCGAAGCCCGTGAGGCGGACGCGCCCGTCGGTGCCGACGAGGATGTTCGACGGCGAAATGTTGCGATGCACGACCTTGTGCGTGGCCAGATGACTGAGCGCGGTCAGTAGGTCGGCTGCGATCGTGTTCTTTTGATCGAGCGTCAGCGCAAGTGTCGGCTTCTCGATGTGGAGGCGAAGCGCCTGCCCGGGGACGTCTTCGGTAACGAGGAAGTATTTGTCCTCGGCCTCGCTCGCGAAAAACTCTCGCACAGCAACGATGCTCGGGTGACCCGGCATCGAGCTGAGCGCGCGGTAGGCGGTAGAGATGAGGAGTCTCTGCTTCTCCCGCTCCTCCCGCGGCTTATACGGGTCGGCCTGGTACGCGCGAATGAGCGCCGTCGTCCGCTGCCCGATGATCGTGTTGAACGCGCGGTACTCGACGTAGCTATCGGTGCCACCGAGCTTCTCGAGCACCTGCCAGTTGCCGAAGCGCGGCGGACCGGAGCGCGCCTTCGCGACGCCCTGAAGCGCCTTCAAGATGATGTTGGTGTGCGCGCCGATGTTCTTCGACTTGCCAGCGGGGATGCGCGTGCTGTTCTGGAAGAACGCCGCTGCCTTCTTCAACGTCGTGACGTTGGACGCGTCCCGGCCGCCTTGGTCGACGAGTGTAGCGTCTGGCGACGTGAGCACGACGACGGCATCGACGTAGATGTCCTCAAGGTCGCGGCGGCCGGGCTGGCTGCTCGTGATGATCCCCTTCACGGCTTTCGCGTGGCCGCGCAGCTTCGCGAGCGGCGAGCTGAAGGGCTGGCGCCCCTCCGGGTACCACTTAGGCCCGTAGACATCGATGAGCCCGCGCGTGCCCTTCACGTCGACGAGGTAGACGGCGTGCGGCGCGACGATGGCGATGTCGACCTCGAAAGTCTCGCCGTCGCGAACGATCTCGAAGTTGTGCAGAACGAGATAGCTCGCCGGCAGGTGATCCCGTAGATACGCGATGGCCTGGCGCTCGGCCTCATTGACCGGCTCGCCGATCGGGATCACCGTGGCCATCAGTTTGCTCCCTTCTCGATGGCGTCCTCGACCTTCTTGAGGGCCTTCCGTGCGCACTCGGACGCTTCATCGTCGAGCTTCCATGCTTCGATCACCGGCTCCGCGACGCGCTTCCGAACCGCGTTCGACGGCCACGGGAGACGTAGTGCACCGATGTGCGCCGGGTCGAGCTGCGGAATCGAGCTCCCGAAAGCATTGCGGGTGATGGCTCGGTAGCCGTGTGGCGACGAGAGGACCACCGAGAGGTAGGCAGCATCCTCTGCATCGTCGGTGGCGACGCGCATCAGATGGTTCGACACGACCGAGTTGGCAACCGAGGGAGTCACGCGCACGAGACGACCAATCAGACCTTCGAGCTGTCCAGCGTCCTGGATGAGCAGCCAATTCAAACCGACAATGTAGTCCTCGATCTTGGGAGCACGTCGGCTCAAGTAGCCGCGAGGCTCCGGATCGTATTGAAACAGTTCGGTGCCAGAGAAGTACGGGTAACCGAACTTCGGGTCCTCGACGTGCATACGTTTGAAGATGCCCGGTGTGAATACGCGCGCGACTTCATCAAGTCGGCGGACGCCGTTCCCCTTCGCGAGTTCTGCTGCTGCGGCTCGACACGCAGGACTGTGGTGTGTCGCATCAAGTCTCCCGAGCGAACTCGCCTGAACGTTGAAGACTGCGTGACGAACTGATGTGGGAGATCGCGAGAGGTCCGACAACGAAAAGTGTTTGGAGAATGTCGCCTGCGCTTCGCGACGGAGCTTGTGTGCGCGATCTCGGTTCTTGTTCGCCGATTCCGTAAGCCGATGGACTTCGCGCTCGAGGTCGGCGCCCATGCGAGGCACACGCAGGTCTGCTATGTGCTCGGGCTCGATGTGCTTGATGTGTCCGCCGTAGATCTGCTTGCGGATCAGTGCGTGGCCGTAGCGCGACGAGAGGAACGTGAACAGGAATCCAGGTGGTACCGCGCCAGCGTTCGGCTCGATCCGAATGAGATCGTGGCTCGCGACGAGCCCGTCCATCTCCCCCCTCGTCCAGATTGCCGACCCGAGGTTCATACCTGAGCAGGTCACCAAGATCATGCCCTCGTGCAGCCGAAGGTCATCGAGGAGTCGTCCGTGCCTCCGAGAGAGGTACGCAGCAGCGAGCACCTCGGATGTCACGATGTCGCGCGCCGACACGTAGGGCTCTCCGTGTGAGGGATCGTCGACGTACATGCGGCTGAAAATCGGGCCTCGGAAGATGCCGCGTCCTTTGACGAGTTCCTTCAAAGGGGATATGGGCCCCTTCAGTCGCCGAAGGTTCCCGATGGCCCGCTGGTCCTCGGACACATGAAAGCCACCGGTCAGTCGGCGCCCCTCCGCAACGATGTCTTGGATGCGAACGACGCCGGTCCTCATGAGCCCGGCTCCACGTTCTTCTTCCGAAACGCTTGGTACGCCTCGGCGATGAGCGGGAGGTCGTCATCGAGTTTCTTCTTCTTCCGGCGCAGGCTGCGGGTGACGAAGTGGCCGTTTACCCGGATGCGTTCAACTTCCTCGACGTCTTCGAGGATCTCCTCGCCATCAGGCCCGCGCTTGTAGAGCGTGTTGCCTCGGCGATCGACGCCGACGCGCTCCGCGACCGCCATGAAGACGGGGTAGTCGTTCTTGCCGCCGAGGTCGGCAGCCTGAACTTCGCGCTGCGACTTCTTCTTGAGGAAGAGGAGGCTCGTCAGGATGTTCACCTTCGCCTCCACGACAAAGACTTCGACGGGAAGGTCGATGCTCGCGAGCACCCATGTGTGCCTGAGAATCCACCAGCGGATGTACTCGTCGCCCGGGTTGCCGAGGATACCGTCGGGGAGAACGATGCCCATGCGCCCACTCGGCTTGAGCCAGTCGACGCAGCGTTCGATGAACAAGACCTCGGGGGCCACGGTTCCCTGAAGGCGCCCCGTGTTCCGGTAGCCGCCGTCCTCCGTGCGCTCCCAGATGTGCGCGAGTTCGAAGTGCTTGAGGATGTTCGGGTCGGTGATCGGAATCTCCGAGCCGAAGGGCGGATTCGTCAAGACGATGTCCATCGTGCCCAGCTCGGCGGCCTTCTTCGCCTCCGCGAGGCCCGGCAGATGGCCGCCAGGAAACTCAAGCGAATTGAGGTTGAAGAGATTGGCTTCGGTGTTGCTCGCCATCACCGCGTTCATCTGCGCAGCACGCACGAGGAACGGGTCGAAGTCGGCGCCGAACAGGTTCTTCTTCACGAACTCGCCGAGGCGCTCCTGGATGGAGATGAATTCCTGCGTCGACTCGGCGCCCGGCTCGATGCTCTTCTCCTTCTGGAACTTGTGAGCGAGGTGCGCGAGCGTCGCTGTGAGGAATCCTCCGGTCCCGCACGCCGGGTCGATGACGCGATCGTTTGGCTTCGGGTCGAGCATCGCGACGACAAGCTTGATGGCACCACGCGGCGTGAAATACTGGCCGCGATCACCGCGTAGGTTCGTTCCGACGATCTCTTGGTACGCGGCACCTTTGGCGTCCACGTCCGTGCGGCCGAAGTCGTACTTCGCGAGCTCGGAGACCATGAACGCGAGCGCACGGTCGGAGAGGGAGATCTCCTCGTTGCCCCGGAAGACCGTCGAGTATCTCTTCTTCACCTCGTCGAACAGCGGCTCGATCCGCTTGCGGATCGCCTTCTGCCCTGCGGCATCGAACTGCTCGTCGATGAGGTGCCCGTTCTTCTCGAATCGGCCAGCCCAGAAGCGGCGCTTGTCGTTCGGCTGCCGCTCGTCATGCATCTTCGCGAAGATGAGATATAGAAACTGCCAGAAGGCAGCGTCCTTCGGCATGCCCTCGTTGCCGTGGATAAAATTGTGGCAGCGCCGGAAGGCGGTGCGCAGCATCTCGGGATCGGCGCGCCGGAGCTTCGCGTGCGAGGCTACGTCGCGCGTGCCGATGGACTCATCGGACAGTGGCCAGTCGCCGATCGGGTTGAACTTCGCATCGAAGCGCTTGCGGTCGACGCGGAAGAAGAAGAACTCGAGGCCATTGGTCCAGAGGCCGTACTTGCAGTTCTCGCAAGCGGCCATCGCATCTTTGAGCAACTCGAGGTCCTTCTCTGCCTGCTCGTGGTCGCGCATCTTGTACGCGCCCTTGTCGCCGAGCTTCAGCTCCTTCTGGCAGACGACAAGGCGGCGCACGTTCTCCGGCGTGTGCTCGGCGCCGGGCTCGAAGATGGCGATGTCGATCTTCTTGTTCGAGCCATCGACCTTTATCTTGAAGTCGGGCTCCATGTCATCGACGGAGAGGCCGTACTCGTGGAACAGCGCGCGCGCGATGCGTTGGCGAACACGCTCCTTGTCGTTCTCGGCGACCGGTTTGCCCGTGATGTAATCGAGGATCTTGCCCTCCTCGACGGTGCTCGTCTCGTCGGTCGACGCGCCGTTCTCTTCGACGGCATCAGCCGACACAGACTTCTTGGGCCTAGTCATCTTTGCGTTCCTTCACCCCAAGCTCCTCGGAAGACGAGGCAGCGCCCCCGTCTCGCACCCAGGCGTCGACGTCCTCGCGCTTGAACTTCCAGAAGCGGCCGACCTTATGCCCGGGCATGCCCTTCGACGTGACCCACGTGTAGACGGTGTCCTTGCTTACACCAAGGTACTCGGCGATCTCGTCCACTGATAGCCACCTGTCGTCCACTAGGCTGAACATCGTATCAGCCGGATCACACCGGGGTCAATTGGGTTTGGTTGGGTTAGAGCCGATTACATCGGTGTCGACCTAGAGTAGATGGCGGCACACGACACGGCCTGTCTCGCGACCTCCTCTGCAAGCTCACGAGGTGAAATGACTCGTGCGGTCGGTCCGAATCCCAAGACCCAACTGATGACCTCGGTGGTCCCTCGCACCTCCAGCGTCATCTCGATTCCGTCGTCGGTGGGCCGGAACTGCTGAGTTGGGTGCCACTGCCGGCGCTGGACATAGCGGGCGACCTTCGCATCGAAGTGGATTCGGACGCGCGTCGGCTCGCCGCGGATGAGTCCGAAGGCCCCTTCCGTCAATTGCTGAGGGCGGTAGTCGGAGGGGTACTCGAACCGATCGCCGCGCAGCCACTCGACCTCGCGGAACCCGTCAAGCGCGAACGTCCGTACCTCCCCGGCGTGCCCCTCGCTTCGCCCCGCCAGGTACAGCCCCTTCTTGTAGACCATCAGCGTGTACGGCTCGAGGACGAACGTCTTCCGCCCGCCGGACACGCCCTCGTGGGTGACGCGCAGACGCTCCTCGCGCAGCAGCGCGGTCATGATGTCGTTCACGTCTTCGATCCGCCCCTCGTAGAGGTGGCGGGCTTCGTTCACGTCGAAGACCTTGCGATCGAGGTTTCGGACGGCGGCGAAGTCCTTGCGCTTCAGGGTGGTCTCGAGCTTTTCGAAGACCTCGTCGAGGTCCTCCTTGAATCCGGTGCCCGCCAAGAAATCGAACACGCGGCGCGACAGGAATAGGGCGACCATCTGGCTGGTCGTCAGCGTGATCGACTGGCGGCGGGCGCTGGGCATGAGGCGCCAGACCTTCCGCTTGTCAACGGTCTCGTCGTACAGGGGCTCGCCCGCCTTCCGGAGAGCATCGATGTAGCGGATCGCGGTTCGCAGACTGACGCCGAAGCGCTCGGCGATGTCGTGCGCGGACAGGCCCTCCGCGGAGTCGAGCGCGGCGCGCACTTCCAGAAGGCGGGCGGCGGGCGCGTACGAGTCAGACTCGGATTTCCTGGGCATGGTCAAGTTTTAGACCATCAATGCCCGCTTTTGTCATGGGTGGGGGCTAGCGTCGGTCCGAAAGGTGGGGAAGCGATGCGAGTAGAAACGCTGGAGGCTTACAACGTCCCGACCGATCTCCTGGAGATCTGGCGGACCACGGTGGGACCGACGCTGCTGCCGGTCCAGGAGCTGGCCGTCAAGGAGTACGGGCTGTTCTCGGGAGGGAACCTCATCGTCTTCTCCCCGACGTCGTCGGGGAAAACGTTCATCGGCGAGATGGCCGCGGTGAAGGCCGCCCGCGAGAACACGAAGGTCTTCTACCTGGTGCCGCAGAAGGCGCTCGCCGAGGAGAAGTACCGCGAGTTCTCCCGACGCTACGCCAAGGCGGGCATCGACATCGCTATATCATCGCGCGATCGGCGCGAGTTCGACCGGCAGATCCTGGGGCGGCAGTTCCAGATCGCGATCGTGGTCTACGAGAAATTGCAGACACTCCTGGTGGCGCAGCCGAACTTGATTCAGGGCATCGGGCTCGTCGTCGTCGATGAGCTGCAGATGTTGACCGACGACGAGCGAGGCCCCGGCCTGGAGCTCCTCCTCACCAAGCTGAAGATGGCGGGGAGCCACCCGCGGATCATTGGACTCTCGGCCGTGCTGGGCAAGGCGTCCCTGCTGGCCGAGTGGCTGGAGGCGAAGTTGCTCATCGACACACGGAGGCCCGTGGAGCTACGGAAGGGCGTGCTGTGCCAGGGTGTGTTCCGATTCCGCGAGCACAACAGCGAGCGGGAGGGAACGGAGGAGATCCTGGTCCCGCCGACCAAGGATCGCGGCGAGCTGCTGGTGGCGGCCGCCGACACGCTCACACGCCGCGGCGAGCAGGTGCTGGTGTTCGTGCCCGATCGGGCGACGGCGACAACGCTGGCCCAACGCCTGGCGGGCCGCACCCGGCTCCCTGTCGCAGAGGCCGCGAGGGCGCGCCTGCGCGAGGGGGACGAGACGCTGGCTCGGGGTGAGCTGCTGACCAGCTTGGAGAGCGGCGTGGCTTTCCACCACGCGGACTTGACCCTCGAGGAGCGTGAAATCGTCGAGGAGGGGTTTCGGTCCGGTGAGGTCCGGGCGATCGTGGCGACGACGACGCTCGCAATCGGGATGAACCTGCCCGCCAAGAACGTCCTCCTCGACGGGCGTCGCTGGAAGATGCTGCGGCAGTATGGGCGGTGGTCGCTCGAAGATCTGGCGAAGTCCGAGTACGAGAACATGAGCGGGCGTGCGGGGCGGCTCTCGCTCACCACCGACTTCGGCCGATCGATCTTGGTCACGGCGTCGCCCTTCGAGGCTGATGCCTGGCTGCGCTGCTACATCGGGCGAGAGTTCGAGGCGATCGCCCCCACGCTCAAGGACGCGCCACTGGAAGATCACGTCCTGGACGTGGTCGCCTCCGGCCTGGGGCGGTCGCGCACCCAGATCGCGGAGCTGCTGCTCGCGAGCTTCACCGGGAGGGTGCATTGGAAGGATGCGATGGGGCGGGAGCGGTTTCTCGAGGCGATCGACGAGGCGCTGGTGCTCTGCCGAAGCGGCGGTCTGGTCCGCGACGTCGACGACGGGCGGCTGGCATTGACCCACCTCGGCCGCGCTTGCGCCGCCAAGGGTCTGGGCGTACGCACGTCCGCCAAGATGGCGGTCTGGGCGGCGGAGTCGCGGGACGCCGCCGTCTCCGACATCGAGATTATTACCTTGCTCGGCACCACCGTCGCCGGCGGTGCGGTTTACGTGGCGCTGACACGCCAGGAAGAGCGTCGCACCGGTTACCGCGCAGAGATTCTGGCTCGGGCTCGCACGTCGGGCGTGGACGGACGCCCCGTCTTCCGCGGCTTCACCGAAGACCGTTGGGCCGCCGAGTACGAGGAGTCGAGGGCGCACAAGAAGACGGCGATCCTGCTCGATTGGATCGCGGAGACGCCGACCAAGGAGATCGAAGGGCGGTACGAGGTCTGGGCCGGGGCGATCGCGCGAATCGGCGAGGAGTACGGCTGGCTAGCCGAATCACTAGCCGACATTTGCCGGGCTTCGAACTGGTCGAACGAAGAGGCAGACCGGATCCGGACCCTCGCCGGTCGGTTGGCGTTCGGCGTAGAGGCTGACGCCCTCCCGCTGATGCGCTTACGCGTTCCTCGGTTGGGCCGAGTGACCGCGGGTCGGTTGCGCTCGGCTGGTCTGATCGACATCGAGCAGGTGCGCGCCGCCGCGCCCGACGCTCTCCGCAAGGTGGTCAGTCGCAAGGCGACGTTCGACGCCCTGTCGGCTCGGCTACACGACGATGAGCCGCCGATCGGGGCCCCTGTACCCGAGCCTGCGGCCGGGGAGCAGCTCATGCTCCGGGACGAAGCCGGGGCGGGGCCGTCCGACCCCTCCCCCGAGCAGGCGCTACTCGTCGCGGATCGTCCGGAGCTGCTCGTCGACGTGACCGCTGGGCGCGTCGTGTTTCACGGCATCGAGATTCCCACGTCTCCTCCCAACCACCTCCAGCGGCAGCCCTTGCTCTACCTGGCGGCGCTGGCCCGACACGTCCGAACGACCATGAGCGACGGCGACCTCGCGTCGGCGGTCGCGGAGATCGGCGGCAGACGCAAGCGCCCCGTCGCCCCCGACCTGAAGGACCTTCGGTACAAGATCATCCGCCCATTCCGGCTGAAGCTGCGAGACACCCCGATCGCGAATGCCGCGGATGACCTGGTGGAGAGCACTTCGGGCGGATTGCGGTTGAACGTGACGGGAGCTGTGGAGGTCCGGCCCGCCTCTAAGGCGACCTGACCGGCCACCCGCGCGCGATCCGGGCGACCGAAAAGCGACCGCAGCGACCGATAAGCGACCCGGCCGCCAACCACAGGCGACCGATCTTGGCGGATCACCGCACGCGGCGTCGGCGCTGGCGACCGCGGCGACCGCAGGCGACCAGAAAGCGACCGGCGGCGACCGAAAGAAGTGACCGCGGCGACCGAAAAGCGACCGGCGAAGCGACCACAAGCGATCCGCGCTCTGGCATCTACGAGAGCGCGATGGCGAACGAGGCATGGGACGTCCGGTGTGTGGCCTGCGGAAAGCTGCTGGCCAAAGCACAGGACGGGCTGCTGACAATCCAGCGCGGAGATCTGTGCGCGACCTTCGATGGAAGGTTTCGCGCCTCGATCGTCTGTGGCCGGCCCGGGTGCGGCCAGAGAAATGTCGTGCTGGTGATGTCACACGACCGCACCTCCCCGGCCTTCGATCACCAGTAGCACGCACCAGCACAACTCAATCAGAGCGCAAGACGCCTTCCATCAATCGGCCCCAGTGAGCGCGAGACGCCGGCCGGGAAGGGCCGTCGTCCATGCGCTCACGTTGGCAAGCCGTTCATTCAAGCCTGGTCCGATCGATGAGCAGCCTCTCGGCTGCGAGGGAGTTCGAGGCGGTTCGCGCGCGCGCCGCAGTCCTGGATCGGTTCGGGGATCCCATGACCCTGGTCCGCTATTTGGCGTGCTCAGAAGGTGATCTCGACGAAAAGGATCGGATCGTCTGGTCACTGATCGACGAGGTTCGGTTCGGGTCCGCGCCGAGGTTGGCGCATTCGGTCCTCATTCTCGGCTTTTGGCGGGCGCTCGACGCCATCTTCGTCAGACGCCTCGGCCTGTTCCGCGGCCAAGGCGGTGATCTTGGTGCCGACTTGCTGGGGAGCTTCGCCATCCAGCTCCGACGCCTCGATGCCGGCCGCGTGAAACGCGTAGCTGCCACCTTGGTCCGAAATGCCGAGCGGGACGTCGTCGTTCAGCGCAGGCGCGAGTTGGCGAGAGCCGCGCAAACCATTGAGGTCACGCCCGACGTCGCAGCAGCGTCACCGGTCGAGCCGGAGGCATCGCCATTCGACGAGCCCGCTGAACGGACAGAAGAGGGAACCATTCGGTCTCTGCGGGTGTGGCTCGAGCGTGTCACGGGGCGGGATGCCGGGGCGATCGTCGACGTTGTGATCCTGGGCTGTGACACGAGCGAGGTCGCTGCCCGCCTCGGGATTTCGAGGAAGACACTGAACAAGCGGATCGAGCGAGCGCTGGCCCGCGCCCGACGATCTTTGGACGTCGATTCCGTGTCGCCGGGCGCGATCACCGTCGCGTTGGTTAGTACATGACGACGAGAGAGGGGCAGCAGCCCTGCACATTCTCGGAGGACTTCCTCCGCCTGCCCGGTCTCTTCCGCCGCTGGGAGATCGAACAGGTCATCGAGGGTAGCGACGAGTTTCACATCAGCGCCGCGGGCGCGACCGAGGACGGTGCGGACCTGTTCGCCGTCTACTACCGGGAGCGCCCGCTAGTGCCGACGGCGGCGGGTGGCGCGTGATGAGCAGCGAGCTGGTCTACTCGGTCGAGGTTGCGATCGTGCGTTGCCCGGGCGACGGCGAGGGTGGCGCGAACCCTGGCCCCCTCGAGACGCCGATGGCCGTGCGCTACTGCGACGTCTGCCGACGCTGGGGCGCCAGCGGCACCACGCACACGTGCTGGCGCAACTGGAGAACGCGTCTGTCGGACCTTTTGATCGAGATGACGCGCGACGGGAGGCGGCCGTGAGGATCTATCTGGCGGCCCGCTTCGACCGAAGCGGCGAGATGCTCAACGTCGCGGGGGCGCTCTCGGGCGCGGGCCACTTCATCACGTCGCGGTGGATCCACGGCCGCCAGAACGCGCCCGATCTGGTGTCCGCCGTCGAGGACATCGAGGACCTTTCGGAAGCGGACTGTCTCGTGTCATTCACGGAGCGGCCGACCGAGGGCGTGTCCTGGGCGGCGCGAGGCGGGCGCCATGTCGAATTCGGCGTAGCGCTCGCGATGGGCAAGCGGCTCTGCGTGGTCGGACCGCGCGAAAACATCTTCCACCACCTGCCACGCGTCGAGGTGTTCCGCAGCCTCGCCGAGCTGATCGACGCGCTGGCGAGTGAACCGAGGCGGTCGTGAGCCACAGCCCCGCGCCCGTCCACGGGCGCGTGCTCCTCTGCGGTGTCTGCGGTGGCCCAGTCGTGTTCATCGAGATCTACGGCGACGGTCGCAAGACGAATGAGGAAGCCGAGCGGCTCAGCCTCGCGACTCGTCGCCACAACGAAGCGTCACCACGCTGCAAGGCGGGCGGTGTCTTCGACGGCCCGGACGTCGCCGCGTGTCGGTGCGCGGTGGTGCTGCGAATCGAGCGACCGAAGGGACTGTTCTGCGCGAAGTGCAACGGGCTCATTGCCCCCCACCTGCGGCCCGACTGGCCGCCCCGTGCCCAGGAGGCACCCGGA
>Ga0207671_10001179_pt1 | contig 31089 bp, 22 predicted proteins | sample KBSC24metaG_FD_184352 | JGI IMG/M metagenome (GOLD analysis project Ga0207671, IMG submission 184352) | Corn rhizosphere microbial communities from Kellogg Biological Station, Michigan, USA - KBS C2-4 metaG (SPAdes) (version 2) | ecosystem: Host-associated > Plants > Roots > Rhizosphere > Soil...
TTGAGGTTGTGAAGATCGTGCGAAGCCAGGAGCCGGAGCTTTGGGATGCAGAGCTTGAGCGCCAGATTGTGGAGATGGTCAGCGAAGCGGTGGACGCTGAGGTGCAGTTTGCTGAGGACCTACTGGGGGGAGGAGTTGCGGGATTGTCACTGCGCGATATGCGGCAGTATCTAGGATATGTGGCTGATTCGCGCCTGGCCCGGCTGGGGATCGAACCTGTGTTCAATTGCAGAAATCCATTTTCATTTATGGACTTGCAGGACGTGCAGGAGCTTACGAACTTTTTTGAGCGGCGTGTCTCTGCCTACCAGGTTGCGGTGCCGGGCGAGGTTGCGTTTGGAGAGGATTTCTGAAATCGCGATGGAGTAGCGCATGTCGATGTTGAACCTATGCACGCATGGGCATGGGGCGATGGCCGAGCGGACGGGGACCTTCCGCGGTGTCCAGGAAGGCGAGCCAGGAATGGTCCTGCGCGAGCGTCTCTTCTAATTCGGACTCGCTCAAAACCATGCAGGCGGTTGAGAGCGCGTCGGATTCGGCTGCTGTATTGGCGAGGATCCAGGTGCGCGACTGGCGAGTTGCGGGCTGGCCGGTTCGCGGATCGAAAATGTGAGCGCCTTTTACGGCAAGACCTGAGCCACTCAAGGAAGAATGCGTGAGGTAAATGCGGTGTGGGGAGTCGTCGTCGCCCATACCGCAGGACCAGCCGGGCAGATCGGGGGGCGGGTCTCCGGCAAGAATGCTGCTTCCACCAGCAACCAGGAGGAAGGAGGGGCACTCCCATTGACCGAGCAGTTCGGCCATGCGGTCGAGAGCGAAGCCTTTGCCGATTGCGCCTAAGTCGAATTCGAGACGGCCGTCGATGCAGAGGATCGAGAACTCGCTGGGCACCAGGTCCCATTGGGGCAGGGATGGTTGAGTTTGCAGGGCTGCAGGCGTGGCGCAGAAGGCGCTGCGCGTGAGCTGCTCCATGTGCTTTGCGATCTGAAGACAGGAGAAGGCCGGTTCGCTCACGCGGAGCTTTTCGCCGGGCGCAAGGAGAGCGAGCTGGGCGATGTCGCTGTTGGTACGGAAACGGCTCAGTTGCGATTCCAGTTTGTCGACGAGATCGAAGGAGGCCTGGGCGGCCTGAGCTGCATAGGTCTTTTCCTGGTCAGCGATGCGCACCTGGAAGTGCGTTGCCATGGCGCGGTGGTTGAATTGGTGGATTTCAGGCATGGTGGTCACTTCGGTACGGGCAGCCATAAAAGGATGAGCACGCCGGGGCGTACGCCGAAGAAGTCGGCGTGGTAGTCTCTCAACTGATCACGGTATTGCTCAGCGACGTCGGTGGAGGTGATGTAGAAATCCGCTTTGCCGGGTTGCTGACCCGGTTGCCAGAAACCGACTTGAGAGAAGTGCCGGAGATACCAGGGCAGAGGCCATGGATCGGATGCGATCACGGCGATGCGCGGATTGGCGATTCCATCACGTCGAGCTAGTTCTGAGATTTCTGTGGGAAGTCCGAGGATGTCGTCGGTGGTGTGGGCGTAAGCGTAGGGGTTCGTTTCGCCGGCCGGGTGAAGGAAGACGCGTTGACGAGTATCGCGTGCGATCATTGCTGCGATTATCACCGCTGTGATGCTAAAGACAGGGATTGCCGCCTTTGTCGATGTGCGCTTTAGCATCGCACTCCAGAGGGAATCGAGAGCGCATCCGGCAAAGATTGCGATGGGGAGCCACAGATTGAGGGCGAGCCACGGCGTCTTGTACGGGATGAGGCTGTATGTCGCAGCGATCAGGACGAAGTAGATTGCAACAATGACGTAAGGCGATGCACTGCGTCTTCGGATGCTGAGAACAATTCCGATGCAAGCGAGAGCGAGGATTGAGGTACCGGACCAGTCGTCGGTGAGGAGCCGAGCGAAGTACAAGAGTGGCTTCTGGTGGCCCTGACCGGCAGCGCGCGAAAAGAGATGCGGTGCCGCATGCAGCAGGGCAGGAATTGCCTTCCAATCTCTTCCGAACCAGGTGTAGAGAAGGAGGCTGAGGGCGAGGAACACTCCGGCTCCGAGGAGCAACGTTCGAGACGGCATCCATGGATGGAGGGGCTGGTCACTGCGGCGCCAAAACCGGAACGCAATGAGAGCTGCGGCTAGCGCAACGAAGTGGATGACGGCAGTTTCTTTCGAGGCGAGCATCAGAGCGGCGCATGCTCCCGCCAAGGCTGTGTTGGTTCGAGAGTGCGTGGTTGCAGCGCACCAACCTGACAAAATGAGCCCGAACGTTGCGGCGCAGAAGAGCGACTCGTGAATGAAGTAGCGGTCGTAATATACGGGGAGTGGTCCGAATGCAAAGAGCAGCGCCGCGATGAGGCAAGGGAGGAAGCCAAAGAATTCGGTTGCGACGCCGAACAACAGGATGGTGACTGTTCCTGCGATTACGGGGGCGAGGCGCAGTTCTGATTCGGTCAGATCAGAGAACGACCGCGCACCTTGTATACCCGCCAGGGGCAGTGTGAGTGCGGAGAGGGCAGGACCATGGCGGTCCTGCGGATCGTAGTTGAATGGCTCTCCTGAGAGCAGTTGCCCGATAATGTAGGCGTTGACAGCTTCGTCAGTGTGCATGGGCCGCTCGCCCAGTTGCGGAAGGCGAACGGCCAGCCCGAGAAGTGCGACGAAGATGAAGGTGGACCAGCGTGCACGAGAGGAGATCGGGTGCTCCATCAGTGCTTCGCCAACCTGTACGGACCTAGGCAGCGGGCTTGCCCCACACCTCAACCTCGATATAGTCGTTCAGCTTATTGCTGGTGTTGCCATTGCTGTACAGGCGAACGTAACGTCCTTGCGCGCCCTTGGCGTCGATCAGTTTGCCCTGGTAGGTCTCGACGTAGTTCTGGTCTTTGCCCGCGCCGGCGCCAACTTCGTTTTTGAAGTCATTGTTGAAGATGGTGTTGACACCTGATTTGAAGTTCGGGTCATCCGATACCTGCACCACGACATCGCGATATACGCGCGCCTGCGAGTGGTAATGCCAGATAAGGACAGCGTAGATGTTGGCCTTTTTCGCGAGATCGATCTGGACCCATTGTTTTCCGGGGCCGAGCTCGACCCATGATCCTTCGTCGCCGGCCTTGTCGCCGTCGGTGACCAGATCAAGGGTTCCGGTTACGGGGTTCTCGTCGCTAGCCGTGACCTTTTTGCCTTTCGACAGGTTGACAGTCCCTGCGGGGACCATGAAATCGGCGCGCTTACCCTTCAGCGGCGGCTCAAGGTTGGGGACGTTGAGCGGCACGGGCGTGCCCACGAAAAGGGGCTTAGGAAGCTGGGTTTTCAGAGGCACCTTGTCCTGCGCCAGAGCGGCGGTTGCAAGGAGGAGCGGGGCGACGATCGGGGCTACTCGGGAAACGGATATTCTCATGAATTCAGGCTCTCACTTCTTCATCAGAGATGCTAATTCTCTTCTCGGCGGCTACAGCTTCATTCGCTTTATGAATGACGTATTCACTGGAGAAGGCTTCGTCGGCTGGGCAGTTCAGCTTTGCCGTGCCTCGGATGGTGTTGAAGAAATTCTCAAGATGCGGCTGGTGCGGGGGCTTGTTGAAGAACACGGGTATTTCGTATTCGGCGAGGGCAGCGGTCTCTCGCACGTCGACTTTGGCGGTGTCGGCAGCAAGCGGCTTGGCTTTCACATAGCCTTTCTGAGCCAAGTCGTCCCATGAGACAGCGGTGGCGCGAGCTTCGCGATAGATGGCGCAGATGGCGGGATCCTCGGACATCCGGATGGTTCCGTCATCGCCCATGAACTGCTCGAAGTAACCGCCGCCGGCGCTGGTGGTGGTCTGCACCTGATAGAAGGCACGTGCCACGGCCTGGTCTACCGGGTACTCGTAGATCACCATTGCGTTGTCGTACCAGTCGTGATTCTTGTAATAATCCAACCCTCCGCTGGCGGTAACAGACTTGGGCGTCTTGCCGAGCCACCAGTTGAAGATGTCGATCTGGTGCGCTCCCAGATCAGACAATGGACCGCCACCCAAACCTTTGAACCAGCGCCAATTGCGGAACTGGTGCATGTCTTTGTAGCCGTATTTGGCGAGCATGGTGGCGGGCATTTCGTACTTCTTCGGCCAGCCGAAGTCTTCCTTGACGGCGCGGTTCCACTGTCCGTGAATAGCTGTCAGACGGCCGCAGAACTGAGCTTCATGGAGCAGCCTATTCAAAGTAAAGACGTAACGCGGGTTGCTGCGGCGTTGATGACCGATCTGCAACAGCTTGCCAGTATCGCGCATGGTTTTCACCATGGAGCGCGCACCTTCGATGGTGTTGCTCATCATCTTTTCGCAGTAGACGTGGAGACCTGCCTTGAGGCAGGTGTTCGTCATCGGCGCGTGCCAGAAATCGGGCGTAGCAATCAGGACAGCCTGAAGGTCTTTCTCTTTGGCGAGGAGGTCTTCGTAGTTTTCGTAGGTACGAACTTCATTGCCAAGTTTCTGGAGGTATCGCTGGCCTTCGCCGCGGTGATACTCCCAGATATCGCAGAGGGCAACCAGCTTCACGCCTTCGATGTTCAACAGGGATTCGAGGAGGACTTTGCCCTCTTCGCCATAGCCAATGAGAGCGACATTAATGTTGTTCAGCGACGACTTCTTGACCGTGGCTTTCTGGTCGGCGGTGTCAGACTTGCAGGCTTCAAGAAGCATAGCGGCGCCCGCCACCGCGGTCGCGCTGAGAAATTCGCGACGATTCAATTTGTCTACCATTTTTTGAGGACCACAAACCTATTGTGCTGAGCGAGCAGGAACGCAGCAGCGACCAGCCCGATGTGGATACCGAGATACGCAACGCCAGCATTCTCATCGATCAGGACAAGACCGACGGTGAGCGCAATGAAGAGCAATCCCTGCACGATCAGGGACAAGCGCGTACCAAGACCGATGATGAGCATGATGCCGGTGAGGATGAATGCCGGGCCCAGCATCTTGTCGAAGAGGGTCAGAGCGAATTTCGGGAACATGGGATCGTGCGCGAACTTGTCGCTGAGCCCAGTGGGAATGCCTGCATAGTTGGCCAACGCATAGGACTTGACGTTCACGTTGACCATGACGCCGCTTGCGTCAGGCTGGCCTGTTGAGGGATCGATGAGCGGCTGTGCCACCGCTTTGTAGACCGCATACTTCTGGATGCCAACGAACAGCGCGCGAGCGCCGAGCCATAGGCGCAAAGCCCAGAACGCAAAGGTAAAATCCCAGGCGACTTTCTGGGCAGGAATCACTTTCACTTCAGTTGTGGTAGCCATGTATCCTCAGGGCGTTTTGATCGCCTAGATGGTTAAGTTCTTCAGGTATGTCGCATCCACCTTAAGCGACTCCTGCCAGGGAATATCGAACGCTTCCTGCTCAACGAATGCGTGCGTAATCTTCTGGTTTTTTGCGGCCTGGGCAAAGATCGGGCGATAGTCGATTGAACCGCGGCCCAATTCCGTTACCTTGGCCTCATCGTGCTTCGCGACGGAGATATCCGGCGGAAGATGGAAGTCCTTCACGTGAAACATTGAGAAGCGGTTTGGATACTTCTTCATCAATTCGACGGGATCATGGCCCGCGACCTTGACCCATCCGCAGTCCATTTCGAACGTGGTTTTGTCGGGCTCGCAAAGACTTAGCAACTCTTCGTAGGGCACCTTGCCCTCGACCGGAGCGAACTCGACCCAGTGGTTGTGATAGCCGAAGGTGATTCCAGCTGCCTTTAGTTTCTCACCTGTCTTATTGAATTCTTCGGCGTTGTACTTCCAGTCATCAATCGTCAAAGGACCATGCTGCGCGGCTGAAGCACTTCTGCGTCCGGGGCCGGGGCAGATGATGTTCGTAACGCCGATCGTCTTCTCGAACTCGGTTGTGGCATCGAGGTTCTTTGTGACATCAACGAAGGAACGGTGAGAACTGACGCATTTCAGACCCGCCTGATCGAGCGCTTTGCGCAGTTCGGCTGCTGATTTCTTCGGCAGCGCGGCAGATTCCACCTCAACGTAACCGGCCTTCCGGACTGCAGCCAGCGTTCCTTCAAAGTCTTTCGCCATCTGGTCCCGTACGCTGTAGAGCTGAATGCCGGTTGCCAGTCCCAACGGTGTTGCGAACGAGATGCTTGAAGACGATAGCGCCGCAACTGCTGCTGCTCCGCCGATAAAGTTCCTGCGCGATATGGCTCCCATTGCTCCTCCAAATTGAACGGACCATTGTAGCTAAAACCATAGAGCATCCATTGTGGCCGAGCCTACGCACTCGTGTTTGCTTACGGCCACGTTCGGATGTCTAGCTCATCTTCCAGGGGCCGCGATATTCGCGCGTCATCAATTTGCTGGCTTCCGGATCGTCAATGATCTTCTCTTCCTTCGCATCCCAGCGGATCTTTTTACCGGTGAGCATCGCGATGTGGCACAGGTGTCCGGGAAGCGCGGAGTTATGACCGATCTCGACTGGCGTCACGGTTTTTTGCCGAGTCCGAATGCAGTCGAGGAAATTCCCCATGTGATCGGACGAGGTGTAGAGCTTTACTTTGCGCATTTCGCGGGGCAGGTATTTGCCCTGCTTCCATGCGGGATTGGAAGCGTCGAATCCGCCGCGATCGACCCATACCCAACCTTCGCTGCCAATCCACTTCACGCCGCTCCTGATATCGTGGTGGCCGCCAGCGATGGTCATGGTTACGTTTTGTGGGTATTTCAACTCGAAGCGGAATTTCGGAGCGCTGTTCCATGCAGCATTGCGCGGAGGAAGTTCGCCGCTACCTTCAATTTCCATCGGTCCGGTCTGGTCGAAGTCGAGTCCCCAGTGGGCGATGTCGCAATGATGACCGATCCAGTCCAGTAGCTGGCCGCCTCCTGTGTTGTAGTACCAGCGCCAGGTCTTGTGAGAGCGGACCCGCATGTATGGCTCCATTTTGGACGGCCCAACCCACATTTCGTAGTCCAGCTCTTTGGGGGGATCGCTGACAAGCGCATCCCATGCCGGCGTGCCGGGGACAATCTCTTCCAAGTGCGTGGCTTTGCCACCCGCGGCAGCCACTTTGGCGAGCGCGGCCTTGCCGGCTCCATCGAAGTCAGCGTTGTTTCCGGGGAGGCCAACCTCGACATGGGTTACGGTTCCGATGAGCCCGTTGCGGACGATTTCCGCCGCTTTGTGGAACATGGGGACGGAGCGCTGCCATGACCCCATCTGCCAAACGATGTTGTTTTCTTTGACAGCACGAACAATCGACTGCTGTTCGGCGATGGTGTGCCCCAAGGGCTTCTCGCCGTAGATGTCCTTTTTGCGACGGGCGGCCTCAGTGGCGACGATCTCATGCCAATGGTCGGGTACGGCGATCATGACGGCGTCGATGTCGTCGCGGGAAAGCAGCTCTCGAAAATCGTGATAGCCCTTGCAGTCCTGGTTGCCGTAGGAGTCATTGATTTTCTTGACGGCAGCCTGAAGATGATTGGCATCGATGTCGCACGCGGCGACCACCTGACAGTCAGAGAGATTCAGCAGGTTTTCAGTGTTGCCGGGTCCCTGCCAGCCCATGCCGATCACGCCCACATTGATGCGGTTGTTGGGCGAAGTTGTCGAGGTTTGAGCAGCATAGCCGCGAAGAACGGTAGGAAGGATAGCTGCGGTTCCTGCACTCTTCAAAAAACGGCGGCGGTTAAAAGGGCGACCCAAGGCTCCAGGACCAGACTTTTCAGACATTTTCATCTCACTATCGATTCGATCAAGGAATGCAAGAGATTTTTATCACTTTTCGCCTTCTACGTCGAACCGGGACCAACTCTAAGTACAGGATCATTGCTGTCGGATTGCGAGCTTCTGTCGAAAGTCAATCGAGACCGAGACATTCGGGCCTAGAATGGACTGTTTGTTCAGGAATAGGGAAGGGAAGCGTGTTGAATCTACATTGCTTTTCCTGTTCCTGCGAGGCGGCAACGGAGGTGGCAATTGATGAAAGATCTTTCGATTTCAAGGCGGGAATTTCTTCACGCGGCGGCAGGGGCGGCAGGGGCTTCGGTGATTGGTGGACCTGATTTGCTTCACGCTGAGACCGGCTTTGGACAGGCGTCCGCGACCGCTGCAAGCGATCGTTTGCGATTCGGGATCATCGGAGTTGGCATGGAAGGCTCCGGTCTTCTGACAACGGCGGTTCAGCTTCCGGGGGTTGAATGCGTGGCAGCCGCTGATTTGTGGGATGGACGTCATGAACTTGCGCGGGAGATCGTGGGGAAGCCGATTCGGACGACGCGACGGTACCAGGATCTTCTGGACGCGAAGGATATCGATGCCGTGATCATTGCAGTGCCAGATCATTGGCACAAACAAACGGTGGTGGACGCGATTTCGGCCGGCAAAGACGTTTATTGCGAGAAGCCGATGTCGCATAGTGCGGCTGATGGGTTGGCAATGGTTGCCGCGGCCAGCAAGTCGGACCGGATTGTCCAGATCGGCGCGCAAAGGACGAGTTCTGTGCTTTGTGCGAAGGCACATGAGCTGATCAAGCAGGGAGCGATTGGGGACTTGGATCTGGTGGAGGCGACGTATGGGCGCAACGATCCGAATGGCGCGTGGGAGTATCCGCTGCCGCCGGATTTGAATGCGAAGACCGTCGACTGGGATACATGGCTGGGGACGGCACCAAAGAGGGCATTCGATCCCAAGCTCTTTGCAAGATGGCGGTGCTGGAGAGAATTCGGGACGGGTGTTGCCGGCGATTTGCTGGTCCATTTAGTCAGCGGAATGCAATGCGTTCTTGGGATCAATGAAGCGCCCATGGAAGTTTCGGCTCTGGGAAGGATTTCGCGCTGGAAAGATGGACGCGATATGCCGGACGTTCACATGGCGTTGTTCCAGTACAAGGAAGTACCTGTGTATATGCGGCTGACGCTGGGCAGCGAGTCGGCAGAAGTGACGCGGTTCATGGGATCGAAGGGTGTGATCGAGCTGCGGGAGTTCAGTCTGACGTATTCTCCGCAGCCGGGTGAAGACACGGCTCCAAGCTACTACTCCGGCTCTTTTCCACGCGCGATGCGGGAGGCGTACGTGCAACAGTGGCATCGAGAACATGATCCCGCGCCGGGAAAGGAACCGGCGCCGGAATCGATCACGGTGAATGGGAATGATTACGACGATCTTCGTCCGCATCTGTGGAACTTCTTCGAGGCGGTGCGGTCGCGGAAGAAGGTGCTGCAGGACGCAACGTTCGGTCATCACGCGGCACTTGCGTGCCATATGGCGAACGAATCCTATTTCCGCAAACGTGCGGTTCGATGGAATGAGAGTTCAAACACGATCGAGACAGTCGGGTAGATCGGGGATCAGGAGTCGAAATGAATTCAATGAGAACGAGGGGTATGCGTTTGTCTTCGGTGCTTGGCGCGCTACTGATTGGGGCATGGTCGATTTTGGCCGCTGCGCAGCCCGCAGATGGTGCGCGGACTTCTGTGGACGCGGCATTTCTGGGACGGTGGGATCTAACGCTTCAGACTCCGGATCGAGAGTATCCGTCGTGGCTTGAGGTTCAGCGGGAAGGCACGACGCTCAAGGCTCAATTTGTGGGACGTTGGGGAAATGCAAGGCCGTTGCCGAGCGTCGAGGTCGCGAACGGCGTGTTGAAGTTCGTATCGCCGAAGGAAGAGGAAGACAGCAAGAAGGATCTGGAATTCGAAGGCCGAATGGAGGGCGGTGCTCTATCCGGGACGGTCAATGGGCCAGACGGCAAGGAATGGAAGTGGACGGGTGTGAAGGCTCCGGCGCTTGCTTCCGAGAAGACGCCGACCTGGGGAAAGCCGATCCAGCTTTTCAATGGAAAAGACTTGTCGGGATGGAAGACGAGCGGCCCGGGAACGAGCTGGACGGCGCAGGGTGGGAATCTCGTGAGCCCGGGGCACGGCCCGGAGCTGATCAGCGAACAGCAGTTCAAGGATTTCAAACTGCATGTGGAGTTCAATTGCGAGAAGGACTCGAATAGTGGCGTGTATCTGAGAGGCCGGTACGAGGTTCAGGTCGAGACTGACTCGCAAGCGGAACCAGCGAGCCATCACACGGGCGGAGTGTATGGATTCATCGCACCATCGCCCGAATTACCGCGCAGCCCAGACAAGTGGCAGTCGTTCGACATAACGCTCGTGGGACGGATGTTGACGGTGGTTCAAAACGGCACGACCATCATCAACAATCAGGAGATACCAGGAATCACGGGCGGCGCATTGAACAGCCATGAAGGAGAGCCGGGGCCGTTCTATTTACAGGGGAGTGAAAAGGGGCATGTGTCGTACCGGAAGATCGAGGTGACACCTGCAGAATAAGCAGCGGAGCAGATGACGAGTTGCTCTCAGGGCAGGTGAATCTACCGCGCGCCCGAGGCGTGATCGTCCGTCTTCGAAAAACCCTCTTTGAAGATCGAGATCCAGCTGATAGTTACAACGAGCACACAGCCTACGATTCCGACGAAGAAGAGGACCTCAACGACTTTCGTTGCGAAAACGAGAAGAGAGTGAATCATAACGATCACCTGAATTCGCAGCTTCGGCGAACCTGACAGGAGCAAGAATAGCAGGTGTCAGGGCAGGAGCTTGCTGCCCGGAGTGCCTGTTTTGCATTGAAGTAGCGCTAAATCCACACCTTAGAGTCGATTGGGCGATTGTCTTCGCGTTCGGTTGGATACTCAGGGGGTGGGGAACCCACCCGATTCATGCGAGCGAAATTCGGAATCGCGAGCAGCGGTGATCCGTCCTGCCATTTGCCCGTGATCACCATAACGCCCCCGAGGAGGTCAGGGCGCCACTCAGCCTTAAGCGGCGCGTCGCTAAGCTTGCGATGGATGTCCTGATTGTCGACGGTCTCGACGTTATAGATGAGAGGACCGTATTTGAAGGCGACCTGATCCCGGTCGGCGGCGATTCGCTGATCGGCCACGATTCGCTGGGGTTCCATTGGGAGCTCGAGTTCGATGCGGTCGCCGGGTTTCCACTCGCGCGTAATCACGGCATAACCCTTGCGGATATCGGGCGCGTGCGATTCACCGTTGATGGTGAGGTGCTTCAAGCCACTCACAGCCGGAGATTCTTTGTAGAGCTTGCTCGTGGTTCGGTTCGGGACTCGCACGTAGAGGGAAAAGGTTTTGGCTTCCTGAGGATTCACCGTGATGGCGACTGATCCGCGCCAGGGGTAGTCCGTTTTCTGGATGATTTCGACGTTGGTTCCGGCGACTTCGCCGACCTGAATTTTGCTGCCGACGAACATGTTTACGAAGAGAGCGTCTTTGCTCTTGACGTAGGTCCAAGTAGGAATCATGAGCAGGGTGCGCGCGAGATTGCCAACACAGCAGGGGCATATGTGCCATTTGGCGCGCTCGGTATTCACGAGAGGGTTCGTGTAGCAGAAGCTCTTGCCATCGAGAGCTACTCCGCCGAGCAGGGCGTTGTACATCGTTTGTTCGTAAAGGTCGGCGTACTTCGCATCGTGGTAAGCGAGGTTGAGTTTGTATTGGAAGAAGACCACGCCGCAACTTGAGCAGGTCTCGCAGTAGGCTTCGTTACGCAGCGAGTAGTTGGGCCCAAATCCTTCGGAGGTTTCGCCGCTACCGATGCCGCCGGTGACGTAGTATTTGCGGTTCACCATGTTGTCCCAGAGGGAGATGACGGCGCTCTGGTAGTCGTGATCTTGTGTTTCGGCTGCGATATCGGCCATTCCCGAGTAGAAGTACATGGCGCGCACGGCGTGTCCGACGGCTTCGTATTGCTGGCCGGGAGGCAGGTGGCTCTGGTCGTACTCGGACCCGCCGCGGCGGGAGTCGAGCAGGAACTTGGCAAGAGCGATGTATGCATCGCCGCGGTGATTGCCTTCCTGATCGTTGACGAAGCGTCCGAAGCGCACCAGGGCTTGCTCCATCTCCTGATGGCCATCGAACCACTCCTTTTTGCCGGGGCCAATGTTGCCGACCCAGCAGTCGGCAAGCTTTTTGGCGGCGTTGTAGAGTCGAAGATCCTTGCCGCCGGTGAGCGTGTAGTGGTTGATTGCTGACTCGATGAAGTAGCCGGAGACATAGCCTTCATGGTTGCCGCGATGATCGGGTGACCAGCGTTCGGGCCATTCCTTGCGGTCGGCCAGAATGTAGGCGGTCTGCAGGTAGCCGTCCGGCATCTGCGCGGCAAGGATGATGGGGATCCAGCGATCGAGAGTGGCACGCATCATTTCGTGCGCTTTGATGATGTCGGGATCGTTCTGCGAATCAACCATGAGCGCGATGCACATTGATTCGACTGTTTGATGGACCCAGGCATTGGAGAATACGAATCCCTTATGCTTGCCGTGCGGCTCGCCGCGATTGGCTTTGCCTGCTTCGATGAAATTGTCGATACCGCCATCGCCGCGCATGGGTGCAATGTCTGTGCGTTCGCACATGGCGATGCAATGGGGAATCCAGTCGACGATGAGCGCCTTAGCGCGCGCGTTCCAAAGAGGGCTGTCGATCGAATATTTGCGGGTGTAGACGACGTCGAGGCGATCCGCAGGCGGGGCGGGTTCGACGTGAACATTCACGGAATGCGGGGTCCCTTTGCTCCCCGACGCATCGAGTGTGAGTATGTAATCGCCGGGCTGAGAAAACGTGGCCGTAGTGACGGGAGATGTTGCGGCCGCAAAAGCCACCGCGCCCGGGCCGGAAGTCTTCTTCCAGGTCGCCTTGTTGCGAGCGGAGTCCTGCAGCCATGAAACCTTGCCCGATAGATAGGTCTTGCCGTTGCTGACAACGGAGCGGTCAACGCCGGCGTCAACGACGGGCGGCAGTGCCGGAGCGGGGCCGTGATTGAAGACTCGCCACTCCAGGATGCCGGCGGGGCGTTCGGGCTGAGGCACCACTTCTAAGCGCATCTTGGTGGTTCTTACTGGATCGAAGGTTGTGGTGTTGAAGGTATCGGGAGCGATACCAAGTCCCTGCGGCTGAGAAACCTCTACAAAATCAGTTCCGTTCCAGTAGAGGATGCGGCAACTCTGCGGCGTCTCCAGTCGCGGCCAAGCACTGCCCGGGATTGTGCCTGGACGCGGGTGGTCGACAGCCCAATAGACCTCAACCTTGTTGATTTCGACCGGCTCGGGCCACTCATACTGCACCCAGCTTGCATGTTCTCCATTGGACCGATCGGCCCAGAGCGAGTAGAGCGCGTGTGCCCGGTCGTAGGAGTCAGCGGGGTCGAAGCCATCATTCAGGGCTGAGATCTTGTTTTCGCTCATCAACGAGCGGCTGGACGGGACCGCTACCCTGGCTACATTCAGCGCGGCGTCATGAGTCTGGGCCAACGCGCGCTTGCCCGAGAATGCTGCGATTGCCGCTGCTCCCCCGACGCCGGCAAGAAACTCGCGGCGGGTCGGTTCTTTCGCGGAAAGCTGAGTGGAGGGAAGAGCTGCGTTGTGCGTGTCCGGAGCGGGTATGTTTTCCATGATGATTTTCCTGTCGCCTGCATTGCAGCCTGGCATGCCAGGTGTGCCTGATAACGTTTCCTGAGAACACAGCATTGCCGCAAAAACGAGTAGAAACCGGGGCAGGTGGGCTGTCAAGCAACGCTGAACAGGGCAAGCCACATTGCGATCGCGTCCTCGAAATTCACCTGTCGGCAATCGTTTACCGAATACCGACGTTTCAATCATCGGCGTTGGGCCCTGGCCAAGGCCATGGTTCATTTGAACCAGGCAGGATGGGTCGATCTCGAACTCCTGGATCCGGCGGAGATGACGTTGGAGGTTGATGGGGCGTGGCGAGATTCGCGATGAAATTGTTGCCTTCGGGTGAGTAGCTTAGACTTCTGGTACCGCACCTGGTGGTTCATTGGAAGGCAGATGAAGAAGAGAGGCACCCCTCCCACTGTCAGCGAAGTAGCTCGCGCTGCTCATGTGGGTACAACAACGGTTTCGCGCGTCATCAACGGCGGCGAGCGTGTAAGCCCCAAGACGCTTGCTCACGTGCAGCGGGTGATCGAGGCCATGGGGTATCGGCCAAATCAGGCTGCACGGGTGTTGAAGGGCCATCGGACCAAGACGATCGGGCTCGTGATTCCGAGTATCGCCGACCCGTTCTTTTCAAGTTGCGCCGAGGCTGCGCAAGCTGTCGCCCAGGCAAATGATTCTCTGCTGATCGTGACGGCATCTCATAACGAGCCGCATGCCGAGCTTGAGAACCTGAATATTCTGATCAGCCATCGAGTGGACGGACTTATCGTGGCTCCAGCGAACTCACAGAGTGAAGGGCTTCGGGATCTGTTCAAGCATTTGTCGGTGCCGGTGGTAGCGATCGACCGTCCCATATCGGATTCGCTGGTTGCTGCTGTTCTCTCAGACAACTTCAAGGGCGCTCGCTTCGCTACTCAGCATATGATCGATCACGGATACAAGCGGATCGTCTGCCTTACGGGTGAGAGTACGCTGTTCACGATTCACGAGCGTATCCGGGGATATCGGGCGGCGATGGAGTCGGCAGGGATGCCGGCCATCTTGAATACGTCAGTGAAGGACTACCGGTCGGCTGAATACGCGATCGACAGTATGCTCTCCGGACCGAATCCGCCAGACGCGCTGTTTACGTTGAAAAACAGTACAACGATCTATGCGTTCGAGGTGCTCCAGAAGCTGAATGTTCCGATTCCGAAGACCATGGCGCTGATCGGTTTCGATGACTTCGAGCTGGCGTCGACGGTGCGGCCTTCGATCAGCGTGATACAGCAGCCCGTTGAAGAGATTGGGCGGGTTGCGGCGGAGCTTCTTTTCGAGCAACTTCTGGGCAAGCGCAGCGGCCATCCCCAACCCAGGGTGAAGCGGCCGAGGCTGGTGACACTGGAAACTAGACTCATTCAGCGAAGTTCCTGCGGCTGCACTGCCGGGAATTCCTGAATCGAGCTGGCATAAGAGATGCGGTGGAAACGGTACCATGCCGACTGAGGCGTGGAAGCTGAGGGTCTGCGATCGAACCTCATAGGCCATGTTCGGGCAGTTATAGGTTCTCCTCACCTCTAACTTCAACAACATCCGTCTGGGCGCTGTCTGGAGTATCAGCCTCGATTGCGGTTTGACCGTTGTTTCGCGTTGTGTGGTATCGTTTCCAAGGATAACGGCGAACAGGAGCGGGAACGATCCGTTTGCGCGCGTTCTTCAGAAGTCATTCACAACGTTGTGTGGCTTCAGATGGCTGCACTGGCATAACTATGTTTCGCATCTCCTGCATGCCGCGGTGATCGCAAATGGCCTTGGACAACTCGCAGATTCTCACCATTGGCGTCGATCTCGGTGGTACCAGCTTGAGGATCGCCGCATACGCGCCGGAACGCGGCGTGCTGGACTCCGTGACTCTTCGCACCCGTCTGGAGGCTGGCCCGATCGAAGTGGTCGAGGATATGTGCGAGGCGATTTCTCAACTGCTCGCAAAGCACCTGAAAGGTCGCGAGTGCGCCGGGATTGGCGTTGGATCGCCTGGGCCGCTGGAATTGCCTGCAGGCGTGTTGCATCATCCGCCGAATCTGCCAGGGTGGGACGGATTTCCGTTGCTGGCGGAGATGGAAAAGCGGCTGCATCGTCCCGTGATTCTGGAGAGTGATGCGAACGCCGCGGTGCTTGCCGAGTACGAGCTGGGGTTGGGGAAAGAGCTCGGGGTTGATTCCATGTGCATGCTTACGCTTGGAACGGGTGTGGGCAACGGGATTATTTTCGAAGGCAAGCTGTGGCACGGATCAGCCGGCATGGGCGGCGAAGCAGGACACATGACGGTGTATCCCGATGGCGCGCTCTGTGGCTGCGGCAATCATGGGTGTCTTGAAACATGCGCGTCCGCGACGGCGGTTGTGAATGCCGCAGAGCGCATGATCGGCTCCGGCCAATCTCCCGCTCTCGGGCGGCTCAAGAGCAACGGCTCAGGTTTGACGGCGCAGACGCTTGCGGAAGCCGCGAAGGCCGGAGATGCTGATGCCCGGAGAATCTATGACGAGACCGGCCGGTCGCTCGGAATTTGCCTGGCAGGTCTGGTCAACATCTTCAACTTTCCGCTTTACGTTGTCGGCGGAGGCGTTGCGAATTCGTGGGATCTGCTCTCGCCTTCGCTCTTCGAAGAGTTAGAACGGCGAAGCTATGTCTACGCTCTTACGGCGCCGGGCAGAGCTGCGTCGGCGGGTATGCCTGGTGGCGGCACGCGGGTATTGCCTGCGCGGCTCGGAGCGGAGGCTGGCCTTATGGGCGCATGTATTCTACCCGTGTATTCCTCAAAACCGACGTGGGCGTCAGCGTAAGTCTGCGCTGAATGGTGCGGGAACGCCGTAGATTCAGAGGGGAATGCTGCATGAAGTCTTCGATACTGCGCACGTTCGTGCCCTTAGTTTTCACGCTCGGCGGCGCTGGCCTTGTGCTGGCGCAGCCACAAGCGAATCTGAATTTGCGGGCTCCGGCAACGCCACTTGTCGTACATGATCCCTACTTCAGCATCTGGTCAAATGCAGATCGGCTGACTGGCGGCCCTACGCGGCACTGGACAGGTACGCGGCAGGAACTGGTTGGGATCATCCGCATCGATGGCAAGAACTACGGCTATCTCGGCGAGGCTGATGATGTACCTGCGCTTGAGGAGACCCAGCGAACCATCACTCCGACGCGCACGATCGTGACGCTCGGGAATCAGCAGATTGAATTGCAGATCTGCTTCTTTACGCCGGCGTTTGCAGGTGATATGGCAGTGATGGCTCGACCTGTGACCTATCTTTCATGGCAAGTGAAATCGCGTGATGGGGCGCAGCACGATGTGACGCTGTATCTCGATGTGGATGGGTCTGTCGCAACGAACACCTCAGGAGAGAAGGTGGTTTGGTCGCGGGACCGGATTGAGGGCATCGACTTGCTGCGGGTAGGAACACAGAAGCAGGCAATGTTGGAAGAATACGGCGATGATCTGCGCATCAACTGGGGATATTTCTATCTCGGGGTACCGGATAATCAGGGCAAGACCGTAACGACGGCCGGGAACTGGTCCGATCGTCGTAGCTTTGTGGAAAGCGGCAAGATTCCGACACAGGATGATCTTGAACAGCCGCGGATGCCGAAGAGTCAGCACCCTGCGTCGCCGAAGCTGATCGTTACGATGCCGCTGGGGAGTGTTGGGAGTGCGGCGGTGTCGCGGCACATCCTGGTCTCGTATAACGACATTTATTCCGTCGAGTACATGCGGCAGAGGCTATTGCCCTATTGGCGGAAGCAGTTCTCCAGTTATGCAGAGATGCTGGAGAGCGCCGAGCATGAGTATGTGCAACTAATGAAGCGAGCTGAGCAATTTGACGCAGAGCTCGAGCATGATCTGGTGGAGGAGGGTGGCGAGGAATACGCGGCAATTGCGATCCTTGCGTACCGGCAGGCGATTGGCGCGCACAAGCTGGTGGAGGATGATGCCGGCGTACCCTTCTTCATGCCGAAGGAGAATTTCAGCAACGGATCGATTTCGACGGTTGACGTTCTGTATCCGTCATCGCCGATGTTTCTTCTGCTGAATCCCAAGCTGGTTGAGGCGCAGCTTGAGCCTGTGATGCGCTACGCGGCGACATCGCACTGGAAGTTTCCGTTTGCTCCGCATGATCTGGGAGTGTATCCGCTGGCGAATGGACAACTGTATGGCGGAGGCGAGAGCAGCGAAGAGGATCAGATGCCAGTGGAGGAATCGGGCAACATGATCCTGATGATTGCCGCACTCAGCGATGCCGAACACGATACAGCATTCGCGAAACGGTATTGGCCGCTGATTACGAAATGGGCAGACTTTCTTCTGGCCAAAGGATTCGACCCCGAGAATCAACTCTGCACAGACGACTTCGCGGGTCATCTGGCGCACAACACGAATCTCTCCATCAAGGCTATTGAGGCTATTGCGGCTTACGCCCAGCTCGCGCGAAAGCTGGGCGATGAGAACGCCGCTCAGAAATACGAATCAGCTGCGAAGGCGATGGCGAATAAATGGGGAGAGATGGCTGTCGATGGAGATCACTATCGGTTGGCCTTCGACAAGAGCGGCACCTGGAGCCAGAAATACAACCTTGTATGGGACAACATACTTGGTCTGCATATGTTTTCTCCGGAGATCGCGAAGCGCGAGGTTGCGTTCTACAAAACGCATCTGAATCCGTTTGGGTTGCCGCTCGATAATCGCGCCACATACACCAAGCTCGATTGGACCATCTGGTCGGCGACGCTGGCATCCAGTCCGGATGACTTCAGGACGATTGTGCATCCGGTATTCCACTTTCTCGACAAAACGCCGGAGCGCATTCCGATGACAGACTGGTATGACACGGTATCCGCGAAGCATCCGGGTTTTCAGGCGAGGTCGGTTGTTGGCGGCGTGTACATCAAGATGCTCGCGGATCCTCAGATGTGGAGCAAGTGGGTGAGCCGATCCAAATCCCAACCCTGATGTGACACCGATCCTTGATGGAGCGCCAACCGCCGTTTTGATGGCTAGGCGGCGCGCGGGGTTGGAGTTTGAGTTTGCTATAGACTTCCGATTGGAGGTCTATCTTTGCCCCACGGGCGGAGCATCTACGCGCTCGCATGGTCTGCGACTCTAGCTACTGCAATGGTCGCGGTCGATTCATCTCCCGCCCAGGCAGGAGTAAGTCAGCAGAGCACGCGGAAGCCTCCAATCACCGCGAGCGGCTTCGTCGAGTCCGGACCGGTTCCGTTTGAGGATGTGACGCGCGCAGCCGGCCTCTTGGGCTGGAAACATACGATGGGCAATGCGGATAAGCGGCTGATCATCGACACGAATGGATCGGGCGTGGGTCTAATCGACTATGACAATGATGGCTGGCTCGACATCTACATGGTGAATGGTTCCACCTTTAAGGCATTGGATGGTAAAGAAGAGGCGCCGCACGCCGCGCTTTTCCATAACAATCACGACGGGACGTTCACGGATGTGGCGAGTAAGGCAGGTGTGACGAACGATCGCTGGGGTTTCGGGGCCGCCATTGCGGACTATGACAATGATGGGTGGCCCGACATTCTTGTGACGAACTGGGGCAAGAACCGCCTCTATCACAACAACCATGACGGAACGTTCACCGATGTAGCGGAGAAAGCTGGGGTAACTCTGGGCAACTGGTCGGCGGGCGCGACGTGGGGCGACTACGACGGCGATGGCCGCTTGGATCTTTTTATCTCGGGGTACGTCCATTTCGATCGCGACAATCTGCCATACGAGCACACCAAGGCGACCGGGTTTTCGTATTGCGAATTTCGTGGCGAGCCGGTGATGTGCGGGCCAAAGAATCTGGAGGGAGAACCCGACCATCTCTTCCATAACAACGGGGATGGAACATTCACGGATGTCAGTGCGAAGGCGGGTGTTTCAGACGCCGCGAACAAGTATTACGGAATTACTCCGGTATTTGTGGACGTGAATGGCGATGGAAGGCCGGACCTCGTGGTGGCGAACGATTCGACGCTGAGTTATCTATATCTCAATCGAGGCGACGGCACCTTCGAAGACTCGAGCTATGGGACTGGATTCGGTCTGAACGAGGATGGCCGTGAAGTGGCGGCGATGGGTGTGGCCGTTGGAGACTACATGAACAACGGCCTGCTCGATTTCGCCGTCTCGGATTTTTCTGATGAGTCGAAACTGCTTTTCCGGAATCAGGGCAAGGGCGGATTCAACGAAGTCTCGATGCGCTCAGGGATCGGGAAGGTTTCGATTCCGTTTCTTGGCTGGGGTGATGGGTTTCTGGACTACGACAATGACGGGTGGCTCGATCTGATGTTTGTGAACGGGCACATTTATCCGGCCGCCGATCGCCTGGACTGGGGTACTTCTTATGCGCAGAGGTCGTTGCTGTTCCACAACGATCACGACGGCAGGCTTTCGGAGGTTCAACCGGTGAAGGGAACAGCGCTTGCCGAGGTGATTTCGGGTCGCGGCGCAGCTTTCGGAGATCTGTTTAACGACGGCAGAATCGACGTGGTGATCAGCCAGATGGATGGCGCACCGGTACTGTTGAGGAACATCAATCCCGACCACCATCATTGGGTCGAGTTGAAACTGGTCGGCGGAGCAAAAAGCCCGCGCGATGGTGTTGGTGCGACCGCATACCTGAGCGCGAATGGGATGCGGCAGCGGCAGGATGTGATCAGCGGCGGAAGCTATGCATCGAGCAACGATCCGCGCCTTCACTTTGGGCTTGGCGATTCGACAGACGCAGGCAGTCTGGAGATTCATTGGCCGTCGGGAGCGAAGGAGACGGTCAAAATTCCGGCTGTCGATCGCATTTATACCGTCACGGAAGGGAAGGGAATTACGGGAGCGCTTTGTGCCGGAAGACCTTGCGCCGACACTCCTGCTTTGATTTCGGGGAACAGGCCGTGAGTCAGAATCAGCGGCTTTGCATTTGGCTAATTTCAGTTATTGCAGTGTTTGCGTGTGGGGCGAGCTTGTGTGTCTGGGCGCAGTCGGCTCAGCCCGCTGCGAAGCCGAATCCAAGGCCGGAGCCGGTTGTCCCCGGGAAATTTGTGGATGTAACGGAGAAGGTCGGAGTGCATTTTCTCCATCAGGCGCCGCACACCTCGCGCAAGTACCTGATTGAGACCATGGGTTCGGGGGTGGCTTTATTCGATTGCGACAACGACGGCCGCCTCGATCTCTTTCTGGTGAATGGTGCACCCTACAGCGACCCGACGGCGAAGGGGTTCGTTCCGCAGAAGACGGGACCAGAGTATTGGAACCGCATGTACCACCAGAAAACTGACGGCACCTTCGAAGACGTCACAGAAAAGGCCGGACTCAAGGGTGTTGGTTATGGCATGGGAGTGGCGGTTGCGGACTATGACAACGACGGCTACGAAGATCTGTTTGTCACCGCGTACGGAGGGAACCGGCTGTATCACAACAACGGAAACTGCACGTTTACCGATGTGACGGATAAGGCCGGAGTAGGCGGGAGCGGCTGGTCGACTTCCGCGGCCTGGGTGGATTTGGATAATGATGGGCAGCTTGATCTTGTCGTGGACAGGTACGTGACCTGGGATTGGGAAGATGTATGGTGCGGCGAACATCGTGAAGGGTTCCGCGGCTACTGCCATCCGGATGTGTTCCAGCCGATCACGATGCTCGTGTATCACAACGATGGCAACGGGCATTTCACGGAGGAGGCTCACAAACTCGCACTCGACAAGCCTGCGAAGGCGCTTGGTATCGCGTTCGCAGACTACGATCGCGATGGACGGATGGATCTTTTTATCGCGAATGACTCGATGCCTGAGTTCCTGTTCCACCAGAAGAAAGACGGGACGTTCGAAGAGGTTGGGCTGGAAACGGGGGCCGCAGTCAATGCCGAAGGACAGACGTATGCAGGGATGGGGGTCGACTTCGCGGATTATGACAATGATGGGTGGCCGGACATTATTGTGGACGACCTAGCGAACCAGCGATACGCGCTGTACCAGAACAACCGGGACGGTACGTTCAATTACGCGTCAGGGGAGAGCGGGATAGGGGCAATGACGCTGCTGCACTCGGGCTGGAGCCTGCGTTTCCTCGATTACGACAACGATGGATGGAAGGACCTGCTGGTCGCGCAGGGGCACGACCTGGACACCATCGAACGGATCAATCCGCAGTTCCACTATCGGGAGCCGATGTTGCTGGCGCGCAACACGGGGCAGAAGTTTGTTGATGTTTCGTCCATCTCCGGCGATGTATTCCATGAGACGTGGGTCGGACGCGGGATGGCGATTGGGGACATCGACAACGACGGCCGGATCGACGCAGTGGTGACGACGAACGGTGGTCCGGCGTATGTGTTGCTCAACCAAACAGAACGCTCGGGTCATTGGATAACGCTGCGACTCATCGGACATAAGAGCAATCGGGATGGGATCGGAGCAGTGATCGAAGTCAAGACTCCGAAGGGGAAGCAGTGGGCTACCGCGACCACCTCCAGCGGCTATCTGTCGGCGAGCGATCCGCGCATGCATTTCGGGCTGGGGGAAAGCGCGGCCGCATCCTGCATCGCCATCCGATGGCCCAGCGGGATTGTGCAAACGCTTACTGACGTGAAAGGCGACAGGCAGATTCAGGTGGATGAGCCAGCTAGTGCTACGGCGGCTCCGGGACTGCAACCTTCGAGCGGCTGCGATGCATCGGATCATTAAGGGTGTAGTGGGCAGGTTACCATTCCAACGTTGCGCCCTCAGTGGCGCTGTTCAACTCGTCCAATCCAGCATCGATTTCGGGCTCTGAAGATCACATTTCGTCACGAATTTTGCGGCAGGATGGCTTTCCTGCAGGGCTTCCGAGGAATTGCTCCTCTAAAAAATTGTTGACAGGCGAAATTTAGCCGACGTATAGTTGCGCGGAATGGAATCGCTACCATAAAAATGGTATCGTTTCCATTGGGCGCGCGGAACACAAGGCCAAAAGAGCCGTTTCCGGACGTTGCGGCTTTCCCAAAAAGCTATTCGAAAAACTTGAACTGAACTGGGTAAGACCAGGAGGCAAAGTGAAATCATTCCCCGTTTACACGGAGTGCGCTGCCCTATTGCGCCGCTCAAAGGCGTGCCTATGGGCTCCGGCCATCCTCGCAATCACATTCCTGATCTCGTCGGCGCCACAGGCTGCATACGGTCAGGCCAGCGCCGGAATCACGGGTACGATCACCGATCCGAGCGGGGCGGTTGTGCCGAATGCGAAGGTCACGGTCACCAACGAGCAAACGTCGGTCGCGACCAGCACCGTGTCCAGCAGCGCCGGCACCTACGCGTTCAGAGGCTTGCTTCCCGCTAAGTACACCGTGCAGGTGGACGCTTCGGGATTCAAAAAGGACGTAAAGAAGGACGTGACGATCGAAGTGAGTACGACGGCGACGATCGATTTCACGCTGACGACGGGCGGAGCGAGCGAGACCGTCCAAGTCACGGCAGATCAGATCGCCCTCAACACGACAGCGCCGGAAATCGGAAGCACCATTGAGCCCGTAGTGGTCGCTGCGTTGCCGAACGAGGTATCGGGACGCGGACGCCAGGTTGATCAGATGCAGTTCATGGCGCCTGGAACTACTGGTGACACCTTCTCACACCGAGTCAGTGGCGGCGTCGATTTCGAGCAGGAGATCGTGTACAACGGCATTCCCGCTCCTCAGCCTGAAACCGAGGGATACACCACCAACTTCAATCCTCCATTCGAGCTCGTGCAGGAGTATCGTGTTGAGCGCTCCACGTTCTCAGCGCAGTTCGGACTGGGGCAGGGCGCGCTGACTTACCAGATGAAGTCGGGCACGAACTCGTATCATGGCTCTCTGTTTGAGATCAACCGCAACAGCTTTTTCGATTCAGTGGGCTTCTTCAACGGCCCGGCCTGGAACACCGCCAACGTCGACAATAAGCCTCCAGCGGATCACGAAAACAACTACGGGTTCAGCGTTGGCGGGCCAATCAGCATTCCGCACGTCTACGACGGGCGCAACCGGACGTTCGGCTTCTACAGCCAGGAATGGTACAAGCAGAACAATCTGGACACGGATTCGGGCACGGTGCCATCACCAGCCGAGAAAGCGGGAGACTTCAGCGGATTGAAGGATGCCAGTGGCAACCTGATCAAGATTTACGATCCGACTACGGGCGCTCCATTCGCCGGCAATATTATTCCGCAAGGGCGGTTCAGCGCGCTTTCAGCATCGCTCCTGCAATACATACCCGATCCAGATCGGCCGGGCAGCGGTTATGGTGGCCTGATCAGCAACAAGAGCTACGCGCCCTACATCAATCCGAAGATCCAACACGTGTGGGGCTTCACGATCGACCAGGTCATTACACCGAAGCAGAGCATCCACTGGAGCCAGTGGCGGAACAGCTACACCACTCACAGCTTCGATCGTCACCCGATCGTGCTGGCACCTAACCCGCTGAACACGCAAAAATTCGAACCTGCGCTAGGAAGCGCGTTCCTGTTGAACTACAACTACACCCTATCTCCGCACCTGGTGATGACTGCGGGCGCGGGCTGGATCGGAGAGATCAACAACCAGTTCAACATCACGAAGGGATACCAGTTCGGCGGCGTTATCAACGAGGACATCCCACCGAACATCACGTTCGGACCGAACAGCGATCAATGTAATGACTCGCGAACCTACACCTGCTGGGGAACCAGCGGTGCCTGGCTGCAGTCGATCAACCGCAAGCTTGGCATTTCACTTGTGAACAACTGGCTGTGGACGAAGGGCAAGAATACCTTCAACATGGGCTGGGAGTACCGCCGGACCTACCAGGACGACAACGAGGAGCAGACCGAGGGCGGGCACTTCAACTTCAGCAACGCGCAGACTTCATCGCCAAACGATCCTAACTCCGGCGATCCATTTGCGAGCTTCCTGCTTGGCTTGCCCGATTCCGCAAACCGCAGCAACTCACAGGAATTGAGACTGCGGAACCGCGCTTTCTCGCCGTACATTCAGGATGACATCAAGCTGACACCGAGGTTAACCGTTAACCTTGGATTGCGCTGGGACATCCAGGTGCCGTTCACGGAGGATAACAACCTGGTGGTGTTCTTCAATCCTGACAGTCCGGGTGTGCTCCCGGGACAGGGCATCCCCGGCGGGGCCTACAAACTCGGCAGCTGCACTGGATGCGCAGGTTTTGACCGTGCGGATATTCACTGGGGACATATTGGTCCACGATTCGGCTTCGCATACCAGCTGAGCCGGAAGACGGTTTTGCAAGGTGGGCTGGATGTTGCGTTCCTGAATGGCGGTGCATATGAGTACGGCACCAACAAGGTGGCCGTTAACTACGGAAACCTCCTGGTCGGCTCGTTTACTCGCGAAACGACAGGCGGCACTGCCTCTTCGCTGGGGCAATGGGACACCAATCCAATCCCGGCGGTTAATCCGACACCGTTCAGCCCAGACCTGGGACGCGGTAATCAGATCAATGCTTTGAGCAAGAAAGTTGATGGCAAGTCGCCGTACAGTCAGCAGTGGAACCTGAACCTGCAGCGCGAGTTGCCGTACAACATGCTGGTGACTGCTGCCTGGGTTGGGAACCGAATCATTCACCTGCCGAGCCAGAACAACAAGATCAACCAGATGGATCCGAAATATCTGTCTCTTGGTGCGCAGTTGACGGATGTATTCCAGCCGGGACAAACGGAACTGGATGGCGTACCGCTGCCTTATCCGGATTTCGTGAATGATTTCGGCGGTTCGGCGACGGTAGCGCAGGCTCTGACTCCGTTCCCGCAGTACTCGAACATCTTCAACAACTTCGAGTCTTTCGGAACCACCTATTACCAAGCAGCACAGATCGAGATCGAGAAGCGGTTCTCGAGCGGTCTGTCCTTCCTTGCGGGTTATACGCTTTCGCACATGATGGACAACACAACCAGCGGCTTCTCGAGCTTCACCTCGGGCGGCATTAACAAGTACAACCAGAAGCCGGAGTGGTCCGTCTCGAATGCCGATGAGCCGCAGACGCTGAAGGTGAGCGGAACTTACCTGTTGCCGATCGGGCCGGGACAGAAGTTCGTCAACAATCACAAGATGGGTAACATCGTTGGCGGATGGCAGGTGGGCTGGATTCTCGACTATGAGTCAGGAGCGCCCGTGGATGGCCTGAAGGAGGACGGCACGCCCTTCCCGAACGGATTCAACCGTCCGGATCGCAACGATTCGGTGAAGCTTGAGACCGCTTCGTATTCGAAAGCGCGCGATTTCTTCGTCGGCAAGGCTCCTGTGGCACAAATGATCGATCAAGACGCCTTTACTCCTACCCCAAGCATTTACGTGCTCGGAAATGCGAAGCGTGAATACGGTGGTTTCCGGAATCCGCCGTATCTGAGGGAGGACCTGAACGCGAAGAAGAACTTCTACATGGGAGAGCGCTTCAAGGCAATACTCTCAGTGGATTACTTCAACGCCTTCAACCGAACCCGCTTCCAGGGGCCTGACAACAACAGAAGTGACAGCAACTTTGGGCAGGTAACGCAACAAGGTTCGCAGATCATAAACCGACAAGGTCAGGTTAGTTTCCGAGTGGAGTTCTAGGTTTACCGCTGTCTCCTGAAATTGATTGACTTGTGGCTTCCTTGCGCCGGGCTGCTCTATGCAGTCCGGCGATTTTTTCATTGCCCCGGCACTCAACAAGCGTTCTTACGGAAATCTATAATCACGATGATGAAGTTCTTCCCCAACGGCATATCGCTTCGATTGAAGCTAGCCCTGCTCGCGGTTGCGCTGGGCTCCACCGTACAGGTATCGGTAGTGGCTCAGGGAGGCGATGCCGAGGTGACGCCGAAGGTGCAGCAACTCTATGCAGAGGCCAACGCTGCCTCGCAGAACGGGGATGATGCGACAGCAATTGAGAAATACAGGGCGATCATCAAGCTCGCACCGCATCTCGCGGCGGCTTACAACAACGTTGGCGCACTTTATTTCAACCAGCGCGATTACGCGCATGCGGCGGAAGTGCTGAAGCGAGGGCTAGAACTGAATCCCAACATGCCCACCGCGTCCGCGATACTTGGCATGAGCTATGTACAGCTTGGCGAAAATGAAAAGGCCGAGCCCCTGATTCGCAAAGCACTGCGCGCAAATCCGAAAGACGACAAGCTGGAGATGATGCTCGCGCGCATGCTGATCAACGAAAAGAAACTCGATGAGGCGGCGCGACACCTGAATGATTATCTGGCGCGCAATCCGAAGGATCAGCAGGCGTGGTATCTCCTGGGGAAGACATATCTGCAACTCTCGGAGGATTCGCTGAAGCAGATCAACGAGATCGATCCTGACTCGGTTGTCGCTCACGAGATTGCCGGCGAGATCGACGAGAGCATGCATAACTACGATCTCGCACTGGTGGAATACAAGAAGGCTGTCGATGCGGCTCCCGATAGACCGGGCACCCATATGCACATGGGAGATGCGTACTGGTACATCGGCAAGTGGCAGTCGGCGCAAACCGAGTTCAGGGCAGAGCTGAAGAACGATCCATACAATTGCATGGCGCACTGGAAGCTGGCCAATGCGATTCTCGAGGCCAACGATTCGAACGATGAAGCCTTGTCAGAGGCAAACTCGGCGGTCGAACGGTGTCCTGCGCTGATGCAGGCGCGCGTGGACCGTGCCCGCGCTTTGGTCAGGCTTGGTAGGCAGCCCGAGGCTTTGCCGGATCTGCTGATGGCCGAGAAGGACAGCCCTCGCGAACCGAGCATTCATTTCCTTCTGGCTAACGTCTATCGTTCTCAGGGCAAGAGCGCAGAGGCGCAGAAGGAGATGCAGACCTACGGGACGCTGCAACGTGAAGCCAGCGCGGCGGTGGCCGGACAGGCCAGCGATTCGAACGCAATTAAGAATGCTGCTCACTGAGGGTGGAGTGTGAGGATGCAATTGGGGAAGAACGCCCGCTTGCGCACGGCATTCTGCCTTTTCACGGCACTTGCGTCGTTGTCTGCTGCGAGCCAGGCTTCGATTGATTCTCTTGCGGCAGCACGCGCGCTATTGGATCAAGGGAAGCTTGCGGAATCAGAAGATATGGTGCGCAGTTTTCTAAAGGGCACTCCTGATTCTGCCGACGGACATTTTCTGTTGGGTTACGTTCTGTTTCGCGAGAAGAAGGCACGGGAATCCCTTGCGGAATACACTGCCGGGGCCAAGTTCCGGCGCCCGACCGCTGATGAGTTGAAGATCGTAGCTTCGGATTACGTTCTCCTGGATGATTTTGTTGATGCTGATAAGTGGTTCACCGAAGTCGTGGCCGAGGCTCCGAACGATGCGAACGCACATTATCTTCTCGGCAGGACCAAGTTCAATGAGAACGATTACCGAGGTGCGATTGCGAGCTTCGAACGGGCGTTGGCGCTGCGTCCCAGGGATGTCGAGGCGGAGAACAACATCGGACTCGCATGGCGAGAGTTGAATGACCTCGACAAGGCACAGGCGGCGTTTGAGACTGCGATTGAGTGGCAGGGAGCGGCACCCGTCGATGCACAGCCGTTTCTGAATCTCGGGAAGCTGCTAGCCGATCGGCACCAGCCGGGAGACGCTGTTCCGTATTTGAAGCGTGCAGCCGAACTCGCGCCGAGTAATCCGACGATCCATGAGGAACTGAGCCACGCATACACGGCACAGCAAGATCTGACTCATGCGCAGGCCGAACTGGAGACAGCTATTGGATTGGCGCCAAACATCTCGAGCCTGCATTACCAACTTGGTCAGATCTACCGGAAGCAGGGAAAAACAGATCGGGCACAGAAAGAGTTCGAATTGACTGCAAAGCTGAGCGGGTCGCATTCGTCAGAGAAGACGCCGAATCCGCTTACGATCCGGGATCCGAATCAGCCTTAAGAGAAAGTCAGGCGTGAAGAGATTGAGGCGACGGGTTCTGCAGATCAGAAACTCGGCCACTCCGGATACGCTCGGCACCGTTGTAGAGGTTGAAGTGATCTGGCCTCAAGAAGCCGATGAGTGTGATGTCGAACTCGCGTGCTACCTGGACGGCGAGGCTCGATGGTGCTCCGACGGCGGCCACCATGGGGATACCGGCCATGAGCGCTTTTTGCAGCAGTTCGAAGCTGGCACGGCCGGAAAGCAGCAGAACACGCTCACGCAGGGGTAGCCTGTCCTTAAGCAGCGCCGCACCGATCAACTTATCCAGCGCGTTATGACGGCCTACATCTTCAGACACTGCTTCCAACGAGCCATCGCCTTTGAACAAAGCGGCCGCGTGCAGGCCGCCAGTTTGCTTGAAAAGGGCCTGTTGCAGGCGAAGCGACTCTGGCAGTCGGAACAGGGTCTCAGCATCGATCTTGAAAGCGTTCTTGATGCGCGGAGGGCAGAGCGTTTGAAGCGCTGCCAGTGACGCCTTTCCGCATATCCCGCAGCTAGAGGTTGTGTAGAAGTTCCTGCGCAAGGTGGCGGAGTTTACATGAACTTCAGGTGCGAGGTGCACGCAGACAGAATTCCGCGGAGGATCGTTCCCGTCCGACTCAGTCCTCTCATCCAAGTCGGCACCGTCCCGGATCACGCCTTCGGTATAGAGAAAGCCCGCGGCAAGCTCCCGATCGTGCCCTGGTGTTCGCATCGTGATCGAGATGGCGCTGTTTACGCGATGACTACGCGGGCCAAACTCGATTCGGATTTCGAGAGGCTCCTCGGTGGCCACAGTCTCGCGTATGGCCAAACGATCACCATTCTGAAAGCGCTCTACATTGATCGGACAGCTTGGAAGGTTGAGTTCAGCAGTGCCTGCATGGTTGGATTTGCTGTGAGTTAGCTCGGGATAATGAACGTCGGTCACGTCAAGTTCGATGAATTCGGCTCAGACGCGGTTATCCGGCTGCCGTGGTAAGCTGCCCAACAGTCGGTGCGATGAGTGCTGCCCTTGAGTTTCGAGACGTTTCCGTTGTGACCGCTAGCGGGCGGGCGCTGCTGCAGAGCGTTTCTATGGCCATTGAAGAGGGCTCCGTCACCGCCATTATCGGCCGAAGCGGATCGGGGAAGACAACTTTGCTCCGCACTGTCAATCGCATAATCGAGCCCGCCAGCGGCGAGGTGCTTGTGGCGGGATCCCCGGAGAGAGACGTCGTCGCGCTGCGCCGGAGGATGGGTTACGTCATTCAGGAGACGGGGCTGTTTCCGCACTTCACCGTGGAGCGCAATGTTGGAATTGTTCTCGAGGCAGAGGGCCATTCTATGGCTGAGCGCGCAGGCCGCACGCGTGAGTTGCTCCAACTCGTTGGCCTGGATGCGGCGACGTTCGGAGGGCGCTACCCGCATCAGCTTTCGGGTGGCCAACGTCAAAGAGTCGGGCTGGCGCGGGCCCTTGCGGCGAAGCCAAGAATTCTGTTGATGGACGAGCCGTTCGGCGCGCTCGATCCACTTACTCGAGCGGAGATGCAGGACATGCTTCGGGAACTCCTGGCGCGTGTGAAGACTACGGTTCTTCTCGTGACCCACGACCTTGATGAAGCGCTGTATCTCGCGGATCGCATTATCCTGCTGAGCGACGGGAAGGTCGTCGTAGATGTGCCGCGCCATGAATTCCTGAATTCAGACCATCCTGAGGTTATCTCGTATGCACGAGCTTTTCATCGCGGACAGACTCGCGTGGCGGGGGAGGTTCATTCGGCATGAGTGCGCCTTTTCTAGCGCAATATGGGAGCGAGATCGGAACGCTCACGCTGGAGCATCTTTGGCTCACCGGCGCGGCGATGCTCTTTGCGGCGGCGGTTGCGATTCCGGCTGGCATATGGCTAACGCGATCGCCGCGCTGGGCAAAGCCCGTGATCGGTGTGACGAACGTGCTGCAAACAATCCCGTCGCTTGCCATGTTTGGTTTTCTGTTGCCGCTGCCCTGGTTGGGAGAGCGCGCGGCTCGCATCGCGATCATTGCGCTTACGGCTTATGCACTGCTTCCAATTCTGCGCAACACTTACGCGGGTATTCGCGGTATCGATCCGACTCTAATGGAAGTCGCACGGGCGATTGGGCTCACCGATTTGCAGCGACTATTCAAGATTGAATTGCCGCTGGCAGCATCGTTCATCTTCGCCGGGCTGCGGACGGCAACTGTGACCTGCATCGGGATTGCGACGATTGCCGCTGCAGTGGGCGCCGGGGGACTTGGAGAGCTGATCTTTCGGGGCGTCGCTTCGGTAGATAATCGGCTCGTCCTGGCTGGAGCGGTTCCGTCAGCGTTGCTTGCACTGATCGCAGACGGGGCCCTGGGACTGCTGGAGAAGCGATTCAAAGTTCCCGCACCTGAGAGTGCGCGCTCATGAACCGGAGTCTTCTTGGCATTTGCGCTGCTGTGCTTGTGCTTTCTATGGTAAGTTGCTCGCCCCCGCGGTCGGATCATCCGGTCATCGGCGCGAAGAATTTCACGGAGCAGGTCATCCTTGGTGAGCTTCTAGCGCAGGAGATTGAAGCAGTGTCGGGCCTGAAGGTGGAAAGGCGGTTCTATCTCGCGGGAAGCTACATCTGCAACCAGGCGCTTGTTTCGGGTCGCATTGATGCGTATGTGGAGTACACGGGCACTGCTCTCACCGCAATCCTGAAACAACCAGTGAGTCGCGATCC
>Ga0207671_10001181_pt1 | contig 31078 bp, 29 predicted proteins | sample KBSC24metaG_FD_184352 | JGI IMG/M metagenome (GOLD analysis project Ga0207671, IMG submission 184352) | Corn rhizosphere microbial communities from Kellogg Biological Station, Michigan, USA - KBS C2-4 metaG (SPAdes) (version 2) | ecosystem: Host-associated > Plants > Roots > Rhizosphere > Soil...
CTACTTCGACCGGATGGGGATACCCCGGCTCTCATGACCTCAAACTCTCGAACCGCCGGGTGCGGGCCCGCATGCCCGGTGGTGTGGCAGGGGCGCCTCCTATTGCTGGGGGCCCCCTATGCCGATCAGGCCCGCTGGCGCGGGCTCCCCGACTGAACGCCCGCGGGTTGCCCACGCGCCCACCCGCAGGCCGTCGGCTGCCCACAAGCTCCACAGGGCTCCACCACCATTGGGCGGGTTCAGCAAGACAAAACAACAAACCCCGACACTCGTCAAGGTCTCATCGGCCTCGCTCCCGGAGGTGTAAACACGTCGACTCCCAGTGGCTCAGTTTTCGGTCGGCGGCTACACCTGGGCTTTGCCAAGGAGTCGATGTGAAGTACGCGTGGATCGAGCGGCATCGACTCGACTACCCCGTGGGGCTGATGTGCGAGCTGTTGTCGGTGTCGCGCAGCGGGCTGCATGCGGCGCGCGTGCGCGCGCCCCCGCACGGGCTCTATTTCCAAGTCAACTACACGTGCAAGGGAAAGAGCAGCAGCAAGTTCGTCAAGAAAAAGAGACTTGCCTGAAGTGCACAGCAATTGGCGACTGATTATGAAGCTCCTGACGGATCAGTGGATCGAGCTGGCGATCGGGCTATAAACCCTCCAGCTCAGAACTTGGCACTCTCCGCAGTTCACCGCAACGGCAGGTAAAGATCGAGCGCGGCCTCGCGCTCTGGGATGTCGGGGAAATAGGTAAGGCGCTTGAAGAAGATCGGATGCTCGCGCGGGTCCTCAGCACTGTCCGGCAGCCAGCGCTCTCGCAGGAACCGGATCGAGTCGACGAGCGTATCTTCCGAGCCGTGGTGCCGGAGCACCGCGCAACGGCCTTCGGGAATGACCTTACCGGCAATCTCGGGAAAGCTCGACCCGAACGTGCGGTCCGTGGCCACGCACAGGTCGACGCGACGATACCAGGGGGATGGCGGCGCCGGGTCGTCGTGGATGACGTTGAATGTCGCATGGAGGGTAGGCGGCAATCCCACATCCTTGCGCCAGGCGATGAACTTCCGAAGCGTGTCGCCGATGAATCGCAGGTCGCCGCGATGTTCCATCACCGCAACCTGCGTGGCCTCGAACTTCTCGATGCGGACCTGCCGATCCTGCGTCGTGTAGGCCAGACGTATGCGCACAAGAGGCTCGTAGACGGCGTGCCACCGCTCCCATTGAGGCTGCCGGCGGAACTCGATCGGCGATTGACCGAACCGCCTTTCGAAGGCCTGCGACAACGCTTCGAGTCCGGCGTAGCCACTCTCCGCCACGACGTCGGCCGGATCGACCTGGCCGCGGTAAGCCATATAGAAGGAAACTCGCTTCAACCGATTGAGCTCGACATAGTCCTGCAGTTCGATGCCGAGCGCCTCCGCAAACAACCTATCAAACGCCCTGCCTCGCCATCCGCTGGCTTCCGCAACGACGTCAGGCGAAAGACCCTGCTCCAGATGCTCGTCGATGTATCGGAGCGCCGCCCGAAGCGCTTCGCTCGTACTACTGGCGCTGGCCGCGGCATTGTTTGCCACTGCGTCCGACCCGGCTTCGACCGCGCCGGTGGTCTCGTCCATACCGTCCTTTCACTTGCGAGTCGATGCACCCGGCCGAGACGCCAAGCCTTCAGATGAAGGGGTGCCCAGGCCGCTGTCCCAACAGAAGCTGTCCGCATGCCTGCAACGTGGTTTCCTGTGCCTCGACGTGCTGGCTCATCGTCGTGATGTCGCGCAACAGGCGATCCATCGGTGACCTCTCGCGATAGATGGCGCTGCCTCCGACGAGGTCGTAGAGGCGCGTCACGACGGCACGCGCTGCGCGGAAGGCGCCAAAGCGCGCCAGCACGACGGCGGCGCGTTCGTCGGGCAGTGGCGACTCGCCCTTCGTCAGGCGATCCCATTGAGCCTCGAGACTCGCGTAGACGGCGTGGCGGGCCGCGGACAGTTCCAGCGCCGCCTCTGCGATCGCGACTTGGACCCGGTAGCTCTCTGGCCATGGTGTCTTGCTCTGCCGCTCGACCCGATGCGGTGCAATCCCGCGCACGTGATCGAGCGCGGCCCGTGCAACGCCGAGCGGCACGCCGGCCATCTTCCGCAACACGGCATCGGGCGCTTGGTACAGTGGGCCGGGACGACGCGGCTCCGAGAAGAGGAACGAATGGCTCTCAGGGATGAAGAGCTCGGTCGCCACGTAGTCGCAGCTGCCGCTGCCGGCGAGGCCCGTCGTGAACCAGGTGTCTTCGATCCGGAACTGCTCCGGACGCGCCAGCATGATCCGCCAATGGACCGGCAGAGGCCCCGTTGACGGCTCGGGCACACCGCCGCTATGCACGATGCAGCCTGCCACCATCCAGTCGCTGTGCGTGCACCCGCTCGCGAAGCGCCAGCGGCCGCTGATCGTGAACCCTCCCGAGACGCGCTCCGCCTTGCCTTCCGGCGCGAGCCAGCCGGCGGTGACCATGTCGAGCCGCGGGAACATCTCCCGCGCGCGCTCTTCATCCAGATAGCCCGAATAAAAACCGGAATCGCAGCCAATCATCGCGCACCACGCGGCGGATGCATCGCCCGTCGCCAGTTCCTCGATGACCTCAGTTTGCTGCATTGGGTCCATTTCCGGGCCGTCCCAGGCGCGTGGCATCGCCATCCGGAAAACGCCGGTCTGCCTGAGAATGTCCACGACCGCAGGGGGAAGGTGCCGGGCGCACTCGATCTCGACGCCCTGTTCGCGAAGCAGGGGCACTGCGACCCTTGCCCGAGCCAGGATGTCTTTCGCGGTCAAGCGTTCGCCGCCTCGCGCGAATGGACGGGAGCGCACAGACCCGAACGCCGAGTCCGGCTCCATCAGCGCGAGGTCTTGCTGTGCTTGCGTCGTATCGTTCGTCATGTTCGATCTCCTCCAACGGTGACGATCCGCTCGGCACGGCGGACCGTCCGGCCAGGATGCACTTCCACGACCCGGCGGCCCGAGGTCGCTGGTGCCGCCGCTGCGGACACCGGAGCCCGGTGTTCAGTGCTCAGAACCGGCCCGGGCGCCAGCCACCAGCGGGCACCGTCATCGTGAACGCACCGCAACTGAAGCTCAGCCCGAAGGCTACCAGCAGCGCTTCACCGGCCGGCCGTTCGACATCCTCGGCCAACATCAACGGCACCGAGCAGCCAATCGTGTTGCCGTAGTTGCGCAACACCGCGTACGACGACGCCATCTGAGGGCCGTCGGAGAGGACTCCGAAGGTCTCGCAGAGTTTGTCCAGGATGCGGTGGCTTCCGGTGTGCAGCAGCAGTGCCGTGGCCTCGCCCGCCTTGGCCAGGCGGCAATCGTCCCGGGCCAGCAGCGCCTGCACGGTCTGCGACGTATAGAACGCGCCACGCGGGGTGACGTCGGCGCTCAGCGTGTACAGACGGCGCCCCTGCACGATCGGCAAGTCGGAACCACCATCCGGCACGGTGCCGAGTTCCGTATCCTCGGGCCGTTCGTTCGTGAGATGGACCACCGGTCCGAACGTCGGGCCTACGCCCTCGGCTCCCAAGACCATCGCGACCGCAGCGTCCCCGAACAGGAAGCCGTGCATGACGTTGACCGTGTCCTGACGCCGCAACGGGTCGATCTCGCTGAAGTGCTGATACGTGCCTGGTAGCGGTGGCGACAACGGAGTGATTGCATCCATGAAGCACGCCAGCACGCGTTTGCCCGGGTTCACGGTCAGGTACCATCGCGCGGCTTCGACCACCTTGGCGATTGCGGAGCAGCCCATATAGCTCACGCTCAACGTTGCCACGTCACGCGGGATCTCCGGCATCAGCGCCAGCAAGTCACACACCATGCTGGGCAACAAGCGCGCCGGGCTGCTGGTCACCCCGAGCACGAGGCCGATTTTTCCCGGATCGATGTCCGCACGTTCGAGACAGCTCCGTGCCGCCTGCGCCGCCAGCGTGCTCGCGGGCACCGCAAGTTCTGGAGCCGCTCCGCCGAACAGCACGTCGGGGAAGTTCCTCAGCACCGAGTAGCGCGACTCGACACCCAAGCTGCCCAGCATGAGACGAAGCTTGTCGGAAAGGCGGTCGCCGGCCGCACTCAATAACTCTTCGGTCGTAGAACAACTCGGCGGTAGCTGAGCCGCGATGGACTGGAGGACGGGGTCTATTGAACTCACGAGTGCTCCTTCATCTGCATCGGATGTGGCGCGTTGACGCCGCGTGGCATGAGGGGAAGCTAAGAGGCTGCCCGTCCGACCGCTCCCCAATAAAGCGAAGAGACGATTTGGTTTGCGAAGTGATTTCGAAGCCAACCGCAATTCGCACCGGTGAATGGCCGAAATCGCTTCGCACGCTTGACCGCCGCTTCGCAACCCCGGCCGCCGACTCAGCGGCCCGATGCAGAAGATGCAGCATCCTTTTTGATGAATTCGCGCCCATGAAAACCACGGATTTGCAGGCCCGGAAGTCGCTCATCACCATGCTCGGCTCGTATGCGCCGGTGCTCAATGCCATCGGGGCAGCGGCGCGATTCGGCCTGCCGGACCTGCTGGCGGCCGGGCCGCAGAAGGTCGAAGCGCTGAGCGCGGCCGCAGGCTGCCAGCCGGAGATGCTGCAACGCATGCTGCGTGTGCTCGCCGGCGAAGGCATCTTCGCGCGCGAGGCCGACGGCCGCTGGCGCAACACTCCCTTGAGTCAGGCGCTGCGCAAGGACGTGGCAGGCTCGCTGCGCGGCTATGCCTTGATGCAGAGCCTGCCGCTGTTCAGCCGCACCTACGAGTCGCTGGGCGACTCGGTGCGCAGCGGCAAGCCGTCTTTTCCGCTGGCATTCGGCAAGTCCTTCTTCGAGTACCTGGGCGCCGACGCCGAGACGCGCCAGGTCTTTGCCGACAGCATGAGTTCGCTCTCGTCGGCCTTCCTGGACGAAACGCTGGCGGTCTACGACTTCACGCGCTGCCGGCGCATTGCCGACATCGGCGGCGGCCACGGCACATTTCTGCGCGGCATCCTGGACAGAAGCCCGGGCAGCACCGGGGTGCTCTTCGACCTGCCCGAAACCATCGAGGCGGTGAAAGCCGCGCAGCCCCAAGCGCCGAACCCGCGCCTCGAACTGCAGGCTGGCGACTTCTTTCAATCGGCGCCGCAAGGCTGCGACCTGTACGTGCTGCGGCACATCATCCACGACTGGTCGGACGCCGAGTCGGTGGCGATCCTGAGCGCCTGCCGGCGTGAGATGGCGCCGCATGCGCGCCTGCTGGTGGTCGAAATGCTGCTGCCCGAGGCCGAGAACCAGCGCGACTATTCCAGGTTCATGGACATGGCCATGCTGGCATTCCTGAGCGGACGTGAGCGCACCCTGACCGAGTACTCGGCGCTGTTCGACGCGGCCGGCCTGCGGCTGTCGGAGGCGATCGCCACCAGCGGCTTGTTCACCGTGCTCGAGGCCGCTGTCGCGCCGGATTGAGCTTCAGCGCAGCGCTGTCTGGCGTGAGAACGGGCATGAGCGAAAGACTCTCAGCTTGTAGAGCTCCTCTTGCTGCGGCGACAGCGCCACGCCGGGGGATGCGCTAGTGTCGTGAGTTAGAAGTTCGTTGAACTAGTGAACACCGCTGAAATCGGTCGTGTACCGTGTGCACACGACGAGGCGACGATGCGTGGACGACCCAAGGCGCAACTGGTGTTGAGCGACGACGAGCGTGAGCAGCCCACTGCACTGACGCTGCGGCGCAAGACCGCGCAGGCGTTGGCACTGCGAGCACGCATTGTTTTGGCCTGTGCCGAAGGCGTCGACAACAAGAGCGTCGCGGGCCGGCAGCGCGTGACGCCGCAGACCGTCTCGAAGTGGCGCGCCCGATTCGTCGAACATCGGCTGGACGGCCTGCTCGATGCTCCGCGCCCTGGTGCGCCGCGCACGATCGAAGACACGCCAGTGGACGCCGTCATCGCCAAGACGCTGGAGACCGTTGCTGAAGGCGCGACGCACAGGAGCACGCGGATCATGGCGCGCGAAGCGGGCTTGTCGCAGACGGCCGTCTCGCGCATCTGGCGCGCCTTCGGACTGCAACCGCACAGCCAAGATACCTTCACAAGCTCTCCAGCGACCCCTTCTTCGTCGAGAAGGTGCGCGACATCGTCGGGCTGTACAGTAACCGTCCGGTCTGCCTTTCAATTACCCACAAGTTCTCGGGCAATGCGTATTCCGAGGACGATGTCGTTGAGCCGCGTGAGTCCTCTCCAGACCGCCATGTTGCCCGGGGGCGGGTCAGTCTTGCGCGCCAAGTAGCCACCAAGCTTCGCCAGCTTCGTGAGGTACCGGGATAGCGTCTTCTGCTGCGGAACCCAAACTTCCCTGTCCGGCTGCAGGCGGTCCAACGCCTCGATCTCCCAGCCTGTGAACGCATGCTCTGCGCTGCTGTCGGGGTCAGCCCTGTTGAGCATCGTCATCCAGAAGATCCGCCAACTCACGATGCAGTAGATCGCAATCAGGTTGGTCAGCCGATCGGCAGTTCTCAGCCGCGAGTCCTCCGCTCGGCAGCCAGATTTCAGGATCTTCCAGCGCATCGCGTACCAGTTGATCTTCTCGATGGCGTCGGCCTTCGAGCGAACCGCCAGGTTCGTGATGAGATTCCACTCCAAGGGCTGTCGGTGCGGCGGCGCACCGCGCTCTTGCACGTGAAGGACGGTCAGATCCGATGCCGGGTAGTTCTTCTGCTTACCAATGGGCGGCAATACCCGGATTCGGCGGTACCTGATTTCCAACTGCGCCTCGCACCGTTCACCGTGGGCATCTCTGAACTCGATTCGATGCAGGCCTTGGACGCGAACCTCTGCCATCTCGTCGGCGATCGTGTGGCCACCATCTCCGGCCAAGCGGTCGACGCACATCCTGACCAGGAAATTCGTTCCGAGTTCCTGTGCCGTGCAGAACAGCTCGTAGATGTCGCTCTCCCTGTCGCGACCGTGAACATGAGTTGCCGATCAGTGAGCGTCTAGCCGAGCCATCTTCAAACCCGAACGCGACAGGCGTGAAGATGGCTCGGCTGGACGCTCACACTTAAGCGGCTATTGGCGCGAATGACTTTACGGCGCCGCTTCGTGTTGATGGACACATTTTCGCCAGGGCAACGCATCCAGAGCCGTCTCTGATCATCATGATTCTCCAAAGCGCGAAAGCGCGATGTCTGGGTCGCTCAATCCGGAAATATCGCCATGATCCTTCTCGCACCCATCCTCGTAGACGCCATGGTAAACGTGGCAGCGACTGAATCGTTCCTTTCCGTCCAGATGTCGCTTGACGTTCCAATGTGAAAGGTCACGCGCGCATTCACTGGCCGACATGGAACTGGCTTCCCCATGCTCTCCTTACGTTCACTGCGTTTTCGCATTCGCGACACCGCCCCCGATCATGACCAGCGCACGGAGCACGAATCTCATGAACACGTGGCAACCATTGACAGCCCACTTCGGCGTACGGATCGAAGGGCCCGATCTCCGCAGCCGGGCGATGGCCGACGAGTGGCCTGTCATTCAGGAACTGTTCAATCAGCGTGGCCTTGTGGTGTTTCGAGACCAGCACCTGGACCCGGGAGACCTCGTCGCATGGAGCTTGCGCTTCGGTGACCTTCGCATCGACAGCGACACGCAGTACCTGCTCGACGGCCACCCGGAGGTGCTGGTCATCGGCAATCTGGTCGTCGACGGCGTGACGCGATCGTTGTTCGTCAACGGCGCGGAAGAGTGGCATTTCGACGGCTCGTACATGGCCGAGCCGAGCCTGGGCTCGCTGTTCTATGCCGTGGAGGTGCCCCCCGAAGGGGGCGACACCTTGTTCGCCGACATGGTCGCTGCCTACGAGGCACTCGACGACGACACCAAGCGCCTCATCGAGGACCGTGTCGCGGTGCATTCGTGGGAGATCGTGCACGACCGGCTGGCGAAGCAGGATCCGACGCGTCCGGCGCTGACCGACGAGGACCGCGTGCGCTTCCCGCCTGTGGGGCACCGCCTGGTGCAGCGCCACCCGGAAACCGGGAGGAAATGCTTGCGGGTGTGTGCCGACTCCGTCAGCTACGTCGAGGGCCTGAGCGTCGACGAGGGTCTGGCTCTGGTAGAGCGGCTGATGCGGCACGCGATCGACCCGCGCTTCATATACCGCCATCGATGGCGCAAGGGCGACCTCATCGCATTCGACAACCGCCGCTTGCTTCACACAGCCACGGTGTTCGACACACGAAAGTACCTGCGCGTCATGCATCGCACGACCATCGTGGGACACACGTGGGACACACCCGGTCCGCGATGCACTGATCAGTCTGAACCCACGATGACCTCCAAGCAAGGAGCATGACTCACATGATCACCATTGGAATCAACAGCGTCTACCACGAATCGGCCGCCGCTATCGCCGTCAACGGCAGGCTTGTCGCTGCCGTCGAAGAGGAGCGTTTCAATCGACGCAAGCATGGCAAGCCGGCAGAAGTGGGCAATGCCCATCTTTTGCCGATCGAGGCCATTCGTTTCTGCCTGGACCAGGCGTGCGCACGCCCCGCCGATGTCGACGCGATCGCCTATTCGTTCGACCCGGCGGGACGGGCTCGTGAGTTCCATGTCGATGCCTTGGCAATGCCCGGCGACTGGGGCTCCAACGAGGGAGAGCAGGCATTTCGAGAGAGCTTGGACAAGGTGCGGGCGGCCGTCGGGATCGCCTTCGGGAACGGCTGGGATGACAGGCTGCAGTGGGTGCCACACCACTTGGCGCATGCCGCCTCGGCGTTCTACCCGTCCGGCTTCGACGAGGCTGCCGTGCTGGTGGTGGACGGTATTGCCGAGGACGCCAGCACATGGCTGGGCTACGCGCAGACGGGCAAGCCCATGCAGGCGCTGGCCGAGATCCACTATCCGAACTCGATCGGCTTCCTGTGGGAAAAGCTCAGCAAGTACCTGGGATTCTCCGAATACGATGGCTGCAAAGTGATGGGGTTGGCGGCCTACGGAAAATCATCACGCATCCGGCGTTCCTTTACTCGCCTGGCCCAGGTCGACTCCGAAGGCTTCAGCGTCGACGCCTCGCTCGCCCAGTTCCGGCTCGACAGCTTCGAGGGGCTCGAGTCGCTCTTCGGAAAGCGGCGTCGTTTCGACGAGCCTGTCCTGCAATGCCACAAGGACATCGCCGCTGCGCTGCAGGAATTTACCGACGCGGCTGTCCTGACGCTGGCGCGCCGGTTGCATGGCATGACGGGGTCGTCGAATCTGTGCCTGGCAGGTGGCGTGGCGCTGAACTGCGTCACCAATCAGCACGTCAAGGAACGGGGGCCGTATCACAACGTCTTCGTGCCGCCGGCACCGCACGACGCCGGCACGGCCGTCGGGGCGGCGCTGCTGCTGCAGCCCGCGCCGGCAACGGAGCACATGCCGGCGCAAGCCTATTTGGGCCCCGAGTTCGCGTCGCAAGAGATCCTCAAGGCGATCGATCAGGCAGGCCTGACAGCGCAGCACACCTCCAACGTGGCGCAAGAGACCGCGCGGATGCTGGCATCGGGGGCTGTGGTCGGCTGGTTCCAGGGCCGCATGGAATTCGGCCCGCGGGCGCTCGGCAATCGCTCGCTGCTCGGCGACCCGCGAAACCCACGCCTGCGCGATCTGCTCAACCAGAAGGTGAAGCATCGCGAAGACTTTCGGCCCTTCGCGCCCAGTGTGCTTGCCGAGCATGCCCAAGAGTGGTTCGAGCTCGGTCGCGACTCTGACAGCATGGGCTTCATGCTCTACGCTTGCGGCGTACGCCACTCGAAGAGGAACCGCATCCCGGCCGTTCTTCATCAGGATGACTCCGCCCGTGTGCAAGTGGTGGAGCAGACCGCCCATCCACGCTACCACGAGTTGTTGACGGCCTTCTACGGCCTGACCGGTGTGCCGATACTGCTCAACACCTCGTTCAACGACAGCGAGCCGATCGTGTGCACACCGGCAGACGCGTTGTCGACCTTCATGCGCACGCGCATCGACGCCGTCGTGCTGGGCGACTTCATCGTGAGGCGAACGAACTGACTGGGAGGCGACCATGGGCCATCGCGACGGTTCGCTCCGATCTTGCGACGCAGCTTCGACGTGGACAGAGGCCGACGTGGTCGCCTTGATGGACCAGCTCGATCCACCAGGGGTCGGGTCGACTTGCGATTGCTTTCAGCAGCAACGACGCCTGTGCAGGTCGTTCGCGGCGGGGGCCGCCTTGATGCAGGACGAACGGTTGCCGCCGGCAGGCGGTTGCCTGGCCGCCGCGTCCCTCCAGACAGCGCGTGCGCTGCTCAAGAATCGCGCCGCAAGCCAACACTGTCGTATGTGGCACGCCTTCATCGCCGGGAGCTTGTGGAGCCAACGGCAAACCCATCATGGCAGCGGTGGGTGGCGCTGCGGACTGGGATCGTGCAATACGCGAGCCAATCGCTTCACCAGCCGCGACTTGGACTTCGCCGTGGTGACTACCACCTGGATCACGCTCGACGCCGAACTGCTGGAGATCCAGGCATCTCTGCAGCAGGCCGCCGAGAAGGCCCCTCTGCCGCACGGCATCGAGCACATGCCATCGTTGGATCGATACGTCCATTGAGGCTCGGTACGGTCGGTCCAGGCCGCGGCCGCCTCCCATGCCGACGAACTGGTCATGGCAGCCCAGCACTGGCTCTTCGACCGCCGCATCCTCATCCCCGGCGATCGGCAGCTGCAGGACTGCGCGCGCGACGCCTTCGCGAGCTACGAAGCGCAGATGCTGGCGGTCGTCGCTGCAGCCGTCCGGCGCCAACCTTGCGCCGCTGCGCGGAATCCGTCCACAGCGCCCGCAAAGGTGCGGCAACCTACCTCGCATGGCTGAAGGTTCCATCCCGACGGCATGGCCCCACGACGCTTGCCGAAACTCTCGAGAAGGTCCGCTACCTGAAGACGCTCGGCGTCCACGAGTGGCAGTTCGACTGCATCTCTCTGCCCCAGCAGCGCGCTTACGCGCAGAAGGTGCAGAGTCGCGGCGTCCGACCAAGACCAAGGAACTACTGCAAGCCACCCAGACGCTGGAAATGGTGTGCTTTCTGCGCATGAGCCTGCTCGAGCTCACCGACATCGCGACGCACCAGTCCAGTCGGCGCAGCCAGCAACTGGTCCGGCGCGCCGTAGACGGTGGACGCTTTCATCTTGGCGTCGCCGGGCAAGACGGAGCACTCTTCATGAACGACTGGATCACGATGGGCCGCAGTTGGCGCCGTTGCGCCAGCTTTGATGCGGACCGAACTCTCCGTAGTTGCTCGAGAGGATCAGGCCGAATCTTGACCTGGATGGTCGCAACCACCGCGACGTTCCGCGCTCATGCCGATCCCGGCGAAGGCCTTCGCGCCTGGATCGACAGTTCGCCGGAAGCACGCTGACCACAGCGACGCTCGCCGGTTCGTCATTGCAAACCCCATTCAGGAGCGGCGCATCCGTCCTCAAGGCGCCGGCCGTCGGGCTACTGGGCGACTACTACTTCTCCAGGTCTGCAGCCCCGCAGACTCGTGCTGATGGCATGCGCGCAACCAGCGGACTGCTTGTCACTTGGGGACCCTCCGCGTTGCTACCCATCCTGGCAAACGGAACACCACGGGGATGGGCCTTCAACCGGGATCGCCGCAGCCCGGGCGTCTACCCCGACATCGTTGCCACCGACGCGGACGGTGCACCCACCGTGCCGTATGTCGGGCTTGGCTATGGCGGCGTGTCTATGAGCGGTAGCTGGGGGTTCAGCGCCGAGATCGGCATAGTGATCTCGGGCCCGCGCTCGTCGACCAAGCTCGGACGCGCCGATGGCGGCATTCAAGCCGGCGCCGAGCGGCCGCAGCGGATGCGACTGTCGCCTCTGGTGCAAATGAGCATTTCCAACTCGTTTTGACAGCGGCGGACCATGCCGGCTGCCGCCGGGCGGCAGCGAACAACAGTCTCAACCTCGCACCGCACCACGATGTGTTGCCTATCACTGCAGCGCCACCACCTGGGGTGAACGACGACGATCCCAGGGCCCGCGTGATGCCTGCCCAACGCCATCCGCCGGGTCTGTCAGACGCTCGGCCTTGCCACTTTCCCCCGCCGGCCTCCTATAGCTCGAAGCCACGGACTGCGAGCCTGATTCCTCCGAACCGGCCGCGATCAAGCGCGTACGCGAGGCCTTATTATTAGGGTCCGTTCGGCGGACAACTTGCACATTGCGCTCTGCCCTCGTCGCTGGCCCTCGGCCGCGAAGTCAGCCATCCGTTCATGGCACGGCTCATCGTTGTGCCAAGGCTGCCAAGGAGGTGGGCGACCGTCGATCTGCCGGTCTCACATGCAGAACTGCCGCTGGCCAGCGCGGCACCACCGACCACCGGCACAGACCACCTTGACAGCGCACGGCTCGGCGCGCCGCGGGGTGGCTGCAGGCTTCCGCGCCACCGGCGCATATGCAAATTCGATCTCATTCGTTGTTCAGCGATTGGGGTGCACCATAAGGTTGGTGCGATGAAGTTGTCCGATCTCCTGCGTCCCCGGGCCTATGCGCGGTCCGAGCACAGCGAAACGGCCTGCACTCAGAAGGGTTCCTCAGGCAAGCCGTTGGAGCATCCACTTGGGCTGCGGCCGAGGATCAAGCACGCTGTCTTCGCACGCGAGGTCGACTTCAACGCCTTCGTACCCGGCCTCGGCGGCAGCGTTGAGCGACCGGTGCGGGTGTCGCCCGAGCCCTCGAAGGTCGAGGTGCCGACCGACGAGACCTCACGTCTGCAGACGCTGTCGGAGCAGGCCAAGGGGCTGCCGGAACAGTTGCCGGTGAAGTCCCCCTCGCCATGGCAACGGCCGGCCCGTACGAAGCTGAGCCAGCTCGCAACCTCCATCGTGCCGTGGCTGAAGCCCCGCCCATTGAGGGAAAAGGCCACGGTACACGAGCGGCCCACGTGGCCCGAAACGGCAGGGCAGGCGTCGGCGCTGGGCAGCGACCTGGCCGCGGCGCTGCGCCATTGCGAGGATGCCGATGCGGTGCTGCGCATCGCACGCGAGCAGCAGCAGGCCATGCGCCTGGCCAGACAGCAGGCCGATGGCAGCGTGGCGCTGCTCCTCGAAGAGCAACGGGCGGGCCGGGCGGTGGCTGCCGCCGAGGCGCGTCAGGCGCAGGCCTTGAAGGCCCTGCGCCACCTGACCGGCGCGGCTGGGCTCCAACACCTGGCTGCAAACGCTTTGGCGCAGCAACTGCTCGTCGACAAGGAGCGCTTCATGCTCGAGCGGCTCGACGACACGAAGCGCCAGCTGCATGGCGCGCGGACGCCCGCGGTGGACCACCTACGCCGTCTCCACGAGACCGAGCAGCGCCTGAGTGCGCTGCGGACGGACACGGGGAGGTCGCGTCCCGCCGTCGACCTGGCACGCGAAGACCATGCGAAGCTGCAGCATGCGGTCGAGCAGGCACGGGGCTCGTTGCGCGAAGCGCGGTCGGACACACCGGCGACAACCGAAGCCCAGGTGCGCCTGACGCGTCTGCGCACCCTGCAGCCCCAGGCGACCGGCCAGCACCGACAGCCCCCGCGCGAGGTCGCTGGACTTCAGGCTACCGCCACCAACGCGTCGTGCGAACATGAGGCGCTGAAGGCAGAGGCGCGGCAGGCCCGACGCCGCCTGCAAGTCACTGATTCCGGCCTGTCGGCCGTGCTGAAGGCCTCGATCGAGCTCTCGCGGTCTCCGCTCGACGCGACCGCGGCGCAAAGCATCTTCGAACGCCGGCAAGCGCAGGCACTGCAAGTCCAGGCCGGACGCCCGCGCGGCTTCGAGGCCGGCGAGGCGAGCCGGCAGTTCGGCCTACAGTTGCTGCAGACGGTGCGTCGGCGCCCGCACAATCTGTCCGCCGACGCCTTGCCGTCCATCGGGGTGATGGAGATCGCCTCCGACATGATGGCCGCCGTGTGCGGCGAAGATGCCGAACGCGCGCAGCGACTGCTGCACGCACTTCAGAGCCTGCCGGCCCGCCGGTGGATGGAGGACGTGGCCGACCTGGCCGACGGCGGAGCGGAAATCGAACCCACCGCCGCCGAGTCCGATGTGCGCAACCTGCTTCGGCTGGCCAGCATGGTGCCGCGCGGTGTGGAAGTCGTGCATCTGCTTGGCGATCCGGCCGACGCCGTGCCTTCTGGCGACGCCCTGCAAGCCATGCGCAGCTTCTGGTCAGCCGATGCAGCCCAGCGCGCGGAGACCGATCGCGACGTGCGGCGTTGGCTGGCGGGTGCCAAGCGGGCGGCCAGGCTGCGCTGGAGCGGTGAAGACATCGATGGCCTGCCCGAAGCGCAGAAGGCGGCCTACAACGCCGTGCGCAACGGCTGCCTGTCCAACGCGGCCAGCACGCCCTATGCGCGCCATGACGAGCGCATGAGAAAGGCGATGGACGAATGGATCGTCCGCGAGCAGCCGGCGGCCTCCCGGGCGCAGCGTGTGCTGGTGCCGAACCGGCGAAAGTCGCCCTTCACCGCGTCGGGCCTGAAGCGTGCGATGACCATCGCCGAGAGCTTCGGCATGGTGACCTCGCGAAGACTCGCCGACGATGGAGTCCAGCAGGCGGCTGGACGGCTGGCCGATTGGGCCGGCACCGACCTCGCGCGCGACCTCGGCGCGGCCGGTATCGACGTCCGCGAGGCGCGAGCCTTCGCCGCGGCGACGCAAGTACTGGCAGAGCGCGCCCAGCGGCATGAACACGCATCGCAGTGGCGCCTCGACTCGCACGAGGCGGCCGCGTTGCGCGCCGTGGCCTTCGATCACAAGCACCGCACGGCGGCCCATCCACGACGACTGCAAAAGCCGAACCGCCACCATGCGCTACCGCCGCTGTTCGAGGAACTGGCCGCCGGGAAAGCCGACGCGCTCGAGGCCCTGCGCGCGGTGGCCGACTGGCTCAAGCTCACGTTCGCCGACGCAGTGCCCGATGGGCGCGACGAGGCGCTGGCGCAGGACGCCGCGGTGCACGAGGCGAACGACATCGCGCGACAGAAGCACTTCCGCAGCAAAGAGGACGTGGTGCGCTACTTCGAGCCCATCCTGCTGAGGATGCAGCTGCGCGACAAGCTCAAACTCTCGGGCGGCGGCGTGATGGGGGGAGGCCTGCCATCGTTGCCGTACAGCGTGCCGTCGCCCGTGGTGTCGCCGGTTTTCTCGGCAGGCTGGTCGCGCAAGGACGAGGCCTTCTTCCAGGTCTTCATGCCCATCCTCGGCATGGAAATCTCGCTCGGCGGCCTCCGGGCCACCGGCCCCGAGGCCACCGTCGGCGTGGCCGCCGGCCCCAACCTGCCGGGCTTGGCCAAGCTGCAGGTCAGCGCCACCGAGAAGCTGAGCCGGCAGGAGCTGCACACCGAGGGCACCATACTCCGACTGCTCCGCCAGCGCGGCCGCGACGGCGAGATGCGCATCGAGATGCTCGGAATCTTGGACAGCTGGGTGCGATGGGATCAGGTGCATCCCCCCGGCAGCCCGCCATATTCAGGGCCGCTGGAGGCCGTGCTGGCGCGGCACCCGCAGGTGAGCCTGGGCGAGATCGAGGGCAGCAGCCTCACGCGCAGTTTCCTGTCCAAGGTGAGCGCCGGCGCCAACCTCAAGCTGCACGGCATTGACGGCCACACCTACAAGCTCGGTGTTGCTGGAGCAGCATCGCTAAAGACTGAGCGCATCGCTGAATTCCGCACCGAGCACGGCGGCCATGTGAGCGTGAAGTCCGACAAGGGCGACACCGCCCAGCAGAAGTTCTCGCTTGGCCTGCAGGTCAACTCGCTCACGCCAGCCAACCCGTCGGAGGTGCCGTTGGGACCCGGTGGCAGTCGCGGCGGCGTCAGCGGCGGCGGCGTGCCGGGCCAACTGGACTTGTCACGCGATCTGTACTGGAACCTCGAGAAGCATTCGGTCTCGCCTTTCACCATCGGCGGCAAACAGGACGCCGACCTCGACCGCCACTACAGCACGCCGAAGGACATGCTGGCCGAGATCCGCCGTCATCGAGTGGACTGGCTGGCGCGCTGCGTCGAGACGCTGGAGCCCGGCGCGCACGGCAACAAGGACACGCCAGCCAACCGCCAATTGGCCGAGGCATTGCTCCGCAGCTTCGAGGCTCGTGTCGAGGAGCTGGGACGCAATAGCCGGCTGTGCCAGTACAACGTCAACTACTCGATGCGTCCGCAGGCCTCGGCCTGGATCGACACCTTCCGCGCGCTCGAAGGGTTGGCGGTATTGCGCGGCGATGCCCAGGCCGCATCCGAGGCACGCGCCGCCTCGGATCGCGCCATGCAGCAGGACTCGACCTGGCGCCCGCTGATGTTGATCGTGCGCGAGAAGGGTCGTGACGTGCGGACCTATGGCTGGAACTTCGGGCTGCGACTCCAGCGCAGCATCGGTGTCGAAGGCCAGCGCACCGCAGCACAGTTCCCGCCGCCATAAACGCCAACCCATTCGGGTCGCTGGACAGCGTCGCTCAGCGCGGCGGATTGCGCTGGAAGGCGCAGGGTGCCCCCCTTACTCGGGTGCCCGTGGCCAGCGTCAGGCGTCTGCGCTTCGCAGGCACATCGCGCATTTCGCTCCCGCACTCATTCCGCGATGCGGCATGCGCCTAAGCTAAGCGCATGAATTCCCAGTGCGCCGACGTGAGCCCCACGCGCAATCCTAGCCCGTCCGAACGGACTGCCTCCATGCGACCTCTAGCTGTTCTGATCACTGCCTTGATGATGTCTTCGGTCATCACCATGCCGGCCTCCGCCGAGGCGCCGTTCTCGAACCGCAAGTTCGTGTACCGCGCCGACGGCAAGCGAGTGACGGAGGTGCTGCAGGACTTCGCCGCGGCGCAGTCGGTGCCGATCGTGATCGACGCGGGGGTCGACGGGACCGTCAATGCAGAGTTCAACAGCAGGCCCGTTGACTTTCTCTCGGCCATCAGCAAGAGCTACGGCCTGATCTGGTACTTCGATGGCGTGACCTTGTTCGTCTATCCGTCGCGCGCCATGAGCAGCAAGGTGTTCCGCATGCGCGGCTACGACCGCACGCAGGTCGCGGAGATGCTCAAGTCGCTCGGCCTCGGCGACGCGCGCTTCCCGCTGCGCTTCAACGAGGCCGACCAGACCCTGCTGGCTTACGGCCCGCCGCGCCACATCGAACTCGTGCAGACCGTGGTCGACACGCTCGAGAGCAGTTCGCGCGACAAGATCGGCAAGACGATCCAGATCGTGCCACTGAAGTATGCAGTGGCCTCCGACCGCATCTCCGGCCAGGCGCGGGTGCCGGGTCTCGTGACTACGCTCAACAACATGTTCGCCGGCGATACGCATGCGGCCGGCGGCGCAACCGAAGCAGCCGAGGACGCAGTGCGGCGCGCCCTGGGCCCGGTCGTCGGCACGGCCCAAAAGCAACGCAGCGCCGAGTTGAACTTCGGGATCAAGCCGCCCGACTCTTCGACCGGCGGCGCCAAAGACACGCTGCGCGACAGCACGGGCAGGCAGATCTCGCCCGAGAGTCCGGGAAATGGCGAAGACGATCGCACGCGCCCCTTCTTCCAGGCCTACGAGGCATCCAACGCCATCATCGTGCGCGGCCTGCCGGAGCGCATGAAGCAGTACGAGGCGCTGATCCAGCAACTGGACGTACCGCAGGACATGGTGGAGATCGAAGCCTCCATCATCGACGTGAGCACGGATGAGTTCAACTCGCTCGGCATCGAGTGGGACTTCACGCGCGCCGGCCGCAGCCAGATCTCGATCTCCCCCGGCAGCCCGGTCGATTCGTCCGGCAACAGCTCGAACTCGCTCGCCGGCACGAACAACATCACGACACTGGTCGCCGATGCAGGGCGCCAGCTCATCACCCGGATCCGCGCGCTGGAAGGGACCGGCAAGGCGCGCATCGTCGCGCGGCCGAAAGTGCTGGGTGCCGCCAACCGCATGGCCAGCATGATCGACAAACGCGTGGCCTCGGTTCGCGTGGCGGGCAACCTCGACGTGAACCTGTTCACCGTCGAGGCCGGCACGACGCTGCAGGTGATGCCGCAGATCCTGACCCAGGGCGACCAGCACGACCTGCGCCTGACCCTGTTCATCGAGGACGGCAGCTTCGAAGGCAACGTGGTCGACTCGGTGCCCATCATCAAGCGCACCGAGATCCGCACCGAAGCCACGATCCATGAAGGCGAAAGCCTGCTCATCGGCGGCATCTCGGTCGAGACGGACAGCAAGGGCCGCAGCGGCCTGCCGGGGCTTTCGCGCATTCCGCTGTTCGGGGCGCTGTTCCGGCACGACGAGGTGTCGAGCCAGCGCAGCGAGCGCATGTTCCTGATCACGCCCAAACTGGTCAACAGCTCTGTCGCCAAGGCAAGCCTGCCGGCCGCCACCGCCCCTGCCCTGCCGGCAAGTGCCGCCGCGATTCCGGCTCCATCCGCATCGGCCGCATCTGCAGCACCCGCGGCACCGCCCGCATCCGCCCCCTTGCCACCCCCGTCCTCGCAAGCCCCGCCTGCCGCGCCGGCAGACGACTGTCCTGCGCGCGCGCTCGGCCTGCCCGACACGCAGTGCCCCGCACCTTCGCCCACTCGCTGAATCGATGGAGGCCTCGCCATGAAACTCTTGCGCGTCCTCACTGGGAAGCATGTCGGCGCCTGCATCGAGCTGACGCCGGGCACGCACCGGGTCGGAGCCGATGGCGACTGCGACATCGCCCTCTCCGACTGGACCTTCGCGCCACTCCTGCTGCGCATCGACGACAAGTCGGTCAGCATCGAATGGTTGGCCGCCGAGGGCGAAGGCGCCGCGGCCCGGCAAACGCGGCCGCTCGTCGACTTCGAACCGCGCGAGTTCGACGGCACGGTACTTTGCGTGGGGCCCGCCGAAGCCGAATGGCCTTCGGACGTCGCACTGCTCGGCAGCGTGTTCGCCGCCACCCCGGCGCATGCCGCGCCTTGGGCGGCCGCGAAGACTCGCAAGCGGCGCTTCGCGATCTGGGGCGGCGTCGCCGCCCTCGTTGCCGCCGTCAGTTCGACGGCGATCTTCGCCACCGGTGCGAAGCCGCTGCCGCCGGGCCCTGCGACGATCGAGGCCGCACGGGCCGCCGTGCAGCGCGCGGCCGACACGGTGGCGCCGGGCCACTTGCAGGCAAGCACCCAACAGGCGCAGATCGTCGTCACCGGACTGGTCGAGTCGCCCGCCGAAGCCGAGGCCATGCATGCCGCCATCGACCGGGCGAGGGGTTCCTTCCCGGCGGTGCAGCGGTTTGCCGTCGCGACCAACATCATGGAGACGATCCGCGGCGCCGTGGGGCTGACCAACGCCACCGTCAAGCATGTCGGCAACGGCGTCTTCAGCGTCGTCGGCGAAGCCTCGGACATCAACGCCGCTCGCGCCGCGCTCGACCGCGTCGCAGTCGACCTGGCCCCGACGGTGAGCAAGATCGACGCGACGCTGGAGCAGACCCAAAGCGCCGAGACGCGGTTGCCGATCCTGTCGCGGCTGACGGCCGATGGCGTCTCGGTGGTGCAGACCCGCGACGGGGTCAAACACATCGTCGTCAACTCGGTCGAGCCGTCGGTGACCGTCGGTGACGTCCTCTCGCTCCCGGCGCCAACGCGCGCCTTCCCCTGATTCTTCTTCAGTACGAAGCAAGTACGCAGAATCCGACACGCCGACACCCACCAGGAGAGTTGACATGGACATCCAGAGCCTGAACCCGCCGATCGACCTGATCACCAACTTTCAGTCGCTGCAAACGGACGTGCAGGAAGATACCTCCGGGGAGAAGACGCGCCGACTCGTCACGTACTTGAAGGAGGCCGAAACGAAGAGCATCGCGATGAAGCTTCACACGCTGGACTACGAGGAGAAGGAATTCGCCAGACTCCTGCACGAGGCCTTCGGCGCGTCTTCGCGCATCGTCCTCGCCGCCTGGCAGAAGGCCCATGGTGCCGAACTTGATGTCTGACCCGTGCCGAAACGGCCGCCACCGCCGGAGATACGAATGAACTCTGTAGTCGACCTTGACTTGACCCGCGCCGAACCCTACGCCGCCGCATCTGCCGGCCCCTCCGCGCAGGCGGCGCTGCGCATTGCTATCGTTCGCCGCCTCGTAGCCGCCATGATGCTGGGCCAGATGCAGGGGCGGCACGATGATGCCGAGACCGTGTTCGCTGCGCTGGAGCAACTCCTAGGCGATGCGCGCGAACTGCGCATCAGCCTCGCCTTCGCCTCTGCGATCGGCGGCGACCTGGGCCCGGCACGGACGCTGCTCGCCGAGGGCGTGGACGACTGGCTCAAGCCCGAACTCGCGATGGTCTCGATTGCGCTCACGCTGAAGGCGGGCGGCGACCCCGAGTGGCTCTCCATCATCCAGCGGACGTTGGCAGTGAGCGTGGACGAAAGCACGCGCAGCTATGCCCAGCAGGTACTCGATACCGCCGGATCTTCGGAGCTCGCCTAGTCGCTCTGCGCAGCGGCCATGTGATCACGAATCGCCAAATATCAACAGCCAATCTCGAGTTTGAATTCACAAGGAACATAAATCATGAACATGCAAGTACATCAATCGACGGGCCCTCAATTTCAGGATGTCAGCGCCTACGTGAAGACGCCTGACACCGGCAACGACGTGAAGAGCAGGTGCGACGCGGCCAGCGGCGCCGTAGATGGTCAGCGTGCCCCGGGTTTCCGAATGAGTCCGAGCGAGATGGTGAATGAAGGAGGGAAGCTGGAGAAAATGGGACAGAAGATGGAGATGATGGGATTGCTGAAGGGGATGCTGGACAAGCTCAACGAGATGATGAAGAGCATGAACGGGACAAGCGGGGCAGACGAGGCAGACGAGGCAGACGGGACAGACGGGACGGACGAGGCACCAAAGGCGCTGAAGCCGACGTACGGGACGACGCTGCAGAGTCCGGAAGGTCCCCCGAAGCAGAGGCATAGTGCCGAGGGCTCTGACGATACGTCTCGGTCCCAGCACTCACCCTCGACTGCGAGCGAGTTACTCATGGCCATTGGACAGGGATTGCAGAAGCGTGGGCAGCTGATGGAGATGATGGGCGCGAGCAAGCTCGTGAATTCGATGCTGGAAAAGCTGGGAGGCCAGACGGCCGGGGCCGGCCAGACGGCTGGAGCGGGCCAGACGTCCGGGGCAGACCAGGTGCAGGAGATCCTGCAGCAGTTGCGAGAGTTGATGGACAAGTTGGCGAACTCGCCGGCTCTGGGCGATGCGGAGAAATCGCCGGCTCCACGCAGCGACTTGCAGCCATTGGTGGCTCTACCCGACGGCATTAAGCAGAAATGACCGCCTCTCGGCTAGAACAAGAGCCCATGAGTAACAGCCCGACACATCCACTCGACATTGCCCCGGAAAGAAGGACTAGCTCCCCATGGACACGGACACGCTGAACGCATCCATCAATCTGGTCGAAGACTTCCAGTCGCTGCATGCGACCATTGCCGAAGACCATGGCGGTGATCAGACGCGAAGCCTGATCGAGTATTTCAGGACGCCTGAAGCAAGGAGCCTGGCGCAGTCCTCGAATGCGCCGCTTCTACACGAGGCCATCGACGCATACTCGCGCATCGTCCTCGCCGCCTGGCAAGAGGCTCATGGTGCTGACCTTCGCGTCTGAGCGACTTTGCGCCGACATGGAGAAATGAATGAACGCCGCAGTTGACCCGCAGAAGCAGCAGCTCTCAGACGGTCTCGCGCCGCATGCAGGGAAGGCAATGGAGAGCATGCCCCGCCGCCGGGCTTGCGGATTGCGCGGAAAGCCCTTGGCGCAGCTGGCGGATCTAAAGCGCCGCATTTTTCTATTTGAAGTTGGAGCCATGGCAGCCGGCTTCTCGGAGAGCCGGTCACGGCTCCGCCATTTAGGCTGCTCTCTTGTTCTAATCATTGAAAGGAAAGACCATGACCAGTTCAGTAAGCTCCTACATCGATACCAAAACGACAGACATATACGCCAGCGGGGCCTCACGAGGAGTTGAAGGTGGCGTCGACGACAACCAGGAAGCGCAGGCTCAGGCTGCGAACAAGGGGGATCGAAATACCCTCAAGAATGGTGCCTCGCAGACAGCAGCCGACAATGCGACGTCGGCCGCGATTGCCCGCATGAACCACGCCCGCGAATTGCAGGACGCGATGAACTCGCTGATGAACGCTGGCGGCAAGTCGATTTCCAAGGCAGCGGGCTAACGCTGAAGGCGGCAGCCTGCGTCTTGGGCGACCAAGCTATGTTTCTTGCCTCGGGAGTTGACAGTCGGGGGTGCGTCCCGCACTCCCGACCCGGATAACGCCCGATTCCCGGCTCGACCCGATCTGAAACCGATAGCGCTCGAGAGATCACCATGACCACGCCACACCTTCCCCAGGCGCAACTCGACCTGTTCACTGTGCTCTTCATGCTCGGCAACAGCATTGGCTCCGAGCGCGACACGAGAGCCATTCTGGAACTCCTCAACAGAGTCCGTCCTGACCTTCCCTTGATCGCCGCATCGCTGGCGCGCCAGATCAATCTCTGCGGCGATTACCAGAGTTCGCGGCTGCTGCTCGAAGAAGCTGACCGCCAAGGCACCGCCCACCCGGTCGTGAAAGCCATGCTGGCCCTGACCCTCTTCTCGCAAGGTGACCGCCTGTGGGAAGCGTATGCCGGCGAAGTCAAGGCGATGGAGCCCGACGAAATCGCACTCGGCATCGTCAATGCAATGGAGAAAGTTCTCCGCGGCGAGTCTCACGCAGACGGCGACGCAGAGCCGTCGACGGAAAGTACTCCTGCCAATGCAGTGCTCTTCGACGTCGCAACGGATCAGCCATGGCACTTCGGCAGAGCCTGCTGAGTACTCGCGCCAAGCCCGTTTTTCAGCCGCCACTCATCCACTCGCAAAGCCACGCACCATGGACCCAATCGCTCCCATTGCCGCCACTGACCCGTTGCTCCACGCAGCCAGCACGACAGCGGACCCCGCCACGGGCCCCTCGATGGACGGCTTGCTCGACCGGTTCCAGTCGATGCTGTCGCAGCGTCCATCCGGCGGCGAGCACGTCGAGCCCGCCGACGGACCCAACATGCTGTCCCAAATTGCGAACCACCAGCAGGAATCGATGCATCGCACGCATGACGAGCTTGAAGCTTTGAAGGCGGGTCAATTCACCATGAACCCGGTGGAGTTGCAGATCAAGGGCATGGAGGTCAGCTCCCACATCGCCCAAGACACCTTCCGCATGGAAGTGGCGACCAGCTTCGCTAGCAGTTTGAACAAGAACCTGCAGACCCTGCTCAAGGGCGGCTCATGAACGCGCGGAGATCGCCATGAACCTTCGCCTCTCGTCCGCCGCGCGTCTGGCCGCGCTGCTGCTGATGCTCGCCGCGCTCGCGGGCTGCAAGCAGGACGTCTATTCCAAGCTGACCGAAAGCGACGCAAACGAGATGCTGGGTGTCCTGCTGAACGCCAACATCAACGCGTCCAAGGCGTCGCCCGACGGCAAGACCTGGAATGTCGCGGTCGATACCGACAGCATGGGTCCGGCGCTGGCATTGCTTCGCGCCAACGGCCTGCCCGCCCCGCGCCATGACAACCTGGGCGAGATATTCAAGAAGGACGGCCTGATCTCGACCCCGACCGAAGAGCGCGTGCGCTTCATCCACGGGGTTTCGGAAGAATTGGCGAGCACCCTCTCGTCGATCGACGGCGTGGTGTCCGCACGGGTTCACGTCGTGCTGCCGAACAACGACCCGCTGGCAGAGCAGGTGAAGCCTTCGAGCGCATCGGTGTTCATCAAACATCGAGCCGATGCCAATGTGGCGACGCTGATACCGATCGTGAAGAACCTCGTCATGCGCAGCGTCGAAGGCCTCACCTACGAGAACGTCAACGTGACGCTGGTCGCCGCTGCGCCGCTCGTGAGGAGCGCCGACCCCGCGGAAGCCATGCAGGCCCAAAACGGGCGCGCCAGTCCGGTTCAAGCGCTGGCCCTGCTTCTGCTTGCGGCTTTGGTGCTGGTGGGCGTCGGCACCGCACTGGTCGGACGGCTGCGGCCGCAATGGTTGCCCGAATGGCTGCCCGCACGGCTGCGCGCGCTCCTGGTTGGGCCCGCCGCCCGGGAGGCGCCGGTCGCCGCAACAGGCGGTGCGCCATGAATCACGCAGTCACGGTGAATGACAGCGATGCTGCGCTCGTCGGCCGGCTGCTACGCGAAGCCGGAGCGAAGGCCGCGGCGTTTGCCCAGCATCTGCACCCACATTGGTTGAACGCCGTCTGGCAAATCACCGGGCTGGAGCCGGCACGGCACGCCGCCGCCATCGCGCCACGGCGGCATGGTGCGCTGCTGCTCTCCGCCTACGGGCTAAAGTGGCCGGGCCTGGACGACTTCGGGCGCCGCGCGCATCGAATTTGCGTCCTCGGCCGACGCCCGACCTTGCAGTTGCTGGCCCTGCGCGCGCTGCTGCCGCGCCGCGACAGCGTGCGGCGCTCGGTCGGGCGCGAGGTGAGAAGCGCGCTGGTCGAGCACCTCGGCGAGGCGGCCTATGCCAGACTGCTCGACACCCCGCGGCGCGGCGTCTCGAACGGGCCGGCGCTGGAGGCCGCAGACCTCGATCTCGAGCGCCTGGCCGTCCACGGCTACCGCGCGCTCTGCGCCCAAGGCGCGTGGCAGTGTCGCAGCGCACTCGCGATCACGCGGCTCAGCCTGCCGCCCATGCCTGACACAGACGCCTGCACTGCCTCTGACGACGGCGCCGCACCGGATGAATCAGGCGAGGTCATCGAACATCTGCAGGACTACTTCCCGGAGTTGGCATGGTTGTTTGGTTCCGATATGGATCGTGCACTGTCGGCGTCAAAGATGGCCTCGTGCGCGCCGCCGACTTTGCTGAACTGAGTTCGCTGCTGGAGGCCGCCGAGGCGCTGGAAACCGAGCGCGAAAACGCCTTTGCCGAGGCACAGGAGCAGGTTGACGCAGCGCATGCCGAGGCCGAGTCGCGCGTCGCGGCCGCACTCGCCGAAGCGAAAGAGGCGGGCGAGCGTGGCTACCGCGAAGGGCTGGCCCTGGGCCGCGAAGAAGCCGCGGCGAACTGGGCCGCGTCGGCACTGCGCGACGGAGCATCGACGAAGCACCGCCTTTCGCGTCAGACAGACCGGCTGAGCACGATCGTCGCGCTGGCGGTGGAGCGCATCGTCGAGCACGAAGACCGGGCTGCCCTCTACCGCCAAGCACTGCGCACCATCCACAAGCTCTTGAAGGATGCCCCGATGCTGACCTTGCGGGTGTCCGAGTCCGAGCGCGACAGCGCTCAGCGAGCCATCGACAGCGTCAGCCTGCCCGGCAACGACGCGCCGCTGGTCGAACTGGTTGGCGATGCAACGCTCGCTCCCGGCAGCTGTGTGTTCGAGTCGGACATGGGCGTGGTCGATGCGAGCCTGGAGACTCAGCTCGCAGCGGTCAAACGGGCCATCGAGCGCGCTGCACGGGAGGTCATGACCTCACTGAACGCGGCGCGGGGGGGCATCGACACTGACTCCGATGCCAATGCCGACCACGACACTGACTCAGAGACCGATGTCGACCCTGAATCTGTAGCCAGCACCAAGGCCGATGCTGAAGCCAGCGTTACTGACCTGTCAGAGTGTGCAGACCTTTGAAGTGGTGATCAAGGCTGCGCGGCCTCCGTCGAGTTTGGGTTGGAGCAGCGGGTTCGCGCGGTTATCGCATGTTTCGCTTTCCGGGATCGTACGAACGCCTTTGGTGCTAGGGTGCAAGCAAGGGTAGCCGCTTGGGTACCCGCGAATTCGGGACTTCCTTGGAGCCATCTATGCGCGTCCGTTCGAACAGCGCCTCGCCGCCGACAATTCCCACCGACCAAAGCGGGCCACGCTCGGCATCGGCGACGCCTGAGACCAAGCAGATGCCGTCGACGGGCCTGCCATCGATGAGCTCAAACCTGCGCCGGAATGGCGGACAGCCTGTCCTTTCTGGATTTCGACCTCGCTCAGCGTCGGTGCCGAATCTGCGCACGACGCTCGGCGGCCTGGGCGGTAGCTTGAATTCGTCGGGAGCAAACCACCAGACAGAGCCTCCTACTACATTCAACGAATTGATGGAAGCCGGCGGAAGGTCGATTTCCGCGGCAGCGGCTGGCGGCAACGGTACGAGTTAGTTTCCTAATTTTTTGTGTCTGACGGGACTTCCGCCAGGAGACCTCGATATGCGCATCGATTCGAACAGCGAGTCAAAGTCAGTTTTACAAGCAGACTCAAATTCATCCCCGCAAGAGACCAGACAAGCGGCTGCGAAGTCGTTGCAGTCGACAACGGGCCTGTCATCGACGAAGCTGCATCCGCATGTCGCACAGACTGGCCAAGCTGGACTTCGCCGCTCTGCGTCGGCAGCGAATCTGCATGAGATGAGGGCAAGCCCCGAATCTTCGGAGTCATTTGCGGACGCCAAAGCTCGGCTCAAAAATCCACAGGGTCACACGACCCCGGAGGTGAATCCCGCATCTACCAAATCACATCAACTGCCCGCTTCATTGTCGGACGCCAAGGCCTTTCTCTCGGGGCTCGAGGTTCCACAAAGCCCCGCAGCTCAGGTGCCGACCGCAACCCGCCAGGCAAGTCCCGCATCTCCAAAAGCAGATCTCGCGAAGCCTGCTTTGTCGGAGGATGCCAAGACCATCGAGCGTCGGGTGACAGAGCAGATGAGGAGTCTTGCGGCTGACGCGCTCACTGGCTTCGAGTCCTATCCGAAGGAGTTGCGACCCAGCATGAGGATGATGGCCCTGAGCCTGGGGTTGGAGTACCGCGGCCCAGATCTTTCCGAAGCGCTCGATGTGGGACCGCTCGAGATCGGGGAGTTGACCGGCTTGGCAAAGCAGGCCGCCAGGGTGCTTCACACGTTGGCCGAGAGCGCCAAGCCGCGCTCGATGGAAAAGGCTCTGAGCGACGACAGGTCGTCTATACCGGCTCGCCTTCTCGCAATGGTCGAGCTGATGACACCGGTGATGGAGGCGCTGCGACACGCGCCCGTGAAGGACCTCAAGGATCCAACAGTATCCGCCTGCGTGGCTTCGTGCCAGGAGGCCCTTGAGCAACTCGACCCGGAAAATCTGACGGACGGGGAAAAATGCATCAGGACGCAAGTTGAAGCCGCTGTTTCGAAGGCCTTCTTCACGATCGAAGTTCGGTTGGAAATGAATAAGTCGACCAGCGGAACCCTGGACGAGGTGCTCACTCGGAGGGCCACAGATGCGGTCAAAGCCAAGGGCTTCCCGTTGTCGTTTGTGGATAATTTGAAGGGCGGCCTCAAATTTGAACTGCAACACCTCGTCCCCAGATGAGGTGTCAAGATGGAAGAACGCAGGAGCTACGGGCAGCTCAAGCCCGAGGAACGAGTAGTGATCGCGAGCCTGCGACTGCAGGGAGCGGGAGTTCGGCGGATAGCGAGGGTGATCGGCCGAGCGGCGTCGACGGTCAGTCGAGAGTTGCATCGCAACGCGCAGGCTGACGCTGGCTACGCGAGCGACGCGGCGCAGGCGGCGCATGCGCAACGCCGACGCGCGGCGCGGCGGGCTCGCAAGCTCGACGTGCACGGCGTGTCGTGGTCGGTGGTGTTGACGTTGCTGGACTGGAAGTGGTCGCCGCAGCAGATTGCCGCCACACTCGAGCGCGTGTTCCCCAACGAGCCCGAGCGCCACGTGTCCCACGAGACGATCTACACGGCCATCTACGCGCAGCCGCGAGGCGAACTGCGCCGCCAACTGATCTCCTGCCTGCGCCAGGGCAAGAGCACGCGCATGCCACGCAGCCGCGGCACGGACCGGCGCGGCCAGATTCCCGAGATGGTCAGCATCCATGTGCGGCCGCCCGAAGTGAACGACCGCGTGATGCCCGGGCATTGGGAAGGAGACTTCATCAAAGGCGCTGGCAACAAATCCTCGGTGGGCGTGCTGGTGGAGCGCACGAGCCGGCTTGTGCTGCTGGCGCGCATGGCCGATGCGACGGCCGAGTCGGCGCTGGCCGGGTTTACCGCCAAGCTCAACGCGATCGCCGCGCCGATGCGACAGAGCCTGACCTACGACCAGGGCAAGGAGATGGCGCGTCATCGCGAGCTGGCTGCGGCCACCGGGGTGCGGGTGTACTTCTGCGATCCGCACAGCCCGTGGCAGCGCGCCGGCTGCGAGAACACCAACGGGCTGCTGCGTCAGTACCTGCCCAAGGGCACGGACTTGTCGGTCTACACGCAAGACGAACTCGACGCCATCGCCGACAGCCTCAACACGCGACCGCGCCAGACGCTGAACTGGAGCACGCCGTTGCAGGTCTTCTCGCAGACTCTGGCCAACTCGCACGGCCTGGCCGACGGCGTCCACTGACCAACGACGCCCTCGCGGGCGGGCACGGCGTTTCGACTCGCGCAGTCGTGTCAAGGCTGGCCACAGGCCACCCGTCAGGGCTTGGCCTTGACTCGGCTGCGCGAGGCCCAACGCTCGCCGCCAGGCGTGAAGGACATGCACTCGATGGCCTTCACGCATGGTGGCAATTCGCGAATCCAAGCAGTCCACGACCACCCCGTAGACAATCGCCTTTGTCGGTGTTGCTGTTCACCTTTGAAACCGCCTGGTGTTTCCGAGACGGCGAAACATTCGGCCGAGTGTGCCGCGATTCGACAGCCGCAGCCAGACCGGGCGTCTTTCGCCTGATGACCTGCCGGTCCGGCCAGTAGAAGATGGACTCCGCTAGAATCCAACGTTTTTCGCGCCCCGCCCTCGCGATTCGCAAGGAATCTTGATGCCTTTGACTGAAGTTCTGAAAAATACGGCCGCGAAGCTGGGGTTCCACGTCGTACGCAATTACCAGAATCCCAATCACACACTGATGGGATTGAAACAATTCGACATCCGGACCGTGATTGATGTCGGTGCGAACTCAGGACAATTCGCGCGTTTCATCCGAGGTCATTTGCCCAGCGCTGCGATCCATTCTTTTGAACCCACTCCGCAAGCCTACGAAGCCTTGTTGGCGTGGGCTCGGCAAGACGGCAATGTCTTTCCTGTACAGATGGCATTGGGCGAAGCCTCCGGCACGATCGACATCAACCTGCACTCCGATCATTCAACCTCCTCGTCGCTGCTGCAAACGAGCGAGCACTGCGAGTCGCTTTATCCCTTCACCGCGCGTCAGGAGCGGATTTCCGTGCCGCTGGGTCGGCTGGACGACTATGTTGGTGCGCTTGTTTTGCCGCTGTCCGCCGGTATTTTGCTGAAGCTCGACGTGCAGGGTTTCGAGGCCCAGGTTCTACGCGGTGCCCCATTGCTGCTGCGACGTGTGGACGTCTGCATCGCGGAGGTGTCACTCGATGTTCTCTATATCGGGCAAAGCCGTTTCTCCGATATCTTTAACATCGTGGGCGGCGCGGGTCTGGAGTATGCCGGCAACCTGACACAAATGTATGGGGACGATGGTCACGTTATTTCGTTCGATGCAGTTTTCCTGCGAGCGCAGAAATTGGCCCAGCAATCTATCGCCTGAATTCGACCAGATCATGTTCTCGACCAAACTGGCCCGATTGGCCAATCAGTACCCCATGCTTCGCACTGCTTTGGCTCCGGCCATTCTGCTGCGCCGGCGCCTGCGTTATGTGGATCAAACTGAAATCAATGATGTGATTAGCAATTTCGCGCGGCTGATGGTCGAAGATCCGATGCTGCGTGTGGATGAATTCCAGGGTCAATTCGCGATGTCTGCGTCATCGGCTCTCTTTCGCCGCATCATTCAGAATGGTGAGTACGAACCAGTATTGACCCGCCATTGCCTGGAGATGTTGAATCCGGATCGTGATGCACTGGATATCGGCGCGAACATCGGTTTTCACAGCGTCCTGCTGGCCAAAAACCTCAAGGGTGGCAAGGTGTTGGCGGTCGAGCCGACGCGCAATGCACTGCGGCGTTTGCGCCGAAACATCGATCTCAATGACGTGGGTGAGAGGGTGAGCGTGTTCGAAGGCGTGGCCTCCAATGCGCCGGGCATGCTCGAGATCAAGACCATCGAAGGGCGCGAGGAATATTCGAGCTTGGGTGTCATGGGCCATCCGTCCATATCGGGAATCAGTTTTCGTACCGAGCGGGTCGCAGCCTCGACGGTGGATGACCTGGTGGCGATGCATCAGTTGGATCCGGGATTCATGAAGATCGACGTCGAAGGCGCCGAGCACCTCGTCTTTGAGGGGGCGAGGACGACGCTCGGCAAGCACCGGCCGGTCATTCTCTCGGAATTGTCGGACGACCTCTTGCGCCAGAACGGAAGTTCGGCGGCTGATGTCGTGCGCTTCATCGAAGGCTTTGATTACACGGTTATTGATCCGCTGCATCCTGACACGCCACCCGGCTATCAGTCCTTCGGCGACATCCTCTGCACGCCGCGTTAGCTGCATCTGCCCGACTCATGGCCTTTCGAACCTTGTCGAAGAATGCCCTGGCGGCCGTGGTGCAGGTGGTCCTGTCCGCAGGGTTGCTGTTCGAGCTGTACCGCTTCCTGATGCGCCGTCTCGAGCCCCAGGAAATAGGCGTCTGGTCCCTCGTGATGGCCAGTACCACGGTGGCTCGGTTATCTGAATTCGGCCTGGGCGGAGGGGTCGTCAAGTTCGTTGCGGGCGACGTGGGCGCGGGCGATCCGGCGAGTGCCGCGCGCACGGTGTGGATGTCCGTCGTAGCGATCGCCTCGGCAGTTTGCGTGGGGTGCGTGGCGCTCACGCCCTTCCTGCACTGGTTGTTGCCGCAACTCATCAAGAATCCGGCGATGCTGGCCGCTGCGCAGCAGCTTCTTCCCTATGCGCTGCTGTCCATGTGGCTAGGAGCCGTTGCCAATGTGTTCTTGAGCGCGCTCGACGGCGTGCAGCGCAGCGACCTGCGGGCCGTGGCGATGGTGAGCTCGGCCGTGGTGCAGATTTCCATGGCGTACTGGCTGTTGCCGCAGCAAGGCCTGGGCGGTATGGGCTTCGTTCAGCTCGCGCAGGCGGGCACGCTGCTGCTGGTGGCTTTGGTCTCGAGCGCGATGACGCTGAAGCAGAAGCCCGGCGCCT
>Ga0207671_10001183_pt1 | contig 31053 bp, 36 predicted proteins | sample KBSC24metaG_FD_184352 | JGI IMG/M metagenome (GOLD analysis project Ga0207671, IMG submission 184352) | Corn rhizosphere microbial communities from Kellogg Biological Station, Michigan, USA - KBS C2-4 metaG (SPAdes) (version 2) | ecosystem: Host-associated > Plants > Roots > Rhizosphere > Soil...
GGTCGGCAGGCGGCGGCATCCAGACATCGCTGGTAGTCCTGTGGATCGGGATCAACCTGGCGGGTGCGTTCCCGCGGTGGGATCCGTATCCGTTCGTACTGCTGAACCTAAGCCTGAGGAAGCGATTCTTATCTGCGCCTCCAGCGGCGTCCTTACCTGGCGCTTGTGGCCGCGTCGTGGAGATGAGCGCCCAGGTTTGAAACGTGTTCTCTCTCTTGTGCCGTTTGGCCTTGTCAAGGCTGGTCACCAGTAGACGGTTGCGCGGCCCGCGGACATGGGCGGCGGTCTCACGGGCACCATTCGCCACGATCCACCGCAGGACGGCTCAACCGTCCCAGAGATCGTTTACAGAGACTAAGTGATAGTGATGTCGATCGCGACCACCGAACGTTCCGTCGTTCCGACTACGGCGTCCGGTAAACCGCCGTCCGAGGCCGATGCCCGTCACATCGAGTCCCAGGAGAAGCTCAACCAGCTGTGCCGCCTGCAGGAGTGCGGCCGGCGGCATGGTCCGCTTCGGGATGAAGTGATCGCCGACTACATGTCCTACGCACGCTTCCTCGCCCGCAGGTACATCACGCACGGTGAAGCCGGGCGGGACCTGGTGCAGGCCGCCTACGTCGGGCTGGTCAAGGCGGTGGACAACTACGACCCTGCCTTCGACACCACCTTCCTCACCTACGCCACGCCGATGATCACCGGCGAGCTGAAGCGGCACTTCCGCGACACCACGTGGGACGTGCATGTTCCGCGCCGCATGCAGGAGCTGTCGGCGCAGCTGCGGACCGGCACAGCCGAACTGACCCAGGAGTTGGGGCGGTCGCCGACGGTTCAGGAGTTATCGAAGCGCCTGAACGCCAGCACCGAGGACATCGTCAACGCCTACGAAGCGAACCAAGCCTATTGTTCGATGTCGCTGGACAAGCCGGTCGGACCGTCGGAGGAACGGGGCGCCGTGCTGGGCGACATGCTCGGTGCCGAGGATCCGGCGATCGATGCGGTGGTGGACCGGGAAGCCCTCAAGAAGGTACTGAGGCAACTCTGTGACCGGGACAAACGCATACTGTTGATGCGGTTCTTCCGCAACATGACGCAGAGCGAGATCGGCAACGAACTCGGAGTCTCGCAGATGCAGGTGTCACGCCTGCTGACCCAGATCCTCAGCAGACTGCGGACCCGTCTGACCCCGTCCTGAGCCGGCGGGCGCGCCTCACGCGGCACTGGAAGATGCCGGGCTCGTGTCCGCCGTCGGGCTGACAGTTCCGCCGCAGTGGGCCGTGACGCTCATGGGCCCGCCCGAGTAGAAGCCCGTCACGAAGAACTGTGGAACGGTGCCGGCGGTCTCCGGTTTGTCCGACGAGACCTCGACCATGAACCGTGTCCCGTCGGCAAGGGCGCCGTCGAAGCACAGCCACGCCGCGCCGACATCCAACCCTTCGCGCCAGCCGGCCTCGGCCGCGTGTCGGCGGTACGCCGCGACCACCGCGGTCTCGCTGATCGGGCCGTCGAACGCCGCCACGACTTGGGGATAGGGGTCGTCGCCGTCGCAGACTCCCGGTCCGCCGGGCGCTGCGGCCGAGGTCACCTGCGCGGAGATGACAGCGTAGAGGTCCGCAGCGGCCTTCTTCTGAGCCGGCGGGCAATCCCGGCGGCCGAACTCATTGATCAGCACGAATCCGACCACTGGTACTACAGAGACCAGCCCGACCACCGCGGCGAGTATCCCGCTGATCCCGGTCCTGCGACGTCTCCTGAAGTGCACAGTCCCCCATGTCATGCGATCGAGTGTGGACTGTGCGTAACACGGATGGAGAACGCTAAGAGCTCGAAGATCTCACGATCGATCCAGGTACCAGTGCCCCTCAGCCACCGAAGCGTCGTTCGGCGAGCCGATATGCCACGGCGTGCAGTCCCTTCTCATGAAGCATCGTCGCCAAAGCCAGCGGGTCGTCGTGCAGGACACACCAGCTGAGCAGGTCGTCCACCAAGGCATGGTCTGCATGGTCTGCCCGGCTTGTCAGAGTCCGGAACAACTCGACGACGTCCGCGCGGCTCAGTCGCCCGGCCAGGATGCCGGGATACACCTCGGGCGCGACGGCCTCCAACGCCGCCAAGAACGTCGTGACGTCATCTCGTCCGGCCAGGATCGGCGCGATGAGATCGGCGGCACGTCCCCAGGATTGTGCGAGCCGGCGGAAGAGTTGTGCCAGGCCCGCGGGCTCGGCGTGTCGGGCGGCGTGGATGAGCAGGTGTCCGGCATCGGCTCTCAACGACCGTCGGGCCAGTATCGCCGCGACCTCGCCGAGACTCCGCGAAGGCCGCCGCCCCAGAGCCGCCACCAGGACCGCAGCCTCGTCATCGCGATGCTCGCCGCGGGCCAGGACGAGCTCGGCGACAAGACCGTCGATCGCCCTGCCCGCCAGCAACGCGACCAACGGGTTGTCGGCGAACCCGTCAGCTCCTCCGGGCCCCCGACGCGCCATCGCCGAACGGTCGAACGCCACGGCCGCCACAGCGAGTTCGGCGTTAGAACGGCCCTGGACGAGACCCGTCAGCCTGTGAGTCTCCGAGACCGCGCCGGACACCTCGAGCTCATGGACCAGCGCACCGTAGATCTGTGCGTCCGTGGACGCGATCAGCCGCAGGAACGCTTCCGCGTCAGCGTCCCTGCTGGCCGCGCGAAAAATCGCCAGCATCCCCACGGCCGTGGCGGGGTGACCGGTCGCGGCCTCCAGCGCCAAGCGATCAGCCCTCGTATGTTCGTCAGCAGCGCGCAATCGGTCCATCCTCGAGATGAGGATCGCCGGCGGGATGGGCATCGAGCCCAGAGCGACGTCGAGGCGACGTCGCCGCGGAGAATGCTTCGACATCGCTCTCAGCCGCTACCAGTGGGGCAAAGCCAGAAAGCGTGCTTCATCCGGGCTCCCCGCCGCGAGCACCGCCTCAGCGAGCTGTTCGCACTCGGCGCGAGTGCGTTCGGCCAGGGCCGCGCCGACGCCCGGCACGGCCGCGGCGGCCATCGACAGGGTGCTGACACCGAACCCGACCAGCACCGCGGCCAGCAACGGATCAGCCGCCGCCTCGCCGCACACGCCGACGGGCTTGCCGGCCTCGCGTCCGGCCCGGGCGCAGGCGGCGATCAGGTCCAGCAGCGCCGGCTGCCAGGGATCGAGCAGCTCGGCCAGACGGCCGTCCTGGCGGTCGGCGGCCATCGTGTACTGGCCCAGATCGTTGGTGCCGATCGACAGGAAGTCGACGTGCTGGAGGATCCGGCGCGCCCGCAGCGCCGCGGACGGGATCTCGACCATCACACCGACCTTGGCCAACCCGTGCCTGCGGGCTCGCACGGCGAACCCGGCGGCCTCCTGCGCGGTGGCGACCATCGGCGCCATCACCCACACATCGGCCTCCGTGTCGGAGGCCGCGAGGGCTATCGCAGCCAGCTGCTGCTCCAGCACATCCGGGAGCATGCTCGCAGTCCGCAGGCCTCTGATTCCCAGAGCGGGGTTCTCCTCGGCGGGCAACCCCAGGAACGGCAAGGGTTTGTCCGCTCCGGCGTCCAAGGTGCGGATGACCACTTTCTTGTTCGAGAACGCGCCGAAGATCTGGCCGTAGGCAGCACGCTGCTCGTCGATCGAAGGGACATCGTCCCTGCCGAGGAAGAGGAACTCCGTGCGCAACAGGCCCACGCCTTCGGCATCGGAACGGATGTCCTGGGCCGATCCGATGTTGAGCAGAAGCGGGATCGCATAGCCGTCCTTGGTGCGTCCCGGTTCGATCGGCTGCCGAACCCTGATCCGGGGTCGACCGGCCTCACGCGGATCGACGCCGACCCGCACCGTTCCCGCGCTTCCGTCGACGGAGATCAGCGTGCCGTCCTCGATGCCCAGCGCCTCGGAGACGGCGACGACGGCCGGAATCCCCAGCGAGCGCGCGAGGATCGCCGTGTGGCTGGTCGGACCGCCGCGAACCGTCACCAGCGCCAGGACCCGTCCCGGATCCAGCGTCGCGGTATCGGCCGGCGCAAGATCGTCGGCCACCAGAACGAACGGGTGGCCCGGATCCGGGATGCCGGGCATCGGCGCACCCAGGACGACGGCGACGGCCCGGTCCCGGACGTCTTCCAGATCCGCCGCACGCTCGGCGAGATACCCGCCGCCTTCGCGCAGGACCGCCGCCTGACCGTCGAGCGCCCGCGCGAGCGCGTGGGCCGCGTCGGCACCGCCGGCGATGTGCTGCTCGACCGTTTCGGCCAGCAGCGGATCATCGGCGACCATGGACAAGGCGTCGAGAATGTCCCGGGCCGGTCCGGCCGCCCCGGCTGCCCGGTCCGCCAGATCTGCGCTCACAGCCTTGAGGGCCTGGCGCGCGGCGGACAGTTCGGCGTGCGGATCGAAGACGGCACGCGGTGCCGGCAGGGCAACCGGCCGTCCCATCCTTACGACCGGGCCTGCGGCGATACCCGCGCAGACCCCGAGACCGCACAGCGTCGAGCGTTCAAGCATGCTGTTCGGCCTCTTCGTCCAGGTTCCGGGCGAGCAGCCCGGCCAGAGCGTCCAATGCCGCGTCGGCGTTCTCGCCCTCGGCTTCCAACGTGACCTCAGTGCCCTGCTTCACGCGCTGCGCGAGCACGGCCAGAATGCTGCGGGTGTCGACGGACGGGCGCTCGCCGACGCGCAGGCGCACCGGCGTCGCCTGCGCAGCGGCGGCCTTGACGAACAAGGCCGCCGGACGGGCGTGCAGCCCGCTGGTCGAACCGACGACGACGGTGCGCTGCGGCATGACTCCTCCTTCTCTTTGCGGTATCAGGGCCCGATATCTCAGGCTCGATGTCTCAGGGCTCGATGTCTCAGGGCTCGATGTCTCAGGGATCGGTGTCTCAGGGCTCGATGGTGACCTTGATGGCCTCGCCGCGGGCGACCACGTCGAGGGCTTCCAGAACGCTGTCCAGCGGAAGGCGGTGGGTGATCAGGTCCAACACCGGCACCGCGCCGGAGGCGATGAGTTCCAGCGCGCGGGCGTTGTGGGCCGGCGAGGAGCCGTTGGCGCCGACGATCGTCAGCTCGCTGTAGTGGACCAGGTTGGAGTCCAGCGTGATCGTCGGCTTGTCCTTGGGCAGTCCGCCGAAGAAGCTGATCCGCCCCTGCGGCGCGACGATCCGCAGGCCCTGCTCCTGGGCCGCTCCGGCGGCCGCGGCCGTGATCACCACGTCGGCGCCGCGGCCGTCGGTGAGCTTGAGCACCTGCTCGACGACGTCGCCGTCCTCGGCGCAGACCGTCTCATCCGGCTTGACCAATGCGGCGGCCAGATCCAGCCGTTCGCGATTGAGCTCCACGAGGATCACTTGAGCAGCGCCGCGGGAGCGGGCCAGCCGCACGTGCAGACAGCCGATCGGACCGGCGCCGAACACCACCACGACGTCCCCGGCACCGACCCGCGCCAGCTCCTGGCCGTTGAGGACGCAGGCCAGCGGTTCGGCCACCGAGGCCTCGTCGAAGCCGATCGAGTCCGGGACGCGGTTCAGGCCCCCGACCGCCAGGACGCTGCGGGGCACGATCATGTACTCGGCGAAGCCGCCGTCGTACTGGTAGCCCATCGACTCCTGGTTCCGGCACACGGTCTGACGGCCGCGGCGGCACTCGTCGCAGGTCCCGTCCGGGATCGCCGCGATCACCTGGACCCGCTCCCCGACCGCGTGCCCGGCGACGCCGTCGCCGACCTCGACGATCTCGCCGGCGATCTCGTGGCCCATGACCCGCGGCGGCTCGATGCGGAAGTGCCCGGACCGGAAGATCTTCAGGTCGGTGCCGCAGGTGGAGCAGTTGCGAACCCTGATTTTCACCTCCCCCGCGCCGGCGGTCGGCTCGGGGGCGTCCTCGATGCGTATGTCCCCGGGTCCGTAGAAGCGTGCGACCTTCATGAGCGTGTCTTTCCCTCTCCGTCATCCGGCTCCAGCAGCCGGATCAAATCGTCGGCTTCGGTGGCGTCGCGCAGCGCCCGGGCCCGTTCGGGATCGAGCAGGATTTCGGCCAGATCCGCGAGGATGTCCAAGTGCCCCTCGCCGAGCGCGGCGATGGCCACGCACAGCACGACCTGCGCGCCCTCGCCCCAGTCGACCGGTTCGGCGAACCGGATGACGGCCAGGGCGTCATGGCGCACCAGGGCGCGGCCGGCGTTGGTGCCGTGCGGGATCGCGACGCCCTCCCCCATGTAGGTGGAGATCTCCTGCTCCCGGTCCAGCATCGCGGCGACATAGCCGGCCTCGGCGGCGCCGATCTCCACCAGCAGCTCGCCGCACGCCCGGACCGCCGCTTCCTTGCCGGCGGCATGGACGCCGATCCGGACGGCCCGCTCGGCGAGCAGGCCCTCGCGGGTCTCAGACATCGATGGTCCCGCCTTCCTTGATGGCCTTGACGACCTTCTCCACGGCCGGGTCGCCGAGGAAGATCTGGAAGGCGACCACGGGCTTGCCCGGCGCCGAAGCACGGACCCGCTCGGCCAGACCGACGTTGGTGAGGATCAGGTCGGCGTCGTCCGGGATGGCGGAGACCGGGGCGTGGTCCACGACCACACCGCTCTTGTTCAGCTGGCGCTTCAAATGCCCGGCCAGCATCACCGAGGAGCCCATGCCCGCGTCGCAGGCCACGATGACCTTCTTGATGGCCGAGGCCGCCAGGGTGCTCACGCCGCCACCGCCTCGGCCTGGACCGCCGTGCCGTCACCGGCGGCGTCCTCGGTCTCCTTCTTCTCCCCGCGTCCGAATCCGAGCAGCACCGAGGCGACCGCGAACGACACCGCCGCCGCCACGAGCACGCCCAGGAACACCCCGGCGTAGCCGCCCCTGGGCGTCTCGGCCGCGTAGGCGAAGATGCTGCCCGGCGAGGGGGACGCGACCAGCCCGGCCTTGGTGATGGAGAACACCGAGATGCCCGCGAATCCGCCGGCGATCGCGGCCAGGATCAGCCGCGGCTTCATCAGGATGTACGGGAAGTAGATCTCGTGGATCCCGCCCAGGAAGTGGATGATGATCGCGCCGGGCACCGTCGGGCGCAGCCGCCGCGGGCCGAACAGGAAGTAGGCGACCAGGATCCCCAGTCCGGGGCCCGGGTTGGACTCCAGCATGAACAGGATGCTCTTGCCGTGAGCGGCGGACTGCGCCACGCCCAGCGGGTCCAGGACCCCGTGGTTGATGGCGTTGTTCAGGAACAGCACCTTGGCCGGCTCGATCAGGACGCTGGCGAACGGCAGCATGTGGTGGTTCACCAGCCAGTTGACCCCGTTGCCCGCGCCCTTGGTGACGTTGTTGACGATCGGGCCGACCGCCCAGTCGCCCAGCAGCGCCATCGCACCGCCGATGATGCCCAGGGAGAAGTTGTCGACCAGCATCTCGAAGCCGGCCTTGAGCCGGTCGGCGGTCAGCTTGTCGAACTGCTTCAGCAGCCACGCGGCCGACGGGCCCATGATCATGGCCCCGAGGAACATCGGCACGCTCGCCCCGACCACCACCCCCATCGTCGCCACCGCACCGACCACCGCACCGCGCTGGCCGTGGACGACCCGTCCTCCGGTGTAGCCGATCAGGACCGGCAGCAGGTAGGTGATCATCGGGCCGACCAGCTCGCCGAACCGCGCGTTGGGGATCCAGCCGGTCGGGATGAACAGGGCGGTGATCAGGCCCCAGGCGATGAAGGCGCCGATGTTCGGCATCACCATCGAGGCCAGGAACGAGCCGAACTTCTGGACGGTGGCTTTCACACCGGTGCCGGTGGGAGCCGGCGTGTAGGATATCGCTGACATTTCGTCCTCCATCGGGACGTTCGAGGGGTGGGGTAAGTCCTTCTCCGTGCTTCAGTTGTGCTGCGAAGACGCTTCGCCACCGTCGAGTGATGGCGAACCGCGGACGGGCGGTGGGTGGGCCCTTCTCGCGATGTTTCTCAGCCCTCGTGGGATGAAAGGGCTGCGTATTCGGGGGCGCCGCCCGGGTCTCGGACGACGCGGATTCCGTCTCGGCTGACGTCGCCGGGGCCCGGCATGCGGCTGCCGGGCAGTCCGACGGCGGCGCGGCCCCAGGCGACCGCGTCGATCACGGCGTCGTGGCCCTGCGCGCCGGCCGCGAGGAACCCGGCGAGCAGCGCGTCGCCGGCGCCGACGGTGCTGCGCGGCTCGACGGGGTCGGCCGTGCACAGCACCGCACCACTGTCGTCGACGAGCACCGCGCCATCGGAACCGAGGCTCGCGAGCACCGCTTTGGCGCCTCGCTCGCGCAGCCGTCCGGCCGCCGCGACGACGTCGCCGATGCTGGCCAGCGGTGCGCCGACGGCAGCTGCGAGCTCCTCACGGTTCGGTTTGATCAAGTCTGGCCCGGCCGCGACGGTCGCGGCCAGCGCAGGACCGCTGGTGTCGACGGCGACTCGGATCCCCCGGCTGGTGAACAGGGAGGTCAGCGTCGCATAGACGCCATCCGGGACACCCGGCGGCAGGCTCCCGCACAGCACGACCCAGGACGCCTCCGCACTGGATCCGTCGGAGTCGCATGCCCGCAGCATCGTCTCGGCGAGCGCGGCCAACTCCTCATCGGTGAGCGGATCGCCCGGTGCGTTGATCTTCGTGGAGGCGCCGCCCGGCTCGACCACCGTCACGTTGGAGCGGGTCCAGCCGCCCACCGGCACCTGCGCGATCGGCACGTCGGCCGCCGCGAGCATCCGCACCAGCTCCTGGCCGTCCGGGCCGCCGAAGGGGATGACCGCGCGGGACTCGATGCCGAACGCCCGCAGCGCACGCGTCACGTTCACGCCCTTGCCGCCGGGATCGATGCGCACCGTCTCCGCGCGGTTCACGCCGCCCCGGCGCAGCCGTTCCACCTCAAGGGTCCGGTCCAGGCTCGGATTGAGCGTCAGCGTCACGATCATGCGCGCACCACCCGGGTCCCGGCGCGGGTGAAGGACTCGGCGGTCTCCTCGTCCAGCCCGCTGTCCGTGATGACGACGTCGATGTCGTCGAGCTCGGCGAACCGGGCCATGCAGTCGTTGCCGACCTTGGTGTGGTCGGCCAGCAGCACCGTCCGCCGGGCCGCGCCGATCATCGCCTTCTTCACGGCGGACTCGGCCACGTCCGGCGTGGTCAGGCCGTGCTTGACCGAGACGCCGTTCGTCGCGATGAAGGTGACGTCGACATGGAGCTGCCCCAGCAGGCCCAGCGCCCAGTCGTCCACCGCGGCCAGCGTCCGGCTCCGCACCCGCCCGCCGAGCATCAGGACGGTCAGGTTCGGCCGGACGGCCAGGGTCGCGGCCAGGGACGGGCTGTTCACGATCACGGTCAGCTCCCGGTCCGAGGGCAGCAGGTCCACCAGCCGTCCGGTCGTGGTCCCGGCGTCGATGATGACCGAGCCCTCGGCCGGCAGCTCGGCGAGCGCCGCCTTGGCGATCCGCTCCTTCTCCCCGGTCATCACCGCGTCCCGGGCCGCCAGTGCGGGCTCGAACCCGAGCCGCTCGACCGGAATGGCCCCACCGTGAACCCGGCGTACCACCCCGGCGCGCTCCAGCACCGTCAGATCCCGGCGGATCGTCTCGGTGGTGACCGCGAGCTCCTCCGCCAAGGAGACCACGTCCACGCGGCCGTCGACGCGCGCCTTCTGCAGGATCACCTGCTGCCGTTCCTCCGCGTACATGGGACCTTCCCTGTGGCTGCGCTTGCTTTGTTTCAGCGCCGTTTACCTTCGATTGCGTTGGTTCTACACCCGCCGGGGACTGAGGTCAAGATCTCGCGCAAGCCCGTTACCTGCGACAACGGCAGAGCCAGCCCTTCCGTCCATCAAGAAGAGGGCCATGTGGGTGACGGCGATCACGTCGGTGCGAGGCGATTGCGCCACGCCGGCACGACACCCACAAAGCGCGCCCTCACCTGCGCATCGCCGTCAACGCCGGCCGTCTCGTAGAGCATCTCGATCGCGCGGCAGGCAGACCGGCCGAGCGGAACTTCTTGACGTCACAACAGGCCAGGCGTAAACAGATCGATTACCAAATCGATACGAAGACAAAGCCAACACGGGCCACGGACTGGACTCGCTTCACAGCGCCGTCCGCCCAGACAGAACACTGACACCACCACGTTGTGGAGAAAGCCATGGACTGCCCACACCGACCACCCTGCCCAGCCGCCGACCGATCGGATCGGGAAGCGGCCCGCCTGGTGGCCGCCCACCCCGAACAAGGCTGGAACCTGCTGTGCAACGGGGTCGTCACCTTCGACGACACCGGCGACCTGCTGCCGGACGGCCGCGTCGTCGCTCCGCACCGGGCTGTCCGGACCGCACGCTCGTAAGTCCGCGGCGAGGCGTACAAAGGGAAAATGAGTCTCCCGACCGCAGAGGAATGTGCGCCATGACGTCGCAGAGGCAGGAGCACCGCATGTCGGCGACGCTGAGCTCCGAGGAGTCCGCAGCCCTGGAAGCGATCGACCGCAACGCCGTCGCGCAGCTGCTGCTCGACCTGCTCGCCATCCCGAGTGTCACCGGGACCGCCGCGGAGTCGGAGATGCAGCATCACTTGGCGCGGCACCTGGACCGGCTCGGCATGGACGTCGACCTGTGGTCCGTGGACCTTCCCGAGCTCCGCACGCACCCGGACTTCCCCGGCAGCGAGGCACCGCGTGAGGAGGCTTGGGGCCTGGTGGGCACATCGGCGGACGGCGACGACGACGACGGACCCACGATCATCCTGCAGGGCCACGTCGATGTCGTGCCGACCGGCGACCCGCGGCAGTGGGCCGGTGATCCGTTCGTGCCGAGAACGGCCGGGGACATCGTGTACGGCCGCGGCGCCTGCGACATGAAAGCCGGCCTCGTCGCCAACCTGGCCGCCCTGGCTGCCCTCGCAGCCATCCGCGCCGACGGCGCGCGCCTGCGTGGCCGGGTCGCGGCTCACTTCGTGGTCAGCGAGGAGGACGGCGGCCTCGGCGCCTTCGCGACCCTCCAGCGCGGACACTCCGGCGACGCCTGCATCATCACCGAGCCGACGAGCGGTGCCATGGTCACGGCGAACGCCGGTGCTCTGACGTTCCGCATCGAGGTACCCGGCAAAGCGACTCACGCCAGCACGCGTAGCGCGGGCGTCAGCGCCATCGACGCATACCTGCCGATCCATCAGGCGCTGGCGCGTCTGGAGTCCCGGCGCAACATCGACCCCGACCCGCTCATGGCGCAGAGCCCGATCCCCTACGCCCTCTCCGTCGGGCTGATCCAAGCGGGCGACTGGGCCAGCAGCGTCCCGGACAGCCTGGTCGCCGAAGGCCGGCTCGGCGTGCGACTCGGCGAGGAGCCCGCCGCGGCCATGGCCGAATTCGAGGCCTGCGTCGCCGAGGCGTGTCAGGGCGACCCCTGGCTGCGCGAGCACCCGGCGGTCGTCACCTGGCCCGGCGGTCGGTTCGCCAGCGGCCGCCTGGCGGCGGGGCACCCGCTCGCGGGTTCGGTGCGCGCTGCGCATGCCGACGCGGTCGGCGGCGCTGCGCTGCGCGAGCACGGGGCTCCGTATGGGAGTGATCTGCGGCTCTATGCGGCGGCCGGCATTCCGACTTTGCAGTTCGGGCCCGGGGACGTGCGGCTGGCGCACAGTCCGCAGGAGCAGGTGTCGGTCTCCGAGATCGTCGCTGTCGCCCGCACTCTGGTCTTGTCGGTGCTGCGGACGGTGGGGACGCGGTAGTGCTCGGGCGTGGGTCGAGCAGAAGACGGTGCTGGCCGGAAAACGCTTCGGTGCGGTGGACGACCAGATGAAAGTATGGCCGTCACAATCTGAGCACTGACACCTCTGGAGCTTCACATGGGCGGCTCGCGCCGCGTCAAGCCGACCCACGCCGTCAACCGCATGACCGAGCACTGGATCCGGGGGTGCGCGGACGAGTCGTCAGTGTTCTGCGCTCCGTCGGCGTGGCCGTTGCTCGCGCTGCTGGCCGATGCCTCGGAAGGGCCTGGCCGCGCGGAGTTGGAGGATGCGGTCGGGCTGTCGGCCGCTGATGCCCGGGCCGCGGCGCTTCAGGTGCTGGACCTGCTGCGGGGTATGCCGGGTGTGCGATCGGCGCTCGGGCTTTGGGTCGCGGAGCAGTTTCCGGTCGACCCGGAGTGGACGGCCGGGCTGCCGCTCGGCACCGTCGGGCTGCTGACCGGCGATCCCGCGGTGGACGTCCCGCTTCTCGACGACTGGGCCCGGCAGCACACCGATGGCCTCATCGAGGCGATGCCGGTCGGGGTGTCCCCGGAAACGCTGGTCCTCCTGGCGGCCGCGATGTCGGTCCGGACCCGCTGGGCACGGCCGTTCACCGATACGGGTTGGCCGATCACGTACGACTCCGGCCCGTGGAAGGACCGCCGCTACTACCCGCTGAGCCGGGTCACGCGGGTCCTGGACCGCGTCAACGTCGCACCGACGACCTACGGCGAGGTCACGTGCCTGGAGATCGTCGGAACGAACGGCGTGACCGTGTACCTGGTCATCGGCGAAGAGGGACGCCCGGCGCACGAGGTGCTCCACGGCGGCCTGCTCGCCCGGACCGGCTACGGCCGCAAGGGCGGGGAACTGCACGTCGGCGACACGGCTCCCGGCCTGACCGTGGAGCGCGTCCCCGATGACAAGCCCGAGGACCGGCTCCTCGTCCTGGCACCGCGCTTCCGGGTGGAAGGCGACCATGACCTCCTCGCCCGGCCCAAGCTGTTCGGCCTGGACACCGTGACCGACACCAGCCGCGGTCACTTCCCCGCCATGGGCCCGAAGCCCTTGGCGGTCTCGCAGGCAAGACAGAGTGCTGCGGCAGTGTTCACCGCCGAGGGCTTCGAAGCAGCGGCGGTCACCGCCGTCGGTGCAGTCGCCGGCGGCATGCCACCGATCCCGCCGAGGCGGGTGAAGCAGATCCGCGTCGAGTTCGACCGCCCCTTCGGCTTCCTCGCACAGCACCGCACCTCCGGCTTGATCCTCGCGGCAGGCTGGGTCGCGGAGCCCGAGTCGTACCAACCGTCGGCGGACGAGATCGAGATGGAGGCTGTGCTGAGGTCCTGGGGCGAAACGGAGTGAGGGCGACCGGTCATGCGGATGACGCGGCGGACTTGACGTCGTCCCAGCCCCACGGTTCGGCCGGGGCACCGTCGGGCTCGCGGCCCCAGCGGAACTCGTCGAGGATCCCGTCGTCGTACGGGCCCCGCCGATAGGCGTCGCTGAAATGACCGGCGGCCACAAGGCGGCGGAGCAGGTAGTCGGCCTGCGCCTCGGCGCCTACGGCACGGAGTTGCTCCTCGAGAAACATTACGTCGGAGCGGATGTGGTTCCCCGTGTAGCTGATCGAAACGTGAGCGGCCGGTTCGCGAGCGAGCAGCCGGCCGACCAACTCGCCGGACGGCAGGACCTTGAGAAGTAGGCCGACGTCCTGCGCTTTGTCGAGCGGAGCGGCGGTGGCAGCACGGAGGGCCAGCCACACCACGGTGCGCGGGCCGACGTGGTCCAGCGCTTCCAGCGCCGACTCCGTCCGGCTCGGGTCGAAGGGGTGCCACAACCGCCAGCCGCCCTGTTCCCGCAGCGGCTCCAGCGCCTCCCAACAGGCCCGGGTCTTGCCGGTCGAGGATCCGCCGACCAGCACAGCGATCCGGCTGGTTCCCGTCATGGCGGCCTCGACCACGGCGCGGAGCTCGGCGTCGTGCTTCCGTTTCACATACGGCGGCAGCAGGTCGAGCCCGGCTCCCTGGCCGACTTCGATGCAGGGATGGACCTCCAGATCGTCCAGAACCAGCCGGCCGGCATAGTCGGCGATCGGCCGCCCCACCGGCTTGCGATCCGATGGCGGACGCCGAACCGGCTGGGCCCGCTCAACGAGGTCTTGCCAGGAACGCTTGTCCGGCTCGGGTTCGCCGGCCCAGTCACACCACAACCGGATCAGCGGCCACACCCCGTCGGCGTGCGGGACCTTGGCTCTCGGGAAGTCGTCCGGCAGCCACTCGCTGATGGTCTTCCCGCGGAACTCGACCGAGAAGGGCGGCCGCCGCAGCGCCTTCTCGATCTCACGCTGGGAGAACGGCTTCCCGGCCGCCAGCCTCGCCGCCGACGCCCGGGCCTTCAGCGCGCGCAGCTGGTCGTACAGCTCGCGGGCGTCCCCCTCGGCGATGAAGCAGGACAGGAACACCACCGTTCGCCGGCTCGGCCGTGCCGCGATGTTCAGTGCCGTCCGCGGTCTGGCGTCGGCGTCGGCAGCGGCCCTTCCGACGTGGCTCATCTGGTGGATTCAGCACCGCTGAGATGGCGGTGCGGTCACGGATGACCCGGCTGAAACACCGGTATCGGCCGCCGGATGACCGTTTGGACCGCGCCAAGGAGGGCACACGCGTGCGAAGCAATGCGCATCGCGACATGCGGTCAGCTGTACGGCCTTGCACCATCGCATCGAAAACCCGAGGTTCAGCTATGGACGGCACACAGCGATACCCCCGGTGGCGACAAGTCGTGCTCGACACCCCCGACGTACGCGGCCTGGCCGAGTTCTACCGGGAACTGCTCGGCTTCACCTACCGTTCCGGTGACGAGCCCCCGGCCCCGGGGGAACCCGACCCGCGCGGCGAGGACTGGCTCACGCTGCACGATCCGCGCGGCACGACCACCATCGCCTTCCAGCAGGTCGACGAACTGCCGGCGACGACGTGGCCGCAGAAGGGCGTGGCCCAGCAGTATCACCTCGACTTTGACGTGCCGACGTTCGAAGGTCTGGACGCGCAGCACGAGAGGGCGCTCAAACTGGGCGCCACACTGCGCGATGACCAATCGGACGACCCGGAGGAGCCGCTTCGGGTCTACGCCGACCCCTCCGGCCACCTGTTCTGCATCTTCGTCAGCGGGGAGCAGGGGTTCGAGCCGGTCGCCCCGGGCTGATCCGGCGCGACTCTCGCCCCCAATGACGCTGAAGGTACAGGGAACGGGCTGTGAGTGCTGAGTCAATACACGAAGAACCTCGGGGAGACCGTCCAACCGCCCGCGACGGGGCCATCCCGTCCCTGACTCCCGTCGCCCCGCCGCGTAATGTGCCGCACTGGACCGGCTGGCTACTGCTGGCCCTGGGGGTCGTCACGCTGCCCTGGACCGCGAACCTGGCCGTGTACCTGCCGGACAAGTCCGAGGCCGCGCACTACAACGCCTCGTGGGTCGGCTTCGACCTGCTGCTGTGCGCGCTGCTGATACGCACCGGCTGGTCCCTGCTCCGGCACCGCGCCTACGTCGAGGTCACAGCGGCGATGACGGCGGTGATGCTGTTCATCGACGCCTGGTTCGACGTCCTGTCTGCGCCCACGGCCAAGGACTTCGCCATCGCGCTCACCCTGGCGCTGTTCGCCGAACTGCCATTGGCCTTCTTCTGCCTGTGGGTCTCGGTCCGCGCAGAGTACGAACGCCGCCGTCGCGAGGAGCTGATGAGCACTGTGGCGCGACGGCTGGACGCGCTGAGCCGTCGGATGTTGAGGCAGAGGGGACGGCGGCTTCCCTGAAGCTCGGCCGACTGTCGGCCGCTGTCCGCCAGCCAGTGTCTGTAAGCCGCTGTCCGCCGGTTGGTGCCTGCCAGCCGCTGCCTGCCAGCCGCTGTCCGCCGGCTGGTGCCTGCCAGCCGCTGCCTGTCAGCCGCTGACGTGGGCGGTGTTGTCGAGCCAGTGCTGGACCAGGTCGGTGTCGCCGTCGATGCCGATCTTGGCGGTGTCTTCGTCGGTCAGTGGGAGTCGTCGGGTCAAGATCAGCAGCAGCGATCGCGCCGGACCGGTCACCGTCACATCAGCCTGCCGATTCACGGCCTGCCACGTCGCACCTTCGGGTCCCCGCTCCACGAACCAGGCACCCGCGCCGTCCGCGGTATCGGTGGCCAGGAACTGCAGGGTCTGTCCCGTGCCCCGAATCGCTTGAGCGGACTGGGGCCGCTGCATCTCCCACGTGGGGGAGGTGAGCATCGCGAAATGGTTGTCGATGAGCGCTGCCGCGATGTCGGCGTCGGCCTCGGCCGGCCGGCCTGCCGCGTCGGCCGCGTCGAAGCCGTGGACGACGGCCTCGTTGACCATGCTGGTCATCCAGAACCGGGTCCCGGACCGGCTGTCGCCGGCGGCGTTGAACACCGGTGCGTTCAGCGCGTCGTCGGAGCACGCGCTCGCGACCCGCTGCGCGGACTGCGCCAGCCACGCCGGCCACTCACGCGGGTCGCTAGGCCGTACCGCCATCTCCCTCGGCAACTGCGTGGGGTCGGTGATACGCCGCTCGATGATCTCCGCGACCCAGTTCTGGGTCTGGCCCACATGCTCGACCAGGTCGGCGATGGTCCAGTCCGGAGCGGTCGGCACCGTGGTGTCCGGTCCGGCCGCGGACGCTGATTCCGCAAGACGACGGGTGTGCTCGATGATGGCTCGCCGGGCGACGTCCGCGTTCAGGTGAGTCACTTCGTGTCCCTTTTGGTCGGTGCCGCTCGGGCGGCCACTGGTGTCGCGAAGCCTGTCTTCGCGCTCCAGCTGAGTAGACGAATCGCGGACACGGAACTCATCGGTCGAGCCGTGCCACCGACCTAGTTCTCAATACGATGAGTCCCATGACAGAGTCGAGCTCAGCTCGGGCACGCCAGCGCGTCAGCCCCGAGGAACGGGAAGAGGCCGCCGAGCGCATCAGGCTCGCTGCCGGCGAAGGGCGCCTGACCTTGGCAGAACTCGACACGCGCATCGAGGCCGCGCTCTCTGCGCTCACGTACGGCGAGTTGGACGCTCTGGTCGACGACCTCCCCATGCCGTCGACCCCGGCCGTGCCGGAATCCGTGCGGCTCGCTGTCAGCCACGGCCATCTGGAGCGAGTCGGTCTGTGGCAGATACCGCGCCGCCTCACCGTCGACCTCTCCGTCGCCTCCGCCTATCTGGACTTCCGAGCCGCTCCGCTCCCCTCGACCGGCCTGGTGATCTGGTTCCAAGCCGAGAGAAGCAAGATCGTCCTGGCCGTCCCGGCCGACGCCGCCGTGAGCACCGACGAGTTGGGACGCCACCGAGCCCGAGTCGTCGACCGCGGACTCCCGCGTGGCATGACCGGCCCGGTGCTACGCCTGACGGGTGACCTGCGAGGCTCCAAGCTGACGGTGAAGCGCCCGGGCTGACGCCCGTACCGAGCCGGCTCAACCAGCGTACGCCGCCGCTGCCGCCTCCACGTCGGCGAACTGGGGGAACAGCTGCTGGAGCCCGGCGAGGCGCAGCACCTTGGTCACCGGTTCGGGGACGGCGGCCAGGGCGAACGTGGCCTGGGCCTTCTCGGCGTGGTCGCGGGCGCGGACCAGCACCTGGAGGCCCATGGAGTCCAGGAAGGTGACTTCGGCGCAGTCCAGGACCACCGCGGTCGCGGCGGTGATCTGCGCGGAGAGCTTGTCCCACAGCTCGCCGACGGCCGCCAGGTCGATGTCGCCGCTCGCGCTGACCACCGCCAGCGGGCCTTCGTGGCGGGTCGAGCACAGGAAGTCGGTCATGTCGATGTTCCTCCCCGGCCGAACGGCGGGCACTCTCATTCGGCCCGGGCGCTGTGTTCTGTCAGCGCTTTGTCTTACGGTGCTTTGTCTTCCAGCGCTTTGCCTTACGGTGCTTTGTCTTCCAGCGCTTTGTCTTCCAGCGCTTTGTCTTTCGGTGCTTTGTCCGTCAGCGCTTTGGCGGCCTTCGTCGCCGCCCGGTCCGCCGCGTATCGGTCGAGCTGGGCCTTGGCGGCCAGGAACGGGTGTCGTTGGATCTGCACGGCCAGCTCGGTGAGTTCGGTCTGCATCGCGGTCCAGGTGGCGCGCTGGGCGTCGGTCAGGGCCGCTTGTCCGGTGGCGATCGCCATCGATCCCGGCAGTGTCTTGGCGAACTGGGCGTGTTCGGCGTCCAAGGCGAGGAAGCGGTGTTTGAGCGCTACCAAGTCCTCGGGGATCTCGGCTTCTGACACGTCGGCGATGATGTCGGCTCCTTTCTTCAGGCCGGCCCTACGCCGTGCTCTCGCCTTCGGTTGCCGGTGGCCGCCGGAGGGGGAGGCGGCGGCCACCGGGGGGCTGGCGGCGACGTGCCGTCGGGCACGTCGCGGGGGTCAGGCGTTGATCGCCTTCTTGTCGCCGGCGGCGGTGATCTCCACCTTGCGCGGCTTGGCCTTCTCGGCGACCGGGATGCGCAGGGTCAGCACGCCGGCCTCGTAGTCGGCCTTGATGTTGTCGGTGTCCAGAGTGTCGCCGAGGAAGAGCTGGCGGGAGAACACGCCCAGGGGCCGCTCGGAGATCTCCACCTTCGCCTCGCCGATCGCAGTGGGGCGGCGTTCGGCCTTGACGGTGAGCACGTTGCGTTCGATGTCGACGTCGATGGCGTCCAGGGACACGCCGGGCAGGTCGAAGCAGACCACGAACTCGTCGTTCTCGCGCCAGGCGTCCAGGGGCATCGGGTTGGGGCGGGACCAGGTGCCCGCGGTGGTGGTCCCGAGGAGCTGGGCGGCGAGGCGGTCCAGGTCACGGAACGGGTCGGTGCGCATCAACATGGGGGTCACCTCCAGGTGAGTGGTCGACCGTCGGGGTCGACTCGCTGACGACTCCAGGTATAGCATGTCATCGGAACGACGACAAGTTATGGCGTCACCGAGGGGATGACACGAATGGAGTAGGCGCTGGTCACCCCACATTCACGGACAGACCTCGACCGAGGCGGCCATGATCCGCGTATGGTCGACGAACCTCGTCTCCCCCGCCAAGACCACCTCGACGGCGCGGCCCGGATCCCCGGCGGACTGCGCCACCGCCAGCACGAGCGCCCCGGGCTCGACGCGACGCCGCAGGTCAGCCCCGGTAAAGCTCGTCAGATCCGAATGGATGTCGAACCGCAGGCTCCGGGTGCGAACTCCCAGCTGTGGTCGCTGGTGCAAGTCTCGTCCTGAGCGCTGATGCGGGAGGAACGGGCCAGACCAGGTATGGGCCAGACCAGTCGAGTCTGGACCATCAGCCGTGGCCGCCCCGGAAGCGCTGGATTCGCATAGCGAGCCCGCACGTTGTGCGTGGCTTCGGGCGCTTGGACCGTTTACGCGGAATACTCGGGATAGAAGTAGGACCGGACTCCGAAGGGAAACGGCATGCCACCGGCCGGTAACGGCGGCTCGAGCAGCCCCGAAGGCCGCGACGCCTCGCGCCGCGCGGAGAGACCGGACGGCCCGGGCAGCCCGAACGGCCCACATCCCTCGGGTTCGGCACCGGGCCCGCACCGGCCGACTCCGCTGCTGCTCGTGCTCCAAGGCCGCGACCTCCGCGTTCTGGCGGCGACGGGCGCCGCGGCCCCGGCGCTGGACGCCGTCAACGGCCGTTCCCTGACAACGGTCTTCCCGCACCTCGCGACCGATGCCGTGCTGGCCGGCCTGCGGCGGGTCCTGGCCACCGGGCAGCCCGTGACGCTGCGGGGCGAGCGCCTGGACCTGCACGGGGCGTCGAGCGTGACCGAAGCCGAAGATGACGTCTTGCAGCCCTACGACCTGCGGGCGACGCCGGTCCCCGAGGCGGACGGCACGGTCCGGACGATCGTTTTGGACGCCGCCCCGGCTGTCGCTGAAGCCGCCGCCGGAGCCGCAGCCGCTGAAGCCGCTGAAGCCGCCGCAGCAGCGACCGACGAGGCCACCGCACACGCCGCCCCCGCAGCCGAGGCGGCGAAGCCCGAAGCAGGCGCCGGCGGCCGCGCCGACTGGGAGCTGGCCGTCGAGCACTTCCTCACTCCGCCGGAGGCCGGACTCTCGGCCGCGGCCGAGCACCGGGTCGCCGACGCCGAACAGCGTTACGCCGAGGCCCGCGACGTGATCTCGGCCGTCCAGGACGAACTGCTCCCCCTGGGCGTTCCGGTGCTGCCCACGATCCGGCTGGCCGCCACCTACCTGCCGGCCGGCGCCGAGACCTCGGCCGGCGGCGACTGGTTCGAGGCGATCCGGCTGCCCAACGGCCAGATCGGGCTGGCGGTGGGCGATGTGGTCGGGCACGGCATGACGGCCTCGACCGCCATGGGACAGCTGCGGGTCCTGCTGCGCGAACGATTGATGGACACCGGAAACGTGGCTTCCACCCTGGGCTTCCTGGACCGGGCCGCGCTGCGGGTGCGCGGTGCGTCCTCAGCCACGGTCTGCCTGGTGATCATCAATCCGGAGACCGGGTTCCTGGAGTACAGCACCGCCGGCCACCCGCCGCCGCTGATCACCGGCACGAACAGCGGCACCCGCTACCTGAGCCCCACCGGCGGGGCCCCGCTGGGCGGCGCGGGCGGCCATGCCCCCGGCGTCGACCGGCTCGGCCCCGGAGAGTTGCTGCTGCTGTACACCGACGGCCTGCTGGAGCGGCCGGGGTGCACGCTGGGCGAGGGCATCGCGGAGCTGGCCGAGACCGTCGCCGCCGTCCAAGCCGACGAGGCCGGACGGACCAGCCTGTGCAGCCCGGGATCGCTCGCCGAGCGCACCGTGCGGCGGCTGATCGACGAGACCGGATTCCGCGACGACATCACCGTGCTGGCCGCCCAGCTGCGCACCGCTCCCGACGGGCTGGACCTGATGGTGCCGGCCGAGGGCGAGAACCTGGCGACGATGCGCGCCGGCTTGGGCGGCTGGCTCGACGAGCTCGGGATCCAAGGGCACCACGCGCAGCTGCTCCAGCACGCGGTGGGGGAACTGGCCGCCAACGCGATCGAGCACGCCTACCTGGGCGCGCGCCGGCCCGGGACGATCGCGCTGCGGACGCGGCTGACGGTGACCGGGGACGTCATCGCCCGGGTCGCCGACCAGGGCCGGTGGCGGGAGCCGCGCACGGAGTCGGACGCCGAGCCGGGCACGGACGGCGGCATCGGCCTGAGCCTGGTGACCGACCTGGTCGACGAGTGCCGCCTGGAGCACGACCGGCGGGGCACGACCGCCACGATCCGGCACCACCCGTGGATCGCCGCGCAGTCGCCGGCCGCCGTGGACCTGGCGGTGCAGCTCCCGCGCCGATCGGCCGCACCGGACCCGTTCCTGGTGCTGAGCCAGCCCTCCGCCCGGCGCAACCGGGTCAGAGTCGACGGGCCGATCGACGCGCAGACCGCGGCGACGCTGTATTTCGAACTCCGGGCGGCGACCTCGTCCGGCACCCGCGACCTCACCGTCGACCTGACCGGCACCACCCATCTGGCCAGCGCGGGCGTGGCGGTCCTGCACCGTTTGAGCCGCCAGGCCGAACGCAACCACACCGAACTGCGCCTGTACGCGCCGGCCGACAGTCCCGCGCACCTGGTCATGTCGCTCGCGCGGCTGCGGCACAGCACCACCGATCCGGACCAGCGGGGAGACGAGCCGGACCAGCGAGGAGACGAGCCGGGCCGGCCACCGAGCTCAGGACATCACTGACGGGGAGTCCGGGGATCCCGGCGACCCGGCGTGCCCGACCGGCGGGCCCACGCTTAGGCATTCACTCCAATGGCCGTTTTGACTTCACCCATCGAGGGCACCAAGGCGCCTCCGGCGCTACCGGGCGCCCCATCGGAGAAGGGTCCAGCACCATGGGTGACGTATCGACGTCCGTGGACGTCCATGTCCCGCTCCGAACCGCCTACAACCAATGGACGCAGTTCGAGTCCTTTCCCCAGTTCATGTCCGGAGTCGTCGCGGTGCGGCAGCTCGACGACCGGCACACGCACTGGGTGACCGAGATCGCCGGGGCGCGCCGCGAGTTCCGCGCCGAGATCGTCGAACAGCTGCCCGACGAGCGCATCGCGTGGCGCAGCATCGACGGCGACGTACGGCACAGCGGTGCTGTGAGCTTCCGGCTCCTCGGCCGCGGCGCGACTCGCGTCGTGGTGGACTTGACCTGGGAGCCGGACGGGCTGGTCGAGAAGACCGGCGGCGTCGTCGGCGTGGACCGCCTTCAGATCACGGCCGACCTGGAGCGCTTCCGCCGGTTCATCGAGGAGCGCGGCACCGAGACCGGCCGGTGGCGCGGCCGGATCTCCGACCTGCCCGTGACGGCCGGTGACGGAACAGCGCCGGACCACAGCCGCAGTGAGCGTGCTGGCCGCCGGAAGCGATAGGCGCCGCCGGCCTCAGCCGAGGATGCCGTCGAGCTCTCGTCGCAGCCGCGCCATGGATCGCGGCCGCAGCTGCTGCTGGACGATGCTTCCGAGCAGCCAGGACAGCAGGGAGCGGGCCGTCGCGGCGGGGTCGTCGACCGGCCGTCGCGCGGCCAGTTCCTCAAGCAGGGCTCGCATGTCCTCCAAAGTGGCGATGACGGCGTCGGCCGACTGGCGACGGCCGGCGTCGATCCAGTACTCGAACCACAGGAACGCGGCGTTGGGCTGCGCGGAGAACGTCGCCAGGTAGGCGTGCACGACGGCCCAGAGCTTCTCGGCGGGGTCCGGCTCGCTGTCCGCCGCCAGCCGCAGCTCGGCCACCATGGCCGCCACGTGCTCCCCCATCGCGATGTCCACGATCTGGTGGATGTCGTCGAAGTAGTAGTGCACTGCGCTCTTGCTCAGAGGGCTCGCATCGGCGACCGCCCGCGCGGTGCACGCCGCGAGGCCGTCCTGGGCCAGGACCCTCTTCGCGGCGTCGATGATCTGCTCGCGCTTGCCGCGCCGGTTGGCTTCGATCACGGGGCTGGTCGCTGTCACACCGGTCGCTGTCACACCGGCGAACTTACCGCCTTCTTTGCCAACCTGGGACGGGCGACCTAAACTCAGGACGCATGTCCCAACAATTTAGGTTCCACGGCGTCCGGACCACGGATCGGCGGGCGTGAGCGTGCTCCTGTCATGTGCGCTGCCGCCGTCGGCGGCGATCGCCGATCAAGCCCGCGAGGCCGAGCGGCTCGGCTATCACCGGGTGTGGGTGTTCGATTCGCCGGCGCTGCACGGAGACTTGTGGATCGGGCTCGCCCAGATCGCGGCGGCGACCGAGCGGATCGGGCTGGGCAGCGGTGTCGCCGTCGCCGGGCTGCGGCATCCCATGGTGACCGCGGCCGCCGCCGCGGCCGTGGCCGAAGCGGCGCCGGGACGGCTGACCCTGGCGTTCGGAACCGGGCACACCGCCCGCCGCGCTCTCGGGAAACGGCCGGTCCGCGTCGACGACCTCGTCCGTGAGGTGCGGCAGGTGCGATCGCTGCTCGCCGGCGAGGTCGTGGAGATCGACGGGGAGCCCTGCCAGCTGCGGCAGCTGCCGGGCTTCGGTCCGGCCCGGCCGGTGGACGTCCCCGTCTGGCTGGCCGCCTCGGGCCCGCGGGCCGCGGCCGCCGCCCGCGATCTGAACGTCCCGGGCGTGTTGGGGACCGGCCTTCCCGGCCGGCCGTGGCCCGAATTCGCCCTCCTGCGCTTCGGGACCGTGCTCCGGCCGGGCGAGGATCACGCCACCGCGCGCGTCATCGACGCGGCCGGACCCGGCTGGGCCAGCATCGTCCACGCGATCTGGGAAAGCGCCCCGGCCGCCGTCGACGACCTGCCCGGCGGCAGGCGATGGCGGGCCGCCGTCGACGCCGCCCGGCCGGAGCGGGAGCGGCACCTCGACGTGCACCGAGGCCATCTGACCATGCTGACCGGCCGGGACCGGGACCTGGCCGTCGCGGCGGGCCCGGCCCTGCTCACCGCCGGCTGGACCGGCACACCGGCTCAGCTCCGCGACAAGGCGGCCCAGGCCGCCGCGGCCGGAGTGACAGAGATCGTCTACGCCCCCGCCTGGCCCGACGTCACAGCGGAGCTCGCCGCCTATGCTGAGGCGCTCTCCGGCGCTCTCAGACCCCTGGAACCGAGCGAGACGGCCGACCGGATCAGGGGACGTTGATACCTTCGCGAGCCGTGGCCCACTCGGCCTTCCTGATCATCTCCGCCACCTCGCCGTCGGGGACGCCGCGAGCCAGGACGACGCACAGCGTCACGCACATGCTCAGCATGTCCTCGACCGGGCAATAGGGCACCGTCGCGTCCTGATAGCCCAGAACGGCGCGCATCAGCTCCCCGACCGTGGACACGACATCGGCTTCTGGCAGGCTCACGGCCGCCGCGACGTCGGTGGATATGTCGGCGATGCGCTCCGAGGCCCACTCGCGGTCTCGCTCGACGAGCGCGATCATGGCGTACCACACGACGGTGAAAGGCTCGGCGGAGGCACTCGGCAACGCGACGATGAGCTCGTCACACGTCTCCTGTGACGCCGATGAAGAAATCAGCGAGTAAAGCCAACGGCCCAGCCGTGTCTCAGGCATACCTCTGATTGTCCATACCGAGCGACCGGCACGCTACAGACAACTCATTCGCCGCCTTCGACCGCACCCCAGGCGCTCAGCGCACAAGCCCGGAGCCATGCCGAAGAAGACCGGAGCGGCCCATGAAGTGCCGACGCGGGCCGGGGAGCATCGCCGAGGACCGGCGCCGGGCCCGGCGCCACCGTCGGGGCCGGCCGGGGTGCCGACCGAACCCGAGTGCCGCCCGGGCGTCTTCGAGGCACGTCCAGGCGGGATCCCGCGGCGGGCACTCGGCCAGCGCCACCACCTCGGGCAGCTGCGCCGACAGCCGCCACCGGCGACCGCACCGGCAGGCGACTTCGACCCGTCTCGTGGCGGCGACGATGAGCCAGTCGGTGACCCGATGGCAGCGCGGGCACTCGACCAGTTCCTGCGCCTCGCGGCCCTCCGCGGGCAAGTCGGTTCGAACGTACGCCTCGGCTGTAACTCGGAGCAGTATCGTGGATTCCCACGCCATGGACACGGTGCCTCCCTCGCCGGCTGCGTTGCCGGGGCCGTCCGTGCGCATCTCGAACGACACGACACTCGCACGAGATGGTGGCGCTGTCTACCCTCGCGACATGGGGCGTTCGGGCCTTGATAACGGTGCTCGGGCGCGGGGTTGGTGAGGGATCAGCTACCGGCCATCGCAGCGGGTTGTTTCGACGGCAAGGTCTTCTCCGGCCTTCGCCGATCTTCTTCAGCACGGCAGTGCGCCGCAACAGCATGGCGCGACCCGTGGGCCATAATCGGGGCACGACTGTGGCGGAGGAGTGTTATGCAAGCGCTGAGGCTTGGCCCCGCCGGCCATGAGCGTGTCGTGCTCTTCGCGGCCGGGGCAGGGGGCGATCCGGAGCGGTATCGGCCCCTCCTGGACCAGCTGGCGGCCCACGACTGCCAGGTCATCGCCCCCTGCTTCGAGCGCTTCGTCGCGCGGGAGGCGACCACCGCTCAGCTGCTCGCGCGGCCGGCCGGGCTGGTCGAGGCGCTGCATCGATGGGCGGCTCCGGAGGCCGATGTCGCGGTGGTCGGCCACTCCATCGGCGGATGGGCCGGCCTCTGCCTGGCCGGTGCGACGCCCTGGGGGCGGGACGGCGAGCCGATGGACGTTCCGCGAGAGCCGCGCGTCAGCCGCCTCGCCTTGTACGCGCCCGCCGCCGGCTGGTTCGCCGGCCCGGGCGCCTTGGACGCGGTGACGGCGACGATGCTCGTTTATGCCGGAGAGATGGACACCATCACGCCGGTCGAGCAGATCATGCAGCTGAAGAACGCGCCTGCCCCGGTCGACCTCCGCGTCGTGCCGGAGACCGGCCACTTCAGCTTCATGAACACGCCTCCGCCGGGCACGGTCGAAAGCGACGGCTTCGACCGTGCGCGGTTCCTTGCCGACCTCGCACAGGCGACCGCGGAGTTCGTCACCGCAGCCTGAGGAAGCATCGGCCGACCGACGATGCCTGGAGCGAGTGGAGCATCGTGGTGGGCGCGAACATAGGCACTTCCGACTTATGCGTGGGTCGCCATTGAGCTCGGGAGCGTAACGCGCAGCTGGAAGTCGTCCCCGGACAACTCCCCGCCGGCCCATCCGCCGATGGCGGCCGCACGTGCTTCGACTCCGGCCAATCCGGATCCGTCGCCGATCCGTCGGTGCCGTACGCCGTCGTTGCGGATGGTCAGGGATATCGTGCCGGCGGCGTGGGTGAGCGTGATGGTGCAGGTCTTGGCGTCGCTGTGGCGCAGCAGGTTGGTGGTGCCCTCGCGGACCGCCCAGGCCAGCACCTGATGGGCGTCGCTGGACAGGCCGGGGGCGGCGCCGTAGGTGCCTTCGCCTTCAGTGTCGCCGCCGGCGTCGACGCGGGTGTCGACACCGGCCGCGGCGAGCAAGCCCTGCGCGGCGGCCAGCTCCTCCCGCAGCGTCACCTGGTGCTCGTCGCGCGTGACAGCGCGGACGTCCCGCAGCGTGGAGCGGGCCAGTTCGGCCAGGCTGACGATCTCGTGCCGGGCGCGGGCGGGATCCACCGACAACAGGCGGGTGGCCAAGTCGCCCTTGAGGGAGATCGCGGACAGGCTCTGGCCGAGCAGATCGTGCAGGTCCCGGGAGACCCGCACACGCTCGGTGTCGACCGCGGACGCGGCGAGCTCCTCACGGCTGCGGTACAGCTCGTTGACCAGGCGGACGAGGCGGACGGTGCCGTACAGCATGGAAGCGAACACCGCGAACGAGATCGCGTAGTACGTCACCTCCAACAGGCTGTCCCGAACGGAGAGGCTTTCGGAGTACACGAGGTAGTAGACGGTCCCGCTGATCAGATACTGACCGGTGAACCCGGCGGCCGGCCCCCAAGGGCCGGGCAGCAGAAGCATCATCGACGCCGTCAGCGGCAGCTGGGTGCTCGTCCAGTCCGGACCGAGCCAGAACACCGGACCGTAGACGAGCAGAATCTGCACTGCCAGAGTCAGCGGCCAAGCCGCCGGGCTTTCACCACGAGCCGCGGCGCGCACGTGTCGCAGGTGGATGGCGGCCAGGACGACTGCGGCGGCGATGGCGAACGCGATCTGGGTCGCGGAGTGCCGCCGGACGGCCTCGCTCGCCACCAGCAAGGGTGCCATCACCAGCAGCGCCGAGTGCATCCCCAGATTCAGCGCCGACGCCCACCGCAGGGGCCCACGGGTCTGGCTGTCACCGGTCATCGCGCCGTACCGTCTACCGACACCGTGCCGTCTGCCGACACCGTCAAATGGAGGGCGTCGTCAGAGCCAGAGCCCTGAAGCGCGATGACGTACGCACACTCGGACTGCTCGCGGAGCAGTCGGTCCACGGCGGAGCGCAGCGCCTCACGCAGTTCGGCATCCGCGTAGCGGGGCAGGCCGTGGTCGGGCAGCACCAACCGTACCGACACACCGGCGGCCGACAGCAGCGTCACCGCGGTGTCCAGCTCGGAGCGCAGCGGCACTCGCTGGTAGGTGCGAATCAGGCTGCGTGCCTCGGCCAGCGCGCGGCGTGAACCGTCGACCAGCACCGCCAGCTCCTGGCGCGCCCTTTCGGGATCGGTTCCGGCCAGGACCGCGGCACCCGCACCACGTTCAGCGATGATGCTCAACGAATCCCCCACCGTGCGGGTCAGCTCGCGGTCGATCCGGATCCGCTCGCGCAGTACTGCTTGCTCCGCAAGGGTTTCCCGATTCGCCCGCAGCCGCCGCAGCGTGCCGACGAACCAGGTCGGCACGAGCACCGCCCCGGCCCGCTGGCCGACGACGAGCATCGTCCACAGCGGGTTCGGCGCGGGATCCACCAGCAGGTCGACCGGCACCACCGCGGCCAGGACCAGGCAGCCGCCCACGACCGACCAACGCCGGGGCAGCACGATCAGCACCGCCACGAGCAGATGCGCCAACGTCATCTGCCACTCGTTCCCGATCAGCACCAGTCCGGCGGCGATGACGCCGGCCGTCGCGGCCAGCATCCACCAGCCGCCGCGGGGGCGACGCAGGTGCGCGGCGCTCCACGTCAGGTATCCCACCATCGGCATGTAGCAGGCCATCAGGGCCAGCGTGAGCAGCGTGCTGCGAGCGCCGCTGTTGTACACCGGCGTCAACACGAGCTGGACTCCGACGCCCGCGGCGAGCACCGCGAGCGGAGCAGCGCTGAGCAGGCGGATGGTCCGATCGGAGTAGCTGGAATCGGTCAGTGTGCGCCTCCCCGCCCCGGCGTGGACAGCCCAGGTTAGCCGTCGGCCGGCCGGGGGCGCGGCCGGACCCGACCATGGCGCGTTCGTAGCAGGCACAGCAGAGACAGCAGGCATGGCAAGCACGGAACGCGCGACAGGTGGGCTAGGCGCCGAAACTGAGCGCCGCAGGCCAATCAGCGGGGCGGTATCAGAGCCAGCCGGCATTGCGGGATATCCGGATCGCGTCGATGCGGTTGTTGGCGCCGACCTTGCTGATCGCGTTGGACAGGTAGTTGCGCACGGTGGCCGGCGACAGGGCCAGGGTCGCGGCGATCCGCTCCGTGGGCAGACCGCTCTCGGCCGCGCGCAGTACATCGGCCTCGCGGCGGGTCAAGGGACTGCTGCCGGTCTCCAGCGCGGCGGCCACCAGGTCCGGGTCGATGACCCGTTCACCGGCGTGCACGCGGCGGATGCCGTCGGCCAGGGTCTGTGCCGGCGCGTCCTTGACGATGAACCCGCGCACATGTGCCTTGAGCGCCCGCAGCAGGTTTCCCGGCTGGCTCAGACCGGTCAGCACCATCGTGCGGCACTCCGGAAGCTCCTCGTGCAGCCGCTCGGCGGCGCTGAGCCCGTCCAGTCCAGGCAGGTCGATGTCCACGACGGCGACGTCGGGACGGGTCCGCAGGGCGGCCGCCACGATCTCGTCACCGCGCTCGAGCTCCGCCACCACGCGCATGTCGTCCTCCAGGGCGAGCAGCGCGACCAGGGCACCGCGGATCATGTGCATGTCCTCGGCGATCAGCACGGTGATCACGTGCCCTCCTCCCTCGTGACGGCCCGTAGAAAGTATCAACGGTTGCGGACATCGGCGTGTAGATGCCGACATCACCGCCGCGGCGATGATGTTCGTCATCGCCGACCGACCACATCTGCATCTGCCGGGCCCGGTGCTCGGGCGGCCAGAGTGAGACTGCCCGTTCAGAGGATTCGCCCGGGGAAGCCGGGCCACACGAAGGAGGCCTCCACGCCATGATCACCGTCGAAAACGTCACGGCCGAAACCGGCCTCGCCGCCGGCATCTGGGTCGGCGATCCCGTTCACTCCGACATCTCGTTCAAGGTGCGCCACATGGGCGTCGGCAAGGTCAGGGGACGTTTCGCGCTCGCCTCGGCGCAGCTGACCGCCGGCGGGACCAGCGGCCGCGTGACCGCCCGCATCGATCCCGCCTCGGTGCACACCGGCAACGAACAGCGCGACCAGCACATCCGATCCGCCGATTTCCTGGACGTGGAGAAGTACCCGCAGATCGAGTTCGCCTCGACCGAGGTCCGGGAGTTCGACGGCAAGGCCTTCATCCTCGCGGGCGAGTTGACCCTGCACGGTGTCACTCGGGCCGTCGAGCTGGCGGCCGAGTTCCTCGGAGTCGTCGACGACCCTTCCGGGACGCGGCGAACCGGGTTCTCCGCGACTACCACGATCAGCCGCGCCGCCTTCGGCATCGACATCCATTTCCCGTTCGGAGCGGGCAACGTCGCGGTCGCCGACACCATCGAGATCGCCGTCGAGATCGAGTTCACGGCCGCCGGCCCGGACCCGCGATGACTCACCTGGCACGCCACCGGATGTCCTGAAAGGATCGGAAACCGTGAGCAAGACCGTGCTGTACATGTCGATGTCTGTGGACGGATTCATCGCCGGGCCGAACGTGGCGCCGGGCAACGGGCTCGGCGACAAGGGAGAACGGCTGCACCAGTGGTTCCTGCCGGACGCCGACCCCGAGCATCGGACGGGCGGGCATCTGACGGGCGTGAACCGTGAGGTCGTCGACGAGGCCATGCGCACCGGGGCGGTCCTGGTCGGGCGGCGGACGTTCGAGCTCGCCGGCGGCTGGGGCGGCGACCATCACGACGGCGTGCCGATCTTCGTCCTGAGCCGCCGGGCCCCCGATCCCGCGCTGACCTGGCCGGGCGTCACCTACGTCAGCGACATCACCGCGGCCGCGACCATGGCCGAAGACGCGGCGGGCGACAACGACGTGCTGTTCCACGGCGCCCGTGCCGCCCGGCTGGCGATGGCCGCAGGCGTCCTCGACGAACTGCAGATCCACCTGGTCCCAGTGCTGCTCGGACAGGGTGAGCCGCTGTTCGAGGACATGCCGGCCGAGCTCATCGAGCTCGAACTGCTGCGCGCGGTGGAGGGGCCTGGTGTGACGCACCTGCGCTACCGCGTGAGCACGGCGGGCTGAGACGATGGCGACCATCCGGCTGTACATGACCATGTCCCTGGACGGCTACATCACCGGGCCACAAGACAGCCCGGACAACCCGATGGGCATCGGCGGCTTCCGCCTTTTCGACTGGCTCTCCCACCGCCACGACCCGGGACCGAGCAAGCAGGTCTACGCCGAGGCGTCGGCCACCCGCGCCCTCATCTCCGGCCGCCGCACCTACGAACACGCCGACCGCTGGCACGGCGACCACCACGACGGCGTCCCGATCTTCGTCCTGACCCGCCACATCCCTGACGGCCCTCCCCCGGGCAGCATCCGCTACGTCAGCGACGTCGACGAATGCGCCGCCCAGGCCCGCGCGGCGGCCGGCGACGGCGAGGTGATGGTGCACGGTGCGGGAGCAGGGCAGGCACTGCTGCGCGCGGGACAGCTCGACGAGCTGGAACTGCACCTGGTGCCGGTCCTGCTCGGCCAGGGACGCCGGTTGTTCGACCACCTTTCGGCCGAACCCATCGAACTGGACCCGATCCGCCGGCTGACCACACCGCACGTCACGCACCTGCGCTACCGCGTCCGCGGCCGGCACGAACGCCAGGATCAAGACGGCGCATGATCGGCCCTGGGCTCAGCCGCTGGAAAGTTCGCATCTCTTCCGCTCCGCCACACCCACACCCTTGCCTGTCCAGGCAGTCCTGAAGCATTGTTCAGCGTTGTTCACGCAGGCCGCAGAGCCGTTGTGAGCGCGGTGGCCACGATCATCGGCTACAGCGGGCAGACCGACGGCGGCGCGAGCTTCGGTCCGCACCTGCACATGGCCCTGTTCCACAACGCGTCGATCACCGCCGCCGGCGGGATCTACGGCGGGCAGAGCGCCAAACCGCACCACATGTTCCACGCGTCGGGCAACGGCGGGTACTA
>Ga0207671_10001185_pt1 | contig 30947 bp, 27 predicted proteins | sample KBSC24metaG_FD_184352 | JGI IMG/M metagenome (GOLD analysis project Ga0207671, IMG submission 184352) | Corn rhizosphere microbial communities from Kellogg Biological Station, Michigan, USA - KBS C2-4 metaG (SPAdes) (version 2) | ecosystem: Host-associated > Plants > Roots > Rhizosphere > Soil...
ATCTCATGCACCACTGCACGGACAGGTCAAAACATCAGCTGGATCAGTTGTATCCGGAGTTGTGTATTTTCTAAGGTCTCTCACCCCCCGTTAAAAAGATAAAGCCACTTCATAGAAATGAGGTGGCTTCTGCATGAGAAAATTCAACTCTACATATATAAACCATCGATTAACGGGTAATTAACCAATTAATTCGGGCATAAAAATAATTGCCCTACATTACTGAATAGTTATCGCAATATTATAAAATAGAAAAGCCCCCATAAAGGGGGCTTATTCTTTATTTAAGCAATTAGGACTGTTAGAAAGTATACTTCAGACCCAGCTGACCTTGCCAGCGTGAATTGATCGGGTCATTGTAGTAATAGTGGTTGCCGATAGTGGGCGTTTGGAACTGGAAGGTCGGCGTATAGTTCACGGTCGTTCCATCAGCCTTGTACGGATTGCCCGGTGCATTTCCTGCCGCATCATTAACATACTTCAGGAAGTTGACGGTATAGTTGTTCAGGTTGCTGACGAAAGTGATATGACCCCAGTTGTTGTTGATCAGGTTCAGGACGTTGAAGACATCCAGGCTGATAGCCAGTACATGCTGCCTGTTGTTGCTGCTCAGGTGGAACTCGTGCATCAGTTTCAGATCCAGCTCATGGTTCCAGGGAGTGCGCATGCCATTACGTTCTGCATATTGACCCCTTCTCGTCTTGAGATAAGAATCTGCATCGACAAAGGCGTTGAAAGCAGCGCGGTTGGTAGCATCCAGGATCATAGTCTGGGATTCCGCTACAGTGGGGATATAAGGCAATGCAGAGTTCGGGTTCAGGATATTACCCGGTACACCGGCATTGATCACCGTGTAAGGGCTTCCGGACTGACCGCTGTAGAAGAAGTTCAACGAAGTAGTGTTGACCTGGTTCCATATAAAGGCGCCGCCCAGGGTCGCTATGATATGATGTCGAAGGTCGAAATTGCTATAGGCCAGCTGAGGATTGTTGGAAGAGACAGCCGGGTTGTAGTCCCAGTTGCTCTGCATGGAGTTACGAATACCATTAGCTACGTCCTTTGACATACCATAGGTATAGGCCGCAGACCAGTTATAAGCCCATTTGGCCCCTCTGCCACCCAAAGGCATCGGGTTGGAGGTCTTGGAGAGCTGTGCAGTAAGATTATATCTGTAACCTTTTTTCGTATTGGTCAGCAGGAACACGTTGGCAAACTGGCTATTGAGGTTGCCGCCTACATATACAGGCGTCTTGGTAGGCCCAACGGGGAAGAACTGTGTCTGGTCCTTCTTGTTGATCTGCTGGAATAGTACGTCATAAATGGTCTTGGTATACATCCCTTCGAATGTAGCCTTGTAGCCATTTCCAAATTTATAATCCACAGCTACGCTGCTGCGCCATACGGTAGGAAGCTTGAACTTATTATCCACGATGTCAAGCTCGCGGGTAGCGACAGAGCCGGGGCTGACCGCCTGGATGGTGGGTACCAGGTTGTTAGGTCCAACCAGGGGAACAACAGTACCGGAAGCAGGCTTGTAGTCGATGTTGTTGAAATTAGGACCGCTCAGGGTATAGGCATATCCTAACCAGGCAAAGGGAATGCGGCCAGTGAAGATACCACTACCACCTCTCAGCACAACGGACTTGTCACCGTTGATATCCCAGTTAAAGCCCAGGCGGGGAGAAATGATCACATTGCCAAACCACTTGTTGTTGAACGAGCCAAAAGGCGTATGAGAATAGGTCGGGTTAGTCGGGTTGACATAATCCACGGTGGTGTTCAGCGCGGGGTCAGTCGCGGGCTGACTTCCCACATAAGAGTAGTCGAACCGTACGCCGGGAGTCAGCTTGAACCGGCGGGTAACAGCGATCTCATCCTGCGCATACAGGCTGATCAGACCCACTTTGAAATTACTGCCGGGCGTATTTTCACGCAAATCATCATAGTTGTTCTTGCCAGAGCCGGGCTGATAGGCAGCACGGATACGGCTGGGCATATTGTTGACAAAATTGGTCACGTTGCCATATTGCCAGCGGCCATTCCAGCTGTTGACAAAACCATAGTCGAAATTATAGAACTCGTTGTGCGTACCGAAAGTAAACTTATTCACACCTTTGTTCCAGGTCACGTTGTCCGTGAATTCAAAGGTCTTCTGACGCTGGTTATAGATAGCCGCTTCACGCCAGGTGCCCAGCCAGATATTGGAGGAGCCATTGGTGATATCCACATAAGGCGTTACATTATTAAAGGCGCCGGGGAAAGTACGGTAGTCATGTACGTTGATATAGCCCAGGATCAGCTGGTTGCTCACCGCATTGCTGAACTTGGTCTTCAGCTCGGCCGCGAGGTTTACGTTCTTGCTGTATTGGGTAAAGTCCGTAGAGCTGAACTGGTATACGGCTGGCGTACGCTCCAGGTTGTTGCCCCAGCCCTTTGTATAGATACCTCTCACCGTAAGGGTGGTCTTGGAGCTGATATTGTAATCCAGACGGCCAAAATACTTATCGCTGTTGGTAAAGATCTTGCCAGGAGCATAGGACCCGGGATCGAATCCGGCGGCCTTAAAGGCAGTCGTGATCTGGTCAGCCTGCGCCTGTGTCATGGCAGCGCCAGCCTCCCCTACATTATAAAAAGTAGGTTCCTGACGACGGGTGATCTCCACATTGGCGATAAAGAACAGCTTGTTCTTTAAGATGGGTCCACTGAGCGTAGCACCATACTGATAATCATAAAAGTCGGAGCTCATGGAGCTCTTGGCTGCATCGGGGCCCTTTCCTACCAGGGCCTGGTTCCTTCCATAGCCATATACGGAACCATGGAAGTCGTTGGTGCCGCTCTTGGTTACTGCATTGACGGTACCGCCAGTGAAATTACCCAGCTTTACGTCATAAGGAGCCAGCTGTACCTGTACTTCCTGGATAACATCCAGGCTATAAGGGTTGGTACGGGTACCGGAGCCGGCTGTACCGGACTGGCCGCCACCGCTGACGCCGCCAAACGAGTTACTAAAGCCGATGGCGTCATTGTTCATGGCGCCGTCCAACGTAATATTATTATAACGGAAATTGGTTCCTGCAAAAGAGTTGTTGTTGGACTGAGGAGTAAGACGCGTGAAGTCGGAAAGACTTCTGCCCAGGGTAGGCAGGGTAGTCAACTGGGCCTTGCCCACAGTGAGGCCGGAGTTCTGGGCTTTCTTGCCCCCAACAACCACCACTTCGGTAAGAGCTGTCTCATTGAGCTTAAGCCCTACATTCATTTCAGGGTTCTCACCCAATACCAGGTTGAGGTCGGAGAGGGTCTCTTCTTTATAGCCGGTGAAGGAGATCTTTACGGTGTAAGGACCGCCTACCTTCAGGTTGGGAATAACAAAGATACCCTTATTATTTGTCTGTGTGCCCGTGGAATATCCGGTGGGCTCATGTCTTACAACGACGGATGCGCCGGGGACCGGAGCTCCTTTAGAGTCATACACAGTGCCATTAAGCGTGGCGGTTGTCTCCTGTGCACGGACAGTGCCAGTGGCCAGGAGGCCGATCATGCTGAGCAGTAGCAATAGTCTTAAACGCGACATAAACGAATAGTTAAAATTTGCTGCAAAGGAACCTTTCGCGTGTTACCGGCAGGTTACGCCAATGTTAAGAAATTGTGAAGCGGGCGTAACAAAGCGTTCACATGTGTCAGAAATTAATTTCTAAATAGATTTAATTCAATCACTTACAAACATCGATCGGGAAAAACACCGTTACATTCCTTACTCTGCAAATACATAGTGAATTGACCAGCAGGGGTAGGTAACATGTAGGTGATATTAAGAAATCATTACCAAACCCATTCCTGAACATTGCGGGATCATTGCCGTGTAATTTTATTCAAATTTTGTGCAAATGAGCTTCAATTCAATCATGAAATTATTCATGCCGAAGGACCAGGTCTTCTATTCTCTCTTTGAAGAAGTGGCGGATAATGTATACACGATGGGGAAAACATTGAAGGCAGTAGTTTCGGAAGTTGATTTCGACCGGAGGGAAGAGCTGATCAACACTTTGGAAAACCAGGAGCATATCAATGACGAGCTGACACATCAGATATATACGGAGCTGGGAAGGAATTTTATTACTCCGTTCGATCGGGAGGATATCCATTACCTGGCCACCGCCCTGGATGATATCTGTGACTATATCTATTCCTCTGCCAAAAAGATAAACTTCTATAAGGTCAATCCCAATGACACAGGTATCCAAAAGATGGCGGACCTGATCGAGCAGGGGTCGGAACAGATCCGGAACGCTGTCCGGGAGCTGCGGGATATGAGGAATATGCGCAAGATCACAGATGCCCTGGTAAAGGTCAATAGCATCGAGAACCAGGCCGACGATATTTTCGATATGAGCATCGATAAGCTGTTCGACGGTGAACCTGACGCCAAGGAGGTGATCAAAAAAAGAGAGATCTACCAGGCAATGGAGATCGCCACGGACAAATGCGAGGATGCCACCAATGTGATCGAGTCCATTATTATTAAGTACGCATAAGGCCTCTCTCCGTGGTTCAGTTACTGAACCACGGAGGTACCATCCCTGATCTCATCATTGGCATTGACAATGATCCGGGCATGCGGAGACATCACTCCAAACACTTCGGTGGAATCATTCCGGGAATTACCGGTAACCACATCCACCCAATGCGCCTTGTCCCCATCCACGGTGATGATATATTTTCTTTCCTGTGAAACGACTACCGCAGCAGCCGGTACCACCATGGAATGCGTATTCCGCTGCACAGGCAAATCCACCTCCGCATACATGCCGGGTTTCAGCAGACCGTTGTCATTTTTCACGTCTACCTCGATGGCTTCGCTCCTGTATTTCATGTTCAATGATCCGGCAGCACGGCTGATGGCCCCGCGAAAGACCTTTCCAGGCAGGGTGCTGACGCGGAAGCTGACAAGCGTATGCTCCGTCAGCTGGTTACTATATACTTCCGGCACATCGATCACCAGCCTCAACTTGCTCTCCTGCTGCAGGATCAGCATGGGCTTGTCATCCGTCTTGAGGTTGGGGCCCACTAGTGCGCCGGGGTGAACATTCCTCTCGGTAATGACACCGTCGAAGGGCGCCGTGACGGTGAGATAGTCGCGGGTCGCTCCCAGCGCCTTGTAGTTGGCCATTTCGGCCTGGGAGGTCGCACTGTCCGCGATCATTTTAGCCTTCGCCAGCTCCAGGTCATGGGCGGAGACGGTGCCGGGCATTTTATTGGCCACCATCAATCGGTCATAGTCATCCTTGCTGGCCAGCGACAGCGAATAAGCCTGCAGATATTTGGCCTTCGCAGCCATGTATTGCTGCTCGATCTCAGGCGCTTCCAGCCTTAGCAGCAGCTGTCCTGTCCTGACACGGGACCCGCGGTCCACAGGTATCTCCTTGATAAAACCATTGATCTTGGGATAGATATCCACCATTTCATAGGGCCGGAGCACGGCAGGCAAATGGACGACAGAGCCGATCTCCGCCTCGGCGACCTCGCCGAAAACATAAGAGCTATGGGCAGCAGGCGCCTTGGTCGTACTGTCCTTGTCGGCCACGGGGTGACTCTCGCTCTGGTTACAGGCACAAAAGGATAGCAGAAAAATGCTGAACAATAGATATTGTAGTTTACGCATACATTTATATTTTGGCCTCCTCAGGCATGAGAGAAGGTGTTGAAAAATCTGTTCGTTTCTGGATCAGCGCATATACCTGCGGAAGGATCAGCAGGGCCGCCAACGTAGAAAAAACCAGCCCCCCAATGACGGCGCGACCCAGGGGAGCGGTCTGGTCCCCGGCCTCACCCATACCAGAAGCCATCGGGATCATTCCCGCGATCATGGCCAGACTGGTCATCAGGATGGGACGCAGACGGATAGAAGCGCTGGTGACAGCAGCCCGCGTAGCATCCCTGTACTCAAGTCTCAGTTTTTCCGCATTGGTGACGATAAGGATGGCATTGGCCACGGACACGCCGGTGGACATGATCATTCCCATATAGCTTTGAAGATTCAGCGTCGAGCCGGTGAGCAGCAGGGCGATAAGAGAACCCAGTATGACGGCAGGCACGGTGGTCAGCACGGCCAGCGATACCTTGAAAGATTGATAGTTCGCCGCCAGCAACAAAAAGATCACGACGATGGCAATGGCCAGCCCATTCTGCAATCCATCCAACGTCTCTACCAGCAGGTTGGATGTCCCTTTGATATCCGCCACCAGCCCCCGGGGCGGGGCGCCCAGATCCTTTATGACTGACTGCACGGCAGCGGTAGCAGACGCCAGATCCTTCTTATATATATTGGCGCTGACAGTGACATACCGGCGAGGACCGGCCCTGTCATATTCCCCAGGGAGACTGTCCACAGAAAAGGCCGCCACATCTTCCAATACGGGACGGGGCTGCCCCTCTACCAATGGTATCTCCCTCAGATCCCCGACCTCATGCATGATATATTCAGGTACCTGCACCTGTACCTGGTAGGTATAGCTGGTCCTTTCATCCAGCCATAGATTTTTTTGGGTGTATCTGCTGGAACTGGTCGCGGCGGTCACAGACCGGGCCACGTCCGACAGGTTGAGACCCATCTGGGCAGCCTTGAATCGATCCACGCTAATATTGATCACGGGGAATTTCAGCGGCTGGGCTATCTGGACATCCCTGAGAAAAGATACTTTTTGCAGCCTGTCTACCAGCCGCTCCGCATACCCTCCTATCTGCTTCATATCCCGGCCGGCTACCCGCACTTCAATAGGCGTAGATGCGCCCTGGCTCATGATCTTCTCCGTAAGGTCGATGGGCTCAAAGGATATTTTCATTTCCGGCATCCGCTCGGCTATCTTCTTCCGGATGGCATCTTTCAGGTCCTCGATATTCACCTTATAATTCTCCTCCAGGTTCACCTGCAAAATGCCTTCATGCGTTCCGCTGTTGAACACATACAGATTGCTGGACCCAAAGTTGGTAGGCACAGGCCCCACAAAAGCACTGGTAATGGCCACATGCCCGTCCACCAGCTTGTCGACAACATCCAGCACATCATGCAGCTTGCGCTCGGTCACCTCCAGGCGGGTGCCGTCGGGCTCTTTGATACGTAATTGAAATTCACCGGTATTAACCCTTGGCATCAGATCCTTCCCGATAGAAACAAAAGCGAACCCCGCCAAACCGAACACCACCAGAAAATACAGCGTCACCGTGATCCCACGCACACGCATCAGCGCTTCTATCCTCCGCGTATACCACATCTTAAATCTTTGAAATCCATCATTCTTTTCGGGCACCGTCCTCTCATTATCACCATGGAGTCCTACTTCATCCACCTCTGCTGTATCCAACGCCAGCCCCGCATGCGCGTGTTTATGTCCATGCCGGTACATGAACTTCTCCGCCCGCAGCATCCAGTTGGACAGGATGGGCACAAGGGTCTGCGCAAGAAAATACGAAGCTATCATGGCAAAGCCGATGGCTAGCGATAAAGGCAGGAACATGGCCTTGGGAACGCCTGTCATGATCAGCGCAGGCGCAAACACAGCCAGGATACACAACAATATCAGTAGCAACGGAAAAGATATCTCCTCGCAGGCATCATAGATAGCCTGTCGCTTGGGCTTACCCATTTCCAGGTGCTGGTGAATATTCTCGATGGTCACGGTGGCCTGATCTACCAGGATGCCAATAGCCAGCGCCAGACCGCTAAGGGTCATAATATTTATTGTCTGTCCGGCCAGCTTTAACAACAGCACAGCGCTCAGCACGGATACAGGTATGGTAATGATCACCACCAGGCTGCTCCGCCAGTCCTGCAGGAACAGCAATACCATCAGGCCGGTCAATACAGCGCCCAGCGCACCCTCGGTCATCAGGCTCTTCACAGCATTGATCACAAAGACGGATTGGTCGAACTCGTACGAGACATGCACATCCTCTGGCAACAAGGTTTGTATCTCGGCCAGCTTGGATTTCAAGCCATTCACCACAGCCCACGTAGAAGCATCGGCGGTCTTTACAACGGGGATATACACAGAGCGGCGCCCGTTCACCAGCGCATAGTCGACGGTAATATCGGCCCCATCCGACACATGCCCTATGTCCCGCACAAAGACAGTAGAATTCCCGTTGGCCACTACCGGTATATTGTCAAAAGCCTCCACCTTTTGCTCCAGCGAATTCAGCGTCGTCACATACATGGTGTTATTGATCCTTATATTCCCGGATGGGCTCATGGAATTGTTCTTTGCAATGGCGGCTACTACCTGGTCAGGAGAAAGATTATATCCTCGCACCTTATCGGGATCTATACTGATGATCACGCTTCGCGCATTGCTCCCGAAAGGAGGCGGCGCGGAAAGACCAGGCACGGTAGCAAACATGGGTCTCACCCGGGTGAGCGCCAGATCATAGATATCTTTCAAGCTATGAGTCGGACTGCTGAATACCAGCTCGCCCACAGGCAGACTGGACGCATCGAACCGCACTACCTGGGGCGGCAGAGCCCCGGGCGGAAAAAAGGCGGATGCACGATTGACCTGCAGCGCCACCTGCGCGGAAGCCTCAGCCATATCGGTGGTCTCATAAAAACTAAGCTTGATAATGCTGATACCTTGTATATTCTTGCTCTCGATGTTCTTGATACCATTCACATAGAGGAACTGGTCCTGCATGCGGGTAGCAAAGAACCCTTCCATCTGCTGCGCCGACATACCTCCATAAGGCTCGATCACATAGATCGTAGGCAGGTTCAGCTTGGGAAATATATCAATGGGAATGGTAAAGATGGCCATCACCGAGAATAACAATACCCCAAGGGTAAGCACGATCACGGCAATAGGCTTCTTTAATCCCGAAGACACTAATGACATACTATAATTAATTTAGAATAGATAAAAGTTGATAAATGCCATTGTCGGCATAGGCTTTCTGAACGATCGCCCTCCACACTCCATCCTTTGTATTGACCAGGTCCGTCTGGGCACGGTTCAGCACATACAATGCATTGGTAAGATCGATGATGTTCGATAATCCCGCATTGTACTGTGTAAGACGCTGCCGGTAGGCATCGCTGGCGGCCGACAGCTGAACAGGGATCTCGCCGAACTTCTCGACGGCTGTACGAAGATTTACCGAGGCCCGCAGGTCGGCATTCTTCAGACTCCGCTCCTGCTCCTCATAATTATGAAGGGAGGCCTCCGTCTGGTACTTCTGAACATTCAGCCTGTCCTTTTCTCTCCTTAGATCGAAAAGATCATAGGTGATACCCAGTCCAAAGAGATAGTTGTACCGCGAATAGCCCAGTCCGGTGCCGAGGTCTTTATTCAGCGTACCGTCGGTGTTGATGCTGGACCCTTTCATCCATCCCGCAGCCAGTACATACAGCTTCGGCATATAGGACTTACGGATCAGCTGCTCCCTGGCCTGGCTGTTCTCGTAGATGGAATGGAAATACTCCAGGAAAGGATGACGGGAATATACACTGTCCTGGTAGCTTCGGGAATTCAATGCTCCCAGCAGCAGACTGTCATTGCTAAGCTCCGGACAAACAGCCATGGTATCCAAACCTGTCAGCAACGACAGCTGGACCTTCGACTGCCTGTATGCATTATATATATCGAGATAATTGAGCTGGGCCTTGGAATACTCTGCCTCGGCCAGACTGCTGTCGACACCAGGACGCATCCCGCTGACCACATAATTGCGGATGGCCAGGCGGATCGTGTCAGCCCGCCGGAGGTTCTCCAGCTGAATAAGACTTAGCTCATAATTCCTGATAAGATCCAGGTAGGATTGTAAAACGATGCCGGAAAGATAGAACCGCTCACGCTGCAGGTCCATACTGTCGACCCTCAGCCTGGAATATGCCTCCTGGATACCAGCTTTATACCCCCCAAAATTGGTGGCCTGCCATTGCAGATAGGCCACGCCAATGTTTCCGGTGGAGACGGTACCGACGTTCTCAGGACGGGCGCTCACGCCGGAGATGGAAGGCACAATGCCTCCGGAAAAATAGGCGGCGCCCAGATTGTTACTGGTACCCGCATCCACCTGCTCAAAAAGATTCAGGGAAGGCAGGCGCCTGTCCTTTGTCTCGACAACGGAAGCCATACCCGAACGCACCTGCGCTTCACGGGCCCGGATGGACGGATAGTTTGAAAAAGTAAGGGAGATCGCCTTGTTAAGTGGAAGTGTCTGCCCCTGTACAGCTCCGTACAGGACAAGTACAAAAAGGACGCACATCCTTTTCAAGATACGTTCATACATAAACAAAATGAGTGAAGTGTACTAATCGAAATGTCTGCAATAGGTAGTTCGGTCAGCACACGGGAGGACCGCGAAGAGAGAAATTACCAATGAATTGACGGGTACACCCGCCAGGAAGAAAAAGAGAGAAATTACGACGACAATAAGTAAAGCTCGGCAGGATCGTGATCGGACAGTCGGCAACAATGGCCTGGCTCACCAGTGACTTGCCATGTCGCTTCTCTTTATGTTTGGCATGGCGATCTGAAGACTCCCCGGATGTAACTACTACAGGGTGTGATACAAATGAAGCATGCCGCGCGACAGTTCGTACAGCAATTTCTGAATACCTGCTCCCGGGCGCGGGATGAACATGGGAAGGCGAGCCCTTAACCAGGCCGGCAATCAGAACCAGTATTCCAAGTATAATACTATACCTTCTGCCTCGCATAGCGTTGCTAAGGTAGAAAAAAAATACGTTAATGCTCCGTTATTCCTCCTCGTCCTCTTCGAACTCGAAGTACTCCTGCTGCTCTTCCTGCGTTTCCTCCTGGTAAAGAGCCTGGAACCTTTCAGCGGTGTCCTGGTCGAACTCCTCCACCAGTTTGTAAACCATCTCATCCTTGTATTGGAAGAAGTCTTCGGCCTGAGGCAGATAGCTGCGCAGCAACACTGTCTCCTTGGTATCCATCAGCACGGACACCAGCTCGATATCAGATTCATCATCAACCTGTATCAGGTAATAAGTGTTTGGTTTTAGATCTCCGAAGGTGGACATAATGGTTCGTTTTTAGATTTCTAAACTAAACTACAAAAAAAACGTCCCGGTGGTTTACCGGGACGATGAAGTAATCTTTAAGATGTCTTCGGACGAACCGAAGGTTCGTCAAAGAACTAACTATTTTTTTTCGGCCTTTACCTTTGCGTTTTTTTCAGCCTTAGCCTTTGTGCGGGTCTTTTTGGCTGCGTTCTTTTTGGTACGTTCCTTCTTCTTGCTGATCTTCAGCAGGTCGCGGCTGATAAGCTTACTTACCTTCTTAACATGGGTAGCCAACTTCTCTTCACCAAGCTCCTGTTTGTACCCTGCCAATGCCCCTGTCAGCTTCTCCGCAAGCTCCTTACGAACCTGCTTCTTTGTAGGGGTAGTTCCCGTTGCCGTCTCCTGTTGACTCATAAGATATAATGTTTGTGTTAATAATTAGATAACACAAAATTAATACTAAAGTAACATACCCAATGTTAAGTTTTTGGCTGGAAAACCCTATTCCCAGGCCGGTTCACCCGGGAAGTCCCTGCCTGGAGAGCTCGACTAACTCCCTTTCCAGGACCCCCAAAAATTGTTTTTTCCTACTGACATACTGCTGTCACTGGCCGGTAGCACTTTTACAAAACGGACCCAAGGTCCGAAGGTCTCCCATCATTAGCAGTGCACCGGGGATGGGTTACTTTTCGGAACAAACCAGACCCGGGGCACATTCAACCAAAAAACCAAGTTTATGTCAACCATCAAAATGCTACTAAAGGAAATGGACCAGGAAGCGCTCACCACCCGCAAAATGCTGGAACGTGTCCCTTCCGATAAGTTTGATTGGCAGCCACATAAGAAGAGCATGACCCTCCAGCGTCTGGCTACCCATGTGGCCGAGCTGCCCTCATGGATCGACATGGCAGTAACCACAGACGAGCTGGATTTTGCCAATAACGGCTATGCACCGAAGACGGTGTCCAACACATCGGAGCTGCTGGAATATTTTGACAGCAACCTCGTCAAAGGACGGGAAAGTCTGGCAAAGGCCGTCGAAGAGACCTTATCGGAAGACTGGACCCTGCGCAATGGTGACCAGGTTTACCAGGTCTCCACAAAAGGAGAGATCGTACGTATGGCCTATTGTCAGATCGTGCATCACCGGGCACAATTGGGAGTATTTCTCCGGCTGCTGGATGTGCCTATCCCGGGCAGCTATGGTCCCAGCGCAGATGAAGGGGATTTTATGTAAGAGCTTAACGAACTAAAAGTTTGTTAAAGCGATAGGCGATAGAAGATACTGTCCACGGACGCAACAGGGAATTCCTGGGGGAGACTGCTTTTGGAGATGGCGCAAAACCCATTCTTTTCATAAAAGCGGTGTGCCGCCAGGAATTTGTCTGTGGTCCCCAACAATATCTCTTCAAATCCTTTCCCCCGCGCCCAGGCCAGCAATGTATCGAGCAAACCCTGGCCAATGCCATAGGACGAACCCCGGTAACGGGCATCCACAAACATCTTTCGCAAGGCGCCCCGTCCCTTTCCAATATCCTTCAAAGCAATACAACCTACCACACCGCCTTCCCTGAGCGCCAGCCAAAAATTTCCATTCCCCACCAGGAAGAAACCCGGAATATCTATAAGATCGGGCTGCTCTTCCAGCGTGATGGGTATGCCAAACTCGTTTTGCTGGATGCTGGTAACAAGACGGGCAAGGTCCTGAAGATAAACTTTATCATAAGGGATTATTACGTTCTCATCCATACTAAGGAGCTGGCATTTCATTTATGCTGTAAAATATTTTTTTGCCGTATGCCTTCCCGGTTGCTACCATCTGATCCGCCCCCGATGAAGCCCCGCCGATCCGTAATACGGCATCACAGTGCTCTATCAACCGGATCGCTACAGGATGGAACATGTCGTTCCATACATCGTCTCCCATAGCTTTCGAGCCCGCTGCATGTATCAGCGGCAGCGCAAACCATTCCCCCATCACGGGTAAATGCCCCATCTTATAAAGGGCCAACGACGTCGCCGTCATTCGTTGAACATTTGCCTCGATCAGGACAGGATCGTCATTCGTCCCCCCGCGGTAAGGGCCCGCCACCAGGATCATCAATGTTGCCATGATTTTTTTTAAAAGATAATCAAATTACTTAAGATCGACCCATGCGAGATCAAACCATTCCAGGCTCCGCTCACGGGTCCGGTAATTTACGAATTCTCCCGTGAGCTGGCTTACGTGAAAATTCGGGAAGGCCTTTACGATCTGTACCCGGTACAATTGCTGTAATAAGCTATCTCTGGAAGACACGAAGACAAGCGCCGGCCCTTTTCTTAACACGGCCGCCAGGCTGTCCCGTTCAATTCGCTGAACAGCACAAGGAGCATAAAATTCCATGGAATAGCTAACAGGACCTTCCGCAGGAAGATAAACCACAACGGGCGCCGGCCCCGGTACCCGGGCGCCGGGCGGCCTCATCTCCCGTCGGATATACTCGGCCGCCTCCATGCCAGCCTGGTAATGCAGCATCGGCGGATAAAGACAGCAATTGACGAACAGAAATACCACTAACGCAGCCCAGCAGCTTCGTCCCACCGCCACCTGCACGGTACTTCCCCGAAAAAAATAAAAAGACAGGATAGATAATATCAGCGCTCCCACCATCCAGTATGGCCAGCCTGAGAAATGAAAGAGCCAGCACAGCAACAATACCAGCGCCGGCAGCAGCACGGTAATGCCCCCCTGTACAATAGCAATGGTCCGGATCGTCATCCTGCGCCGGATGTCCAACAGGTATTCCGCAGTCAATATGGAAAAAAAGGGAAAGAGGATATTCAGATAATAGGGCAATTGGAACCTGGATAGCGAGAACATCGCAAAACTAAGTACAGCTGCCCCCAGACAAACGAACCCTCCGGAAGTCGCCGGACGAGCGTGTCCCCTGATCTTCCGGCATACGGCAGCATATAGTAGCAGCGACCAGGGCAAAAAAGCCCAAAGCAGCGTATGGAAATAAAAGAACGGATCACCGTTGCCCTTGATAGGACCGGTGTTGAGGAATCGCCCAAACTGACTATCCCAAAAAAAGAACCGCACACCCGACACACCCGTATGCCCAAATATTTTCTTCTCCGGATGAAGATCAAACTGCACATAAAGACAATATATCTCGGGAAGGATAAAGATCCCGATGAGCAATAGCGCTATCAGCCAGCGCACCAGCCCCGCGCCCTGGCCGGTCACACGGAACTGCGCCCATTCTTTTCTAACGATCCAGTCGATGATAAATCCGCCCCCAACAGTCACCAGCACAAAAGGACCCTTGGTCATCATGGCGCAGGCGGTCAGCAACGACCCGGCCACAAGATGCCAATTGATACCCCCACGCGACGCCCGATAAAAATGGTATACAGCGCCGATGACAAGCCCGGTGAGATACGGCTCGGCGCGCACATCATTATTGGAGATCACTAAATGCGCCGCGGATACATATATGAGCAAGCTCAGCTGAGCAGCTGATCGACCATACAAATCCCTGCCCAGCCGGTAAACATACCATCCGCCGGCTGCCCAGAAAAGCAACGCGGGCAATTTGTAGGCAAAGCTGTTGATGCCAAAGACCCGCATGCTGAGCGCCGCCATCCAAAAAGGAAAATGAGGTTTGTCAAGCCAGTCCTTTCCATCCACCCGGAGATGGATGAAGTCGCCGGTCTCGGCAATAGTGCGGGAAATAGTAGCATAAAGAGCGCCATCCGGCTCGATGATATGAATGAGCAGGCCGCTGGCATTGATGAGGATAGCAGATAGCAGCAGACGGACAAACCATTTGTCAAGAAACGCTTCCCAGGGAGTATGTGCAGAATTGGGGTTCTGGTCTAAAATTAGCCCCATTTCTGCAATCCGCTGATGTCTGTCCTTGGGACGAGCCCCTTCAAGGGGCTCCTGGCTATTCGTATCGATCATCAATTTGTGTTACCGGGTACTTTTTTAAACCATCTGACAAAGTCCATGTTGCGATGGCTGCGTTTTTCCCACAGATAGGCGAATATACGGGACAGGCCGTAGCCGGCCAGCAGTCCGGTACAGGCGCCCATAAGAATATCGAATGGATAGTGTTTGCCCACATATATCTGCGCATAGCATACGGCGCCGGCCCACCAGAACAACCCGCGCCACCATTTTATCCCGGACTTTGCCTGGAGGAGGACTTCGCGGGGCTCGGTTACCCCCATCATGGTCCGTATTGCAAAATACCAGAACGTTGCCAGCCCGAAATGATTGGCGGCATGAGAGGAAGGCATCGAATAAAGACCACCGCAGTCTATTACCATCCTTATCGTTTGCGCCATTTCAGGATCATGACAGGGCCGGAGCCTTCCGAAAAAAGGCTTCATTATTTGCGCGGTGAGACTGTCGGTAATAGCGAACGTCAGCAGGCTGAAGGCAATAAAGATCCACGCATGTTGCTGCCCTTTACGCACACAGTAATAGAACATAAATACATAGAATGGCGCCCAGGTATACGGATCGCGGAGGACTGGCATCACCACATCGAGTACGGCATTGTCCGTGTCATGCTGTATCAGCGTAAACAAGACTTTATCGATATGATCCAGCCATTCAAAGAAACTCATACGGATAGTTATTATACGGTGACAATATCGCTCGTCAATATGACCCCGGCGTTGTCTGTAAATTATTGTTACGTTAAAACTGTCCGGACAGCTGCCAGCTTAATCCAGAGTTAATCTTGTGGTAAACATGCGGTCACATGCCGGGACTACCTTTGATAAACCCATTATAATGAAATTATTCACCTTCCTTCTGACCACGCTCCTCTTCTATTCCGGTGCCACCGCCCAAAAACATCTCTTCATCATTACAATAGATGGTGTAAGGTGGGAAGAGATCTACAAAGGCGCCGATCCGGCGCTGATCACCAATGAAGAATATGTAAGGGACACATCCCTGACCCGGGAGCTGTACTGGGACTCCACCGAAACGCTGCGCCGCCGGCGGCTCATGCCTTTCTTCTGGTCCACTATCGCAGCCAAAGGCTGTCTGCTGGGCAATAGAGCGTTCGACAATAAGGTCAATGTGAAGAATTTCTATAAAATATCCTATCCGGGCTACAACGAGATCTTTACAGGGCACACCGACGCCTTCTCCAGTCCTAACCTGGCCATCAACAATAAGAATATTAATGTGCTGGAATATCTCAATTCCACGGCTGCCTATCATGGGAAAATAGCGGTCTTTACTTCCTGGCGCATCTTCCCCTATATATTGAACGAAAGCCGCAATAAGCTGCCCATCAACAGCGGTTATGAGAAATTGAACGAAACAGATGACGCGGAAGCAAACCTCATCGATAGTTTACAATCCAACATGCCGGCGTCCAATACCCGTCATGACCAGCTTACTTACCTGAGCGCTAAGGAATATATCCGCCAGCATCATCCGTCTGTCGTATTTATGGGGTTGGGGGAGACGGATGAATGCGCCCACCAGGGCAGATACGATCTTTACCTGCAACATATCGCGGATGCGGACAGGATGATAGCCGAACTATGGTATACCGTACAAACGGACCCATATTATAAGGACAGCACCACCTTTATCATTACCACGGACCATGGCCGGGGGTATAAGCCGAATAAATGGACCACCCATGGATTCTGGGCAAAAGGGTCGGGAGACATCTGGATAGCGATGCTGGGCCCGGATATTGCACCCGCCGGGGAGCTGAAAGGACGGGGCCAGGCATACCAAAAACAATTCGCCGCCACCATGGCCGCCCTCCTGGGAAACCCCTCAGGATCAGGACATCCCCCCGGCAAACCCCTTATATTGCCCCGCACGGTGGAAACAGGCGGACTGGCGCTGGGCTCCCGGCCGGTCAATGCACGATAACTTAACACAAAAGCTTTGGAGGGTACGGGTAAATAACCATAGATTTGCCCCAAATTTTATGCATGGGTTTCAACTCTATCATTCAACTCTTTACCCCTAAAGACCGTGTCTTCTATTCCTTGTTCGAAGAAGTGGCAGAGGGCGTAGGAAGAATGGGTAAACTGATCAAGGAAGTAGTATCTGAGCCAGATTTTGACCGCCGGGCCTCCATCATTTCGCAGGTAGAAGACCAGGAACATGTCAATGACGATCTTACACACCGGGTATTCACCGAGCTGGGGAGAAATTTCATTACCCCGTTCGATCGGGAAGATATCCACTACCTGGCCAGCTCGCTGGATGATATCTGCGACTACATCTACGCCACTACTAAAAAGATCAATTTTTACAAGGTAAATCCTAACGATTCAGGTATTCAGAAAATGGCCGAGCTTATTGAGCAGGGAACAGCCCAGATCCGCATCGCGGTAAGGGAGTTGCGCAATATGCAGGACATGCGCAAGATCACTGATGCCCTGGTCAAGGTCAATAGCATCGAAAACCAGGCTGACGACATCTTTGATCTCAGCATCGAACGCCTTTTCGAGACCGAGCCGGATGCCAAAGAGGTGATCAAAAAAAGAGAAATATATCAGGTGATGGAGATCGTTACCGATAAATGTGAGGATGCGGCCAACGTAATAGAATCCATCATTATTAAATACGCTTAATTAAGGTATGAGCTTTCTGGTAATAATCATCATCCTTGCGCTGATATTCGATTATATCAATGGTTTTCATGACGCGGCTAACTCTATAGCAACCATTGTCTCGACAAAGGTCCTTACTCCCTTTCAGGCAGTGCTCTGGGCGGCTGTGTTCAACTTTGCCGCCTTTTTTATATCGCGATATATCATAGGCGAGTTCAAAATAGGTAACACGATCGCAAGTTCTGTCCATCCTGATTTTATCAACCTGGAAGTTATCTTCTCCGGATTGATAGCCGCTATCTGCTGGAACCTGCTGACATGGTGGTTCGGTATTCCTTCCAGCTCTTCGCATACCTTGCTGGGAGGCTTTATGGGAGCCGCCCTGGCCCATGCGGGAGCGTTGTCCAGGAACGGGCACGACGTCATCAACTATGCAAAGGTCATTCCTACTTTTTTGTTTATTTTCCTTGCCCCTTTTATAGGGATGATCGTCGCCTTTATCATTACCATTATCATCCTCAATATCTGCCGCCGGGCAAACCCTTATCGCGCAGATAATTGGTTCAGAAGGCTGCAATTGGTATCCTCCGCCCTGCTGAGCCTTGGACATGGAGGTAATGACGCCCAGAAAGTAATGGGTATCATCGGCGCAGCCATGATCTTCTATCAAAAGACACAGGGACATACAATGACCTTCATGCAATTCATCAATGCCAATATGTGGGTGCCGCTGGCAAGCTTTACCGCTATCGCCCTGGGTACGATGAGCGGCGGCTGGAAGATCGTAAAGACCATGGGTACGCGGATCACAAAAGTGACCCCGCTGGAAGGCGTCAGCGCAGAGACAGCCGGCGCCATTACTTTATTCATCTCCGAAAAACTGGGTATCCCGGTCAGCACCACGCATACCATCACAGGATCGATCATTGGCGTCGGCGCTACCAAACGGCTGTCCGCGGTAAGATGGGGAGTTACCATCAACCTGCTCTGGGCCTGGGTCCTGACAATACCTGTCAGTGCATTGCTCGCCGGGATTGTATATTTCATAATCCACCTGATACGCAGATAGGATTCCGGTCCAGCGACCCATGTCGGACCCGCAAACGATTGTCCGCACATAGGAAAAATCATGGTCGGTTAACATTTCTTTGCTATTTTCGGGGGATTTTAGCACCATAACCGAAAGTACTATGAAGGGAATTATCCTGGCCGGCGGATCCGGTACTCGTCTACATCCAATAACCTATGCTATCAGCAAACAGATCATGCCCGTCTATGACAAACCCATGATCTATTATCCCCTGTCTACTCTCATGCTGGCAGGGATCCAGGAGATACTGATCATTTCCACTCCTCATGATCTCCCTCTGTTCAAAAAACTGTTTGGCGATGGCTCCCAGCTCGGTCTGCAATTTTCCTACGCGGAGCAGCCGCTGCCCAATGGACTGGCCCAGGCCTTTGTCATCGGCGCGGACTTTGTTGGAAAAGACCCCGTGGCCCTGGTACTGGGAGACAATATATTTTATGGCGCAGGCCTTGGAGCGCAATTGGAAAAGAACGCCAATCCCGACGGAGGCATCGTATATGCCTACCAGGTCAGCGATCCCGAACGCTATGGCGTCGTAGAGTTCGATAAGGACAATAAAGCGATTTCCATCGAAGAAAAACCTGCCAAACCCAAAAGCAACTATGCTGTTCCGGGGCTCTATTTCTATGACAATGAGGTAGTGGCTATCTCCAAAAGCCTAAAGCCTTCTCCCCGCGGCGAATATGAGATCACGGATGTCAATAAGGAATATCTCCGCAGGGGCAGTTTGAAAGTATCTATCCTCGACCGCGGCACGGCCTGGCTGGATACAGGCACCTTCGACTCGCTCATGCAGGCTTCTCAATTCGTACAGGTCATCGAACAAAGACAGGGTATAAAGATCGCCTGCATCGAAGAGATCGCCTTCCGGAAAGGCTTTATCGACAGACAGCAGCTGGAAAAGATGGCGCAACCTTTGTTAAAGAGCGGCTATGGTCAATACCTTATTAATTTAATTCATTCTTAAACTCTTTTTATAATTTCCTTTGCTTATGGAGAAGATCCTTGTTACTGGCGGATGTGGCTATATTGGCTCTCACACGATAGTAGACCTTATTGCGAACGGATTCGATGTCATTTGTGTAGACAATAACGTTCGCAGCTCCCCCCGGATATTGGAAGGTGTAGAAAAGATCACCGGTAAAAAGATCAAGAACTACAAAGTAGATCTATGCAATTACGACGATACGTTTGCCATATTCCAGGAAAATGAGAATATTTCGGGCATCATCCATTTTGCTGCCTACAAGGCGGTAGGGGAGTCTGTAGAACAGCCCCTGATGTATTTCGAGAACAATCTCCTTTCGCTGATCAACCTGCTCAAATGTGTACAGGAGTTCGATATCCCTCATTTTGTATTCTCCTCTTCCTGTACGGTTTATGGCAATCCGGATGAGATACCCGTGACAGAGTTGACCCCTCCCAAGCCGGCCGAGTCGCCCTACGGCTATACCAAGCAAATGGGGGAGCAGATCATCAATGAATTTTCAAAAGCCACTACCCATACCAAAAGCATCCTGCTTCGTTACTTCAACCCCGTGGGCGCCCACCCCTCCATCCTCATTGGAGAAATGCCCATCGGCAGACCCGCGAACCTGGTCCCGGCCATCACCCAGACAGCCATTGGCAAGCTGCCGCAAATGACGGTATATGGAGATGATTATCCCACCCGGGATGGCTCCTGTATTCGGGACTTTATCCATGTCAACGACATCGCCCATGCGCATACCCTTGCCATCCAGTATATGCTGGCAGGCAAGATGAACAAGATGGCCGAAGTCTTCAACCTGGGTACCGGCAATGGGGTCACCGTATTGGAAGCCATCAAGGCATTTGAAAAGGTCAGCGGCGTAAAGCTGAACTACCAGATAGGACCCCGGCGCCCCGGAGACGTGATAGCCATTTATGCCAATAACGACCTGGCCAGGCAAAAGCTGGGCTGGCATACAGAATTTGGACTGGAGGATATGATGTCCACAGCCTGGAAATGGGAGCAGAAATTGAAGGCTGACGAGAAGTTCTATAACGGAAAATTTTCCGAATTGAACTAACAATGCTCCCGGTTTTGGCCATTTTACCCTTAATTTGCATCACCAAACAAGTTTCTATCATATCTAATTCTGATTCATGTTAAAAGAGATCCAAGTATCAGGCCAGAAGGACACCAGAAGTGGCTTTGGAGATGGCATTGCAGAAGCAGCACGCAAGAATTCAAAAATTGTAGCCCTGACGGCTGACCTGGCCGGCTCGATGAAGCTGAATCAGTTCATGAAAGAATTCCCCGAACGATTTGTACAATGCGGTATTGCCGAAGCCAATATGATCGGCATCGCCGCCGGTCTCACCATCGGAGGACATATCCCCTATACCACCACTTTCGCCAACTTCTCTACAGGCCGCGTATATGACCAGATCCGTCAGTCCGTAGCCTACTCCGGCAAGAATGTAAAAATATGCGCTTCCCACGCAGGCGTTACCCTGGGCGAGGACGGAGCAACCCACCAGATTCTGGAAGACATCGGACTGATGAAAATGCTGCCCGGAATGTCCGTAGTCGTACCATGTGACTATGCCCAGACCAAGGCCGCCACAATGGCCATCGCCGACTATGTAGGCCCCGTATATCTCAGGTTTGGCCGCCCCGTATGGCCCATTTTCACCGATAAGATGCCCTTTGAGCTCGGCAAGGCCCAGGTCTTCTCCGAAGGCACCGACGTTTCCATCTTCGCCTGCGGACATCTTGTGTGGAAGGCGATAGAAGCTGGCAGGATCCTGGAAGAGAAAGGTATCTCTGTAGAGGTCATCAATATCCACACGATCAAGCCCCTGGATACCGCAGCCATCATCAAGTCCATTCAGAAGACCCGTTGCGCCGTTACAGCCGAAGAGCATAACATCATCGGAGGCCTTGGCGACGCCATTGCACAGGTGGCCGGCCGTAACATCCCCATCCCTATCGAATATGTAGGCACGAATGATACCTTTGGAGAGAGCGGCACACCCACTGACCTCCTGAAGAAATATGGCCTGGATACCCCTAACATAGTAGCAGCAGCAGAAAAAGTTATAGCAAGAAAAAATAAATAAATATTTGGCCTTTGTACAAAAATTGCTAACCTTATGGGGGTGACTATCCATGATGCGGAATTGCTTATTCAATTCAGGAACCCTGACACGAAGGAGAAGGCCTTTACTGCCATTATAAAAAAGTACCAGGAAAAGTTATATTGGCATATACGACGTATGGTTGTCGAACATGAAGACGCCAACGACGTATTGCAGAATGTTTTTATACGTGTCTGGAATGGGTTGGAGAATTTCAGAGAGGACAGCCAGCTCTATACCTGGCTGTATAGGATAGCTACAAATGAATGCCTCAGCTTCCTGGACCAGCAGAAAAGAAAATCCGCCCTTCCCCTGGACGAGTCGGAGTCGGGCCTGAGTAATAAGGTGGTGGCGGATAAACACTTCGATGCCAATAAATTAGAGTGGAAACTCCAGTTGGCCATCCAACAACTGCCTGAAAAACAACGACTTGTATTCAACCTGCGATATTACGACGAAATGCCTTATGAGGAAATGAGCAAAGTGTTGGAAACATCCGAAGGAGCCCTCAAGGCATCTTATCACCACGCAGTAAAAAAGATCGAAGATTATATCCTGAACCGGTAGACCCGCCAAAACCCTAAAAAAATGGGAATTATCGGGCTGAACATTAAACCTTAACGTCGGGACAGGGTCTGAAAAGTACATGCGACTGAGTAATGAAATATTGAATGAATTGGAGCAGCTGAGCATGGTAGTAGCCCGGATCAGCCGGGATTTGCCTTACCAGGCCCCGGAAGGGTATTTTTCGGAATTCCCCGGAAAAATGCTGGCCCTGGCGAATCAGGACACACAGGAAAAGGCTCCTTCCCCGGATTGGGGGAAAAGCCCCGTCATGAGCGTCCCGGATGGCTATTTTGAAGGGTTTGCCTCCCGGATGATGGATAAGATCAAAAGTATTTCTTCCCCTGACGGGGAGGATATACCGTCCCCTTTATTAAGCCGCATCGGTAAAAATATGCCCTACCAGATACCGGAAGGGTATTTCGATACTTCCATTCCGTCCACAGTGTTGATGGGATTGAAGGATAAAACAGTATATGAAGTGCCGGAAGGATACTTCGAAACCCTTTCAGCCATTGTCGTGGCAAGGGTACAGCCTGTAGAGGAAAGGAAGGAACCCGCAAGGGTTATCTCTATGGGACGTTCCAGAAAGGCCTGGTTGAGATATGCCGCCGCGGCCGTTGTAGCAGGCTTTGTCCTGACCTTCGGATGGCTGCGTTTGCGGCCCCATTCGAATGTTCAGCCCATAGCCAGTGTAGATGTGTCCCAGGGACTCACCAAAGTGAGCGACCAGGACATCCTGAACTTTGAAGACTCTCATAGAGTACACCTCCAACAAGAGGAGGAAGAAGAAGACTATGCCAATAGCACAGCTTCGCTGGATATTACAGACAACGATGCAAAAAGCCTTTTAGGAGACGTTCCTGATGGTGAATTGGCGCAATATATGGAAGAGCATGGAGATCTTAAAGATTATCCAACGAATTAGAAAATGAACACGAAGTCTCACCAACGCCTTAAAAGATCAACTATGCCTGTTGGTAAAAGAATTTTATCCGTATTGGTGTTAATTGGCTGGTTCTGCCTGCCGTCTATGGCTCAAGCGAGACAACGGCAGCCGGGGGCTGGCTTGCAAGCCCTAAAGATCGCCTTTATCACCAAAAGACTGAACCTAACCCCCGAAGAAGCCGAGAAATTCTGGCCCATCTATAATCGCTACACCGCCGAAGTACGGCAGGCTTATATCATATATCGAGACGATAAGAACGAGCTGAAACTGGACGAAACGCTTCTTAACATACGAAAGAAATACAGTGTCGAATTCCTGAAAGCTATATCTCCTGAAAAGATCAATGAATTCTTCCGCGCCGAAAAGGATTTTGGCGCCTTTGTCCAGAAAGAAGCCCAGCGAAGAGGCATGGGGGGGCGAAGGTTTAACGACGATCAATAATCTTCTATAGACCGCTTTATTTTACCGATTGACCGATAATTTTTATTGGTGGATATGCTATTGACGATATTTGAATCTGGTGTTTTTCATAGGTTAGCAACGGCCGGCTCTTTCCAGAGCAGGCCTTTTTTTACGTCATTAGCCATATGTTGGCGTTTTCACATCATGATAGAATAAAAATTTCCACCCCTCCTTTCGTCCCTCTTCCCACCATTGCTGCCTCAGCTCCATGGCCTTTTTCCCATCATAGTCGTATTTTGCGACAAACCTGCTTTTCATCTGCTGCAGCTGGGGAGCCACATCCCCTCCAAAAAACACTTTCTCCCCGCCATCCACGATCCAGAATACCTGGTGATATGGACAATGCGCCCCGGTGACCTCATATTTTATATAGCCGTCCAATACGCCATTACCATCCAATAAAACAACTTTTGGCGAATACTTCAGCCAATCCAGCTCCTCCGTAATATAAGAAGTAGGCCCCTTCTCATAAGCATACTCCAGCTCCTTCCGCTGTATATAATAAGTGGCATTCGGGAACGACTGTTCCCGAATCGCTGAAGACCCGACTCTGCTCATCCCCCCGGCATGATCCTTATGAAGATGGCTCATCAGCACCTTCGTGACCTTCCCGGGATCAATACCCGCCGCACGCAGGTTACGGTGGATCTGCAGCTCTCCGTCAATCTCGAAACCCAGCCCCGCATCCAGCACCAGCACATCCTCGGTACTGACAAGGACAAATGGCTGTACTTCCACGAGCAGACTGCCCACAGGACGCTCCTGCAGGTTGTCTTTCTCTATATCGAATGGGACAAATAATTTGGTCTTGTCAATAGTGAAGGCGCCTTCGGACAACGGAATGATCTTCATAACGCAAAGGTACGACGAACCTCCGGTCCGTCCGCCTATCTCAATACCATCTGGCGGTCCGCATCCAGGCGCACCAGGATAAAAAGCATGACGCTGAAAGTTAGAAGACTCGTTCCCCCATAGCTGATAAAGGGTAGGGGTATACCAATGACAGGAGCCAGGCCCACAGTCATGCAAATATTAATAACGATGTGAAAGAAGAATACACTGGCGACTCCATATGCATAACACCGGCTGAATACGCTTCGCTGCCGCTCGGCAATGGAGACGATCCGCATGAGCAGCAGCACATAGATGCCTAAAAACAAAATGCTTCCCAAAAAGCCAAAGCCCTCTCCAATGGTGCAGAAAATAAAATCCGTCTTTTGCTCGGGTACGAAATCATAACGGGTCTGTGTACCCTTCAGCAATCCTTTTCCTATAAGTCCTCCACTACCAATGGCAATCTTACTCTGCTTGACATTATAGTTATTGTCCTTCTTCTTCCCTCTCTGCTCATTCTCGATGGACGCCTCCGCAGCCTGGTCCTTAGGAACATAATCCTTACCGATGGTGTCATAAATACGTTTGACCTGGTAAGGCTTGAACACATGGTCGAACACAAAAGGAACGACAAACCGCTGTACACCTACGCAGACGAACCAGATACCGATGATCATAAAAAGTATACTGCGATTGCGCTTGACCTGTCTGCGCAGGATATAGATAGCCAGCAACGCTACGCAGGTAAGTATAATAGCCAGGGTATTGGGCTCCAACAGCAGTGTCGCTACCACCAGCACGGCAAAGGAGAACCCGATGACGAGCACAGAAGGCGGCAGGCCTTCACGGAACATCACCAGGAAAAAAGAAAAATACACCAGCGCCAGCCCGGTCTCATGTTGCATAATACTCATCGCAGCCGGTACCAGTGCGATGGTCGCAGCAATAAGCTGACTCCGGGGCCGGGTAAAATTGGTCTCCACACGGGACAAATATTTCGCCAGCGCCAGGTTCACAAATAGTTTACACAGATCAGCGGGTTGCAATTGAAACGCGCTTCCAAATCGTATGATCGACTCCGTACCCTTCACATTGGAGTGGAAAGGAAATACCAGCAATAGCAGGAAAATACCAAACGCATAACCCAGATTGGCCGTAGCAGTAAAAAACTTACTATCCGTCAGCAGAATAAAAGTACCGATGATCCCGGACAGGATAAAGAACAGCAGCTGGCGGCTATAGTCTGTCTTGAGGGATATGAATCCCTGTATGACATTATCACCTTCACGATAGGAAGCCGCGAAGATACTGGTGATGCCGATGACACATAGGATCACCCAGATCCACACGAGACTCCAGTCTACACCTTTTGATATGGTAGGATTGCGTTGGCTCATAAATTATGGTTGCGTTGAATCCCCCTTCTGATCCGGCGGTTTTTGTACAGTGTCCACCTTTACCTTATGTCGTATGGGAGGGCGCGCTGATGTATCCGGCGCCGGGACATGTCTGCCGCTATCAGGCTTTTGCACAGGCGCCGCAGGTGCCGCCGGCGCCACCCTCGGCTTCAAAGGTTTGATGTTTGGCATTTTCCGTATGGCCGCCAGCAGAGGGCTTCTCGAGCCATCCAAAGTGTCCAGCATCAGCGCCCGGTTGGCCCGATCCATATACGTCAGTAGCCTCGTACTGTCACCCGACTGATTGGCATATTCAGCAGCCCTGATAGAATCCGTCCTGAACTGCATACGCACAAGATATTTGGGCATCAGGTTGGTGCCGGCAATCCTATTTGCATCCGCCAGCCGTTCATTCCGCAATGTATCATTCAGGTATTTCTCCACGATCATCGAGGCGATAGGCGCGGCCCACTCTGACCCGTGTCCGCTATTCTCCACGATAACAGCCACGGCGATCTTAGGATTTTCACGGGGAGCAAAGCAGACAAACCAGGAGTGGTTGCGCAATTTCAGCGCACGGTTGTCAATGACCAGCTTGTTTTCCGCCGTACCGGTCTTACCGCAGATGTTAATGCCGGGTATACGCGCAGCACGACCTGTACCGATCTCGACCACATCCTGCATACCGCTCTGTACCACATTAAAAGCATCATCTGATATATGGGTCACCGGCTCATGCTTTACATGGTATTTGTTAAGAATAGAATCATCTCCCTGTGCATCATCGATACTCCTTACAAAATGCGGTGTATAATAATACCCCTTGTTGGCAACGATACACATGGCATTGGCCATTTGCAAAGGGGTTACATTCATTTTATCCTGCCCGATGCCCATGGTGACCATAGTACAGGAGTTCCAGCTTCTGTTATACATCTTATCATAAGCAGTCGTGTCGGGGATATTGCCGCCATCCTCACTGGGGAGGTCGACACCAAGACGATGCCCCAGGCCAAAGGCATTCACATATTCCTTCCATTTCATCAGCCCTATACGGGTACTATGGTATTCCGGATTGTCTATCGTCAGCCGGAATGTATTACAAAAAAAAGAGTTGCAGCTATGGGCGATGGCCAGCCGGAGATTGGCTGCATGTCCCGGATTTCTTTCATCGCATCTTACAGGTCGGTTACACGCTAAGTAAACACCCAGACAACCGATACCGCTGGCGGGACTGATCACGCTTTCATCCAGACCTATCAGGGCCCCAATAGGCTTATAGGTCGACCCGGCAGGATATTGTCCCTTGATGGCCCGGTTGAACATGGGGCCGGAGACATCCAGCGCCAGGTGGGCATAGTTGGTTTGCTTCTCAGGACCGGTGAGAGAATTAGGATCATAGTTGGGTCCCGAAACCATAGCCAGAATGCCGCCCGTGGAAGGCTCCAGGGCAACCACAGCGCCCGTCTTGCCCGCCATCAGCCGTTCCGCCAGCTGCTGCAGCTCGATATCCAGATAAGTACGCAGGTTCTTACCGGCAATAGCAGGCGTATCCAGGTTCTTGTCCTGGTAATGACCTACCAGCCTGTTCTTATTATCCTTTATCCAGAACTCGATACCCCGCTGACCCATCAACACTTTTTCATAATACTGCTCGAGACCGGCCCTTCCCACATAGTCACCCAGCTGATAGTAATTATTCGATCTCCGCAGAATGGAAGAATCCACTTCCCCTACATATCCCATGATATGGGCGGCCGCATTATAAGGGTATACCCGCACAGGACGCTCCTGCAGGTTGAAGCCGGGGAATTTCCAGATATTCTCCTCCAGCCGCGCATACATATCCGCTGGCAGAAGGTCCTCGAAAATGGTGGGCCGGAAAGGACCGTTCTTGACCCTTGCATTCAGCACCCTTTTGCGAAACTCAACCGTGTCGATACCCACCAGCTGACATAAATAGGCGGTGTCGATATTCTTTACCTGGGAAGGAGTGACCATCAGGTCGTATAGAATGGTGTTATTAAGAATAGCTTTTCCGTTCCGGTCGTAAATGATCCCACGGGATGGATAGATACTCTTTCGGAAAAGGGCATTTTCCTGTGCCTGCTGCTGATACTTTTTAGAGACGACTTGCAGGTGGAATAATTGAGCCGCAATGATCAGGAACATTCCCGCGAAGATCAGGCGGATGATATTGCTACGGGATTGATTAAATACAGGCATATAATTAGATCCAAAGGAACGCTCAACGCGTCACAAAGTACGGCATATTAACGTTGATGGCAATGCAAATCATATTGCTTTTCCAGGATTCTGGTAAAAAATTTTCATCCTGGAATCGCAATAGCTAATGATTGGAACTTCGCCGGACCTCCGGGCTCTCACTCCGGCTTGTTCACAACCTTCGCTGCGCTCGGTTGCGACGCCAACCTGTGGTTGTCAAATGGTATTTGTCCTGAATTTCTGCTTGCGGAAGAACAACAGTTCCGTCAGCAGCACCAGCAATAAACTGACAGCTGTAGAAGCGATGACCTTACCCAGAAAATACAGGAATGACCCAAAGCTCATCCATTCCAGCAATACCAGCCAGGTATGATGCAATAGGGTCAGGACGAGGACATAGGTAGCATAAGGAGCCCATCCCATACTAACAATAGACGGAGAGATATAGTTCTTATCGGCGCCCTCTTGAGAGATGAGCAATCCGATGACAAAGGGTCTGACATAAGCTATCAGCGTACAGGCAGCGGCGTGAAGACCGGGGGTCTTGCTGAAATAATCCAGGCAAAGGCCAAAAACAAATCCCACCAGGGTAAGGCCCGTCCTGGACAGGCTAAAAGGCAGCCAAAGGATATACAAATAATAAAGGTAGGGAGTGATAAACCGGTGCAGGGGAGGCATCTTAAAAAGAATAAACACCTGCACCAGGATGAACAAAATAAATCGGACCGTATTTTTCAGCAGCTCGCTCATTGTACTTTTTTACGTGTAGAATCCTCTATACGTCGTTGCTCGTCATATTGCGTATTCACTATAACATACGCATATTCAATATTAAAGAAGTTCGTGGACGGCCGTATCCTCAATGTATAGAAATTGCTGGAATTGTCCGGCATAATGTCATAGACGGTGCCAACCATAACATTGGCCGGGTAGAGGTAAGAGGTCTGGCTGGTAAGGATCGTATCCCCTTTGGCGACCTTGGCGCTCTTAGGAATATTCTTTAAGGTGACAAAAAGCACGCTATTCCCGTCCCATTCGATGGCGCCCGTTTCCCCTCCATTCTTCAGCTTGACCACTGCTTTAAATTGAGGGTGCAGCATGCTCATTACTGTCGCAAAATTTTCACTGACATTAACGATGGAGCCTACAATTCCCTGCGGACCTATCACACCCATATTGGGCCGGACCCCCTGGGCAAAACCACGATGGATGGTCAGGTAATTGGGCTGCTTCAGCTGAGTGGAGTTGCCCACGACCTTTGCCTCCAGGTAAGTATATTTCAGAATACTCCGGCCTGAGTCGACCTTGATAGTATCCATGATCAGCCTTCGGAGAGAATCGGGCGCTTCATAATTATCTTTCAGCAGCTGTCGGAGACGCGTATTCTCCTTTACCAGGTCCTCATTTGTCTTTTTGAGCTGGAAATAGTATTCGATGCCATTGTACTTCTCACTGATCCGGCCGGTGAGCTCCGTACTGACATTCATAAAGGCAGCTTCGTGGAACTTGTTATAGCGAAAGAGAAAGGAAAGCGCTATTATCTGCAACACCAGGAAGAAGAGGAAGTTAAAATGCCTTCTGATGAAGAGAAAAACGTTACGCACCGCTGTGTAGTTTATTTCAGAGTTCTGGTTCTGTTTTAGGTTGGCCGGCGTCCTTTATCGCATGACAAAGGGGTAGCGGTCGTAGTTCTTCAGGGCGATGCCTGTGCCGCGGACCACGCTTTTCAGGGGATCGTCGGCAATATGTACGGGTAATTTGATCTTTTGGCTAAGACGCTTGTCCAGTCCGCGAAGCAGAGCGCCGCCTCCGGTGAGGTATAGGCCCCGGCGGTAGATATCGCCTGCCAGCTCGGGAGGGGTTGTTTCCAGCGCTTTCAAAATAGCTTCTTCTATTTTGAAGATACTTTTATCGAGGGCTTCAGCTATTTCCTGGTAGCTGACCATGATCTGCTTGGGGATACCCGTCACCAGATCCCGCCCATTGACAGGAATATCATCAGGGGGATTGTCCAGATCCTTTAAGGCGGCGCCGATCTGTATCTTTATTTGCTCAGCGGTCCGCTCGCCTATGAGCAGGGAGTGGTACCTGCGGAGGGCTTCCATGATGTCGGCCGTAAATTCATCACCAGCGATACGAATGGACTGGTCACAGACGATACCGGCCAGGGCGATAACAGTGATGCCGGTGGTACCACCGCCAATATCGATGATCATATTACCGACGGGCTCTTCTACATCGATACCGATACCCAGGGCGGCTGCCATAGGCTCATGAATCAGGTATACTTCCTTGGCTCCCGCCTGCTCGGCGCTGTCCCGGACGGCTCTTTTTTCTACTTCGGTGATGCTGGAAGGAATACAGATCATCATACGCCAGCTGGGGGGAAAGAGAGGCTTCTTCGGATAGATCATCTTGATCATCTCACGGATCATCAGTTCCGCAGCATTGAAGTCTGCAATAACCCCGTCTTTCAGGGGCCTTACAGTTCGTATGCTTTCATGCGTCTTTTCATGCATCATCAGCGCTCGCTTGCCAACTGCCAGCACGGTCTTTGGATTGTTGCGATCCAGCGCTACAATGCTGGGCTCATTCACCACAATTTCATCGTTATGTATGATGAGGGTATTGGCGGTACCCAAGTCCATGGCTATTTCTTGTGTAAGGAAATTGAATAATCCCATTTTAGTATAAAGGTCAGATTTTTGAATTTCG
>Ga0207671_10001186_pt1 | contig 30947 bp, 24 predicted proteins | sample KBSC24metaG_FD_184352 | JGI IMG/M metagenome (GOLD analysis project Ga0207671, IMG submission 184352) | Corn rhizosphere microbial communities from Kellogg Biological Station, Michigan, USA - KBS C2-4 metaG (SPAdes) (version 2) | ecosystem: Host-associated > Plants > Roots > Rhizosphere > Soil...
CCAGTACCGCCCCAGTACCGCCCCAGTACGAGTACACAGCGAAGCAAGGAGCGAAGACAGACCATGGCGTCCCCACCCCTGGACCTCGCCCGCCCGGGCCCGCGCCGTCCCGCGCGGCGCCGGCGGTCCCTGGTCGGCTGGCGCTTCGTCAGCCCCTTCATGGCCTTGTTCGCGCTGGTCTTCCTGGCTCCGATCGGCTACTCGATCTACCTGAGCATGTACAAGACCAAGCTGATCGGCGGCACGCAGTTCGTCGGCCTGCAGAACTATGGCGATGCCATCCACGACTCGCAGTTCTGGACGTCCTTCGCCCGGGTCGCGCTGTTCCTGGTGGTCCAGGTCCCGATCATGCTGGGCCTGGCCCTGCTGCTGGCCCTGGCCATCGACTCCGGCCGGCTGTACGGCGCGGCCTTCTTCCGCATCTCGGTGTTCCTGCCCTACGCCGTCCCCGCCGTGGTGGCCACGCTGATGTGGAGCTTCATGTACGGCACGCAGTTCGGTCTGGTCCGGGACATCGACAAGCATCTGGGCGTCACCCTGCCCGACCCGCTGTCCCCGCACCTGATCCTGGCCTCGATCGGCAATATCGTGACGTGGGAGTGGGTCGGCTACAACATGCTGATCCTGTATTCGGCGCTGCGGGTGGTGAACCCGTCGTTGTATGAGGCGGCGGCCATCGAGGGTGCCGGGCAGTTCCGCATCATCTGGGCGATCAAGCTCCCGGCGCTGCGTCCGGCGCTGGTCATCGCGACGATCTTCTCGATCATCGGCAGCTTCCAGCTGTTCAACGAGCCGAGCATCCTCAAGCACCTGGCGCCGAACGCGATCACCACGTACTACACCCCGAACTACTACGCGTACTCGCTGTCCTTCGAGGGCCAGCAGTTCAACTACTCCGCGACCATCGCCATCGTGATGGGCGTGGCCACGATGATCGTCGCCTACGCCGTCCAGCTGCGCGGCATGCGAAAGGCGGTCTGAGCCATGACGAGCCAGACGATGAAGAGCAGCCGTGTGCGCACCGCCACCCCGCCGCTGCGGGCCAAGGCCCGGCGCGCGCCGCACCTGCGCCGCAAGAGTGTCACGCTGACCGTGCTGTGCTCGGTGATGGCGGCGTACACGCTGTTGCCGCTGGCCTGGCTGGCGATCAACGCGACCAAGACCCAGCAGAACCTGTTCACGTCCTTCGGCTTGTGGTTCAAGGGCTTCGGGTTCTTCTCCAACGTCGGCAGCACGTTCAGCTACGAGAACGGCATCTTCGGCCGCTGGCTGCTCAACACCTTGCTCTACGTCGTGGTCGGGGCCGGCGGTGCGACGATGCTGGCCACGCTGGCCGGCTACGGTCTGGCGAAGTTCGACTTCGTGGGCAAGAAGGCCGTGTTCGCCGTGGTGATCGGCGCGGTCGCGGTCCCGGCCACGGCGCTGGCCGTGCCGACGTTCCTGATGTTCTCCAAGATGGGCCTGACCGACACCCCGTGGGCGATCATCCTGCCCTCGCTGATCTCGCCGTTCGGCCTGTACCTGATGTGGACCTTCAGCTCCGAGGCGGTCCCGGCCGAGATCATGGAGTCGGCGCGGATGGACGGCGCGGGGGAGTTCCGCACCTTCTTCTCCGTCAGCCTGCCGCTGCTGGCCCCCGGCATCGTCACGGTCCTGCTGTTCAACGTGGTCACGACCTGGAACAACTACTTCCTGCCGCTGATCATGCTGAAGGACCAGAACTGGTACCCCCTGACGCTGGGCCTGAGCACCTGGAACGACCAGGCCCACACCGCCGGCGGGGACGTGGTGTTCAACCTCGTCATCACCGGCGCGCTCATCACGATCATCCCGCTGATCGCGGCGTTCCTGCTGCTCCAGCGGTACTGGCAGTCGGGCCTGAGCGCCGGAAGCGTGAAAGGTTGACGGCGCCCCGGCCCGACTACGGAACCCCTCCGATAGAGAAGAGAAGGGAACAGCAATGACGATAACCCGTCGTCGAGGCGTCCTGCTCGGCGCGACCGCCCTGGCCGTGGCGCTGGCCGCGACCGCCTGCGGCAGCTCCTCCAGCAGCGGTGGCAGCGGCAAGACCTCCTCCGGCTCCGCGCAGTCCGCCACGGTCAGCGACGCCGACCTGCAGGCGGCGCTGACCGCCGGCGGGAACCTGACGGTCTGGGCCTGGGAGCCGACCCTGAAGAAGGTCGTCGCCGACTTCCAGACCAAGTACCCGAACGTGCACATCAACCTGGTCAACGCCGGCACCGGCAACGACGAGTACAAGGCGCTGCAGAACGCGGTCCAGGCCGGCAAGGGCGTCCCGGACGTCGCGCACATCGAGTACTACGCCCTGCCCCAGTTCGAGCTGACCAAGTCGGTGGCGAACCTGGACCAGTTCGGCGCGGCCTCGCTGAAGGGCACGTTCACCACCGGTCCGTGGAACGCCGTCCAGGCCGACGGCGGCGTCTACGGCCTGCCGATGGACTCCGGACCGATGGCCCTGTTCTACAACCAGACGGTCTTCAACAAGTACGGCATCACCACGCCCCCGGCCACGTGGGACGAGTACATCGCCGACGCGAAGAAGATCCACACCGCCGACCCGACCGCCTACATCACCAACGACACCGGCGACGCGGGCTTCACCACCAGCATGATCTGGCAGGCCGGCGGCAAGCCGTACTCGGTCAGCGGCACCAACGTCGGCGTGAACTTCGCCGGCGACGCCGGCACGGCGAAGTACGCCACCGCCTGGCAGCAGCTCATCGACGGCAAGGACCTGGCGCCGGTCTCCTCCTGGAGCGACGCCTGGTACCAGGGCATGGCCTCGGGCAAGATCGCCTCGCTGGTCATCGGAGCCTGGATGCCGGCCTCGCTGGAGTCCGGGGTGAAGACCGGGACCGGGCAGTGGCGCGTGGCCCCGATGCCGCAGTGGAACGCCGGTGACAAGGTCACCTCTGAGAACGGCGGCAGCTCCCTGGCCGTCATGAAGGCCGGCACGAACCAGAAGCTGGCCTACGCGTTCCTGAAGTACGCGACCGTCGACGAGGGCGCGCAGACCCGCGTGGACAACGGCGCCTTCCCGGCCACGGTGAAGCAGCTGCAGTCGCCGGACTTCCTGAACAAGACCGACCCGTACTTCGGCGACCAGAAGATCAACCAGGTGCTCGCGCAGAGCGCGGCCGAGGTCGCTCCCGGCTGGTCCTACCTGCCCTTCCAGGTCTACGCCAACAGCGTCTTCAACGACACGGCGGGCAAGGCCTACATCGGGTCCGGTTCGCTGGCCGACGGTCTGAAGGCCTGGCAGGACGCCTCGGTCAAGTACGCCAAGGACCAGGGCTTCACCGTCAAGTAGCGCCGGTCGACCCCGGAGGGCCCGTGCGGCCGCGTGATCTCGACGCGGCCGCACCTGGGTCGTGCCGTGAAGAACCACGGGAAAGTACGGCGGGCGACACGAGCGTGGCAGTACTCGATCGTGACGTAACACAGGGAGCAACACGAACGTGGCAGTACTCGACATCACCGACGACGGATTCGTCCTGGACGGCCGGCCGTTCCGGATCGTCTCCGGCGGTCTGCACTATTTCCGAGTCCATCCCGCGCAGTGGTCCGACCGGCTGCGCAAGGCCCGCCTGATGGGCCTGAACACCATCGACACCTACGTGCCGTGGAACCTGCACGAGCGGCGGCCCGGCGAGTTCGACTTCGACGGCATGCTGGACCTGGCGCGCTTCCTCGACCTCGTCGCGGCCGAGGGGCTGCACGTGCTGCTGCGGCCCGGTCCGTACATCTGCGGGGAGTGGGAGGGCGGAGGGCTGCCGTCGTGGCTGCTCGCCGACCCCGAGCTGGAACTGCGCAGCACCGACCCCGCGTACCTGCAGGCGGTCGAGGGCTACCTCGACGCTCTGATGCCGATCGTGCTGCCCCGGCTGGGGACCAACGGCGGGCCGGTCATCGCGGTGCAGGTGGAGAACGAGTACGGGGCGTACGGCTCGGACACCGCCTACATGGAGCGGCTGTCCGAGGCGCTGACGTCGCGGGGCATCGACGTGCCCTTGTTCACCTCCGACCAGCCCAACGACCTGGCCGACGGCGCGCTGCCGGGGGTCCTGGCCACCGCGAACTTCGGCGGCAAGGTGACCGCTTCGCTGGCCGCGCTGCGGGCGCAGCAGCCGACCGGGCCGCTGATGTGCGCGGAGTTCTGGAACGGCTGGTTCGACCACTGGGGCGGCATCCACTCGCTGCGCCCGGCCGAGGACGCCGGCAACGCGCTGGACGAGATGCTCCAGGCCGGTGCGTCGGTGAACTTCTACATGTTCCACGGCGGGACGAACTTCGGGTTCACGAACGGCGCCAACGACAAGGGCACGTACCGGGCGACGGTCACGTCGTACGACTACGACTCGCCGCTGGACGAGGCCGGGGATCCGACGGAGAAGTACCGGCGCTTCCGGTCCATCATCGGCAAGTACGAGGCGGTGCCCGAGGAGGAGGTGCCCGAGCCGGGGGAGAAGCTGGCGCCTTTGACGGTTGATCTGACGGGGCGCGCGCCGCTGTTCGCCGCTGCTTCTCTGGAGGCTTTGGGCACGGCGCAGACCTCTGAGTCGCCGTTGACGATGGAGCGCCTGGGCCAGGACTTCGGGTTCGTGCTCTACGAGACGCAGCTTCCGGCCGCAGGTCCGGTGGCGCTCGCCTTCGACCAGATCGGCGACCGTGCTCAGGTGTTCGTCGACGGTCAGCCGGTGGCGGTGCTGGAACGGGAGCGGCACGAGCACGTGGTGTCGTTCACGGTGCCGCGCGCCGAAGCGCAGCTGCGGGTGCTGGTCGAGAACCAGGGCCGGGTGAACTACGGGCGCAAGCTCGCCGATCGCAAGGGTCTGATAGGCGAGGTCCACCTCGACGGCGCCCCGCTCACCGGCTGGAGCTCGCGCCCGCTGACGCTGGACGACCTGTCCGGGCTGGCGTTCGAGGAGGCGGACGGCCCGGTGGTCGGCCCGTGCTTCCACCGGGGGGAGTTCCACCTGGACCGCACCGCGGACACCTACCTGCACCTGGACGGCTGGACGAAGGGCGTGGCCTGGGTGAACGGCTTCAACCTGGGCCGCTACTGGTCGCGCGGACCGCAGGGCTCGCTGTACGTCCCGGGGCCGGTGCTGCGGGCCGGGGCGAACGAGCTGGTCGTGCTGGAGCTGCACGGGACTCGGACGCCGGTGGCCGCGCTGCGGCCGGTGCCGGACCTGGGCCCGACGGAGCTGTAGGGATGTGAGACCGACGGGGTGATGAGCCGGCGGGGCCGCTGTTTGAGGGAACGGCGGCCCCGCCACACCTCGTTCGGCGTAATTCGGGCACGAACGGAGCAGCGGGGCTTGATCGCGACGGCCCCGCATTGCCAGCCTGGGAGCTTTGTCGATCGAGCGAAGGGCGCATCACTTCATGACAAGCCTCCGTCCCCGTACTCGACGTACCGCCGCGGTCGCCCTCGCGGCCACCGGCATCCTCGCCGCTCCGGCCGTCATCGTCTCGGCCGCGACCGTCACCCACCGGACCACGAACCACGGCCAGCGACTGCCGGTCCAGTCCCGAAACGGCTCCAGCGACATCGCGCCGGTCGACGTGAACTTCGCCGCCTACCCCGAGGGCAGCACGCCGCCGCCGGACGACAGGGGCCTGATTCCGGCGGCGGTGTTCAAGTTCCAGACCGCCAAGGTCTGAGCTTCTGCTCTGAGACCCGCGTGTTCGAGGGCTGATCCGCCCTCGAACACGGCTAGTCGGCGCCCGAACCGGTGTTCAGCACCGGCTGCACGTGCTGCTCGCTGCACAGCACCACCAGCAGGTTCGACACCAGCTTGGCCTTGTGGTCGTCGTCCAGCGTGACGCCGCCCCGCTCGCCGAGGTGGTCCAGCGCCGAGTCGATCATGCCGAGCGCCCCCTCCACGATCTTCGCCCGAGCGCCCACGACCGCGTCGGCCTGCTGCCGTCGCAGCATGTTGCCGGCGACCTCGGGCGCGTAGGCGATCCGCCGCAGCCGCACGTCGGTGACGACGATCCCGGCCGGCACGAGGCGTTCTCCCAACTCCATGCGCAACGCCTCGGCCACCGCGCCGGGGTCGCCGCTGAGTGACAGCCGGTCCTGGCCGTGGCTGTCGTAGGGGAAGCGGCTGGCCGTGTGGTGCAGCGCGGCCTGGGTCTGCAGGGCGACGAAGTCCGCATAGTCCAGCACGTCGAACACGGCCTTGGCGGTGTCCTGCACCTGCCAGACGACCATCGCCGACACCTCGACGGGGTTGCCGTCCATGTCGTTGACCTTCTGGTATTCGCTGTCGTTGGTGCGGATCTTCAGCGAGACCCGGTTCTTGTGCGCCAACGGGTTGACCGCGTACCAGCCGGGCTTGCGCAGCGTCCCGGAGTACTTGCCCAGACGCGTGAGCACGATCGCCTCGTTCGGCCGGATCACGACTGGCGAGCGGAACAGGAACAGCCCCAACGGCGGGAACACCAGACAGATCAGCGCCGGCAGGAATCCGAAGATCCCCGGCGCATGCCAAGCGCGCTTCTCCAACGACCCCACAGCACACCCTCCCCATCGGCTGAATCGCGCAACTATAGCCTGCATCGTGGGGTCTGGCGTTCGCCGGCATGGCGGGCGCCGCGCAGGCCACCCCCGCTAAGCCCGAGGCTGCGGCTCCGGCGGCGGCACCACGGCCAAGAGCGGCCCGGTCTCCGTGGCCTACGTGGAGGTCAACAACAACAGCATGCTGAACGTGGGCAAGTACACGCCCCTACGCGTGGAACCCGTAGAACGTCCTCTACGGCAACGCCGCTGTATACAAGGGCTGAGGTCGTCCAAGGCCGAAAAAACGTTGTCAGGAAACGTCTTCGGCGTCCGGGAGCAGCTCCTGCAAGTCGGCCAGGCCCATCGTCCGGCCGCTCAGCGGTGGCTGTGAGGGTTCTGCCCTCAAGCCGGCGATGACCAGATCGGCGTGCCGGTGCGCGAGCTCCATCTGGGCCTCGTCGGTGAACGGACCCGGGAGCTTCTGCGAGAGGCGCACGACGAACAGCCCGATGTCGGCGAACGCCGCGTCGTCCCGTAGCCGCCCGGCCTTGCGCGCGGTGTCCAGCAGCTCCTCGATGAGCTGCGCGGACACCACGCGCGCCAGCTTGATCCGGGGTTCGTCCAGATCGAGCGTGCCGAGCAGGGCCGGGATCACCGCAGACGTGCGCAGGTCGATGACCGCGTGGATGTAGGCCGCCAGCGCGTCCAGCGGGTCGGGGTGCTCGCGGCGTGCCTGCTCCACCGCTTCGACGGTCGAGGTCAGGGCGTGCAGGACCACCTCGTGCATCAGCGTGCCGCGGTCGGCGAAGTGTCGGTAGAGCGTGGCGATGCCCACGTCGGCACGCCGCGCGATCTCCTCCAGGGACGCCTCCGGTCCCTGTTCCACGAACACGTCTCGGGCGGCGGTCATCAGCCGCTCGCGGTTGCGGCGTGCGTCGGCTCGCATGCGGGCCCCTTTCCGGTCGGGTCCAGTCTACCAGTAGACGGAGGGTGTCCCTTCGCTTAGTATCGGAGGGAATCCCTTCGTTTATTGCGAGGTGTCGACGATGACCACCCGTTCCGAGACCACAGGGACCACAGGGACCACAGGGACCAGAGGAACCACAGGAACCACAGGAACCACCGCGACCGCGCTTCCGGCGGCCCGGACCCGCCCCGACCGCAGCTGGCTGGTCCTGGCCGTGATCGCGTCCGCCCAGCTCATGACCGCTCTGGACGCGACGATCGTGAACATCGCACTGCCCTCGGCCCAGCACGCGCTGGGCTTCGGCGACGCTCAGCGCCAGTGGGTCGTCACCGCCTACACGGTGTGCTTCGCCGGCCTGCTGCTGTTCGGCGGCCGGGTCGCCGACCTGGTCGGGAGGCGCCGGACGTGCCAGCTCGGGCTGACCGGATTCGGGCTCGCCTCGCTGATGGCCGGGCTGGCCCCGTCGCTGCCGATGCTGGCCCTCGGACGTGCGCTGCAGGGAGGCTTTGCCGCGCTGATCACGCCGAGCGTGCTGTCACTGCTTGCGGTCACATTCACAGACGCGCGCGAGCGGGCTCGGGCCTTCGCCGTTTACGGCGCCGTGGCCAGCAGCGGAGCGGCAGCGGGGCTGCTGCTCGGCGGCCTTGTCACGGAGTACCTCGGGTGGCGCTGGTGCTTGTTCGTGAACGTCTTCTTGGCCGCCGTCCTGGTGGCGGTGGGCCGGAAGGTGCTCCCGGACACGCCAGGCTCCGCTGGTGGCGGGCTCGATGCGATCTCGGCGGTGCTGGCGACCGGCGGACTCGCGTCCGTGGTCTTGGGATGCGGTCAGGCGGCGCGGGACGGCTGGTCGTCGACGGTCGTCATCAGCGCCCTGATCGGGGGCGCGCTGCTGCTGGGGAGCTTCGCCGTGCGGCAGGCACGAGTCACTGATCCCATGCTGCCGTTGCGAATCCTCGCCGATCGCAACCGAGTCGCGGCGTGTCTGGCGGTCGGTACGGCGGTGATCGGGGCGTTCGGGATGTTCCTGATGCTGACGTATCACTTGCAGGAGGTGCTGCACTACTCGCCGGCGCGCGCCGGAGCGGCGGTCCTGCCGATGGCGGTGGCCAACGCCGTCAGCGGCTACCAGTTGGGGAACCGGCTGATGCCGCGCGTCGCGCCGCGCTTCCTGATCGCCGGCGGACTGCTGGTCGCCGCCTCCGGGCTGTTCCTGATGACGCGGCTGACCGCGGGCAGCGGGTATCTGTGGCCGATCCTGCCGGCCGAGATCCTGGTCGGCACGGGCATGGGGATGCTGTTCCCGCCGTCCTTCCAGCTGGCGATCCGCGGCGTGACCCATCGCGACGCGGGTATAACGTCCGCTGTCGTCAACGTTGCCACGCAGGTCGGCAGCTCGGTCGGCACCGCGGTGCTGAACTCGCTCGCAGTGGGCGCGACCGCCGCCTATCTCGTCTCTCATCCGTCCACGGCGCCGACCCACGGTGCCGCGCTGGTCCACGGGTACGCCACGGCGATCGCGTGGGCTGCCGGGCTGCTCGCCGCCATGGCCGCGGCGATGCTGGTACTGATACGCACGACCGAGGAGAAGTCATGACCATCCAGTTGAACCACACCATCGTTCACGCTCGCGACAAGCGCGCTTCCGCGGCCTTTCTGGCCACGATCCTGGGCTTGGAGGTGGGCGCCGACTTCGGGCGGTTCGTGCCGGTCGCGGTGGCCAACGGTGTGACGCTCGACTACATGACCGCCACCGATCCGCAGCCTCAGCACTACGCGTTCCTCGTCGACGACGAGGAGTTCGACGCGTCCTTCGCGCGGATCCAGGAACAAGGGCTGGACTACTACGCCGAGCCCAGCGGCGATGGACGCGGCGAGATCAACACGCGCTGGGGCGGTCGCGGGGTGTACTTCGACGATCCCGACGGCCATGCCATGGAGATCCTCACTCGGGCGCCGTGAACAGGGACGACGCCGAGTTCAGGGGCGTCACAGGACGGGCTCGTCACAGGATGGGCTCGTCACAGGATGGCCTGCGGCTCCGGAACATCGGTGATGAACATGTGCCCCGGAGCGTGGGTGATGGCGAACGGCGGGCGCGAGGCGACGATCGCCGCCTGGAGGGTCACGCCGCAGGCCCAGAACATCGGGACGTCGTCTGGTCCGGGCTCGGGCAGGTCGCCGTAGTCGGGTTTCGACAGTTCTCTGATACCGAGCTCCTCCGGGTCCCCGATCTGCACCGGGGCGCCATGGGAGGTGGGCATCAGGGTCGTGATGCGGGTGGCGGTGTCGACCTGGTCCGGCGGGACCGGGCGCATCGAGACCACCAGGGGACCGCGCATGCGCTGCGCCGGGCGGCACTCGCGGTCGGTGACGTACATCGCGACGTTGCGCCCCGGGTAGCGCCACGGAAGTCCGGCCTGCGTCAGGGCACTGTCGAAGGTGAAGCTGCAACCGGTGAGGAAGGTGACCGAGTCCTCGCGCCAGACGTCGACGACGTCGGTGGGCTCGTCGGCCAGCCGGCCGTCGCGCCACACGCGGTAGCGCGGGAGATCGGTGCGCAGGTCCGCGCCCTGGGCCAGCGGAGTGCGGCGGGAGCCGGTGTCGGTGACATGGAGGATCGGGCAGGGATCGGGATTGCGGAGGACGAACTGCAGGACGTCGTAGGCCCAGTCGGCCGGCACCGCCAGGAAGTCGGCCTGGCGGAAGCCAGGCGCCAGCCCCGCCGTCGGGCCGCTCACGCCTGAGCGGAACCCGGCGCGCAGCTCGGCCGGCGTTTCGGGCATATGCGCACGTTAGGACGATTCGGGGCGGGCCTCAACAGGAGCCAGGTGGCGGCGGATACCTCGGCGCCGATGTACATCGGAATCGAGGTACATCGGAATCGAGGTACATCGAAGCCGATATACCTCGCCGCCGAGGTATATCGGCGGCGAGGTCGCTGCCTACTCCGGGTACCCCAGCTGCACGTCGTGCCGGCTGTCGATCCGTCCGTCCACGCGCACCGCGCTCGCCACCGGCGGGTAGCCGCTGGCGATGAGCGTGTACTCGCCGGCGTCGAGGTCGGCGAAGATGAACGAGCCCTCCGGGTCGCTGTCGGCGGTGGCCACGACGTTGCCGGCGCCGTCCATCAGCATCACGCGCGCGTCGGCCAGCGGGGAGTCGGTGGACCAGGCGCGGACCGTGCCGATCAGGCGGACGGCCGGGTGCAGTTCGACGTCGGCGCGCGTCGTGCCGTGGCCGTCGACGGCGATCGACAGCGCGCCGGGGCGGTGGCCGACCGCGTTGACGGCCAGGGTGAGCGTGCCGACGGGCAGGTCGCGGAAGGTGTGGGTGCCGTCCTCGCCGGTGCGGCGGCTGGTGAGCAGGTCGCCGGCGGCGTTGGTGAGCATCAGGGTGGCGCCGCCGATGCGGGATCCGTCGGTGCCGCGGACCGTGACGGCCAGCCGGCCGCGTTCGGCGAGCAGGATGTCGTGCCGGACGCTGCGCTCGCGCGCGGTGATCGTCGAGGCCTCCGGCTCGCGGCCGTCGGCGGCGACGATCAGTACGTACGTGCCCGCGCGCGGGACCCCAAGCTGGTAGCCGCCGTCGGCGCCGCTGCGGGCCCGGCCGACCTGCTGCCCCTGCGGCGAGACCGCGGTGATCACGGTCATCGGCATCAGGGCGCCGTCGCGGTCGCGGACCCGGCCGTGGATGAGGACGCCGTCGCCGTTGTAGACGGTGGGCATGGGGCCCTGGTGGCCGATGGGGGAGTGGCCGTAGGCGATTACCGGCGTCTCCTGCGGTGCCGGCTGCGGCTGTGGTTCCGCGGTCGGGGTCGCGTCGTGCATCGGGAGCACGATGGTCGCGGGTTCGGCGGCAGCGGCAGCACTGGGAGCAGACCCGCCGACGCGGAAGCTGATCAGGGTGAACGACACGACTGCCGCCGCGAGCATCAACCCGGCGGCCCACCAGAACGCGGTGATGTAGCCGTGCACTTGGGCCTGCGTCTGAAGCGTCGCAGCCTGCTGCGATGTGGCGTTCGGGTCGCTGTGCGCGGTGAAGTAGGTGTGCGTCGCGCTCAGTGCCAGGGTGCTGAGGAGCGCGGTGCCGACCGCGCCGCCGACCTGCTGGGAGGTGTTGACCATGGCCGAGGCGACACCGGCGTCCCGCGGGTTCACGCCGCCGGTGGCGACGTTCATCGCGGGCATGAACGCGCAGCCCATGCCGAGGCCGAGCGCGATCGTGCCGGGCAGGACCCAGGCGGGGTACGAGCCGTCCACGGTGATCCGGGTCAGCGCGAGCATGCCGGCCGAGCCGAGCAGGAACCCGGGCGGCATGAGGTAGCGGGGCCGGACGCGGGTCATCAGCCGGGCGCTGATCTGCGTGGCGCCGATCAGCATGCCGCCGACCATCGGCAGGAACGCCGCGCCGCTGCGGATCGGCGACATCCCCTTCACGGCCTGCAGGTAGTAGGTCAGGAACAGGAACGCGCCGAACATGCCGACGATCGCCAGCCCCAGCGAGAGGTACGCGCCGCCCCGGTCCCGGTTCCACACCACGTGCAGCGGCAGCAGCGGCACCTTTGAGACGGCCTCGACGACGACGAACAGGACCAGCGCGACCCCGGCGGCGATCAGCAGGCTGATGGTGATGTGCGCGCTCCAGCCGTCGGACTCGGCGCGGGACAGGCCGTAGACGAGGCAGCCCAGGCCGCCGGTCACCAGCACGATGCCGAGGAAGTCGAGCCGGCCGTGGTCGCGGTGGCGCGCCGGTTCGCGGACGGTGATCGCGGCGCCGGTGAAGGCGATGACGGCGAAGACGACGTTGACGAACATCGTCCAGCGCCAGCTGAGGTACTGCGTCAGCAGCCCGCCGAGCATCAGGCCGACCGCCGCGCCGCCACCGGCGATCGACCCCCAGATGCCGAAAGCCTTGGCGCGCTCGGCGGGAAGCGTGAACATCACGGTCACCAGCGACAGCGCCGACGGCGCGAGCATCGCGCCGAAGCAGCCCTGCAAAGCGCGGGCCCCGAGCAGCATCCCGGTGTCGACGGAGGCCCCGCCGAGCGCCGAGGCCAGCGCGAACCCGATGACGCCGACCTGGAACGTCCGCTTGCGCCCCAGCCGGTCGGCCAGCCGCCCGCCGAACAACAACAGGGCGCCGAACGGCAACGCGTACGCGGTGACCACCCACTGCCGGTCCGCGTCGGAGAAGCCCAGATCGTGCTGCGCCGAGGGCAGCGCGATGTTCACCACGGTGCCGTCGAGCACCACCATGAGCTGCGCCAGGCCGACGAAGGCCAACGCCTTCCAGCGGCGCGGGTCCGCGAGCAAGGGGGCGGCGGGGTTGGTTGAGGACATGCGGGAGTACACCTAACCGGGCAATGACCAGGAAATGTAAGGATGAGAGGCACAAGGGGATGCGCGCGGAAATTCGTTATGCGAATGCGAACCCTGAGAAGGCCGCGCGCGTCAGCGGCTTATTCGCGCATTTTCGACGCGCTGACGTGTGGTGCGGGGATGAAACACAGGCATCCGCACCACCTTCTCCAATACGAAACGGATCCGTACCACAATAGCCACCGAAGCCGGTATTGACGAACTCTGAGATCAATACCGTGTTCGCCTTCGGTCGCGGTGGGCGACGGCCCGGCATCCGGAACCCCTGGCCGTCGGACCCCCGTTACCGGAGCTTTGGATTCCCGTGGATTAGGTGCCTTGAGTCCTGCCTACGGTCGCGTACAATCCACAAAATACCAAGCGGTGCCCCGGGTGCCGGCCAGGGAGGGCATGGTGTCGACACGAGTAGGTTCTCGGCGGCTCGGGCGTGGGCGGGTTGCCGCTGCACTCGTCGTCGCCGTGGCGAGTTGCGCTGCGGTGGCGACTCCAGCGCATTCGGCGCCCACGCCGTCCAGGGCCGGGAGCAGCGGCGCTGCTCCCGCGTCGTGGCTGCCCACGACGCCGGACCAGTGGCCGCTGGTCGTCGACGAGAGCGTCTCGCCGAGTGTGACGCTGACGCACGGCGTGCAGCAGCACTCTGATCTGCTCAAGACCGTCGGCGGCGCGCAGCGGGCGCAGGTGATGGACGTCGACCTCGCCGACCCCAACGTCAGGTTGGGTGTTGTGGAGTCCCACGACCATCTCACCGACACCGCCGACGAGGTGCCGTCGTCCATGGCGCACCGGACCGGGGCGGTGGCCGGGATCAACGGCGACTTCTTCGAGATCTACGCCAGCGGGCGCCCGCTCGGCATGGTCGTCATCGACGGCCGGCTGGTGAAGAGCCCTGATCCGGCCTGGAACGCCGATCTGTGGGTGCGCCACGACGGCAGTATCGGCATCGGGACCGAGACCTACACCGGCATGCTGACCGACACGACCGGCGGCACCGGTCAAGTCAGTGCCCCGATCACCTCCGTCAACGCCGTGAACAGCCTGTCCGGCAACGCCATCGTGCGCGTCACCCCGGACCTCGGCACCCCCTCGCCGATCCCGGCTTCGGCGGTCGTCGCCGGGCACCTGGCAGCCGACGGCACCACGCTCGTCGTGGACTCCGTCACCTCTGCCGTCACCTCGCTCCCGCAGCTCGCGGCAGGCACCGAAGACCTCGTCGGCTCCGGCACCCGGGCGGCGTGGCTGTCGCAGAACCTTCACACCGGCGACCACGTCGCCGTCAGCGAGAAGATCGGCCCCGACTCCGACGTCGTCCAGGGCCTGTCCGGCGGCGCCATCCTGGTCCAGAACGGTCAGCGCGCCGTCCCGCTGCAAGGTCCCGGCGAGAACAACGTCGACAACCCCGTCACCGCCGTCGGAGTCACCGGCGACGGCAAGCACGCCGTCTTCGCCGCCTTCGACGGCCACCAGAGCGAGGACGTCGCGCAGGGCCTGACCCGCCCGCAGATCGCGGGGTGGATGATGCAGCACGGCGCCTACAACGCCATCCTGTTCGACAGCGGTGGCTCCACCCAGATGGTCGGCCGTCTGCCCGGACAGACTCAGGCCTCGGTCCTGAACGTCCCCTCCGACGGCCACGAGCGTCCCGTCGCCAACGGCCTGTTCGTCTACAGCACCGAGAAGTCGGCCGGCCCCGCGACGCAGGCGGTCGTCAACGACGGTAAGCCGCTGACCGCTCTGGCAGGTACCTCAGTTCCGGTCCCGGCTTATGGAGTCGACGTCGCCGGCAACCCGGCGCGCGACTCGGCCTCGCTCCAGGTCTCGCCGCCCAAGGCCGCCACCGTTGACGGCAGCACCCTGACATTCTCGCGTCCCGGCCGCGGCGTCCTGCACGTGAGCGCCGGCCGCGCCCACTCGACCGTCCCGCTCACCGTCGTCGACCGGCTCGGCGGCCTGACCGTCGCCCCGAGCCAGGCCGACCTGGACAGCGGCGCGACCCAGCTGATCACCGCCACCGCCACCGCGCCCGACGGCAGCCCCGTCGACCTGCCCGCCTCAAGCGTGACGTGGAGCGTCGACCAGCCCTCGCTCGGCTCGGTCGCCGCCGACGGCACGTTCACCGCCGCGGCGACCGGCTCCGGCCTGGTCACCGTCACCGCGAGCGCCGGCGGGCGCAGCGCGACCGTCAGCATCGCCGTGGGCCGCTCGACCACGGACGTCGACCCGCTCACCGACGTCTCGAAGTGGTCGATCACCGACGCGTACATGAACGTCTACCCGCGCAAGGTGCCCAGCCCCGGCTCGCACAGCACCTCCGACGGCTCCATGACGTTCGACCCGGCCACGAAGGCGCAGCCCGGTGACGCGGGGTCCTTCGACATCCACTACGACTACCCCTACGTCAGCAAGACCCTCGACCTGAGTGTCTACCTCAACGACCCGAACAGTGAGCAGGTCCCGCTGCTGAACGGCACCCAGGCGCCGATCGGGATCGGCGTGTGGGTCAAGGGGAACGCGGATCTGGCCTCGCGCCCCGGCGCGGGCCTGGCCCCGGGCATCGTGACGCTCAACGTCGGCATCTGGCAGTCCACCAACCAGCCGACCAGCTTCTACCCGACCGGCATCACCTTCGACGGCTGGCAGTACGTGGTGGCGAAGCTTCCGCCGGGCCTGCAGTACCCGCTGCGGATCAACTACCTCGGCCTGGTCGTCATCAAGCCCGGCCCGAACCTGAGCGGCGACGTCCACCTGGCCGACCTGCAGGCCGTCTACTCCCCGCGCCCGCCGGTCCCGCCGACGTACACCGCGATCCCGAAGAACCCCTCGTGGCTGACGTTCACCGACGCCGGCTCGTTCAAGCCCGGCGGCTCCTCCATCGCGGCGTTCGACGACGCCCACACCACGGCGGCCGGAACGACCGCTACCGGCACCGTGGCGATGAAGGCCATGCCCGGGCTGCTGGCGAACCTGCCGGCCGCCGCGAAGCCGTCGATCGCGCAGGCGCTCGGCGACATGTCCGACGACGGACAGCTGCCGGACCTGACCAATCTCAAGAGCCTGCTGGACGGCCTCGGCGTGCCGTACCACGACGCGGTCGGCAATCACGAGATCACCCAGGGCGCGACGCCGGAGAACGCCAACTTCGCCAGCGTCTTCGGCGCCACGCACTACGCCTACGACCAGGGCGCGGCGCGGGTCATCGTCACCGACAGCGGCCACATCGGCATCACGGCCTCCGACTCGTATCAGAACGTCGATACCGACCAGTCGCAGTACCTGTGGCTGGCGCAGCAGCTGACGCAGAACACGCAGAAGGTCGCGATCGTCACCACCCACGTCCCGGCCTACGACCCGCACCCTCGCGCCGACAGCCAGTTCTCCGATCGGTACGAGGCCCAGATGTACGAGCGGCTGGTACAGCGGTATCAGCAGACACATCCGGCGGTCCACGTGCTGATGCTGTTCGGCCACGCGCGCGGCTGGGCTGAGGACGTGCGGCTGCCCGACGGTACCGAGTCGCCGGACGGCATCCCGAACTTCGTCGTCGCCGACCTCGGCGCGCCGCCGTACGCGCCGGAGGACCAGGGCGGTTTCTACAACTACGGGCTCTTCAACGTCCTGCCGGACGGCACCGTGCAGTTCGCGGTGCAGCCGCTGCTGGCGTCGATCGCGGTCACGGCGCCCACGGCGCAGCTGGCGCGCGGCGCGACGGAGCAGCTGACGGCCGTCGGTACGTCGCTGACCGGCACGGACGCCCCCGCGTTGCGGGTGCCGATCACCGATCCGGTGTCCCGGCACTGGACGTCCTCGGATCCGCGCATCGCATCCGTCGATCCGGCCGGCGGCGTCGTGACGGCTCACTGCGCCGGCAGCGTGACGGTCACCCTGACCGCCGGCGGTATATCAGGCACCGCATCCATCACCGTGAAGTAGGCGAGGTAGACGATGGCGAAGGTTCCCAGCCGTAGGGGCTTCCTGGCAGGGTCGGCGGCGGTCTCGGCCGCGCTGGCCGGCAGCGGATTGCTGACCGGTGGCTCGTCGGCGGCAGCCGCCGAAGCCGCGGCATCGGCTGGGAACCCGAGCCCCGGGTCGTGCGCCGGCGACCCCGCGCACCCCAAGCGTCAGCTGCGGGGCGTGTGGATCGCGAGCGTGTCGAACATCAACTGGCCTTCGGCGCCGGGCCTGAGCGCGGCGCAGCAGCAGGCTGAGTTGACCGCTCTGCTGGACGCGGCTGTCCGGATGCGGATGAATGCGGTGTACCTGCAGATCCGACCGGCCGCCGACGCGCTCTACGACTCGCCGTACGAACCGTGGTCGCAGTACTTGACCGGCACGCAGGGCCAGGACCCGGGATACGATCCGTTGGCGTTCGCCGTTGCCGAGGCGCACAAGCGGAATCTGGAGCTGCACGCCTGGATGAATCCGTATCGCGTTTCCACACAACCGGATCCGAGCTTGTTGGTGCCGACACATCCGGCGCGCGTCCATCCGGACTGGTGCGTCCAGTACGGCGGGCAGCTGTACTACGACCCGGGCGTGCCGGCGGTGATGGATTTCGACGTCCAGGTGATCACCGATGTCGCGAAGCGTTACGACATCGATGGCATCCACTTCGACGACTACTTCTATCCCTACCCGGTCGGTACGGCGGACTTCCCGGATGATCCGACCTTCGCCGCCTACGGTGCGGGCTTCCCCGACAAGGCGACGTGGCGGCGCGCCAACGTCGACAAGCTCGTCAGCACCCTGCACCGCGAGCTGCGGGCGGTGAAGCCGTGGGTGAAGTGGGGCATCAGCCCCTTCGGGATCTGGCGCAATCAGGCCACCGACCCCTCGGGCTCGGCGACGAACGGGCTCCAGTCGTACGACGCGCTCTCCTCGGACACGCGCGGCTGGGTGCAGAAGGGCTGGCTGGACTACATAGCGCCGCAGCTGTACTGGAACATCGGCTTCCCGCCGGCCGCGTACGACGTCCTGGTCGACTGGTGGTCGAAGATCGTGGACGGCACCGGGACGCAGCTGTTGATCGGGCAGACGGTCTCGAAGATCGGCACGTCCAGCCCGCCGGCCTGGCTGAACCCCGACGAGATGCCGAACCACCTGATCCTCAACCGGGAGTATCCGCAGGTGGCCGGGGACATCTTCTTCAACGTCACGAAGCTGCTCACCGATCCCCTCGGCTTCGAGACGCGGCTGATCGACGATCTGTACGCATACCCGGCGCTCGTTCCCGAGATGCCGCGCCTGGCCGGCCCGGCGCCGCAGCGCACGGCGCTGACCGAAGCACTGCCGACGGCCGCCGGCACGCTTCTGGAATGGCTTCACCTGCGCCCGCACGGTCCCGAGGCCGCGTACTACGCGGTGTACCGCTTCGACGGCCACCCGCCGCAGGCCGCCTGCGACTTCGCCGACGCCAAGAACCTGCTCGGTACGACGCGTGCGGCTTCAGGGCTCTTCAACGACTGGACGGACACCACCGCCGCGGCCGGGAAGCAGTACACGTATTACGTGACGGCGGTCGATCGGCTGCACCACGAGAGCGCGCCGAGCAATCCGCTGGTGGTCGGACGGTAGCGCTGGCGCGGGGAATGAGTCGCTGCTGACTCATGTGCTTGGTGCTTGGTGCTTGGTGCTTGGTGCTTGGTGCTTGGTGCTTGGTGCTTGGTGCTTGGTGCTTGGCTGGTGCGGTGGGCCTGTGGTTTACAGGCGGTTTTTACGGCTTCGCGCATGGTTCGGAAGGCCTGTGGCGTCCCCGGCTGGGGTGGGGCGGTGGCGGTTGGGTCGGTGGTCAGCCTTCGGGCGTGTTTGAGAAGCGAGATCTGGGTGGCCTGGTCGAAGTCAGGAAGCGCCGTCACCGGCCCCTCGGCTCGGCCATGGCCGGATCCTCCAGCCGCCTGACAAGGATGTCGCGTTTGTGGATGTCCAAGTCCACGAACTGCTCCTCGCGCAGCAGAGCAGTCTGCGCGATAGCAACGCCGACCGCCTCGCCGGCGGGGGTTGTGCGGTGGATGACCCGGACGATGAAGCGGCCGGGGACCGGGAGGTCGAGGACGGTGCAGTCGCGAAGCCAGTCGGCGTAGAACCACGGGGCGACGGCGGCCCCCAAGCCGTTCGCGGCCATGGCTTCGAGGGTGTACGGACTGACGGCCAGATGCATGGTGGACGGAACGATGCCGTGGAGGTCGGCCAGGCGGCGGAAGCACCGGCCGCGGGCGGTGGCGGCCGGTGCGCCGATCCAGGGCTTGCCGGACAGCTCGGCGAAGGTGGCCGGGATCTCCCAGGACGAGGGGATGACGACGCGGTACTCGTCCTGGATGAGCGCGCGGGCGGCGTAGCCGGGCGGCAGGGGGAGGGCGGTGTCGAGGTCGTCCTTGAGCATCATGACGTCCACACTGCCGGCGCGCAGCATCCGCAATCCCTCGGCCTCCTCCATCTCCACGACCGTCGGCCGCAGTTCCGGGTGCCGCTCGGTGAGTAAGGGCACGACGAAGGCGGCGAGCATCGCCGGGCCGCCGGGCGGCATCGTGATGGTGATCGGCCCGGTCACGCTGCCGGTCAGGGCGGTCAGTTCGCGCTCGGCGTCGGCCAGGGTGTCGCCGATCCGCGTTCCGGCGCGGGCCAGGATCCGCCCGGCCTCGGTGAGGCCGAGCCGTCCCGGCGTCCGATCCACCAGGGTGACGCCGGTTTCCCGCTCCAGCTTCGCCAGCTGCTGCGATACCGCGGACGGGGTGTGCCCGAGGCGACGGGCGGCTTGGGCGAGGCTGCCGGTCTCCGAGATCGCCTGGAGGAGGAGCAGCCGACGGGGGTCCAGGTCCATGCCCCTCATTAGCACCGCTACACGCACCGCTTAGCAAATCGCGCTGCTGATCAGGGTGCTGGTATGCGAATCTGCCGTCCATGGCACGGATGACCTTGATCTCGTTTGTCGGTCTCGTCGGGATGGGAGCCCTCGCCCTGACGGGCTGCGGTTCGTCGAGTGGCACCGTCGGCTCACTCGGTAAACCCGGCTCACCCGGGACAGTCGGCCCCGTCGGCACGAGCGGCTCGGCCGCGGCCGCCACCGGGGCCGCGACCTTGGCGACCGGCGCGGCCCCCGGATCGGCCGACCGCTGGGTGCTGTCCGCTCCGAGCTCCGTCTTCGGCTTCCCGCAGATCCAGCCGGCCCCCGCGACCCTCGACAAGATCAAGTCCCTCCTCGCCCAGCACGCCGCCCAGCTCGGCGTCTCCGGGCCCCAGGTCATCGCCGTCTACGACGACCCCACCCACGACGTCTACGTCATCTTCGCCGGCTATAACGGCAGCGGCTTCGTGCCGGACAAACTGAAGGCGGTCTTCGACGTCCTGCCGGTCACCACGGACGACGGCGCCGGCGACCGAGTCACCATCAACAGCATGATGATCGACCCGGGCCCCCACGGCGGCACCGCCGGCTGCTCCTCCTCCCTGGGCCAGTCCGGCCAGCTGGCCGCCGAGTCGACCGCCTGCGAGTGGATGACCTCCACCACGCTCGGCGTGATCTCCTACTTCCCGAAGCCGGACCACCAGAAGGCCGTTTTCGGCGTCGGCCCGGACGTGATGGGCAAGGCCATGCGCGAGCTGCGGGACCAGGTGGAGCACCACGCCTGACACTGGAGTTGTGCGCGGCCGGTGCCTGACACCCCCATCGAGGTAGGTTCCGGATCCCCCGTCGCGTCGGCGCAGACCGCAGCCCACGACGGACCGGCGTGGTAATCGCATCCGCAACGGCGCGACGAGGGATCCGGACCGGGACCACAAGCAGCACCGCCACCGGCCAATGTCCGGCCCACCCCTCGGAGCGAGGCCGCTCGCCGCGCAGGCGCCGCCGGAGGCATCGCGCCCCGCCCTTGGGCGCGAAAGCCTGGCTCTTGATCTAGAGAAGACCACCGACTCAGCCGCCACCTGCCCACCCCGGCCGGGGACGCCACAGGCCTCTGAACCATGCGCGAAGTCGTAAAGATCGCCTGCAAACCACAAGCTCACCGCACCATCTACCCCCAAGCCCGTACTGCCACCGGCCATAACGCACACATAAGACAGGGCCGCCGGAAATGAGTCGCGCCGTCGTGACAAGCCCCGTAGCGTCACGCGTATGAAGCTGCTCTCCGTCAACGTCGGCAAGCCGCGGGTCAATCCGTGGAAGGGGCTGAACGCGACGGGCATCGACAAGCAGCCCGTCGACGGGCCGGTCGCCGTCAGCGCGCCCGGCCCGAAAGGCGACGGCGACGTCGGTCTGGCCGGTGACCGTGTGTACGACGTGAAGAACCACGGCGGCACCGACCAGGCCGTCTACGCCTATGCCCGCGAGGATCTCGACGGCTGGGAGCCCGAGCTGGGCCGGCCGCTGCCGAACGGCGTCTTCGGCGAGAACCTCACCACCTCGGGCCTGAACGTCAACGACGCCCTGATCGGCGAGCGGTGGCGGATCGGCTCCGACGTCGTCCTGGAGGTCTCGTGCGCGCGCATCCCGTGCGCGACGTTCCAGGGCTGGCTGGAGCGCGACGGCTGGATCAAGCGGTTCACGCAGGCCGCGCGGCCGGGCGCGTATCTGCGCGTCATCGAACCCGGCGACATCCGTGCGGACGACCCGATCGAGATCGTGCACCGGCCCGAGCACGACGTGACGGTCGCGGTGGTGTTCCGGGCGATGACCGTCGAGCCGGATCTGTTGCCGCGCTTGCTTCTCGCCGACGCGCTCCCGGAGGAAGGAAAGGAACTGGCGCGCAGGCGCGTGTCACAATGAGAAGGTGATCACGGTTTCGCCTGAACAGTTCGAGGAACTCGTCGGCGAGGCGCTGGACTCCATCCCGGAGGTGCTGGCGCGGCAGATGCGCAACGTGGCGGTGGTCGTCGAGCCCGAGGCGCCTTACGCCGGGTTGCTCGGCCTGTACGAGGGCGTGCCGTTGACCGGTCGCGGGGAGTGGTACTCCGGGGTGCTGCCGGACCGGATCAGCATCTACCGCGCCGAGATCCTCAAGATCTGCGACAGCTACGAGGACGTCGTGCGCGAGGTGCGCACCACGGTCATCCACGAGGTCGGCCACCACTTCGGCATCGATGACGACCGCCTGCACGAACTCGGCTGGTAGCACCCCAGGCACTGCTTACCGCGCTGCACGCGGCATCGTCACGGAAGAAATCAAGCGTGCATGATTGATTTTTTCTCGCCCGCCTGAAAGGCTCGCCGCAGGACGCCCGCAGCGAACGCCCACCGGGAGGCGCGATGGCAGTGCTCGACGACCTGCTCGTAGACCTGGCCGCCGAAAGCGATGTGCTGGACACCTTGCTGTCACCGCGCGACGCCGCCGCTTGGCGCACCGAGACCCCGGCGCCGGGCTGGACCGTCGCGCACCAGGTCGCCCACCTGGCCTGGACCGACGGCGTCGCGGCCCTCGCCGCGCGGGACCCGGACCGGTTCAACGCCATGCTGACCCGCGCCCTGCAGGAAGGCCGCCTGGACTTCGTCGATCAGGAAGCCGAGCGCGGCGCGCAGATGGAGCCCGCAGAGCTGCTGGCGAGCTGGCGCACCGCCCGCCACGACCTCGTCACGGCGCTGGGCGAAGTCCCGCCGGGCGGCAAGCTGCCCTGGTTCGGCCCGCCGATGGGCGCCGCGACCATGGCCACGGCCCGCCTCATGGAGACCTGGGCTCACGGCCAGGACATCGTCGACGCCCTCGGCGTGCGGCGGGAGCCGACCGCGCGCCTGCGCAACGTCGCGCACCTCGGCGTCCGCACCCGCGACTTCGCCTTCGTCCAGCGCGGCCTGCCGGTCCCGGACGCCGAGTTCCGCATCGAGCTGACCGCTCCGGACGGCGGCCTGTGGACCTGGGGCCCGGACGACGCCGACGAGCGCGTGACCGGCCCGGCGCTCGACTTCTGCCTGCTGGTGGCGCAGCGCCGGCACCGGGACGATCTCGCCGTCCGGGCCGCGGGCGCCCAGGCGGACCGATGGCTCGACATCGCGCAGGTATTCGCCGGTCCGAGCGGGCCCGGCCGGAGCAAAGGGCAATTTGCATGACCGGCACTGACAAACTCTCGCAGAACCCGGGCACCCTCCGGATCGGCAACGCCTCCGGCTTCTACGGCGACCGGTTCAGTGCGGTCCGCGAGATGCTCGATGGCGGTGAGCTGGACGTCCTGACCGGCGACTACCTCGCCGAGCTGACCATGCTCATCCTCGGCCGCGACCGGATGAAGCACCCTGAGCTGGGCTACGCCAAGACCTTCCTGCGGCAGATGGAGGACGCGCTCGGCCTGGCTCTGGAGCGCGGCGTCAAGATCGTGGCGAACGCCGGGGGTCTGAACCCGGCGGGCCTGGCCGACAAGCTGCGCGAGGTCGCCCAAACGCTCGGTCTGGACGCCGCGATCGCGCACGTCGAGGGCGACGACCTGCTGCCGCGTTCGGCAGAGCTCGGATTCGCCGGCGCGCTGACGGCGAACGCCTACCTCGGCGGCTTCGGGATCGCCGAGTGCCTGCGCGCCGGCGCCGATGTCGTGGTCACCGGGCGCGTCACCGACGCCTCGCTGGTCGTCGGCCCGGCTGTCGCGCACTTCGGCTGGGAGCGTTCCGATCACGACCGGCTGGCCGGGGCCGTCGCGGCCGGGCACGTCATCGAGTGTGGGGCGCAGGCCACCGGCGGCAACTACGCGTTCTTCACCGAGATCGCCGACCTGCGCCGCCCCGGATTTCCGATCGCCGAGGTCCATGCCGACGGGTCCAGCGTCATCACCAAGCATCCCGGGACCGGCGGCGCGGTCAGCGTCGGGACGGTCACCGCGCAGCTGCTGTACGAGATCACCGGACACCGGTATGCGAACCCTGACGTCACGACGCGCCTGGACAGCGTCACCTTGACGCAGGACGGCCCCGACCGCGTCCGTATCAGCGGTGTCGTCGGCGAGGCGCCGCCGCCGCGGCTGAAGGTCGCGCTGAACAAGCTCGGCGGGTTCCGGAACGAGGTCGAGTTCGTCCTGACCGGTTTGTCGATCGAGGCCAAAGCGGATCTGGCGAAGGCGCAGCTGCTTGCCGGGCTGACGGGCACGCCGGAGTCGGTGGAGTGGACCCTGGTCCGCACCGATCAGCCTGACGCCGACACCGAGGAGACCGCGAGCGCGCTGCTGCGGTGCGTGGTGCGGGATCAGAACCCGGACACGATCGGCCGGGCCTTCACCGGCGCCGCGGTCGAGCTGGCGCTGTCGGGCTACCCGGGCTTCCACGTGACGGCTCCGCCCGGTGCGGCCTCGCCGTATGGCGTCCACACCGCCGCCTACGTCGACGCTGCCGAGGTCACACACGTCGCGGTGCTGCCGGACGGGGAGCGCATCGCCGTCCCTCATCCTGAGGTCACGCTGGAACTACACACCGCGCCGGACTCCGTTCTGCCGCAACAACTTCCCGCCGAGGAGACCCATCTGGCGCCGCTCGGGCTGGTCTTCGGCGCGCGGAGCGGCGATAAGGGCGGCGACGCGAACGTCGGTGTGTGGGCGCGCAGCGATGAGGGCTGGCGCTGGCTCGCGCACGAGCTCACCGTCGAACGCTTCAAGAGCCTGCTTCCGGAGGCTGCCGACCTCGCTGTCACGCGGCACGTCTTTCCGAACCTGCGGGCCGTGAACTTCGTGGTCGAGGGCATCCTCGGGGCCGGCGTCGCCTCGCAGGCACGGTTCGACCCGCAGGCCAAGGGCTTGGGCGAGTGGCTGCGGGCCCGCAACGTGGACCTCCCCGTCTCCCTGCTGAAAGGAAGCGAGCAGTGAATCGCTTGTCCGGCCCGGCGTGGTCGACCGAGGAACGCAGGGCTTTGAGGACCACGGTCCGCAGGTTCACCGAGCAGGAGGTGCTGCCGAACCTGGACGGTTGGGAGCGGGCCGGTGAGCTGCCGCGCGAGCTGTCGAAGAAGGCCGGTGCGCTGGGTCTGCTCGGTGTGGCCCATCCGGTCGAGGCCGGTGGCGGCGGTGGCGACCTGATCGACGCGATCACGGTCAACGAGGAGATGCATTACGCGGGGGGCTCGGGCGGCTTGTTCGCATCCTTGTTCACCTGCGGGATATCGACGCCGCACCTGATCGCGGCCGGCGATCCGGCGCACATCGAACGGTGGGTCAAGCCGACGCTCGCCGGGGAGATGATCGGGGCGCTCGCCGTCACCGAGCCCGGCGGCGGCAGTGACGTGGCGCGGATTCAGACCACGGCGCGGCGCGATGGGGACTCCTTCATCGTGAACGGCGCCAAGACGTTCATCACTTCTGGCGTCCGGGCCGACTATGTGGTCGCCGCGGTGCGTACCGGTGATCCGGGAGCCGGCGGGATCTCGTTGCTGGTCGTCGAGAAGGGCACGCCGGGCTTCACGGTCAGCCGCCGTCTGGAGAAGCTGGGATGGCTGTGCTCTGATACCGCCGAGCTGGCGTTCCAGGACGCGCGCGTGCCGGCCGGGAACCTGGTCGGCGCCGAGAACAGCGGCTTCTTCCAACTCGCCGAGCACTTCCTGTCCGAACGCGTCGCCCTCGCCGCGCAGGCCTACTCCCATGCGCAGCGGTGCCTGGACCTGGCCGTGGAGTGGACACGCAACCGGGAGACGTTCGGCAGGCCGTTGATCGACCGACAGCTCGTGCAGAACACGCTGACCGAGATGGCCCGGAAGATCGACGTGGCGCGCACCTACACCCACGCGCTGATCGACCGGTCCATCGCTGGAGAGAGCGACCTCATCGCCGAGGTCTGCTTCGCCAAGAACACCGCGGTCGAGACCGCCGAATGGGTCGCGACGCAGGCACTGCAACTGTTCGGGGGCCTGGGATACATGCGGGAATCAGAGGTCGAGCGCCACTATCGCGACGTTCGCATCCTGGGCATCGGCGGCGGCGCGACCGAGGTGATGAACGGGCTGGCGGCTCGCGTGCTGGGGTTCCGGTCGTGACCGCGCTGCGGACGGCGCTGGACGTCGCCTCCCCGGAGCACCTGGCCAACACCGAGGCGATGCGCGCCAAGCTCGCCGAGGTCGAGACCGAGCACGCCAGGGCCCTGATCGGCGGCGGCGAGAAGTACGTCGCGCGCCATCATGAGCGCGGGAAGCTGCTTGCCCGCGAGCGCATCGAACTGCTGCTCGATCCGGACTCGCCGTTCTTGGAGCTGTGCCCGCTGGCCGGGTGGGGCAGTGAGTTCACGGTCGGGGCGGCGCTGGTCACCGGGATCGGCGTGGTCTCTGGCGTGGAGTGCTTGATCGTCGCCAACGATCCGACCGTGCGCGGCGGTGCGACGAACCCGTGGACGTTGCGCAAGTCGTTCCGAGCGCACGAAGTCGCCGAGCAGAACCGGCTGCCGGTCATCGCGCTGGTCGAGTCCGGGGGCGCTGACCTGCCGACGCAGAAGGAGGTCTTCATTCCCGGAGGCCGGACCTTCCGCGACATCACGCGGGCTTCGGCGGCGGGGATTCCGACGATCGCCATCGTGTTCGGCAACTCCACGGCCGGCGGCGCGTACATCCCGGGCATGTCCGACCACGTGGTGATGATCAAGGAGCGGTCCAAGGTCTTCCTCGGCGGTCCGCCGCTGGTGAAGATGGCCACCGGCGAGGAGTCCGACGACGAGTCGCTCGGCGGCGCGGAGATGCACGCGCGCACTTCGGGGTTGGCCGACTACCTCGCGGTCGATGAGCACGACGCGATCCGGATCGGGCGGCGGATCGTCAGCAGGCTGAATTGGCGTAAGCAGGGTCCTGAGCCGCGTGCGACGGTGCGCCCTCCGCTGTTCTCGGAGGAGGAGCTGCTGGGGATCGTGCCGCCGGATCTGAAGACGCCTTTCGACCCGCGCGAGGTGATCGCGCGGGTCGCCGACGGGTCGGACTTCGACGAGTTCAAGCCGCTGTACGGCTCCTCGCTGGCTACTGGCTGGGCGGAGATCCACGGCTATCCGGTCGGCATCTTGGCGAACACGCGCGGTGTGCTGTTCAGCGAGGAGGCGCAGAAGGCCACGCAGTTCATCCAGCTGGCGAACCGGTACGACACGCCGCTTCTGTTCCTGCACAACACGACCGGCTACATGGTCGGCAAGGAGTACGAGCAGAAGGGGATCATCAAGCACGGCGCACAGATGATAAACGCGGTGTCGAACTCGACGGTGCCGCATATCTCGATCCTGATGGGCGCCTCCTACGGCGCCGGGCACTACGGCATGTGCGGCCGGGCGTACGACCCGCGCTTCCTGTTCGCATGGCCGAGCGCGAAGTCGGCGGTCATGGGCCCGGCGCAGCTGGCCGGCGTGATCTCGCTGGTGGCGCGCGGCTCGGCGGCAGCCAAGGGGCTGCCGTACGACGAGGCCGGCGACGCGCAGATGCGGGAGCTCATCGAGGCGCAGATCGAGGCCGAGTCTCTGCCGCTGTTCCTGTCAGGGCGGGTGTACGACGACGGGGTCATCGACCCGCGCGACACCCGCACCATCGTCGGCTTCTGCCTGTCGGTGATCGCCAACGCGCCGGTACAAGGGACCGAGAAGTTCGGCGTGTTCCGTCTTTAGAAGGGCTGGGCTCTGATATGGCTGACTTCACAACCGGCCCCCTCACCACCGTCCTGGTCGCGAACCGCGGCGAGATCACGCGGCGGGTGTTCGCGACGTGCCGGCGGCTCGGGTACGGGACCGTCGCCGTCTTCTCCGACGCCGATGCCGCCGCGCCGCATGTGCGCGAGGCCGACGTGGCCGTCCGGCTGCCGGGCAACACGTCCGGCGAGACGTATCTGCGCTCCGACCTCCTCATCGCCGCGGCCCTCGCCGCCGGCGCCGACGCCGTCCACCCCGGCTACGGGTTCCTGTCAGAGAAGGAGGACTTCGCGCAGGCGGTCCTCGATGCGGGGCTGCGGTGGCTGGGTCCGCCGCCGTCGGCGATCGCCGCGATGGGATCCAAGGTCGCGGCGAAGAAGATGATGGCCGCTGCCGGGGTGCCGGTGCTGCGCGAGCTGAGTGCTGCGGAGGTCGGCGAGGCGGATCTGCCGGTGCTGATCAAGGCCTCGGCGGGTGGCGGCGGGCGCGGGATGCGCGTGGTGCGCAGCCTGGCCGAGCTGCCGGGGCAGTGGGAGGCCGCGCAGGCCGAGGCGGCGTCGGCCTTCGGCGACGGGACCGTGTTCTGCGAGCAGTACATCGAAACGGGGCGGCACATCGAGGTGCAGATCCTCGCCGATGCGCACGGCACAGTGTGGGCCGTCGGCGAGCGCGAGTGCTCGATCCAGCGGCGGCACCAGAAGGTCGTCGAGGAAGCACCGTCGCCGTTCGTGCAGGAGCATCCCGAGCTGCGGGAGAAGCTGTTCGCGGCGGCACGGGACGCGGCGGCGGTGATCGGCTACGTCGGCGCCGGGACCGTGGAGTTCCTGGTGGCGCCGGACGGGTCGTTCGCGTTCCTGGAGATGAACACGCGTCTGCAGGTCGAGCACCCCGTCACCGAGCTCACCACCGGGCTGGACCTCGTTGCCTGGCAACTGCGCATCGCCTCGGGCGAGGCCCTGCCGACGTCCGGCGAGCCCGCCGCGCGCGGCTCTGCGATCGAGGTCCGGCTCTACGCAGAGGACCCGGCGAAGGACTGGCAGCCGGCGTCGGGGACGTTGCACCGGTTCAGCGTCCCGGGCGTCGCGCACGAGTTCGAAGTCCCGGTCGGTCGGGACGAGCCGTACCTCCGCCTGGACTCCGGCGTCGAATCCGGCTCGGCCGTGGGCGTCTACTACGACCCCATGCTCGCGAAAGTCATCGCCTGGGCGCCGCGACGTGCTGAAGCGGCCCGGCTGCTGGCCTCGGCGCTCGCGGCGTCCGAGATCCACGGGATCGTGACCAACCGCGACCTGCTGGTCAACGTCCTGCGGCACCCGGCATTCCGGGCCGGCGAAACGGATACAGCCTTCCTGACGACCCACGGACTCGACGCCCTCGCCGCACCCCTGGCCTCGCCGGAGACCGAGCGCATCTCGGCTCTCGCCGGAGCACTCGCCGTCGCCGCTGCCCACCGCGCCGAGGCGACAGTGCTCGGCGGGCTCCCAAGTGGCTGGCGCAACGTGCCGTCGCAGCCGCAGCGCCGCGTCCTCACCGCGGGCACATCAGAGTACGAAGTGCGATATCGCTTCGGCCGCAACGGTTTGCTCGCCGAGGGGCACGATGGGGTCGCGCTGGTGTCGGCCACGCCGCACGAAGTCGTCCTGGACATCAAAGGCCTGCGACGCACCTTCCGCGTCGGCCGCCACACCCGGACAGTCGTCGTCGACTCGCCATCGGGCTCGGTGACGTTCACGCTGGTCCCGACGTTCACCGACCCCGCCGACGCGGTCGCCGCCGGATCGCTGCTGGCACCGATGCCCGGATCGGTCGTGCGGCTGGGTACGGCGCGGGCCGGCGACGTCGTCGAAGCGGGCCAGCCGATCCTCTGGCTGGAGGCGATGAAGATGGAGCACCAGGTGTCCGCGCCGGTCGCCGGAGTGCTGAGCGCGCTGCCGGTCTCGGTCGGCAGCCAGGTGGACGTCGGAACCGTGTTGGCGGTCGTCGAGGAAGGCGGAGCAGCGTGAACGGGACACTGGTGCGGTACGAGGCCAAGGACGGTGTGGCGACGCTGACCCTCGACTCGCCGGCCAACCGCAACGCCCTGTCCTCGACCCTGGTGACGCAGCTGCACACCGGCCTGCACGAAGCGGCCGCCGATCCAGGCGTCCGCGTGGTCGTCCTCGCGCACACCGGCACCACCTTCTGTGCCGGAGCGGACCTGTCCGAGGCGACGTCCGAACCGGTCGATCCCGAGGGCCCGGTGGCAGGGCGCGCGCGGGCACTCGCCGGACTCCTGCGTGCCCTCGTCGAGCTGCCGAAGCCGGTGGTCGCCGCCGTGGACGGGCACGTGCGGGCCGGCGGGATGGGCCTGGTCGCGGCGTGCGACCTCGCGGTGGCGGGTCCGGCGGCGACGTTCGCGCTGACCGAGGCCCGGCTGGGCGTCGCGCCGTCGATCATCTCCCTGACGGTGCTGCCCCGGCTGACGTCGCGCGCCGCCTCGCGCTACTTCCTGACCGGCGAGAAGTTCGACGCCGCGCAGGCCGAGGCGCTGGGGCTGATCACGCTGGCCGCGCCCGATGTGCCGGGGGCCGTCGCCGAGCTGATCGCGGCGCTGCGTCTGGGCTCGCCGCAGGGTCTGGCCGAGTCGAAGAAGCTGGTCACCGCCCCGGTCCTGGCCGCCTTCGACGCCGATGCGGACGCCCTGGCCTCTGCCTCGGCGCGCTTGTTCGCCTCGGACGAAGCACGGGAGGGGATGACCGCGTTCTTGCAGCGGCGGGCCCCCAGCTGGGCAGAATAAGCGTTCCCTGCACCGACCGACACGCCGAGCGACCGATGGGATCGGCCGACAGACCGACGAGCCGACCGGCCGACAGCCCAGCAGACCGACAGACCGACCGGCCAACAGGCCGACAGACCACCAGACCGGACAAGCGAGCACCCCTGATGCGCGAACCTCAGCAGGACCGAAGCCGGGCCACCCGCCGCCGCCTGCTGGAGGCGTGCGTGGACTGCCTGGCCGACGGGGGATGGAGCGCCACGACCGTGGCGGTGGTCGCCGAGCGCGCCGGCGTCTCGCGCGGCGCGGCGCAGCACCACTTCCCGACCCGCGAGGACCTCATCACCGCCGCCCTGGAGCACATGTTCGACGAACGCATCGAATCGGCGCGCGCCGAACTCGCCGCCCCGGGCACGTCACCGACGACCGAAGCGGTGGTCGCGCGGCTGGTGGAGCACTTCACCGGAACCTTGTTCAAGGCGGCGTTGCAGGTCTGGACCGCGGCCGCCGCCGACGAGGCACTGCGCGAGCGTGTGGTGCCGCTGGAGCAGAAGTTCGGCCGCGTCGCCTACCGGATGGCGATCGAGGCGCTCGGCGTCAGCGACGAGGACGAGACGGTGCACCGGCTGGTGCAGGCGACGCTCGACCTGGCGCGCGGCCTCGGGCTCGCCGACGTGCTGACGGACGACTCGGCCCGGCGCGCCGAAGTGGTGCGCGCCTGGGCGGCGCATTTGGACGCGGTGCTGCGGGAGCGTGCGGTGGCGTGATGCCCGGGCTGA
>Ga0207671_10001188_pt1 | contig 30909 bp, 24 predicted proteins | sample KBSC24metaG_FD_184352 | JGI IMG/M metagenome (GOLD analysis project Ga0207671, IMG submission 184352) | Corn rhizosphere microbial communities from Kellogg Biological Station, Michigan, USA - KBS C2-4 metaG (SPAdes) (version 2) | ecosystem: Host-associated > Plants > Roots > Rhizosphere > Soil...
GTCCCAGCAGCTCGCCCTGGCCCAGGACCGTGGTCACGGCTTCGAGGATCTCGCCGCGGCCCGGTGCCGGAAGGGCACGCAGCCGGGCCAGATCGCCGGCCAGGCGCAGAGCCTCGGACGCCTCGCCAGTGCCCGCGGTGTGCCCGGCGGCTCGCAGCTCACGGCAGACGTCGGTGATCGCGCGCGCCGCCGCCAGCTGGATCGACTCGGGGTCGCCGCCAGCGGTGAAGACGGCCTGCTGCCAGCGCGGGTCGCGGATCCCGGCGGGGTAGCCGGAGCGGGAGTCGAGCAGGTCGAAGGCGTAGGGGACCAGGGATGTGGTCGAGTCCGAGCTCGTACCGGGGCTCGAAGTTGTATCGAGGCCCGCTTTCGAAGCCGAAACCGAAGCCGACCCGACCAGCGCCGGCGCATGAAACGCCCCGATCACCGCCGCCACCCGCAGCCTACCTTCAGCAGCCTGCGACAGCACGCCGCGCATATGCGCCTCGCGAGCCAGATCGACCGCCGACACGCCGTCGCCGCTGTCCGCCCGCAACGCCCAGCCGACCCCGAGCGCCGCGCGCCGCACCGCCTCCGGGGCGCACCCCGGAGCCAGCACCTCCACCGCGCGGTCCCAGTAGTCGTCGCCCTCGCGTCCCGAGCCGGACTCGCGCAACGCGTCGGCGAACGTGGTGCCCGACCGCGTCGACTCGCCGCCCGCGGCCCATCCCGCGTCGCCGAGCGGGAGGTCGCAGCACACGACCTCCCGCCCGCGCTCTTGGGCCCACCGGATCGCGGCGAGCTCGGGGGAGAAGTCGGCGAAGGGATAGAAGCCGAGGTACCCGTCCGCTCCCGCACCGGCCAGCGCCACCGGCGCGACCGTGTCCGGGGCGGCCAGGTACGGCAGCCACTTCTGGAAGTCCGTCGGCAGCTCGACGCAGACCACTTCGGCGTCCGCCGCTTCGAGCAGTGCTGGGACCACCGCGGCCAGCGCCGGACTGTGGTGCCGCACCCCGATCAGGTACGGCGCCGAGCTCTGCGCGAGCTCGGCGACCGCGTCGCGCGGATCGGCCCCGGCCAGGGCGTCGCCGCCGGCCGGTGCCACCGCCACTGAGTCCGTCATCGTCACCGCAGGGTCTCCCGCAGATCCCACAGCCGCCGCCACGTCGCCGATCCCTGCTCGGCACGCCGCCGCACCGGACCGTCCCAGTACCCGAGCAGCCGGGCGTGGTCCTCGGGGTCGTCCTTGCGCACGACGCCGAGCAGGTGCCCCGGCAGCAGATCCAGGACGTCACCGCCCGGAAGGTACGCCGAGGCGATGCCCAGCGCGGCGGTCACCTGCACCGCCTCCGCCGTCGACATCACCGTCCCCGGCCGCTCGACGTCCCAGCCCTCGGAGGACCGTCCGGTCCGCAGGTCGCGGAAGGCCGTGACCAGCACCTCCAGCACCGCGTCGTCGACCGCGTACGCGGCCCCGGCGCGCTGCACCGACGCGCGGGCCTGCCGGCGCACCAGCTCGGTCTCGGCGTCCGCGTCGGAGATCGGGTCGATGGTCTCGAAGTTGAACCGGCGCTTGAGCGCCGCGGACATCTCCGACACGCCGCGGTCCCGCAGGTTCGCCGTGGCGATCACGGTGAACCCGGGCACCGCCGCGACCGAGCCCTCGGCTGTCCCGGTCAGCTCCGGCACGCTCATGTGCCGGTCGGACAGGATCGACACCAGCGCGTCCTGCACTTCCGGCAGGCAGCGGGTGATCTCCTCGACGCGCGCGACCCGGCCGGAGCGCATCGCGGCCAGCACCGGGGAGTCGACCAGGGCCTGCGGCGTCGGGCCCTGCGCGAGCAGCAGCGCGTAGTTCCAGCCGTAGCGGAAGGCGTCCTCGGTGGTGCCCGCGGTGCCCTGCACGGTCAGCCGGCTCGTCCCGCACACCGCCGCCGCCAGCAGCTCGGAGAGCATCGACTTGGCGGTGCCGGGCTCGCCGACCAGCAGCAGGCCGCGCTCCCCGGCCAGGGTCACGACGCAGCGCTCGACCAGGGCCCGCTCGCCGACGAACTTGCGGGTGACCACCATCTTGTCCGGCACGTCCGGCTGGGCCTTGGCGAGCTTCAGCGTCTCGCCCTCGCTGCCGCACAGGAAGGTGACGACGGCGCGCGGCGTGAGCCGCCAGCCGGGCGGCCGGGGCCCGGCGTCGTGGGCGGCCAGGAAAGCGAGTTCGGCCTCGTAGCGCTGTTCAGCGGGCAGCAGCTGGGCCACCGGGGTGTCCGAGCGCTGGGCTGTGTCGGCGGTCATGGACGGTCCTGCCTTGTCGTCGGTGTCAGAAGGTTGCCGATGTGCTCTGCGGAAGTGCTCTGCGGAATCGGGGAAGGAGTCACCGGCGGCGTCCTCGCCGTGCGGTCTTCAGCTCCTCGAACCGCGGTGCGTCGCCGTCCCGGAGCCGCTGCCACGCCCTGCGGTACAGGTCGGCGGCGGGCTCGGTCGGCACCAGCACGCCGAAGACGGCGCCCCGGTCGTGCAGCAGGCCCTCGAAGAACGGCAGCTTCCAGGCCTCCATCGGCGTGTGCGGGGACTTGATGTCCATCCATGCGCCGGGCAGGAACAGGGAGCGGCCCGCGCGAGCCCGCGCGGCCTCGACGACGGAGTCGGTCCGGGCCAGCTCGGCGCGCGCCGCCTTGAGCCGGGCCGGCTTCCATCCGGTCCAGCGGGCGGTGTTCCGGTCCGTCGGATCCGGCATCGCCAGCAGCATCAGGTACACCGCGGCGGCGTCCTCACCCGCGCCGAGCTCCTTGGCGACCTCGGTCACCAGGTCCGGCACCGACCGCGTCGGGTCCTGCGGCGACCAGGTGCCGTCGGCGTCCCGGGTCCCGGCGGCCGGGTCGCCCGGGTCGGCGAGCAGCGCCGCGAAGCGCGGGTCGCGCGCCAGCCGCAGCGCGAACTCGGCCGGGAACGGCTGCTGGGCCTCGCCGCGCAGGGCCGGTATATACGGGTCCGTGCCTGCCGCGTCCAGCAGCGCCACCTTCAGCGCCGGCGCCGGCTGCTCGTCGTGCGTGGCCATGACGACCGCGCCGTACCGTTCGAAGCCCTTGCCGACCTCGGTCGGGGTGCCGGCGGTCTTGCGGAACTCCGGCAGGCCGACGTAGCGGCGCAGGTCGATCAGCAGGTCCGGGTTCGCCAGCCGCTGCTGGAGCGCCGCGAGCGCGTTCGGCAGCGCCGCCCGCACCGGGTCGCCGGCCGGGAGCCGGTGGGCCAGCCACGCGGCCAGCGACACCGCGCCGGTCAGCGTGTCGCCGTCGAAGCCGGCCGTCTTGTCGTCGGAGGGCCGGGCCCGGTCGCCCTTGATCTGCCACTTCAAGTCGACGCTCAGCCGAGGCGAGGAGGCGGGGTCGAGCAGGGCGGGCAGCGCGTCCAGGACGTCCCAGCCGGAGCGGACCGCGCGCCGCGCCTCGGCGCTGAGCGCTTCGGGGACCGAGACCTGCCTGCCGACCAGCCGGTTCCACACCTCGGCCGCGGCGGCGACGTCAGGGCCCCGCGTCCACAGCGCGGCCGGGTCTGCCGGGAGCAGCGCCGAGACCAGCTCGATCGCCGCCGGGAAGCCCAGCGCTATGAGCCGGTCGCGGGCGACGGCCGCCTCGGTGGCGGTCACTCCGAGCGCCGTGCACACCTCGCGCGGCAGGAAGCCGCGCTCCTGCCGGTCGAACCGGGGCAGTCCGGCGACCACCAGCTTGGCGGTGACGGGGGTGACGCCGGTGAGCTCGGCGAACTGCTCGGCGGCGGCCGCGAACCAGGGCGCGACCTCCTCACGGTTCGCCGCCTCGGTCAGGAAGCCGGTGAGCCAGCCGGGCTGCCGGGCTGTTCGCTCGTCGGTCCCCACCGGCGTCAGCTTGGTCAGCCGGTAGGGCGCGGGCAGCTCGAAGCGGCCGGCCGGATCGTGGATCAGGCCCTTGAACTCGGAGTGTGGCGACTTCCAGTCGTCGTCGAGGAACGCCGCGCAGCCGCCGCCGTCCAGGGGCAGCACGCCGAGCCAGGAGTTCCTGTGCTCCCCCTGACTGAGCTCGGATCGCGGCACGGTGCCGGTGAACCGCCGCCACGTGGACTGCTCGGCGGGTTCGGCCAGGCCCAACGCCTCCAGCTCGGCCAGCAGGCTCCGCAGTGTGGCCCGGTGGTCGGGCTCGGCGAAGGGCGAGACGGAGCGCAGTGCCGCGGCCGGCACAGCGGTGACCGCGATATCCCACAGCTTCGTGGTCGGCAGCAGCGGCCCCTCGACGTGGACCTTGATCGGCCGGTCCCGGTGCGGTGCGTCCCGCAGTTCCTTGGCCAGCACCCGCAGCACGCCGAACAGAGCCGGCTCGGTCTCGTTCCACCGCCAGAGGAAGTGCTGACCCACCAGGCCGCCGAACGCGGCGTTGACGACGTCGTCCTTCGGGCCGGCGTCGATGAGCTCTGATTCGGCCGACCCGTTCCGCAGCGTCTCCTCCAGCCGCTCGGCGACCTTGTCCAAGGTGCTCTGCTGCTTCGCGGCGTGGCGCACGATCCCGACGATGCCCTTGAGCAGCGCCTCGTCGGTCACCTCCGGCAGGAGCTCGCGGATCCGGGCGCGCCGGGCGGCCTTGGCCTGGTCCCCCGACACCGCCGGATCATCGGCCCCGGCCGCCAGCAGCGCGGCGGCGGTGTCCCGGTCGATCCGGCGCAGCGCCAGCGAGGCCTGCTCGTCGCGCGGGCGCAGGTAGCGCCAGAAGGAGGCCGGCGGCAGGATCGTGGTGCCCTTCGCGAAGGTGCCCGGCTTGCCGTCGGTCTTGGCCTCCGCGACCAGGACGCCGTCGGCGTCCAGCATGCTGATGTCGTAGCTGCCGGTGCCGACCAGCGCCCGGCCGGCGTCGTCGCCGGGGAACACGATCACGCCGCTGATCCCCGAGGTGCCCGCCGGGGCGGTCGCGGTCACGCCGGCCAGGTCCTCGCCGCGCAGCGAGCCGTCCGGCAGCTTCACGACGCGCAGGCCGAGGAGCCCGTCGACCGGCCGCGCCGTCGGACCGGACCCGTCCTCGACCGCCGGGAAGACCCGGCCGCCGACAAGCTCCGAACCGGCCGGTGCGCCGCGCAGCGCGTCCGCCAGGAACGCCGGCGCCGACTTGCGGCCGCGCTCGCCGGTCGCCGGGTCGTACTCGTACCAGCCCAACGTCTCGCGGTCCGAGCCGTCCCATGACCAGACCCAGTGTGAAACGCCGTCGCTCATGATCTGCCCGTCCGGCGGGACGGCGGTGTCGCCGCGCCGCAGTGGCGCGTGGCCGGTGGTCCGGCCGCCGTCCGCCAAGGGGAAGCTGCGCTGCAGCCGGCCGGGGCCGTAGTAGTACATCCGCAGGCTGCGGACATTGCGGTCGTGCTCGGATCGCTCGACGGTGAACTGCCGATCCGGCGAGTGGTGCCAGTAGCCGCACACCCGGCCGTCCAGGGTCCGGGAGGACCACAGGACCAGGAGCTCACCGTCGATGAAGTGAAACCCAGGGTTGTCGTAGGCGTCGAGGGCCGGGATGCGCAGATCGTGGGTCAGCACCGGGCCGTCCGCGCCGAGCACGCGGACCTGCGTGGGACCGCCGACGATCAGATAGGGCCAGGCGTCGGCGACGACCAGGTCCTCGACGCGCTTGGACGACCCCAGCTCGGCCGTCGCCTGCTCCCACGCCGGCCAGGCGAACTCGTCCAGCAGCCCGGCGCGCAGCGTGCGCGCCAGGACCGGAGCCAGGTCGGTCCGCGCGGCGTCCCGAACCTGGTTCTCGGCCAGCGCCAGCGCCTCGCCGGGCAGCCAGCTCAGCCGGGCCATCGCTTCGGGCAGCTTGGGCAGGCCGGTGGCCGCGAACCCCTGCGCGACGGTCGCGACCCAGTCGGTCAGCAGCACCTTGCCGCCCGGCGCGGCTATCAGCTTCTTGATGGCGCGGCGGGTCGAGTCGTCGGGGCCGAAGGACTGTGCGCCGCGGGCGAACGCCGCGACGAACCGGCCGTCGGCTTCGAGAGCGACCAGATCGCGCTGGCCCTCGCCGGCTCCCCACGCCTCCAGGGGCAAGGACGTGTTCTGGTCCGGCTCGCCGACCGGCACCTTCAGCGCCAGCAGCAGGTCCAGCAGGTCCAGGTCGCCCTGCGCGCTCAGCGTCTCGCCCGAGGCGGCCAGCTCCTCGCGCAGCCGTGCCTGGCAGCGTTCGACCAAGGTGTAGAGCTCGGGCATCCGCTCCCGCGCGCGCCAGCCGGAGCGCATCGACTGGAAGCGCCGCAGCCACCCGACCATGCCGTCCTCGGGACGCACGGCATCGGCCGGCGCGTCGTCGTGGAACACCTCGATCGCGCCGCCCTCGGTGAGGATGGCCAGCCACAGCTCGGGCAGGCCCGCGTCGCCGGCGCTGGGCACGACGTTCAGCAGCGCCCGCCGGATCTCGGGGTCCTCGCGCAGCAGCTTGACGATCGCCGTGCGATGGCTCTTCCACCAGCCCTCCGGCGCGCGCAGCGTCGCGGGCAAGGTGAGCAGGCCGGCCAGGTACTCGCGCTCGACGGCCGCGGCGTCCGCGCCCGAGGCCTTCGCCAGGCGGCGCAGCTCGGTGGCCAGTTGCGCCGACGGGGTCAGGCCACCGGCCGTGCGGCGCGAGCACAGGCGCGTGTAGCGGCTCAGCGCGTCGGTGGGGGAGACCCGCGCCGACAGGGCCTTGCCATACTCGACCAGGGCCTTCGCCGGCAGCGCGCCGGCCAGGGCGAACTCCAGGAAGACCTCGTCGAGGCGGTCCTCGTCCAGCTCCAGGCCGTGCGCGGATTCGGCGCGGCGGGCCTTGGTGAACATCTGCGAGGCGTAGGTGACGTTCTCCGCCGCGAGGAAGACGCGGCCGACCTGCTCGAAGTACGTCGGCAGGAAGTGCGGCAGGGCGGCGGCGAGGCGGTCGGCGATGCCCTGGTAGGCCTGCAGTGCGGCCTTCGGGCGTGACTTCGCCTGCTTCGCGGCGCGCTCCAGTTCCGGGAGCAGGGCCAGGGCTTGGTGCCCGTCCTGCGGGTGGTGCACCAGCACCCACTCCGGGAAGCCGAGCGACTGGCGCAGGCCGAGGCCGACCTCGGCGGGCTCGCCGTCGGGGGTCAGGCCGAGGAACCCGGCCGCGGCGTCTTCGGCGGCGCCGAGCACGCCCGGGGTGAGGCGGACGACGACGCGGTCGTCGAGGCCGGGGTGGCGGTAGGCGCGTGCGGTGAGCGAGACGGCGCGTTCTCCGGCGACGGCGGTGCCGGGCGGGAGGATCGCGCCGGCGGTCAGGAGGCCTGCTGCCTGCTCGGGAGTCAGGGCGCTGTCGCCGGTGGCGGCGCTGTCCTGAGTGCCGGTGGTGTTCTGGGCACCTGAGGTGTGCTGGGCATCTGTGGTGTGCTGGGCACCTGAGGTGTTCTGCGAGCCGCTCATGCGTCCTTGCCCTCCTCGATCACGCGGCCGGCGTAGAGCGCCGCGGCCATCCGCATCCCCTCCGACCAGGCCACCGGCCCGACGGCGGCTTGTGCCAGGGCGCTGCCGTCCTCGCTGTGCCAGGTGAGCGCGCCGGTCTCGCTGTCCTCGTCCCAGTAGGGCTCGCCGATCCAGACCGAGGCCTCGACCGTGCGGTCCTCGTCGCGCACACGGCAGTTCGCGAAGCCGCCGCTGACCTTGTAGCCCAGCGACGTGGCTCGGGCAGCGAGGATGAAGCGCGACGGGAAACGGCCGCCGGAGAACTCGGTGACGCGCGCCGCTTGGGCCTTGGCACGGTCCTCGGCCGGGTCCTCCGGCTTGCGCCAGGTCGCCCGGTAGATCTGCTCGACCCGCTGCTCGACGCCGAGTTCGGCGGCGAACTCCCGCAGGTCGTCCAGGTCCGGCAGGAGCACCGGGTGCGGCAGGGTGACGGTCTGCGGATTGAGCCGCACCGTCTCACCGTCCAGGTTCACCACGCGCAGCCCGCCGTCCTCGGCGACGCCGCGCAGGAAGCCCGCCTCGTCCGGATCGTCGCCGACGACCACCAGGTCGCGCAGCGCCGTCTGCCACGCCTCGTCCGGCCACACCCGCGCCACCAGCGCGGTCGGCACCGGCAGCGAGGAAACCATCCACGCGTCCACCTGCGCCACGCAGCCCGCCGCGTGCCGGTCCAGCCATTCCGCCAAGCGCCGCAGCCGGTCCACCTCCGGGTCGTCCCGCAGCGCCTTCGGCAGCGTCTTCAGCTGCCGGCCCGCGCTACGGCCCGTCGTGGCCCGCGCGGCCACCCGCCCCTGCACCAACGCGATCTCATAGCCCTGTCCCGCGGCCAACCATGCCATCGGGCCCACCCCTCACTCGGTCTCGCCCATCCGCATCCCCGTGCTGATGGCGGACACGCTGTCAGTCGGCACCGACAGAGAGCAAAACGTGTTGTCAGGAGGCAGATTCGGGGTTTTGTGAGCTCGCCCACAGTCGATCTGGACGGCTCGCGGCATGTCACAGGACGGCCGTCGGGCCCGTCTGGACCGTATGAGAAACCGCACCAAACAGGTGACCTCGGCGATCCTGGCCGTCACCGCCGTCTACGTGGGCGCCTGGGCCGAACTCGCGCCCAGGTCGTTCTACGACTCCTTCCCCGGCTTCGGGCACCGCTGGGTGTCGGCGGCCGGGCCCTACAACGAGCACCTCGTCCGCGACGTGGGCGGGCTCTATCTGGCGCTGCTGCTGGTCAGCCTGTGGGCCGTGGTGCGATCGCGCGGAGAGATCTTCGCGCTGGCCGGATGCGCGTGGCTGGTGTTCAGCGTGCCGCACTTCGTGTTCCACATGGTCCATCTGGACGGCTTCGGCGCGGCGGACAAGGCCGGCAACGTCGTCTCGCTCGGCGGCACGATCGTGCTGGCCGCGCTGCTGCTTCTGCCGAGCCGGATCGAGGAGGCATCATGATCATCGCAGTCGCAGGAGGCACCGGCTGGGTCGGCCGGCGCGTCGTGGAGGCCGTGTGCGCCGCCGGGGACACCCCGATCGTGCTGGCGCGCTCCACCGGCGTCGACCTGACGACGGGGAAGGGGCTTTCAGAGGCGCTGAGCGGAGCTTCGGTCGTGATCGACGTGAGCAACGTCAGCACGATCCGGCGCAAGAAGTCCGTCGCCTTCTTCGAAGCGGCCACCACGCACCTGCTAGCCGCGGAGCAGCAGGCCGGGGTCACGCACCACATCGCGTTGTCGATCGTCGGCTGCGACCGCGTCGACTTCGGCTACTACTACGGCAAGCGCCGCCAAGAGGAACTGGTGCTCGCCGGTCCCGTCCCGGCGACGGTGCTGCGGGCGACCCAGTTCCACGAGTTCGCGGCCCAGATCCTGGAGCGCGGCGGGCCTTTCGCGGTGACGCCGAAGATGCTGTGCCAGCCGATCGCGGCCCGCGAGGTCGCCGCGGCGCTGGTGGATATCGCCCACGGTGCCCCGGCCGGACTGGCCCCGGACCTGGCCGGGCCGCGCGAGGAACAGATGGCCGACATGATGCGGCGGCTTCTGCGGGCCCGCGGTGGGCGAGGGCGCGTTCTGGCGGTCCGGATGCCGGGCCGGGTCGGTGCGTCGTTGGCGGGCGGCGGGCTGTTGCCGGCCTCGGACGACCACGGCCCGCGCGGTCGGCAGACGTATGAGCAGTGGCTGGAGAGCGACGCCACCAAGGTGCGGCCTCAGCAGTCGCGGTGAGCCGCCCCGAAAACGGCGAAGCCCCCGGCCGTTACAGCCAGGGGCTTCGCGCGGGGGCGTCGCAGGGGTCGAGCCCCGGCCCGTCGGCGGGAGACGGGCACGCAGTGGTCACTTCTTGGCGTCGCTCTTCGCCGGACGGGTCTGGCGCTCGGCCTCGAACTTGCGGCGGGCGGCGGCGATCTGCAGGCGGGCGGTCAGGACTTCGGTGTTCATCGTTGACTCCTTGGGGATCCATCGGATCTGATCTCGTTACACCTATGATTCTAAGGCATCCGTCGGGGCATGCTTGACCAATTAAAGGTGAACGTCGTCACAAGGGGTCTGATTCAAAAGTTCACCGAGGAGGCTGCCGGCGCGCCTCCTGCATCCGCGTCACCGTGATCACGACGCGGACCGCCAGCAGCGCGGCCAGCGCGGTGAAGACGTTGCTGACGACCGTTCCGCCGAGCTGGGTGTGGAAGCCCGAGGTCTCGCTCGTCGTCCCGTCGGGCAGCGTCGTGGTCGAGTGGGGGAAGGAGATCCCGGTCGCCCAGGCCAGGATCCAGCAGGCCCACCAGCCGATGGCCGCCGCGTCCGGGCCCTGCCGCCTCGCCGTGGCCGTGGCCGGGGGCGGCTCGGAGGCACGCCAGATGTCGCTCAGGATCTGGTAGGGAAACCACAGGCAGACCACGGGCGTGAACCAGGCGCCGATGGACCAGCCCTGACCGTGGCGCTGAGGACCCCACAGCTCGGCGTTGCGGCGCGCCTTGTAGAACCAGACGAGGAAGACGGGGATCAGCGTGATGATCGCGATGCCGCTGAGCACGTCGAGCACGTCCTTGGCGTGCCCGCTGCTTCCCGCCATGGCGTCCAGCGCTTGGGCCAGGGCGACGCAGCCGAACAGGATGCTCACCGCGACGGAGAGCTCTGACAACCCGGCCGGCTCCCGCGCCGGGCCGAGGACGTACCCGGGCGGCATCGTGGAGTTCCCGCAATTCGGGCAAGTCGGCCCGGGCGGGTCGGCCATGACGAAAGTGCAATACATGCACTGCATAACTTCCTCCCCTTGGCGTCCGCGCTGTGCGGGTCGCCGAGGAAAGTTCTACACCTGACGCGGCAAGGCGGCTGTGCGGCAGCTGTTTGCATCGCGTTTGCGTTTCTCACAGACCCCTGACCTGCCAGGCATCCTGCGCGAAGCTACCGTTAGAGACCCGTTTGCAGCGGCCGCGAGTCTGGGTACGGCGATGTTCGGGAATGGTGAATTCCGCGCGCCGGCACTTGCCATTTCCGAAAAGCGAAACGGCCCCGCCTCACGCCGATTCCCGAACCACCAGAGTCGGCTCGAAAATCCGCGACGTGACCCGCGCCTGCCGCCGGTCGATGTGCGCCAGCAGCAGCTCGGCCATCGCCGCGGCCATGTCCTCGATCGGCTGGCGCACCGTGGTCAGCGGCGGGCGGGAAGCAGTCGCCGCGCTGCTGTCGTCGAAGCCGACGACCGCCACCTGGCCGGGGACGGCGATGCCCCGGTCGTGCAATGCCAGCAGCGCGCCCTGCGCCATCAGATCGTTGGCGGCGAACACGCCGTCGATGTCCGGATACCGCTCCAGCAGCTCGCGCATCGCCCGCTCGCCGCTGTCCTGCGTGAAGTTGCCCTCCACCGACGGCACGAACGCCTGCCCGTGCCGGGCCATCGCCTCGCGGAACCCGTGCAGCCGGTCCTGGCCGGCCGGCATGTCCATCGGGCCGGAGATCGTCGCCACCTGCCGGCAGCCGCGCTCGGCCAGGCGGTCGGCCGCCAGGCCCGCGCCGGCGTGCTGGGCGGCGTCGACGTAGCTGATCGGGATCGGCGTGCTCGGGCGGCGGGACAGCACCGTCGGCAGGCCGGAGTCGGTGAGCATCGACGGCAGCGGGTCGTCGGCGTGCGTGGAGATCAGCATCACGCCGTCGACGTGCCCCTGGCGCAGGTAGTCGATCAGCTGGGAGCGCGAGTCGTCGGTCTCGGCGAGCATCAGCACCAGGTTCACCGCGCGGGGGCGCAGGACGCTGATGATGCCGCTGACCACGCGGCCGAAGAACGGGTCGGTGAACACCCGGCCCAGGAACGGGTCGTCGAAGCTGCGGTGCTCGGCCTCCGACACGACCAGCGCCACCGAACCCGTCCGGCGGGTCACCAGCGACCGGGCCGCCTGGTTGGGCACGTAGCCGGTCTGCGCGACCGCCGCCTGCACGACCTCCCGGATGCGCCGGTCGACGTTCCGGGTGTCGTTGACGACCCGGGACACCGTCGCGCGGGACACCCCGGCGACGCGCGCGACGTCCTCGAGCGTCGGCGCGCGCTGAACCTCGTCGTCGGCGGCCATGCCTCGTTTATAGCACGGGACGGAGAGCGCTCTCCAAGAGACGGTAAATAAAGCCCTCCAGCCAAGTTCCGGAATCAGAATCCGTTGACATTCCGGAAACCTGAGCGCAACGATCGCCTTTGCGAGAGAGCGCTCTCCGTGTGCCACGCACCACGACGGGGGATCCATCCGCGCCGCCGAACCCCTCGGCGCCGCCCCGCCCTGAACAACCCCTGACCAAGCAGGAGATGTCATGAAGGCCTTCTCCTCCGGTGGGACACTCCATCGGAGACCCCTGATCCGCCCCTTGCACGCCGCGTTCCTGCTCCTCCTCGTCCTGAGCATGGCGGCCTACGCGATCATCGCCCCGTCGGCGGCCCACGCCGCCGACAGCCTGCTCTCGCAGGGCAAGGCCACGACCGCCTCCTCGACGGAGAACGCCGGCACCCCGGCCTCCGACGCCACCGACGGCAACACCGGCACCCGCTGGTCCAGCGCGTTCAGCGACCCGCAGTGGCTCCAGGTCGATCTCGGCGCGAGCGCGTCCGTGGACAAGGTCGTGCTCCAGTGGGAGGCGGCCTACGCCACCGCGTTCCAGATCCAGACCTCCAACGACGGCACGACCTGGACCTCGATCTACTCCACGACCACCGGCACCGGCGGCACGCAGACGCTGAACATCACCGGCAGCGGCCGCTACGTCCGCCTGTACGGCACCGCTCGCGCGACGCAGTACGGCTACTCGCTGTGGGAGTTCCAGGTCTACGGCAACCTCGCCACCGGCGGCGGTTGCGGCACGGCCAACGCCGCGCTGAACCAGCCGGCGACCGCCTCCTCGACGGAGAACGCCGGCACCCCGGCCGCGGACGCCGTCGACGGCGACACCGGCACCCGCTGGTCCAGTGCGTTCAGCGACCCGCAGTGGCTCCAGGTGGACCTGGGCAGCACGCAGTCGATCTGCCAGGTCGTCCTGAACTGGGAGGCCGCCTACGCCACCGCGTTTCAGATCCAGACCTCGAACGACGGCACGACCTGGACCTCGATCTACTCCACGACCACCGGCGCCGGCGGCACGCAGACGCTGAACGTCAGCGGCACCGGCCGCTACATCCGGATGTACGGCACGGCCCGGGCGACGCAGTACGGCTACTCCCTGTGGGAGTTCCAGGTCCACACCGGCACCTCCACTGGCGGAAGCGGCGTCACCGTCACCAACCCCGGCGGCCAGAGCACGGCCGTGGGCGCCGCCGCGAACCTGCAGATCCAGGCCTCGGACTCGGCGTCCGGGCAGACCCTGACCTACAGCGCCACCGGCCTGCCGACCGGTCTGTCGATCAACTCGGCCTCCGGTCTGATCTCCGGAACCACCTCCGCGACGGGGACCTTCGCCGTCACGGTGACCGTCAAGGACACCACCGGCGCGAGCGGGTCCGCGTCCTTCACCTGGACGGTCACCAGCATCGCGACCGGCTGCACCAACCAGCCGAACACGCCGAACTTCGGTCCGAACGTCCACATCTTCGACCCGAGCATGTCCAGCGCGAGCATCCAGTCCACGCTCGACACGGTCTTCAACAACCAGAAGCTCAACCAGTTCGGCACCGAGCGCGACGCGCTGCTGTTCAAGCCGGGCACCTACAGCAACACCGCGAACATCGGCTACTACACCTCGATCCAGGGTCTGGGCCAGAACCCGGACGACGTCACGATCAACGGCGACGTCACGGTCGACGCCTTCGACGGGACCGGCAACGCCACGCAGAACTTCTGGCGCTCGGCGGAGAACCTGGCGGTCAACCCGTCCGCGGGCAACACCCGGTGGGCCGTCGCGCAGGCCGGGCCGTTCCGCCGCATGGACATCCACGGCGGGCTGCAGATGTACCCGGCCAGCTACGGCTACGCCAGCGGCGGCTACGTCGCCGACTCCAAGGTCTCCGGGCAGGCCTCCAGCGTCTCCCAGCAGCAGTGGTACACCCAGGACAGCAACCTGGGCAGCTGGAGCGGGTCGGTCTGGAACATGGTGTTCTCCGGCGTGAACGGGGCCCCGGCGCAGAGCTTCCCGAACCCGCCGATGACCACCCTGGCCACCACGCCGACCTCGCGTGACGTGCCCTACCTGTACGTGGACTCCTCGGGCGCCTACCACGTGTTCCTGCCGTCGCTGCGGACCAACGCCTCCGGTCCGAGCTGGGCGAACGGCCCGACTCCCGGCACCTCGGTGCCGATGAGCCAGTTCTTCGTCGTGACCCCGTCCAACACCGCCTCGCAGATGAACGCGGCGCTGGCGCAGGGCTGCAGCCTGTTCTTCACCCCCGGCGTCTACAACATCGACCAGACGCTGAACGTCTCCAACCCGAACACCGTCGTGCTGGGTGTCGGCTTCCCGACGCTCATCCCGGTCGGCGGCGTGACCACCATGCAGGTCGCCGACGTCGACGGCGTGCGCGTCAGCGGCCTGCTGATGGACGCCGGCACGACCAACTCCCCGTCCCTGCTGACCGTCGGGACGCAGGGTTCGGCCACCAGCCACAGCTCCAACCCGGACTCCGTCCAGGACGTGTTCTTCCGCATCGGCGGCGACATCGCCGGCAAGGCGACGGACAGCCTGGTGGTCAACGCCGACAACACCCTGGTGAACGACATCTGGGCCTGGCGCGCCGACCACGGCAACGGGGGCACGGTGGGCTGGACCACCAACACCGCCGACAACGGCCTGACCGTCAACGGCGACAACGTGCTGGCGACCGGGCTGTTCGTCGAGCACTACCAGAAGAACGAAGTCGTCTGGAACGGCCAGGGCGGCGAGACGATCTTCTTCCAGAACGAGAACCCCTACGACCCGCCGAACCAGGCGGCCTGGATGAACGGCTCGACCAACGGCTACCCGGCCTACAAGGTGGCCTCCAACGTCACCTCGCACCAGGCCTACGGCATGGGCAGCTACTGCTACTTCAACGTCAACCCGGCGGTGGTCAACGACCACGCCTTCGAGGCGCCGACGACGGCCGGCGTCCAGTTCCACGACCTGCTCACCGTCTCGCTCGGCGGAGTCGGCGTGATCCAGCACGTCATCAACTCCACGGGAGCCGCGACACCGTCCAACACGACGCCGTCGAACGTCACCTCCTATCCGTAACCGATGGCGCGGCAGAGGCCGCGGACCTGGTCCGCGGCCTCTGCCTCCGCCTCCGCCACCGACTCCTGACGTGAAGAAGAGAAGTATGGCCATCAGTCAGCATCAACAGGCGCCGCCTCCGCGCGCCCGTAATCCACGTATGACCTCCCTGGTCGTGACCCTGGTCGTCGCCCTCATCAGCGGGCTGATGGTGGCGATCGCCGCCGGGTCCGCGCACGCCGCGCCGACCCTGCTCTCGCAGGGCAAGACGGCGACCGCCTCGTCTGTCACGGCCGGCAACGCCGCGGCGAACGCCGTGGACGGCAACACCGGCACCCGCTGGGAGAGCGCCTACGCCGACCCGCAGTGGCTGCAGGTGGACCTCGGAGGCACGGCGACCATCAGCCAGGTCGTGCTCCAGTGGGAGACGGCCTCGGCCAAGGCGTACCAGATCCAGGTCTCGGCCGACGGCTCGACCTGGACCTCGATCTACTCCACGACCACCGGCCCCGGCGGCACGGAGACCCTGAACATCTCCGGCTCCGGCCGCTACATCCGCATGTACGGCACCGCGCGCAACACCGGCTACGGCTACTCGCTGTGGGAGTTCCAGGTCTACGGCACCCTTGGCGGCGGAGGCGGCGGAACCTGCGGCACGCAGAACGCGGCGCTGAACCAGCCGGCCACCGCCTCCTCGACGGAGAACGCCGGGACCCCGGCCGCCGCCGCGGTCGACGGCAACGCCGGGACCCGCTGGTCCAGCGCGTTCAGCGATCCCCAGTGGCTCGATGTCGACCTCGGCTCCACGCTGACGATCTGCCAGGTCGACCTGAACTGGGAGACGGCGTACGCCACGGCGTTCCAGATCCAGACCTCGACCGACAACACGACCTGGACGTCGATCTACTCGACCACCACGGCGACCGGCGGGAACCAGACCCTGAACGTATCCGGCACCGGCCGGTACATCCGCGTGTACGGCACGGCCCGCTCGACGCAGTACGGCTACTCGCTGTGGGAGTTCGGGGTGTTCACCGGCGGAAGTGGGGGAGGCCCCAGTTCGCCGAGCTCGCCGTCCACCAGCGGCACCGGTGGCGGGAACGGGAACTGCGGCACCGCCGACGCGGCGCTCGGCCACCCGGCCACCGCCTCGTCGATCCAAGACAGCAACCCGGCGTACGACCCCTTCTACGCCACCGACGGCAGCACTCTGACCCGCTGGTCGAGCGCGTCGGCGGACCCGCAGTGGATCGACGTGGACCTCGGCGGGAGCCTGCCGGTCTGCCAGGTCTTGCTCCAGTGGGAGAACGCTTACGCCTCGGGGTTCCAGATCCAGGTCTCGAACGACAACAGCACCTGGTCGACGATCTACACCACGACCACCGGGACCGGCGGGAACCAGACTCTGAACGTCTCCGGCACCGGCCGGTACATCCGCATGTACGAGACCGCGCGTGCCACCGGCTACGGCGTGTCCCTGTGGGGCTTCTCGGTCTATACCGTCGGCAACCAGACCATCACCATCCCGCCGCCTCCGCCGCAGCCCGCGCCGGGCAACTGCCCGTGGCTCAACGAGCCGAACGTGGCCGTCTCGACCCGCGTCGCGCAGCTCATGGGCGCGATGTCGCAGGACCAGAAGGACGCGATGCTCTACGGCGACGGATCGAGCGTCTACATCGGGCAGATCGCCGCACAGCCCGCGCTGTGCATCCCGAGCGTCAACCTGGAGGACGGGCCCAGCGGCGTCGGCGACGGACTCGGCGGGGTGACGCAGTTCCCCGACGGCGAGACCTCGGCGGCCACCTTCGACCCGTCGTACGAGCACGACTTCGGTGTGGCGGTCGGCCAGGAGTTCGCCGGCAAGGGCGTGAACGTCTCCCTCGGCCCGACGATCAACCTGGTGCGCGACCCGCGCTGGGGCCGGTCGTACGAGACGTTCGGCGAGGACCCGTACCTGACCGGCGAGATCGTCAGCGCCGACGTGCAGGGCATGCAGAGCCAGGGCGTGATGGCCGAGGTCAAGCACGCGGCCGCGTACAACATCGAGCAGCCCTCGGCGCCCGGCAACGAGATCATCGACACCCGCACGCTGCAGGAGATGTACCTGCCGGGCTTCCAGACCGCCATCGAGAAGGGCGGCGCGGCGGCGCTGATGTGCGGGTACAGCATGGTGAACGGGAACTACTCGTGCCAGAACCCGGCGATCGAGAACATCCCGATGTACCAGCAGGCCGGCTTCCAGGGCTTCATCACTTCGGACTGGGGCGGCATCCACTCCACTGTGCCCTCGGCCAACGCCGGGGAGACGGTCGAGATGCCCTTCGGCGGGTTCTTCGCCGCCTCGCTGGAGCAGGCGGTCGCCGCCGGCCAGGTCACCCAGGCCACCTTCGACACGATGGTGTCCCGGGTCCTGACCCAGATGTTCCGCTTCGGCATGTTCGACAAGGCGCCGAGCGGCTCCACCACGACCATCGTCGCCACGCCGGCGCACCGCGCGGTCGCGCTCCAGGGCGACGAGGAAGGCTCGGTGCTGCTGAAGAACAACGGCGTCCTGCCGCTGAGCCCGAACGGCGGCGAGTCCGTGGCCGTCATCGGCACCAACGCCGGCGCCGGAGTGATCACCGGAGGAGGCGGCAGCGGCAGCGCGACCAGTTCCGGCACCTACAACCCGCTGTACGGCATCCAGCAGCGCACCGCCGGGACCAACGTCAAGGTCGCCTACGACGACGGCACGAACCAGGCCTCCGCGGTCGCGCTCGCGCAGTCCTCGAACGTGGCGATCGTCTTCGCCTCGGACAACTACGGCCACGAGGAGTCCGACACCACCACCCTGAACCTCCCGAACAGCCAGGACGCGCTGATCTCGGCGGTCGCCGCGGCCAACCCGCACACGATCGTCGTGCTCAGCGACAACTCGGCGATCATGATGCCCTGGCTGAACCAGGTGGCGGGCGTCTTCGAGACCTTCTACCAGGGCCAGGAGTTCGGCCAGTCGATCGCGGCGCTGCTGTTCGGCGACGTGAACCCCTCCGGGCACCTGCCGATCACCTTCCCAAGCACCCTCACGCAGGTACCGGCGAACACCGCGGCGCAGTGGCCGGGCGTCAACGGGACCGTGCAGTACTCCGAGGGACTCGACATCGGGTACCGCTGGTACGACCAGAACAACGTCGCACCACTGTTCCCCTTCGGCTTCGGGCTCTCCTACACCACGTTCTCGTTCAGCAACCTGCAGATCGGCGCGCTGACCAACGGCCAGGCAACGGTGACCGCGACAGTCACCAACACCGGAAGCCGAGCCGGCACCGAGGTGGCGCAGCTGTACGTCGGCGACCCGGCTTCGGCCGGCGAACCGCCCCACCAGCTCAAGGGCTTCAAGCGGATCACGCTGAACCCGGGGCAGTCCGGGACGGCGACGTTCACGGTGTCGGCGCACGATCTGGCGCACTGGGACACGACGTCCAGCAACTGGATCGCGTCGGCGGGGAGCTACCAGATCCTGGTCGGGGACGGCTCGCGGAGCCTGCCGCTGACGGGGAACCTGAACAACCCGACGACGGTTACGGCGAACGCTATGGACTGATGCTTGCCGGGCTGATTGTCGGATTTTGATGGACGGCCGTGCCGAGGGGCCTGACTCCTCGGCACGGTCTCATTCACCAGGCGTTCATCAGTCTAGGCAGCGCCATCATCCGCTGGCGACGTCTCAAGAGCTTCCTTGCGACACGTGCCGAGACCCCGTACGCCCGTGCGGTAAGCGGAAGGAGCTGATCTACGCGGACGGCCTTGCCAGGTCCTCAGCAGCGTCGATCACCTGCTCCACCACCTCGGCCACTGGCTGCAAGGCGTCGATGATCGTCGCACCACGGCGCTTGTAGATCCCTCGCATGCGGGGATTCCACATCAGGGCCGCCGCGAGCTCCTCGGGATGTTGTCCGAAAGAATTGTTGGTCCGCGTCGCGAGCCGGTGGCGGAGGGTGTCGTCGTCGATCACCAGGCACACGATGTGATCGAAAAGATCGCAGACGTCTACTTCGTTCTCCACCGACCCGCACAAGAACGCCACTCGGCACCGAGACTCCTCGGCGAGGGTCTCAACGCGCTCGCGGTTGATCACCCACCCGTGCCGATCGAGCCAGCCTTCAGGAACCGGATACGCAGGCTCTACCACGACCTCGCCCGTGTCTCGGTTGGTCCAGCAACAGAAGCCATCCTCATCGGCGTCAAGCGCAACGTAGCCACGAGCTCGCAACATCCCGCAGACCGTCGACTTGCCGGTCCCCGAGTTCCCCGTCACCCATACCAATGACATGGCGTCAGCTTACGCACGGCCACTCGGACCCCAACTCTTCATTGTGATTCCAAATCGCCGGTAAACCGTCGGGGGCGGTGCGCACACTTTCGGCCGCGGCACGGCGGGGCCGCGGCCGGGCCCGTCACCCGTCGGCTTGGTCGCGGACCTCCTCGACGGCGTCCCGCCCGGTCTGCTTGAGGCCGTCGGTGGTCTCCTGAACCGCGCGGCGACCGCTGTTCTTGGTGGTCTCGACGGCCTCCTGCGCGGTCGACTTGACCGACTCGACCGCCTCCTCGGCTGGCTCACGCAGTTCTTGCTTCGCAGTCTGGACGGTCTCGGTGGCGGCTTCCTTCAGAGGTTGCACGAGTTCGTCGGCTTGCTCCCGCAGCTGGGAAGCCGCGCGCTGCTCTGCCTCGGACATCGGGAGCAGTGTCCCGGCGAGCATGCCGGCCCCGAAGGCGATGATGCCTGCGGCGAGCGGGTTGCCCTGCGTCCCCCGGCCCGCCTGGGCCGGTGCTTGCTGCCCCGCCTGGGCCACTTGGGCGCTGGTCTGACCGTCGGTCGAGCCGACACGTTCGATCGGCTGCCCGGATGGGTCCCTCACCTGCCCGGCCTGTACAACATGACGGGCAATGTCCGGGAGTGGACTGCCGACTGGTTCGACACCTTCTGGCATGCCACCGGACCGCGCGAGGACCCCACGGGACCCCCGGCGGGAACGGCTCGCGTCCTCCGCGGCGGCTCCTACCTGTGTCACGCCTCGTATTGCCGGCGCTATCGCGTCTCCGCGCGGATGCCGAACACGCCCGATACCTCCACCGGCAATATCGGCTTCCGTTGCGCCGGGCCGGCGTGACCGTCTTCCGCCATCACGGCGGCGGGTGCTGCTGGTCGGTCATCGGCTCAGGGCTCTGCGGTCCCGTCGTGTCGGGCGCCGATTGACGTCGCAGACGGGACATGGTGGTCGGTTTAGCCTCGGAGGCATCCGGGTGTTGCGCCGTGTGCGCCGTGTACCAGCGGTGGTAGGCCGCTACCAGCGGTACCGAGGACAAGCCGTGGAGGAAGACGCTCAGCAGGATGATCAGCATCACCGTGGTGAGCACAAGCCGGCTGTCGGGGATCCCTTCGTCGAGCGCGATCAGCGCGAACACGATGGAGGCCAGACCGCGTGGACCGAACCATCCCATGAAGGCCACGGTCGGGAGCCGTGCCCCGGTGCCCGTCATGGCGATCGCCACAGGAACCATGCGGATCAAGGTCAGGCTCAGCGCCGCATAGGCGATGATCTGCCAGGTGACGTGCGGCAGGAGCATGCCGACGGCGAGCGCGCCGAAGCCGACCCACGTCGCGCCCGCGAGTATCGCTCCGACGTCCTCGTTGATAACCGTCACTTGCAGATCGTGCCGCCTGGAGACAGAGCCGAACGTCATCCCTCCCGTGAAGGCCGCGACGAAGCCGCTGCCGCCCAGTCGCAGGGCTGCCAGATAGGCGAGCAGCGCCGCCATGAGGGGCAAGATCTGTCGCCATTGTCCTTCCAGCCACCCGCGGGCGTCGGCCGTGCGAAGCAGCACTCCGGCCAGCGTGCCGGCCCCGATCCCGGCGAACAGTCCCCAGCCGATCTGCTCGGCCATGGTGCGTACGACGGCGGTGGTGACGTCGGTCGACAGTCTGGCCAGGGAGAGGTCGACGGCGACCAGGAAGAAGGGAACACCGAGACCGTCGTTGAGCCCGCTTTCGACGTCCAGCGCCTGGCGTACGCGCACCGGCACCGACTTGTCCGAGACGACCCGCTGCCCGAGCGCGGCGTCGGTCGGGCTGGCGATCGTCGCCAGCACGAAGACGCTCGTCAGAGCCAGGCTGGGAAACAGGAGGGCGCCGGCCCCGAGGCCGGCCAGCATGGTCAGCGGCAGGCCGATGAGCAGAAGCCGGCCGGGCCAGCCCAGGTGCCGGCGCAGACTCGCCAGGTCGATCCGCGTCGCATCGCTGAACAGCAGGAAGACCAGCGCGAGCTCGCAGAACCGCTCGGCCCCCAGGCCCTCGATGCGGATGTTCACCCAGTTCAAGGCGGACCGCCCGACGCACAGGCCGGCCGCCGTGAAGATCATGGCCGACGTGATGCCTCGCGAGTCGAGCGGTTTGGAGACGGCCCCGTACAAGATGAGGATCACGGCGATGGTGATCAGAGCGATGACCATGCGCCCTCCTCAACCAAGCGTCTGCCCCCGGTCACATCGGGGACGGTGGTCACGGGCCGAACACCACTGTGAGGTCGTCGCGCATGCTCACCACAGCGGCTTGCGGCCGGTTCGCATCCAGCGCCAACCGCCCCAAAAGCCTCGACCGACACACCGCCCCCGGCCGGACCGACGGACACCGGAGCTTCGAAAGGACAAGATCGAACCCCCGCACAGCAATGTGGGACGTCTGACCGACCTGTTGAAGCGCCTCGCCTACGCCCATAATCCGTCGGTCCTTTCTGATTCACCCGCCTGCGTCGCATCTCGGAAGATCTGGTGCTCGGCTCGCGGCATTCGCTTCAGGTCCAGCTGGCCCCGTCCTCTGGTTATGACATAACTGGTTCATTCCACGAGCTGCGGTAGGCCCAACGGCTGCGGGTTGTCGCTCAGAGGCGCGACCCGGATAAAGACCACCTGTGCGTTTGGTGAGGTTGACGCCATACGCGTCTGCCGCTGTGGCGCTTAGTGCGCAGGGCTCCGGAAGTGACGCTCCGGCGCCACGGACGACGATGAGTCGTACCGAATGGGATGTTGGTTCCAAGTGATACACCCCCGTCAGCGCCAGCCAACATCCGGCGACAGGTGGATTCACCGACTTCAGCCTATCTCCGCTGCGATTGCATCGCCTGCCAAGCCGGGCCCGCGCGCTCACCGAAAAGCCGGCGGTTCCGGCTGGATGCGTCCACGTCGCGGCCGCGGATCGGCATCATCGTGCGGTCCACCACCCGCAATCCGCTTGTGGGTTTCGCCCGTCGACAGTGCCTGGTCGGCAAGCGACCAAACACCAGGGCTGGCCTCCCGCGCCCCGACATCAGTACTGCCCCGGACACCCAGAATGCTGCTTTGCCAGCGCTGGTCGACCTGGGCATACCGGCTCCTCGAAGTTGTGCGTGCTGGCGGGTTCGTGAACGGCGCGGTTGACTGTGGCGGCCGCTGGTGTGCGTGCTGAGGTGTCCTCGAGCGCGGCCTGTGGTGGCGCAGCGGGCTCGAAGTCGCTGGTTGGCGGGGTTGCGGTAGCCGAAAGCGGAGCGGGTATCGGTCTTGATCAGACGGTTGATGCCTTCGGAGGCGGCGTTGGTGACGCCGGTCGTGATCGCCGCGTGGATCGTATCGTTGGTCAAGCCCGTGGCCTTCCGTCGATCCTTCAAGCCTTCAGCAACTCGAATGATCGCGAAGCGCCACGGGTGCTCCCATCCCGTCAAGGCCCTGGTCTACTCCCATGCCTGGGCCGCCACTTCAGATTGGTTCGCCTGGTGAAGCTGCTGTTGACGTCGAGCGGCCTACGCAACGAGACACTGCGGGATGCGCTGCGAGACCTGCTGGGAAAGCCGTTCGAGTCGGCGAACATCGCCTACGTCCCCACGGCGTCCCTCGCCGAGCCTGGAGACCACGGCTGGTTCGTCGCGGAGATGAGCCAGCTGCACGGCCTCGGCTGGCGGGAGTTCAGCATCCTGGAGTTGAACGGCTTGCCCAGGCAGATGGTGCTCGACCGGCTTGTGTATGCCGACGTCATCTACGTCGAGGGCGGCAACCACTACCATCTCGCGCGCAGCATCACCGGCAACGACCTGGCCTCCGGCATTTTGGAAGCGCTGGAGAGCCGGGTCTATGTGGGGGTGAGCGCCGGGTCGATGATCTTCAGCCGGAACCTCACGGAACACGCCGCCGACGTCATCGGGGACGCCGCAGACCTGCACGTGCTCGGCACGACGACGGTGCAGCCGCCGTTCGGCCTGTTCGACTGGTATCTCAAGCCACACCTGTACTCGCCGGACTTCCCGGAGCGGGACGACGCCTGGGCCGATCGCATCGCCGCGCGAGCAGACTTCCCGATCTACTTCATCGACGACCAGACGGCTATCCACGTCAACGACGACAAGGTGGACGTCATCTCCGAAGGCCGGTGGCGGTTCCATCCGTGAGGCAATCCAGCGGAGGTCACGCCCGTCCCCGACGCTCACGACCGCGTCAGCACGCAGAAGCTCGATGAGCCGGCATACCGCAGGTGAGCCGGGTCTGCCCGAGTGCGTGGCAGTGCCAGGCGGTGCGGCCCACACTTCGCCGGTGAACCGCTTCGGCCGGCCCCTTGGAAGTGGGCTTGGATTCGGCGTTCCACGACGGTGTGCTTAGTCGCCGGGGCCGGTGGAGCCGGCCTCGGCGGCGATGGTTTTGAGCTGAAGCAGGGCACCGATGCCGGAGGGCCAGCCGGCGTAGAACGCCAGGTGAGTGAGCGCCTCGACCAGTTCCTCCTGCGTCAGGCCGTTCTGAAGGGCCAGGCACAGGTGGCTGTTGAGCTGGTCGGGGCGGTGGGTCGCGGCCAGGGCGGCGACGGTGACCAGGCTGCGGTCGCGCGGGCACAGACCGGGGCGTTTCCAGACGTCGCCGAACAGGACGTCATCGGTGAGCTCGACCATTTTGGGGGCGAAACCTCCGAGCAGCTGCTCGGCGCGGGAGGGCTTGTCAGCCATGGGCGTGCTCCAGTTCTTCGCAGGGCGCCGGTCCCGGTTTCTACCGCCGGGCTCGGGCTGCCGGGGTGGGCGGTGGGTTGTCTCAGGCTTCGGGGATGTCGCGGCCGAAGGTCTCCAGCGTGATGTCCGCCGGTTCCGGGCCGCCGCGCACGCCGGTGTCGAGCGCGTCCAGGGCGGTGAGTTCTGTGGCGGTCAGCTCGAAGTCGAAGACGTCGAAGTTCTCGGCGATCCGGGTGGGGTTCACGGACTTCGGGATGGCCGAGCGGCCTTCCTGCAGGTGCCAGCGGATCATCACCTGGGCCGGGGTCTTGCCGTGCGCCTTTGCGATCTCGCCGATCGTCGGGTCGCCGAAGGTGCTGGTGGTGCCGGTGCCGCGGTAGCTGGTGATGCCGCCGATCGGGGACCACGCCTGGGTGATGACGCCGTGGGCGGCATCAGCCGTCTGAACCGCCTGCTGGGTGAAGTAGGGGTGGACCTCGACCTGGTTCACGGCCGGCACGACAGTGGCCTGCTTCAGCAGGGCGTCCAGGTGGTCGGGCATGAAGTTGGAGACGCCGATCGCGCGGACCTTGCCGTCGGCCAACAGCGTCTCCAGGGCGCGGTAGGCCTCCAGGGTCAGGTCGAAGCGCGAGGGCAGAGGCTGGTGCAGGATCAGCAGGTCGATCTGGTCGACGCCGAGCTTGCCGGCGGACTTGTCGAAGGCGTGCGACGTGGCGTCGTGGCCGTAGTCGCTGATCCAGATCTTGGTCTCGATGAACACCTCCTGGCGGTCCAGGCCGGAGGCGGCGATGGCCTCGCCGACGCCGCGTTCGTTGGCGTAGGCGGCGGCGGTGTCGATGAGCCGGTAGCCGGTGCGCAGCGCCTCGGCGACGGCCTGCGCGGTGACGTCCGGCGGGGTCTGGAACACCCCGAAGCCCAGGGCGGGCATGGTCACGCCGTTGTTCAAGGTCAGGTTGGTGGTCATGGCTTTCTCCGTTCGAGTTGGCGTCGCTGGGTTCCGGTGGTTCCGGTGGTTCCGGCGGTCAGGCTGGGGTGATCTTCAAGGTGGCCGCGCGGGCGGCCGGGCTGGTGATGCGGGCCACCGCGGGCGGGGAGTAGCTGTACTTGGCCTGGTAGGCGGCGTCGAGACGGTCCTGGAACGTGTCGTTGTCGGCGGCGCCGGGTTCGATGAACGCGACGTCGGATTCCACGCCGCCGGCGCGGATGTGCCCGGCGTGGCGGTGCTGGACGCCGCGGAACCAGGCCGAGTCCCGGCCGTTGACGCTGCGCACGTACAGCTCGTCGCCGTCGCGCACCACCCACACGATCCGCGGGCCGTTCAGCGTCCCGTCGCCGCGCCGGGACTGCACATGCAGCTCGTCGGCGCCGCCGATGCGGTCCAACTGGTCAGGGGTCCAGTCGGTCATGATGTCGCTCCTGTTCGATGCCGTTCGACCGTCGGGAATACCGGGCGGCGTGGGGGTCCGTCGATGCCAATCTCGTTTCCTTGATCACGTTCGGCATCCGGTGTCTTCATCCGGGTGGCCGTGCCGCTCACCTCGCCCCGCGGCGCCGCGCCGCGCCCAAGGCGAAGCGCGAGCCAGGGACCGCGTCGGCGTGGCCGGTACTGCGGGCCGGGGCGGTTGCCTGGACGGGGGCGGACATCGGTTCCTCCTGCGGTGGGCCTGACAGCGATCTGCTTTCAAGCCAACACCTGTCCGACCACCGGATTCGACGGTGAAGGGGACCCCGTCAGGGTCTCCCTGAGCACCGCGGAAGTACGGCATCCGGCCGTAGTGTCGAGGTATGGACCGACGCACCGAGATCCGCGACTTCCTCACCTCCCGACGTGCCAAGATCACGCCGGAGCAGGCCGGGCTGAAGATCTCCCCGCTGGCCGGTGCGCGCCGGGTTCCCGGGCTGCGCCGGGAAGAGGTGGCGCAGCTGGCCGGGGTGAGCCTGCCCTACTACACCCGCCTGGAGCGCGGCGATGCCCGCGGCGCCACCGACGCAGTCCTGGACGCCTTGTCCCGGGCGCTACTCCTGGACGACGCTGAACGCGCTCATCTGTTCAACCTGGTCCGCGCTGCCAACGCCGCCGCAGCCGGCACCACCGCGACCCGCGCGCCGCGCCGCCCGGCCCGCCAGCCGGTCCGCCCCGAGTTGCGGAACATGATGGAGGCGATGGGCAACGTCCCGGCCTACATCCGCAACGCCCGCCTGGACCTTCTCGCGGGCAACGCGATGGCCCACGCCCTGTTCGCACCGATCTTCACCAGCCCGGCCCGGCCCGTCAACGCCGCCCGCTTCACCTTCCTGGACCCGGCCGCTCCCGAGTTCTACCCCGACTGGGACGCCGTCGCCGACATGAATGTCGCCTCCCTGCGCGCCGAAGTCGGTCGCAACCCCTACGACAAAGCCCTGTCTGACCTCATCGGCGAGCTCTCCACCCGCGGCGACACCTTCCGTCAGCGCTGGGCGGCCCACGACATCCACCGCCACACCACCGGCGCCAAACGCATCAACCACCCGATCATCGGCCCGATCACCTTCAACTACGAAGCCATGGACCTGGCCGCCGACGAAGGACTGTCCCTCATCGTGTGCAGCGTCGCACCCGGCAGCCGCGACGCCGAAGCACTCACCCTGCTGGCGAGCTGGACCGCCGATGACAAGGCCGAATCGGCGACGCCGAACCATCAGTCCTCGGCTTCACGCGCCACATAGCCTGCCGGCCTGGCAACTACCCCTCCCCGACCAGGCAGGACTCGACCAGAAACGCTTACTGAGGTTCAAAGGGTGATGTCGTGGTGATGTCGTCATGGTGAGTATGGGGTCTGCTGACGCTGGAGAAGGCCACTCCGACGCGCGATCAGCTCCGACGGGCTCTACGACCTCAAGCGGCGCATCGGTCCACCCCCTTGCGGATACCTCACGTCATAGACGTACGGCAGGCCGGTGCTGCCACCCACCCACACGTAAGTCAGCCGACAGCGCTTCTTCTCACGGCTTCCTGTGGCTCCTTACGGATCGGTGACGGTGCCCCCGCCGTCAGCCCAGCCTCAGTTTTCCGCGGCACGATGAGCCTGTGGTCACTCTGGTTCTGATCGGGCTCGTCGGCGGGCTCATCACGGGCATCTCGCCGTGCGTGCTGCCGATGCTGCCCGTGCTGTTCTTCACCGGCGGGGCAGGCGGGGCCGGGAGTCTGCCGGACGAAACCGGTAGTGCTGAGGTACCGCGGCCGCGCGCCAGCCGCCGTCCGTATCTCATCGTGGCCGGGCTCGTCCTGAGCTTCAGCATCTTCACCCTGCTAGGGACGCTGATCGTCAGCGCGCTGCCGGTGCCGAAGGACATCATCCGGTGGGCCGGGCTGGTCGTGCTGGTGCTGCTCGGCATCGCCATGCTGTTCCCGCGCGTGGAGGACCTGCTGGAGCGGCCGTTCTCGCGGATTCCGCAGCGGCGGGTCACCGATGAGCATGGCGGTTTCGTGCTCGGGCTGGCGCTGGGGGCTGTGTACGTGCCGTGCGCCGGTCCGGTGCTCGCCGCGATCACCGTCGCCGGGGCCTCGGGGCGGATCGGGGCCGGGACGGTCGCGCTGACCGTCGCGTTCGCCGTCGGCACCGCGATCCCGCTGCTGGCGTTCGCGCTGGCCGGGCGGCGGGTGGCCGAGCGGGTCCGGGCCTTCCGGACCCGGCAGCGGGGAGTGCGGATCACGGCCGGGGTCGTCGTCATCGCGCTGGCGGTGGCGCTCACGTTCAACGTCACCGACGCCTTGCAGCGCGCCGTCCCGGACTACACCTCGAACCTGAACACGGCGCTGGACAAGTCGGGGGCCTCGCACGCGCTGGCACCGGCCGGGCCGAAGGTGCTCGCGCAGTGCGCGCAGTCGCAGATGACGGCGTTGGGCGACTGCGGGAAGGCTCCGGCGATCTCCGGGATTCAGAAGTGGTACAACACGCCGTCGAATTCCGCGCTCACCCCGGCCGACCTGAAGGGCAAGGTCGTCCTGGTCGACTTCTGGGCCTACTCCTGCATCAACTGCCAGCGGGCCATCAAGCACGTGCAGGCCTGGTACGGCGACTACGCGGCCGACGGTCTGGTGGTGGTCGGCGTGCAGACGCCCGAGTACACGTTCGAGGCAGACCCCGCCGACGTCGGGGCGGGCGCGAAGCGGCTGGGGATCACGTACCCGGTCGCGCTCGACAGCAATTTCACGACGTGGACCGCGTTCGGCAACGACTCCTGGCCCGCCGACTACCTCATCGACTCCACCGGCGAGGTGCGGTTCGCCTCGATCGGCGAGGGCTCGTACTCCAACACCGAGTCGCTCATCCGCCAGCTGCTCGTCGCCGCGCATCCGGGCGGGCTCAGCCTCCCGAAAGCCACCGACGTCCCGGACACGACTCCCACCGACATGGCACAGACTCCTGAGACGTACCTGGGCGCCGACCGGGCCAGCAGCCTCGCGACCAGCGAGGGCGGCACCCTCGACGTCGGGAAGCAGGTCTTCGCCTACCCGCCCTCCGTCCCCAACGATGAGTTCGCCCTCACCGGAACCTGGACGGTGGCTGTGCAGTCGCTGACCGCGGAACAGAACGCCGGCATCCGCCTGAACTTCATGGCGTCCAAGGTCTACCTCGACGTCGGCGGCACCGGTACGATCACCGCCACCGTCGACGGAAAGAGCACCGACTACCAGGTGTCGGGGGCGCCCAACATCTACACGCTGGTGGACCGGGGCGACCCGGAACGCAGCACCCTGACGGTCACGCTGTCACCAGGGCTGGAGGCCTACTCGTTCACCTTCGGGTAGACCGGGAGCGAGACCGTCCGCACAAGGCCTGGGCCCGGACCCCACAGTGGGGTCCGGGCCCAGGCCCCGGCTCACGTCAAGCGCGGAAGCGCCGACTCAGGAAGTCTCGGACTTCCCCTGACCCTCAGTCGGATCCAGCACTGCCTCGGTGGGCTCCTTCACTTCCTCTTCCTCCCACGGATCCATGTCCGGGTCCGAGCGCTTCCACCACAGCGCCCACGCCACGGCCCCGCTCGCCGCGGCGAACAGCAGGGCGACCTTGCCGCGGGACCGGCGCTTGGCCTTCTTGGCGTCGCGCCGTGACACCCGCTCGATCTGCTCCGGAGTCACCGCGCCGAGCAGGCCGGACAGCGCTGCCGAGCCGCGGGCGGCCGCCTCGGCGCGCGCCGGGCGGCTGCGCTCGACGGCGGTGTGCGCGGCCTTCGAGGCCGCTGCCGCGACCTTGGGCGCCACCTCGTCGGTGACTGTGTGCGCGGCCTTCGATGCGGCCGCGGCCACCTTCGGTGCCACGTCGTCGGTGACTGTGTGCGCCGCCTTCGACGCAGCCGCCGTGACCTTGGGCGCCACGTCGTCGAACTCTCCGCGGAGCTTGTGGCCGGCCTCGGTCGTGTGTTCGGAGACCGAGTGGCCGAGTGTGCCGAGTCGGCCGTGGGCCGGTTCCTTGCGCATCGGGTTCTTCATGCCGGTGTCTCTCTTCCTCTCGGATCGGCTGCGTGGCGGTGGCGGCGTCGCGGACTGCCGTCAGGCGGTGCCGTCGATGACGGGGTCGTCCTTGCCGCCCGCGCCGTGGCCGATCTTCGCGGTGGCTGCGTTGATGCCCGCGCCGACCATCCCCTTGGCCCTGGTCCGTGCGGTGGACCTGGCCTTGACGACGGCAGGGTGGCCGGTGATGCCGCGCATCATCTTGGCGATCTGCTCGTATCTCTCCCGTCCGGCCCGGGCGCCCAGCACGTATCCCGTGACCAGCCCTGTCGCGAACGTCAGCTTTCGCATGGCCTCCGGGTGCCCAAAACCTTCAAAAACATGCGCGCGGGGCGGTGAACTGTGTCGTCACCGGGCTGTCGGCGCCGCCATCGCCCATCGGATCAGGCCTGTCAGGGCCCGGCCGGCGGGCTGGACCCCGGCGCGTTCGGCGAGCGGGAGATAGGGCAGGCGCAGGGGTGTGCGCGCCCAGCGGGGGAGCAGGGCGATCGCGTTGGCGGCCAGGACGGCGTACGGCGGCCGGGCCGGCCAGGGCAGCGGCGGTTCCTTCAGCAGGAAGTGCGCGGCTTCGCGCGCCTGCCGTGTCGCCCGGAGCTCGGGCCGGTAGGCGGCCAGCTGCTCAGCGAGCTGCCGCCGGTCCGTCGGCGGGTCGATGACGCCGAGCGCGCCGGCGACCCGCGCGGTGTCGGCGACGTAGCCGTCCGCCTCGGCGGCCCGCAGCGGACGGGGGCCGTAGCGCTGGTAGGCCCGCAGGAAGCTGTCGACCTCGGCGACGTGCACCCAGCCGAGCAGGTGCGGGTCAGAGGCTTGATAAGGCTGGCCCTCGAAGGTGCCGCGGACGCGCTCGTGCACCGCCCGGACCTTGTCCACCGCCAGCTGCGCGTCCTCGGCGGTGCCGAACGTCGTGTACGCCAGGAAGGTGCTCGTGCGCTGCAGCCTGCCCCACGGATCGCCGCGATAGTCGGAGTGCCCCGCCACCGCGGCCATGGCCAGCGGATGCAGCGACTGCAAGAGCAGAGCGCGCAGCCCGCCGACGAACATGGACGCGTCGCCATGGACGATGCGGATCGGCCGGTCCTCACCGAACCACCGCGGCCCCGGAGTGAAATGGATCCGCTCGCGCGCCGCCGGCCCGTTCGGCCCCGCGACCCGGCCGAACAGCTCGGCGCGCAGGCGGTTCCGGACCGCCGTCGCCGTCGACAGTTCCGACACCGCCCGCATGGCCTAAAGCCTGTCACGGGCCGGGGCGCTATGCACGTCGGCGCCCACCTACGTCGGCGACCCGCACACCTCGGCGACCACCATGCCAGCGCCTCCATGCCAGCGCCTCCATGCCAGCGC